>Ga0210409_10000585_pt1 | contig 56653 bp, 37 predicted proteins | sample IncBWH17MmetaG_FD_161649 | JGI IMG/M metagenome (GOLD analysis project Ga0210409, IMG submission 161649) | Forest soil microbial communities from Barre Woods Harvard Forest LTER site, Petersham, Massachusetts, United States - Inc-BW-H-17-M | ecosystem: Environmental > Terrestrial > Soil >... | reverse complement strand
GTTTTCCGCAGCAACTGCGGCAGTGGCCTAGCGGCGTCTGCCCTTGGCCGCCGAAGCCTGCGCGGCTGCGGCGTTGACGGCCTCCGTCTTGGCCGCGAATTTCTGGCGGAACTTCTCCACCCGCCCGGCCTCGATGGTGCGGGTCTGCGCCCCGGTGTAGAACGGGTGCGACTCGGACGACGTATCCAGCTTGTACAGCGGGTACTCCTTGCCGTCCTTCCAGGTGGTCTTCTCGCGCGTCTGCACGGTGGACCGGGTCACGAACGAGAAGTCGTTGGACACGTCCAGGAACACGACTTCCCGGTATTCGGGGTGGATGCCGGATTTCATGGTGTTGACCTGAGAATTAGTTCTTTCGGTGACCGAAAAGTCTACCATCTCCGCCCTCCTTCGCCGGCTGCGCCGGCTTCGGAGGGCGACGGGGCGGTTGGCCCCGCTGCGCGGGGCTAACCGCCCCGTCGCATCATGTCGAAGAATTCCGCGTTGTTCTTGGTCTGCTTCATCTTGTCGAGCAGGAACTCCATCGCCTCGATCTCGTCCATCCCGAACAGCAGCTTGCGCAGGATCCAGACCTTCTGCAGCACATCGGGTTTCAGCAGCAGCTCCTCGCGGCGCGTGCCCGACCGGTTCACGTTGAGCGCCGGGTACACGCGCTTCTCGGCCAGGCGCCGTTCCATGTGGATCTCCATGTTGCCGGTGCCCTTGAACTCCTCGTAGATCACGTCGTCCATGCGCGAACCGGTGTCGATCAGCGCCGTGGCGATGATCGTCAGCGAGCCGCCTTCCTCGATGTTGCGCGCCGCGCCGAAAAACCGTTTGGGCCGCTGCAGGGCGTTGGCGTCGACGCCGCCGGTCAGCACCTTGCCCGAGGCCGGCACCACCGTGTTGTAGGCGCGCGCCAGCCGCGTGATCGAGTCGAGCAGGATCACCACGTCATTTTTGGACTCGGTCAGGCGCTTGGCCTTTTCGATCACCATTTCGGCCACCTGGACGTGGCGCGCGGCCGGCTCGTCGAAGGTCGAAGCCACGACCTCGCCGCGCACCGACCGCTGCATCTCGGTGACTTCCTCCGGCCGCTCGTCGATCAGCAGCACGATCAGTATCACGTCCGGATGATTCGCCGCGATCGCGTGCGCCAGGTGCTGCAGCATCACGGTCTTGCCGGACTTCGGGCTGGACACCAGCAGTCCGCGCTGTCCCTTGCCGATCGGCGCGATGATGTCGATCAGGCGTCCGGTGATGTTTTCGTCGCCGCGCAAGTCCCGTTCCAGCTGCAGCGGCTTGTCCGGAAACAGCGGCGTGAGGTTCTCGAACAGGATCCGGTGCTTGGTCGAATCGGGCGTCTGTCCGTTGACCTTGTCGACCTTTACCAGCGCGAAATAGCGCTCCCCGTCCTTGGGCGTGCGCACCTCGCCCTCGATCGAATCGCCGGTGTGCAGCGTGAAGCGGCGGATCTGGGACGGCGAGATGTAGATGTCGTCGGTACTGGCGAGGTAAGAGGTCTCGGGCGAGCGCAGGAAGCCGAAGCCGTCCGGCAGCACCTCCAGCGTGCCGTCGCCGAAGATCGGCTCGCCCGACTTCGCGCGTTTCTTCAGGATCGCAAACATCAGCTCCTGTTTGCGCATCCGGTTGGCATTGTCGATTTCCAGAGCGCCGGCCATTTCGAGCAGCGCGGACACGTGTTGTGCTTTGAGTTCGGAGAGTTGCATGGAGGGGTCTACCAGGGAAGAGTGCGGGGGAAGAGTGCAGTGGGATCAGTGCGAGGAAGGGTGCGATGGATGGGGCGCACGTGACGGGCGCCGCGGATTTGCAGCGGACCCGACGACCCGCGGGGCCCGCGAGAATGCGGCGGGAGGCCTTTGGCCGCCCGCCGCGACCGACATCTACAGGTTGCTGTCGATAAAGGCGACCAGCTCCGGTTTCTTCAGTTGACCCACCCGCGTCCCAACCACGGTGCCGTTCTTGAACAGCATCAGGGTCGGGATGCCGCGAATGCCGTATTTGGCCGGCGTGGCCTGGTTCTCGTCGACATTGACCTTGGCCACCGTCAGCCGCCCGTCATAGTCCTTCGCGATCTCCTCCACCAGCGGCGCAATGGCCCGACACGGGCCGCACCACTCGGCCCAGTAGTCGACCAGAACCGGGCTCGAGGCTTTCAGAACATCCAGATCGAATGATGCGTCACTGACGTACTTGATATCACTCATTGGAAATCCACGGTAACGCGAAATGCCGGAACGCTTCAGTTTCCCGCTTGCGGGATGCGCACAGGGTGGGCCGATTTCAGGGGCGTGCCGGGCCAACAACACCGGCGGCTTCATCCGCTGACACTTGGCCCCGCATTTCGTCCTTGCGCACGACCGGTGTGCTGAACGCGTATGGTAACACTTTGGCGGTCCAATCCGGAAGACCGATCGTCGTGAACCTGGAGACGGTCAGCGCACCGCTGGACGGGCGCTGGTGGGACGTTGCGGCCTCGCGGCTGCTCGAATTCACCGCCCGCTGCGGCTTGCCCGACCACGATCTGCGCGCGCTCACCGTGCTGGTACCGCGGCTGTCGGATGCGCCCTGGCTGCGCGCCGCCCTGCACCGTGCGTTGGGCGGGGGCGCCGGCTGGGTGGCGCCGCGCATCGCGACGCTGGAGCGCTGGGTGGGAGCGCCGGGGGCGCAGACGCAGCGGCTGGTGGAGCTGTACGAGGCGCTGCGCGCCAGCGACTGGGCCCGCGAGGCCTTCGGCGAGCGGCCGGCGGCGTTGTGGGCGCTGGCGGCGGAGCTGGCGGGGTTGGCCGACGAGCTCACGCTGGCCGCGGTCGGGTCGGACCCGGCCTTTGAAGGGCGCTGGCGCGACAGCGTCGCGCGCCATTTTCAGCGCCGCGCTGCGCGGGCCGCCAGCGTGCAGTCGCAGCTGGTGCTTCAGCTGTGGAAGGCGCATTCCAGCGCGCAGTTCGGCGCCGGCGCGCTGTTAAGGAACTGGGCGCGCCGGGCGCCCCGCGCGCACGGCCCCCTGGCGCTGCTGGCGCCCTTCGGGCTGCCGCCCTGGCAGCAGGTGCTGCTGCACGGCCTGGCCCGCGCGCAACCCGTCTGTGCCGTGCTGGGCGACCTGCGCGCGGCGCTGTCCCGGCACGGCTGGCTCGAGCTCACCTGGCCCGAGCTGGCTGCGCCGGACCAGCCGCCGGCGCCCATGGCCTGGCGCTGCGAGGCAGCGCGCGCGCAGGCGCCGCCGCAGCTGAGAATCCTGCCCGCCCGCTCGCTCGAACAGGAGGCCAGCGCCGCCGCCTACCAGGTCGAAAGCTGGCTGCGCGACGGGGCCGGGCGCGTCGCGCTGATCGCGCTGGACCGGCTCACCGCGCGGCGCGTGCGCGCGCTGCTGGAGCGGGCCCGGATCCTGGTGGCCGATCAGGCCGGCTGGAAGCTGTCCACCACCAGCGCCGCGGCGGCCGTGATGCGCTGGCTCGAGCTGGCGGGCGGCGATTTCCGCATCCGCGATCTGCTGGACTGGTTGCGTTCGCCGTTCGTGCTGGGCGGCCGGCCCGAACGGCTGGCCGCCGCATGGCAGATCGATCAGGTGGCCCGCTCCAGCGCGCTGGCCGGCGGCCTGCGGGCGATCGATCGCGCGCTGAGCCGCCATCACGGTCTGCACGAAGATCGGCCGGGACCGGTGAGCGACGCGCGTGCCGTGCTGGCACAGCTGGCCGCCCAGGCCCGCCACCTGCGATCGGCCGACACGCTCGATGCGCTCAGCGTCTGGCTGGATGCCTCGCTCGACGCTCTGGGCATGCGCGAGGCCCTGGCGCGCGACCCGGTCGGCAGCGACGTGCTGCGCGAGCTCGGGCACCTGCGCGACAGCATGGCCGCCAGCCGCGTGCGGATGTCGCTGCCGGCTTTCCGCGAGCTGCTGGCGCAGCACTTCGAAAGCACCAACGCGAGCGGGGCGGGTGCGGACAGTGCGGTCGTGATGACGTCGCTGGCAGGGGCGTGCCTGCGCGGATTCGACTGCGCGATCCTGATCGGCGTGGGTGCCGAGCATCTGCCCTCCAGCACCGAGCCGGGCGTGCTGATTTCCGCGGGGGTGCGGCGCGACCTGGGCCTGGCGACGCTGGCCGATGCGCATCGCGCGCAGGCCGTTGAACTGGCCACGCTGCTGTGCTCGGTGCCGGCTGCCGCGGCCACCTGGCGCATGCGCGAGCGCGACGAGCCGCGCGCGCTGTCGCCCTGGCTGGATCGGCTGCGCGTGATGGCCGCGCGGGCGGGCTGGCCCGATCCGGTCGCCGCCTTCGAGGCTCCGATCCGGACCGTGCCGGCCCGGCCGTCGCGGCGGCCCGCCCCGGGCGCCGCGCACCGGCTGCCGGACCGCTTGAGCGTGGGGGCCTGCCAGAGCCTGGTGGACTGCCCGTACCAGTTCTATGCGCGCTACCTGCTCGGCCTGCGCCGGCGCGAGCTGGCTTCCGACCTGCCCGACAAGCGCGACCTGGGCACCGCGCTGCACACGATCCTGTATCGGCTGCACTGCGACTTCGATCCGGATCGCCTGGAGCGGATGACCGATATCGAGGTGCAGCAGGCGCTGGAGCACATCGTGCGCGAGGTGTTCGATGCCGAGCTGCGCGAGCGGCCCGCCTTGATCGCGTACCGGCGCCGGCTGCTCGACCTGATGGCGGACTACGCGCGCTGGCTGCGCCGGCGCACTGCGGCCGGCTGGCGCCTGCAATCGGTCGAAACCGCGTTCCGGCTGCCGTTGCGCCTGGACCTGTTCCGCAGCGTCGAGCTCTCGGGCCGGATCGACCGGATCGACGCACGCGGGGCCGACGAGATCGAGCTGATCGATTACAAGACGGGCTCGCGCGAAAAGGTGCGCGACGCCGCGGACGATCCCGGCGAGAACATCCAGCTGCCGCTGTATGCACTGGCCTGCTTCACCGCGCCTTCCGCCCTGGCCTCCGTAGCCCCGGCGGAAGCCGGGGCGGAGGAGGCCGCGGCTGCTGCCGCGGCTACGTCGGCCAAGGCCTCCAACCCGGCGGCCGAGGCCTGCGTCAAGGCGAGCTATTTGAGCTTCGAGCGCTCCGGCGAGGCGGACCGGCGTTCGGCGGGCGCCGTGCGGCAGTTTGCGGCGGCCGAACCGTTCGACCGCTGGGTCGCTCTGGTGCGGGACCGCCTGCTGGTCGATCTGACCCGGATCTCGCAAGGCGCGGGCCTGGAAGCGCTCGGCGCCGAGCCGACCTGCTCGCATTGCGAGATGCGTGGCCTGTGCCGGCGCGCCGAATGGGGCCCCGGATAAGAGCGATGAGCGAGTACCTGTGGGACGGGCAGCCGGTAACGCATCAGCGCTTCGTGCAGCGCGCGCTCGACCCGGGTGCGAGCGCCGTGGTCGAGGCCTGTGCCGGCAGCGGCAAGACCTGGCTCCTGGTCGGGCGGATCGTGCGCCTGCTGCTGGCCGAGGTGCCGCCGGCGCAGATCCTGGCGATTACCTTTACGAGGCGGGCCGCGCAGGAAATGCGCCAGCGCCTGCTGGAAGACCTGGCGGCGCTGGCGCGCTCGGACCGCAGCGAGGCGGTGCTGCTGCTGCAGGAGCGCGGCCTGGCGGCCGGCGAGGCGCTGGCGGCATGGCCGGCGGCGCGCGACCTGTACGAGCGGGTGGCCTCGGCCGAGCCGAGCGTTTCCATCGAGACGTTTCACGGCTGGTTCTGGCGGCTGCTGCGCCGCGCGCCGCTCGGAAGCGGAGTGGCGCACACGGCGAGCCTGGTGGAGGCGCCGCGCCGCTTGCTGGAGGAGGCCTGGAGCGAGTTCGCCGGCGGCCTGCTCGAGCCGGATGACCCGCTGCTGGCCGATTACGAAGAACTGGTGACCCGGCTCGGCGGCTTCAATACGGACCGGCTGCTGCGCAACTTCGTGACCAAGCGGGCCGAGTGGTGGAGCTTCGGCGGCGATGATGGCGGCCGGGCCATCGAGCGCGCGTGCGAGCCGATGCGCGAGGCGCTGCGGGCGGGCGGCTTTTCGGCGTCGTGCCACCCCGGCGAAAAGCTGCGCCAGCCGCTCTTTGTTCAGACCGTCAGCGCGCTGATGGCGTGCTGGCAGCGCGTCGAGCGGCCGGCGAAGCTGCTGGTTGCCGCGATCGAAGCGGCGCAACGGTTCCTGCGCGAGGCCGCCGATCCGCAGCAGGACCTGGCGCGCGCTGCCGAACTGCTGTTGACGACCCGGCACGCAACGCCGAGAAAGGCGCTCGACCCGACGCCGCCGGGCGGGCCGCTGTCCGAGCCGCTCTACCGGGACCTGTGGTCCGGGGCCATCGATACCGTGCAGGCCGTGCGCGCGGCCGAGATCGAATGGCAGGCATTGCGCGTGAACGAGTGCGGCCTGCGCTGCGGCGAGCGCCTGCTGCAGGCCTACGAGCGGCGCAAGCGCGACGCCAACGTGCTGGACTTCACCGACATCGAGTGGCATGCCGACCGGTTGCTGCGCGACGAATCCACGGCTGCCTACATGCAGGCGAGCCTCGATGCGCGTTACCGCCACCTGCTGGTGGACGAATTCCAGGACACCAGCACGCTGCAGTGGCGGGCGCTGCGATGCTGGCTCGACGCCTACGAGGGCGATGTGGACCGCCCGACCGTCTTCGTCGTGGGCGACCCGAAGCAATCGATCTATCGCTTCCGGCGCGCCGAGCCGCGCGTGTTCGAGGCGGCGCGCCGTTACCTCGCGCAGCGCCTGCAGGCCGCCCACCTGCGCACCAACGTGACCCGCCGCAACCCGGCGGCGCTGGTGTCGATGCTCGATTCGGTGTTCGCCCAGCGCAACCCGCTGTACCAGCCGCAAAGCTCGCATGCCCGCCACGACGGGCACTTCGTGCTGCTGCCGCTGCCCGATCCGCCGCCGGCGGCACACCGGCGCGGCGCGGCCCCACAGGCCCTGCGCGACGTGCTGCGCGAGCCTCGGCCCGCGCCGCGCCCGGATTCCCACGAATCGGAAGGGCGATTGCTGGCCGCCGAAATCGCCCACTGGGTGGACTGCCTGCAGGTGCCGGACGAGGCGGGCCCGCGGCCGGCGCGCTGGAGCGATGTGGTCGTGCTGCTGCGGCGGCGCACCCACATGGCCTCGCTCGAGCGCGCTTTGCGCGAGGCGGGCGTGCCGACGCTGTCGGATCGGCGCGGCGGCCTGCTGGAGAACGCCGAAATCGCCGACCTGGTGGCGCTGCTCGAATTCCTGTGCTCCGAAGACGACCTGAGCCTGGCGCACGCGCTGCGCGCGCCGCTGTTTGGCTGCAGCGACGAAGATCTGCAGGCGATCGCCTCCGGTCAGGGCGCGACCTGGTGGTCGCGCCTGGCCGCTTTGCCCGGCCCCAGCACCGTGCTGAAACGGGCGCGCGGGCTGCTGGCTGGCTGGCTGCAGGCGGCCGGCGTGCTGCCGGTGCACGACCTGCTGGACCGGATTTTCGATGAGGCCGAGCTGCGCGCCCGCTACGCGGCCTGCGTGCCGCGCGAACGCGGCGTCCAGGTGCAGGCCAACTTCGATGCCTTCCTCGAGCTCGCCCTGACGCTCGATGCGGGCCGCTTTCCGACCTTGACGCGCTTCCTGGACGAGGTGCTGTGGATCCGCGACCGCGATGGAGAAACGGTCGAGGAAGGGGTGGCCATTTCGGACGAGGCGGTGCGCCTGATGACGATCCACGGCGCCAAGGGCCTGGAGGCGCCGATCGTGGCGATCGCCGATGCGTGCGCCGAGGACGGTCCGCCCGACCGCTACGATGTGCTGATGGACTGGCCGCCCGAGCAGGCGCTGCCGGAGCACTTCTCGCTGATCGCTCGCGCCCATCAGGGCGGCGCCGGCCGCCGGCGCTGGCTCGATGCGGACGGCGAACAGCGGCGGCAGGAAGACTGGAACCTGATGTACGTGGCGATGACGCGCGCGCGCCAGGTGCTGATCGTGTCGGGAAGCGGGCAGGGTGGCGCGACTGAGACCTGGTATCAGCGCCTGCAGGGCGCCATTGCCACCAGCCCGGCCTCCTTCGCCAAGGCTCCCTCCTTCGCTACCAGCCCGGCCTCCTTCGCCAAGGCTACGGAGGCCTGGCCGGCTGCATCCGCGGCTTTCGCCGCGGATGCAGCCGGCCAGCCGCGCAGCTTTGTGGAATTCAAACCGCAGCCGCTGCCGACCGGGCGGCGCCTGAACAACGCCGAAACCGAAGCGATCCGGATCGGCAAGGCCTGGCACGCGTTGCTGCAGCGCGCCCCGGAGGATTTCGAACCGCAGGTGCAGCACATCGGTGCCGAGTTCGCGCTCAGCCCGGGCCAGGCCCAGCAGGTGTTGGAGGCCGCACGGCGGGTGACCGGGTCGGCGCAACTGGCGCCCTTTTTCAGGCCATCGGTTGCGGCCTGGAACGAGCTGGAGCTGGTCGAGGCGTCCGGTGAGTCGCTGCGGATCGACCGGCTGGTCGAGCTCGACGAGGCCGTGTGGATTCTGGACTACAAGTGGCGCTGCCTGGATTCGGAACGCGAAGCCTACTGGCGACAGCTCGCGCGCTATGCGGCCGCGATCGAGTCGTTGCGACCGGGCCGGCCGGTCCGCACGGCGCTGGTGCTGTCCGACGGTTCGCTGCTGGAGACGGACCCCGGATCCGGGCGCTGATAAGATCAGCAGCGGCGGGCCCCCTCGCATCGAGGCGCCGTAAACCTGGTCAGGTCGGGAACGAAGCAGCCATAGCGGAATTCCCCGAGTGCCGAGGATCAGGCTCGCCTTTTCCGAAACTACCGGCCCAAGGACGCGGACATGAGCAGCTCGCTGCGCATCGAACCGGCGCGCCCGCAGCACGCGGCGGTGCTCCTGTCGCTGGTGCGCGATCTGGCGCGCTTCGAGAAACTGGAACACCAGGTGGTCGCGACCGAAGAGCAGCTCAGCGAGGAGCTGGGCGCCAGGCGCCCGGTCATCGAGGCCTCGATCGCGTGGGAGGGCACTGAGGCGGTCGGCTTTGCGCTGTACTTCCACAACTTCTCGACCTTCCTGGGGCGGCGCGGACTGTACCTGGAGGACCTGTACGTGGTGCCCCACGCGCGCGGGCACGGCGTCGGACGCGCCCTGATCGCGCACGTGGCATCGATTGCGGTGGCGCGCCGGTGCGGCCGCTTCGACTGGGCCGTGCTCGACTGGAACGAGCACGCGATCGACTTTTACCGCTCGCTCGGCGCCGAGCTGCTGGCCGACTGGCGCATCTGCCGCGTCACCGGCGAGGCGCTGGACCGGCTCGGGCAGGCTGGATCGGCATGAGCTACCAGGTTCTCGCCCGCAAGTGGCGGCCGCGCGATTTCAGCTCGCTGATCGGCCAGGACCACGTGGTGCGCGCGCTGACGCACGCGCTGCAGAACCAGCGGCTGCACCATGCGTACCTGTTCACCGGCACGCGCGGGGTCGGCAAGACAACGATCGCGCGCATCCTGGCCAAGGCGTTGAACTGCGTGGGGCCGGACGGCCAGGGCGGGGTCACCGCGACCCCGTGCAACGTGTGCCGGGCCTGCACCGGGATCGACGCGGGCCGATTCGTCGACTACATCGAGATGGACGCGGCCAGCAACCGGGGCGTGGACGAGATGACCCAGCTGCTCGAGCGCGCCATCTACGCGCCGGCCGATGCGCGTGTGAAGGTGTACACGATCGACGAAGTGCACATGCTGACCACGCACGCGTTCAACGCGATGCTCAAGACGCTCGAGGAGCCGCCTGATTTCGTCAAGTTCATCCTGGCCACCACCGATCCGCAGAAGATTCCCGTGACGGTGCTGTCGCGCTGCCTGCAGTTCAACCTGAAGCAGGTGACCCCGCAGGCGATCGCGCAGCGGCTGGGCGAGATTGCCCAGGCCGAGGCGGTGGCGGCCGAGCCGGCGGCGCTGCAGGCGGTGGCTCGCGCGGCGCGCGGCAGCATGCGTGACGCGTTGTCCCTGCTGGACCAGGCCATCGCCTACAGCGGCGGACACGTCGACGCGCAGGCGGTCGAGCAGATGCTCGGGGCAATCGATGCGACGCTGCTCGTCCAGTTGCTCGACGCGCTGGCGCAGCGCGAGGCTCCGCGTCTGCTGGCGCTGGCCGACGCGATGGCCGAGCGCAGCCTGTCGTTCGCGCAGGCGCTGCGCGACCTGGCCAGCCTGCTGCATCGCATCGCGCTGGCGCAGCAGGTCGACCCGGGCGCGCGCGGCGACCTGCTGGATCCGGATCTGGCGCGCCTGGCGCAGCGGTTCACGCCCGAGGAGGTCCAGCTGTACTACCAGATCGCGCTGCACGGCCGCAACGATCTGGGGCTGGCTCCGGACGAATATGCTGGGTTCACGATGACGCTGCTGCGGATGTTGGCGTTCCAGCCCGAGGTTGCCGCCGCGCCCGCCCCGGCGCGCAGCGCAGCGCTGAGCGCATCCCGGCCACCCCGTACCGCTGTACCGCCCTCCTTCGCCAAGGCTTCGGAGGGCCAGGGTAGCTCGTCCGCTTCCGCCCTGGCCTCCGAAGCCTTGGTGAAGGAGGCCAAGGCGGAGGCGGACGAGCTACCCTGGCCCGAGCTGGTGGGCCGGCTGAAGCTGGCCGGAATGCCGCGCGAGCTGGCCCTGCGCAGCGAGCTGGTGTCGCGCGAGGGCGATCTATTCCGGATCCGCGTGCCCGTGAAGACGCTGCTCGAATCGGGCGCCGAGGCACGGCTGCGGGCCGCCCTGTCCGAGTATTTCGGCCGGCCGACCCGGATCTTGGCCGAGGTCGGCGCCATGCGCGGTCCGACCGCGGCCGGCCTGAACGAGGAGGCCCGGGCGCAGCGCCAGCGCCGCGCCGAGGAGGCGATCTACTCGGATCCCTTCGTGCGAGAATTGATCGAGAATTTCGGGGCCAGTGTCGACCCGACATCGATCAAACCGATACAGGACACGTGAGCGGCAACCAGGCATGGTCGACATGAAAAATCAATTAGCCGGCTTGATGCAGCAGGCCCAGAAGATGCAGGAGAACATGAAGCGCCTGCAGGACGAGCTCGCCACGACCGAGGTCGAGGGACAGTCCGGGGCCGGACTCGTGAAGGTGGTGCTCACCTGCAAATACCAGGTGCGCCGCGTGACGATCGACCCGAGCCTGCTGGCCGAGGACCGCGACATGCTCGAGGACCTGGTGGCGGCCGCCTTCAACGACGCATCGCGCCGCGCCGACGAGATGACCCAGCAGAAAATGGGCTCGCTCGCCACGGGACTGCCGTTACCGCCGGGCTTTAAGCTCCCCTTCTAGAAAACTGTGACGCTTGTGAATGCCGCGGGGGGTGCTCGAGGGGGGGCGCAGCCCTCCCTCGAAGCCGATCCTCCTGCTTTTCCCCTGCAGGCTGCGACCGTGTCGAAGCTGCGTTGTTGCGCGTCGAGAAGACCCGGGCTATGAGACTGGGCGCTGCGCTGGATGGTGTCGTCGACGCGCTGAAGAAGCTGCCCGGGATCGGGCCGCGCTCGGCGCAGCGGATCGCGTTTCACCTGTTGCAGTTCGACCGGCCGCTCGCCGCCGAGCTGGGCCGCGCACTGCTGGGCGCGGTCGACCGCGTCGGACACTGCGCGCGCTGCAACACGCTGAGCGAGCAGCCGGTGTGCGAAAACTGCTCGGATCCGAAGCGCGACCCGGGCCTGGTGTGCGTGGTCGAATCGCCCGCCGATCAGCTGGTGATCGAGCAGTCGCTGTCGTACTCGGGTCTGTATTTCGTGCTGCTCGGACGCCTCTCGCCGCTGGACGGAGTGGGCCCGCGCGAGATCCAGATGGACCGGCTGCTGGAACGGGTCGGCGACGGCGTGGTGCGCGAGGTGATCGTCGCCACCTCCTTCACGCCCGAAGGCGACGCTACCGCCCATTACATCGGCGAGCTGGCGCGCGCCCGCGATCCGGGCATCAAGGTCACGCGCCTGGCACGCGGCGTGCCGGCCGGAGCTGAGCTGGAGTACACCGACGTGAACACGATCGCCCAGGCGATGCTGGATCGGCGCGCGGAGTGACGATGTGAGCGGACCGCTGGCCGGCGTGAAGGTGCTGGAGCTGGGCACGCTGATCGCGGGCCCGTTCGCAGCGCGGATGCTGGCCGAATTCGGTGCCGACGTGATCAAGGTGGAAGACCCGGACGGCGGCGATCCGCTGCGGCGCTGGCGCCACCTGCACCAGGGCACGTCGCTGTGGTGGGCGGTGCAGGCTCGCAACAAGAAGTCCGTTGCGCTGAACCTGAAGGATGCGCGCGCATGCGCGCTGGCCCGGCAGCTCGCTGTGCGGGCTGACATCGTCATCGAGAACTTCCGCCCCGGCGTGCTGGAGAAGCTGGGCCTCGGCTATGGGCAGCTGGCCGAACAGAACCCGGCCACGATCATGATCCGGCTGTCGGGCTACGGGCAGACCGGGCCCATGCGCGAGCGGCCCGGATTCGGCGCGATCGGCGAGGCGATGGGCGGCATCCGGCACGTGACCGGATACGCCGATCGCCCGCCGGTGCGGATCGGCCTGTCGATCGGCGATTCGATAGCAGCGCTGCACGCCGTGGTCGGTGCATTGATGGCGCTTCGACACCGCGATGCCACGGGTGGTGCGGGCCGCGGCCGTGGCCAGATGATCGATGTGGCGCTGTACGAGTCCGTGTTCAATATGATGGAAAGCGCCGTGCCCGAGTACGACCGTTTCGGGGTCGTTCGCGAGCGCACCGGCACCTCGCTGCCGGGCATCGTGCCTTCCAACACCTACACCTGCCAGGACGGCGCCGCGATCGTGGTCGGCGGCAATGGCGATGCGATCTTCAAGCGGCTGATGGCCGCGGTCGCACGGCCGGACCTGGGCGACGATCCGCAGCTGGCGCACAACGACGGCCGTGTACCCCGCGCCGGCGAGATCGACGCGGCGATCCAGCAATGGTGCAGCCGTCATCCGATCGATCGGGCCCTGGCCGCGCTGGAGCAGGCCCAGGTGCCGGCTTCGCGCATCTACAGCGTCGCCGACATGTTCCGCGACCCGCAGTTTGCGGCGCGGGCGATGATCGAGGAGCACGTGCTGGGCGATGGCACACCGCTGAAAGTGCCGGCGATCGTGCCCAAGCTGTCGGAAACGCCCGGCCAGACGCGCTGGCTCGGCCCAGCGCTGGGCCAGCACACCGACGAAGTGCTCGAATCGATCGGCGTGAGCCGCGTGCAGATCGACGAGCTGCGGCGCAACGGGGCGATCCTTTGACATCTGCCACGATGCGCGCTAATCGTTCAACGTTTCAAAGGATCGAGTCGATGATGCGATTTCTCACCGCGGCGTTCGCGGCCGTACTCGCACTTCCCGTCGCGTCGGCCGAGACGGTGCAGCTGGCTGCCGCCGACGGCGTCAAGGTGTTCGGCGAGGTCTGGCGCGCCGCCGGGGCGAAGCCCCCGATCATCGTTGCTTTCCACCAGGCCGGATCGAGCAGCGCCGAATACGCGCCCATCGCGCCGCGGCTGATGCAGGCCGGCTTCACCGTCCTGGCGATCGACCAGCGTTCGGGCGACGGCGCCTTCGGCGGTACCAACCGCACGGCGGCCGCGCTGGCCCGTGAGGCAACCTACGAAGAGGCGTTGCCCGACCTCGAAGCGGCGCTGGCCTGGGCCAAGGCCAGTGCACACGGCGCTCCGGTGGTGGTGTGGGGCTCCAGCTATTCGGCCGCGCTGGTCTTCCTGCTGGCCGCCCGGCACCCGGGTGACGTGAACGGCGTCGTCGCTTTTTCGCCGGGCGAGTACCTGTCGAATGGCACGGCGGTCCGCGATGCCGCACGCAAAGTCGAGGTGCCGGTTTACATCGACCAGGCATCGGACGCCGACGAGGTGGCCAAATCGGCAGCGATCCTGCAGGCGGTGAAGAGCACCGACAAGCAGCAGTTCCAGTCGCAGTCGAAATCGACGCACGGCTCGTCCACGCTGCGCGTCGACGCCAACCCGGCCGGCGCCGAGACGCACTGGACGGCGGTACTGACGTTTCTGAAGCGGTTCACGCGGGGTTGATGCGATGAGAGTTTCGAAGCTTTGTGCGCCGCTGATCGGCGCGGTCATTGCCCTGGCTGCCCCATTGGCGAAGGCGCACGACCAGGACGCGGCGCCGGGCGGGGAGCGGGAGCGCCTGGGGCAGGTGCGATTCGAGGTCTCCTGCAACGCCGCGGCACAGACCGAATTCAATCGTGCGATGGCGCTTTTCCATTCGTTCTGGTTCAAGCCGGCCATCCAGTCGTTCCGCCACGTGCTGGAGCTCGATCCGGGTTGCGGGATGGCGGACTGGGGCATTGCCATCATGTCGATGGGAAACCCTTTCGCCTGGCCGGCCAACCCGAAGGCGATGAAAGAGGCCGCCGACGACGCCGCCGAAGCTCGGCGCGTCGGGGCGCGCAGCCCGCGCGAACGCGATTACATCGGCACGCTGCCGGCACTGTTCAACGATTGGGAAACCGCGCCCCACGCTGTGCGCGCCAAGGCATTCGCGGCGGCGATGGGGGTGGTCTCGGATCACTACCCGGACGATGACGAGGCGCGGATACTGTATGCGCTCCTGCTCGACGCCACCGCCCTGCCCAGCGACAAGACCTTCGCCAACCAGCGCAAGGCGGCCTCGATCCTGGAACCCCTGTTCAAGAAGTACCCGGACCATCCTGGGGTCGCGCACTACCTGATTCACACTTACGACTATGCCGAGCTGGCCGAACAGGGGCTCGCCGCTGCGCACGCCTATGGCGCGATCGCACCATCCGTGCCGCACGCGCTGCACATGCCGTCGCACATTTACGCGCGCGTGGGCAGCTGGCAGGAAATGATCGATTCCAATCGCGCGTCGTACGAGGCCTCCAGGGCTGAACTCGCCGACAAGACGACCGCGGTCAGGCCCTACGACGCGTTGCACGCGCTGGACTACATGGTGATGGCCGAGCTGCAATTGGGTCGGGACCAGGCGGCGCAAGCGGTGGTCGATGAAGTCGCCGCGATCCGCAAGGTCAATGTGGAGAACTTTCCCGCGGCCTATGCCTTTGCCGCGATTCCGTCGCGGTACGCACTGGAGCGAAGCGACTGGACCCAGGCCTCGCAGCTGAGCTTGTCGCCCGCGGATATGGCCTGGGCGAAGTTTCCACAGGCCGAAGCGATTCTGGTTTTTTCGCGGGGCCTGGGCGAAGCGCGCTCGGCAAGAGTCGAGGCGGCGCAATCCGACCTGGCGCGGCTGAACCAGTTGAAAGGATCGATGCAGATGCTGGCCCTGGCTTACTGGGCGCAGCAGGCCAGCGTCCAGATCGACGCGCTCGGCGCCTGGATTGCTCTGGCCGGGCATCGCGACGAGGAGGCCCTGCGGATGATGCAGGCGGCAGCCGATGCCGAGGATGCCAGTGACAAGCACCCGGTGACGCCCGGAAATGTCGTACCGATGCGCGCGCTGCTGGGCGAGATGCTGCTGGAGCTGAAGCAGCCGAAGGCCGCGCTGGAGCAATTCCAGCGCTCGCTCAAACGCGACCCCAATCGGTTGCGCACCTTGTTCGGCGCGGGCAAAGCCGCGCAGGCTTCCGGTGACCGTGACGCGGCCGTCGGATACTACGGGCGCGTGAAAGCGTTGGGCGCACAGGGAGACGGCCTGCGCGCTGAAGTCGTCTATGCACGGGACTTTCTGGCGTCCGCGCCCCGACCATCGTCCGACATACGGTAATCCGTGTTCGGGCGCGAAGAGACAGCCCGCAAACCACCTACGACCTGGGCGGCATGCGCGATCGGGGCCCGCTCGTGAGCAGCGTGGTCGGCGGGTGGCTCGCCTTTTCAATGCCACCCAGATCGTCCGGCGCCTCGAAGTAGGTCGTCAGGCGCGAACGGATCTGCTCGGCCAGCGTGGTCATCCGCCGGCGCACGTAGCCGGTGTAGATGCCCAGCAGGCAGTCGGCGAGCTGGCGGCCGTACAGCTGGCGCAGATGCGAGTCGGTCAGGATCGCATCCAGCACGCGAAGCGCGGCGGCGTCCTCGCGCAGCCGGACCAGGCGGCGCGCAAGGCGCAGGTGCTCGTCGATCGGAAGCACCTTGAGCACCTTGGGCTGTGTCAGCTGCAGGAAGGCCTTGCGCATCTGGTCCGAGTGCGATCTGGATCGCAGCCACAGCAGCCGCAGCGCCGCATCCTGCAGCGTGGTCTCGTCCGGCCCGAGCAGCGCGACGTTCAGGTACGCGCACAGGTGCTCCAGGCGCTGCGGCTCCAGGTCCACCAGCTCCTTGAAAAGGTCCTTGGCGCGGCGCGTGTCCTGGTTCTTGGCGGCCTCGTGCGCCTGGTGGGCGAGCCCGGAGTGCCGCGGGGTAGTGGTGGTCCGGGCTGGCTGCTGTTCCGTCAGTTCCTCGAAGCGGTGAGAATTGTGCAGCTTCACCGTTCTGGTCAGTACCGCCCCGAACGCCAGTCCGGCCAGGTCCGCTGGCAGGTGGATCGCCTCGCGCGCGCCCACCAGCCAGCGCGCCGCCTCCAGGCCGACGACTATCAGCAGCGCAGCCAGCCCCGGTATGCCGATGGTTTTTTCTGTCAGCGCCAGCCGCGCGTGCATCGACCGGGTCCCGAACGTGGTGGCCAGCAGGCCGGCCAGCGCCGCCAGTGCGGCCCAGTCCGCGTCGGTCGGACGGCTGGAGAACAGCAGGTTCACGACGGCGCCAAAGGCGCCCCCGCCCAGGTAGCACAGCACGAAAAGGCCCACCCCGGCGGCCGCTTCGGCCAGCGGTCCGATCAGCAGCAGCACCAGCAGGCTGGTCAGCCAGGCCGGTGCCGACGGGCGCACGAGCAGGTGCGTGAGCAGGCGCCACGGCTCGTTCCAGCTGCGGGCCGACAGCGCCAGCTGCGGCCCCATCGCCGAAGCTTCCAGGTCATCGAATTGGCGGCGCTCGCGCTGCCATTCCGGGTAAGCGGGGTCCGATGGCGTGACGACCTTGTCGGCGTGCAGGTCCCGATCGAAGTCGCGGTCCGAGCGCAGCGCTTCGACCGTCGCGAGCGGGTGGACGGGCCGATCGATCGCCGGGCCGGCGGCTCGCTCGAGGTGCGCCAGGCGCGTCAGGGCGTCCGGATCGGTGCTTTGCTGCAGGTATTCGCGGTAACGCGGCAGCTCGATGGCCGCCAGGCCGCTGTCCACGTAGAAGAACGCCGCCGTGTTCAGTATCGTGCGGTCGCGGGTGGTCCAGACGGCGAAAACGAGCGTGCTGGCCACGGCCAATGCCAGCGTGGCCACCGGGACCGGCCCGGTTCTTAAGCCGCGTCGAATCGGCAAAACGATCACTGAGCGATCACTGAGCGTGCCTGAACCCGCGCGTGGGCGTTCCCCGCCGCGCGGCCGCTATAATCGGCCAGTTTAAGCGGCGCGCCGTCACTCGATCCATCTGTTTAGCAAGGCGCGCAGCCGCATATCGCCGTCTGGGCGCCGGTCGTCCTCCCGCGATCCCGTTACGCCCGTCCGGCTCGCCTTTGCAGGAGAGTGTTTGGCCCGCCTGTTCGACGATCCCCGCCCGCTGGCGCTGCTTGCGCTTGCTGACGGCTCCGTCTTTCAGGGAGTCAGCATCGGTGCTCCCGGCTCGGCCTGCGGCGAGGTCGTCTTCAACACGGCGATGACCGGCTACCAGGAGATCCTGAGCGACCCGAGCTACTGCCGCCAGATCGTCACCCTGACATACCCGCACATCGGCAACGTCGGCGCCAACAGCGAGGACGACGAGGCCCCGACGGTGTTCGCCGCCGGGCTGATCGTGCGGGACCTGTCTCACTTTGCTTCGAACTTCCGCGCGGAACGGTCGCTGCAGCACTACCTGACCGATCGCGCGGTGGTCGGCATCGCCGGGATCGACACGCGCCGCCTCACACGCCTGCTGCGCGATCACGGATCGCAAGCCGGCGCGATCGTGACCGGAAGCGACGAGCGCCCTGCGCTGCAGCTGGCGCGGTCGTTCCCGGGCATGTCCGGGCTGGACCTGGCCAAGGTGGTCTCAGTGCGCGAACCGTACGAATGGAACGAAACGGCCTGGCAGCTGGGGCGCGGTTACGGCAGCCTGACCGAGGCGCGCTGGCGGGTGGTGGCCTACGACTTCGGCATCAAGCGCAACATCCTGCGGTTGCTGGCCGAGCGCGGCTGCCACGTGACCGTGGTGCCGGCGCAGACGCCCGCGAGCGAGGTGGTGCGGCTGCAGCCCGACGGCGTCTTCCTATCCAACGGTCCGGGCGATCCGGAGCCGTGCGACTATGCGATCGAGGCCACGCGCGAGCTGATCGAGCGCGGCTATCCGACCTTCGGCATCTGCCTCGGTCACCAGATCATGGGCCTGGCCGCCGGCGGGCGCACGCTGAAGATGAAATTCGGCCACCACGGCGCCAACCACCCGGTGCTGGACATCGATACGGGCCGCGTGCTGATCACCTCGCAGAACCACGGTTTCGCGGTCGACCCGGCGAGCCTGCCGGCCCGCTGCCAGGTCACGCATCGATCGCTGTTCGACGGGAGCCTTCAGGGCTTCCGGTATGCCGACCGGCCGGCCTTCTGCTTCCAGGGGCACCCGGAGGCCAGTCCGGGGCCGCACGACGTCTCGGCCCTGTTCGACCGCTTCGTGCGGCTGATGCAGCAGCGCCGCTGAGGACGCGACCTCCCGATGCCGCGACGCCAGGACCTCGAATCGATACTGATCATCGGCGCCGGCCCGATCGTGATCGGGCAGGCCTGCGAGTTCGACTATTCGGGCGCGCAGGCCTGCAAGGCGCTGCGCGAGGAGGGCTACCGGGTCGTGCTGATCAACAGCAATCCGGCCACCATCATGACCGACCCGGGCATGGCCGACGTGACCTACGTGGAGCCGATCACCTGGCAGGTGGTCGAACTCATCATCGCGCGCGAGCGGCCGCAGGCGGTGCTGGCGACGATGGGCGGGCAGACCGCGCTGAACTGCGCGATGGACCTGCATCGCAAGGGCGTGCTCGAGCGCTACCAGGTCGAACTGATCGGCGCCTCGCGGGCGGCCATCGAGAAGGCCGAGGACCGCCAGCAGTTCAAGGAGGCGATGACGCGAATCGGCCTGATCTCGGCCCGATCGGGCATTGCGCATTCGCTGCAGGAGGCGCAGCAGGTGCAGGCGATGGTCGGCTTCCCGGCCGTGATCCGGCCCAGCTACACGCTGGGCGGCACCGGCGGCGGAATCGCCTACAACATGGAGGAGTTCGCATCGATCTGCCAGCGCGGCCTGGAGCTGTCGCCCACGCGCGAGCTGCTGATCGAGGAGTCGCTGATCGGCTGGAAAGAGTTCGAGATGGAGGTCGTGCGCGACCGCAGCGACAACTGCATCATCGTGTGCTCGATCGAAAACGTCGACCCGATGGGGATCCACACGGGCGACTCGATCACGGTGGCGCCGGCGCAGACGCTGACCGACAAGGAATACCAGCTGATGCGCGACGCCTCGATCGCAATCCTGCGCGAGGTGGGCGTCGATACGGGCGGCTCGAACGTGCAGTTCGCGGTCGATCCGGCCAGCGGGCGCATGGTGGTGATCGAGATGAACCCGCGCGTGTCGCGCTCCTCGGCGCTGGCGTCCAAGGCCACCGGCTTTCCGATCGCCCGGGTCGCCGCCAAGCTGGCGGTCGGCTACACGCTCGATGAGCTGAAAAACGAGATCACCGGCGGCGCCACCCCGGCCTCGTTCGAGCCGACCCTCGATTACGTGGTCACCAAGATTCCGCGTTTCGCCTTCGAGAAGTTCTCGCAGGCCGACGATTCGCTCACCACCCAGATGAAGTCGGTGGGCGAGGTGATGGCGATCGGCAGCACCTTCCAGGAGTCGTTCCAGAAGGCGCTGCGCGGCCTCGAGATCGGCTCCGACGGGCTGGACGAGCGCTCGACCCATCAGGAGGAGATCCTGAAGCAGATCGGCGAGCCCGGCCCGCAGCGGATCTGGTACGTGGCCGACGCATTCCGGGTGGGCCTGACGCGCGAGCATGTCTACGAGAAAACCGCCATCGATCCCTGGTTCCTGGCGCAGATCGAAGAGCTGGTGCACGTTGAGCACCGCCTGGCCGGCCGAACGATGTCCTCGCTGCAGGCGGGCGACTGGCTGCGGCTGAAGCAGATGGGATTTTCCGACGCGCGGCTGGCCCGCCTGCTGGCGGCCCGGCCGGCCGATGTGCGACGGGCCCGGCGCTCGCACGGCGTGCGGCCCGTTTACAAGCGGGTCGACACGTGCGCGGCCGAATTCGCCACCACGACCGCGTACCTGTACTCGACCTACCAGCAGGAATGCGAGGCCCAGCCGACGAGCCGCCGCAAGGTGGTGGTGCTGGGAGGCGGACCCAACCGGATCGGGCAGGGCATCGAGTTCGACTACTGCTGCGTGCACGCCGCCATGGCGCTGCGCGAAGACGGGTTCGAGACGATCATGGTCAACTGCAATCCGGAGACGGTGTCGACCGACTACGACATCTCGGACCGGCTGTATTTCGAGCCGCTGACCCTGGAGGACGTGCTGGAGATCCTGGACAAGGAGCGTCCCGAGGCGGTGATCGTGCAGTACGGCGGGCAGACGCCGCTGAAGCTGGCGCGCGACCTGGAAGCGGAGGGCGCCACCATCGTGGGCACCTCGCCCGATTCGATCGACATGGCCGAGGATCGCGAGCGCTTCCAGCAGCTGCTGCAGCGGCTGCGCCTGAAGCAGCCGCCCAACCGCACCGCGCGCAACGAGGCCGATGCGCTGCGGCTGGCCGAGGAGATCGGTTATCCGCTGGTGGTGCGGCCCAGCTACGTGCTGGGCGGACGCGCGATGGAGATCGTGCACGAACCGCGCGACCTGGAGCGCTACATGCGCGAAGCGGTCAAGGTGTCCAACGACTCGCCGGTGCTGCTGGACCGTTTCCTGGACGATGCGATCGAGGTCGACGTCGATTGCGTCGCCGACGGCCGCCAGGTGCAGATCGGCGGCGTGATGGAGCACATCGAGCAGGCCGGCGTGCACTCGGGCGACTCGGCCTGTTCGCTGCCGCCGTATTCGCTGCCGGCGCACACGATCGACGAGATGAAGCGCCAGACCGAGGTGATGGCGCGCGCGCTCAAGGTGGTCGGCCTGATGAACGTGCAGTTCGCGATCCAGCAGGGGGTGGTGTACGTGCTGGAGGTCAATCCGCGCGCCTCCCGTACCGTGCCGTTCGTTTCCAAGGCCACCGGGGAGCCGCTCGCCAAGATCGCGGCGCGCTGCATGCTGGGGCGCTCGCTCGCCGACCAGGGCGCGCGGGTGGACGTGACGCCGTCCTATTTCGCGGTCAAGGAAGCCGTTTTCCCGTTCGTCAAATTCCCCGGCGTCGATCCGCTGCTCGGGCCGGAGATGCGATCGACCGGCGAGGTGATGGGCGTGGGGCGCACGTTCGGGGAGGCGCTGTTCAAGTCGCAGCTGGCCGCCGGCGCAACGCTGCCGCCCAGCGGCACCGTGTTTCTCAGCGTGAAGGATTCCGACAAGCCCAAGACGGTCGAGGTGGCCAAGCTCCTGCACGAGATGGGCTATACGCTGGTGGCCACGCGCGGCACCGCGGCGGCGATCGCGGCCGCCTCGATCCCGGTTCGCACCATCAACAAGGTCAAGGAGGGCCGTCCGCACGTGGTCGACCTGCTCAAGGACGGGCAGATCGACCTGGTGATCACGACGGTCGACGAGAAGGCCTCGGCGATCGCCGACTCGCGCTCGATTCGCACCACGGCACTGGCGCAGCGCGTGACCTATTACACGACCATTGCGGGCGGGCGCGCGGCCGTCGAGGGCATGCGGCACCTGGCGGCGCTGGAGGTCTACGACCTGCAGTCGCTCCATCGCAAAATGCGCCGCCCGGCCGGTCCCTTGTAGACGGTTGATCCGTCCTGGACGACGCGCGGGATGCTTGCCAGCATCGGGCCGCGCCGGTAAAGTGAGCCGCAGTCGGCCCCGGCAGTGTCGGGGCCTTGTTTTTCCACCTCAATTTCCTCCCAACTACGGATGGCCTTTGTCGATGGCGGCGATTCCGATTACTCAGCGCGGCGCCGAGATGCTCAGGGCCGAATTGAACCGCTTGAAGTCGGTGGATCGACCGGCGGTCATCCAGGCGATCAAGGACGCTCGGGAAAAGGGCGACCTGACCGAGAACGCCGAATACGAGGCGGCGCGCGAGCACCAGGGCTTCATCGAGGGCCGGATCAAGGAGCTCGAGGGGAAGCTGTCGGCGCTGCAGGTGATCGATCCGGCCACGGTCGACGCCGGCGGCCGGATCGTGTTCGGCGCGACGGTGGAGCTGGAGGAGGTCGATTCCGGCAACCGGGTGAAGTACCAGATCGTCGGTGACGACGAGGCCGACATCAAGTCCGGATTGATCTCGGTGTCCAGTCCGATCGCGCGGGCGCTGATCGGCAAGAGCGAGGGCGACGTGGCCGAAGTGGCCGCGCCCGCGGGTCCGCGCGAGTATGAGGTGCTGGACGTGCGCTACGTTTGAGGCGGGTCCTCGGGCAGTGGCCGAAACAGCACCATCAGACGGCCGATCAGCTGGATGCGGGCCGCACCCAGGTGTGCCGCGGCTTCGGCAAAAAGCTGTTCGCGCTGGGGCCGCGGCGAGGCCGGCAGGCGCACCTTGACCAGCTGGTGCGCCGCCAGGGCGCGGTCGATCTCCTTCATGACCGCTGCGGTCAGCCCGCTGGCTCCCAGCAGCACGACCGGTTCCAGGTGATGAGAATCCGCTTTCAGCTGCAGCCGCTGATCGCGCGACAGGACCAGTTCAGTCATGGTTTCGAAGAATAGCCCGACGAAACACCACTCGAAGCGCGAGTGGATCCGGCGCCACTTGACCGATCCGTACGTGCAAGCGGCCACCCGCGAAGGCTACCGCTCGCGCGCTGCCTACAAGCTGATCGAGATCGACGGTCGGGACCGCCTGATCCGGGCCCCGGCGACCGTGGTGGACCTGGGAGCGGCGCCGGGCAGCTGGAGCCAGGTGATCGTTCAGCGCCTGTCGGACCGAGCAGGTCGCCTGCACGGGCGCGTGATCGCGCTGGACCTGCTGCCGATCGAGCCGCTGGCCGGCCTGGAGGTGATCGAGGGCGATTTCCGCGACGAGGCGGTCGAACGGCAGCTCGTCGAGGCGCTGGGCGAGCGGCCGCCAGACCTGATTGTCTCGGATATGTCGCCGAATCTGAGCGGAATCGACGTGGCCGACGCCGCGCGCAGCCAGGATCTGTGCGACCTGACGCTGCAATTTGCCGCTCACCACCTCAAATCGGGGGGTGACCTGCTGGTCAAAACGTTCCACGGCAGCGGTTTTGGCCAGTTTGTTCATGAGCTTAAGAAGCGGTTTTCGACCGTTTCGGTGCGCAAACCGGCGGCGTCGCGCCCGGCCTCGGCCGAGGTCTACTTGCTCGCCCGAGGCCTGAAGCGCGTTTCAGGGCCGCCGTCGGCCTAGAAGCCGCTTGAAACCGGGCCGATCCGCCCCAAATCTGGCTAGGCGGAATAGATAGTGAAATACCAATAGATAATGAAATACCCCCACCCTCAGCCGCCTTCTCGGCGCCTAGACTTGGTCCGGCATCGATCGCGGGCAGCCTAGAATGAGCCCATGCCACCAGCTCTACGAAATACCTGTTCGGGGCGCCGCTTTTGCGGCGGCCCTGTCGGAGTGACACAACTTGAATAACAGCATGCTCGCCAAGGCCGCGATCTGGCTCGTGATCGCGATGGTCCTGTTCATGGTGTTCAGGCAGCTCGAACGGAACGCCTCCGGCGGCGTGCGGACCATCGCTTACACGGAGTTCCTCGACCAGGTGCATGCGGGCCACGTGAAGAGCGCCAAGCTGCAGGATTCGGCCGGCGGCAACCTGGAAATCACGGCCACGACCGACGAGGGCGCCCAGGTCCACACGACCGGCTCGATCTACGACCGGGGCCTGTGGAAGGACATGTTCGACAACAAGGTGCGGGTCGAAATCGAGCCGCACGAGGCGCCGTCGCCGCTGCTGAGCTTCTTCTACGCCTTCGGCCCGGTGATCCTGCTGATCGGGGTATGGATCTTCTTCATGCGGCAGATGCAGGGCGGCGGCCGCGGCGGGGCTTTCTCGTTCGGAAAATCGCGCGCGCGCATGCTGGACGAATCCAACAACAGCATCACGTTCGCGGATGTGGCCGGCTGCGACGAAGCCAAGGAAGAAGTGCAGGAGCTGGTCGAGTTCCTGCGCGATCCGTCCAAGTTCCAGAAGCTGGGCGGGCGCATTCCGCGCGGCGTGCTGATGGTGGGATCGCCCGGGACCGGCAAGACGCTGCTCGCCAAGGCGATCGCCGGCGAGGCCAAGGTGCCGTTTTTCTCGATCTCGGGATCGGACTTCGTCGAGATGTTCGTGGGCGTGGGCGCCGCGCGCGTGCGCGACATGTTCGAGACGGCCAAGAAGCACGCGCCCTGCATCATCTTCATCGACGAGATCGACGCGGTCGGGCGCCAGCGGGGAGCGGGCCTGGGCGGCGGCAACGACGAGCGCGAGCAGACCCTGAACCAGATGCTGGTCGAGATGGACGGATTCGAGACCGGCCAGGGCATCATCGTGATCGCCGCGACCAACCGGCCCGACGTGCTGGACCCGGCGCTGCTGCGGCCGGGCCGGTTCGACCGGCAGGTGGTGGTTCCGCTGCCCGACATCCGGGGGCGTGAGCAGATCCTGAACGTGCACATGCGCAAAGTGCCGATCGGCGCCGACGTCAAGGCCGACATCCTGGCGCGCGGCACGCCCGGCTTCTCGGGCGCCGACCTGGCGAACCTGGTCAACGAAGCGGCCCTGTTCGCGGCGCGCCGCAGCGCGCGCGTGGTCGAGATGCAGGACTTCGAGCAGGCCAAGGACAAGGTCATGATGGGCGCCGAGCGCAAGTCGATGGTGATGTCGGAGGAGGAGCGACGCAATACGGCCTACCACGAGTCCGGGCACGCGCTCGTCGCCAAGCTGCTGCCGAAGACCGACCCGGTGCACAAGGTGACCATCATTCCGCGCGGCCGCGCGCTCGGCGTCACGATGCAGTTGCCCGAGCAGGACCGGTACGCGCACGACCGCGAGTTCCTGCTGAACCGGATCTGCGTGCTGTTCGGCGGTCGCGTGTCCGAAGAGATCTTCATGCACCAGATGACCACCGGCGCCAGCAACGATTTCGAGCGCGCCACGCAGATCGCGCGCGACATGGTGATGAAGTTCGGCATGACCGAGGCGCTCGGGCCGATGGTGTACGCGGAGGACGAAGGCGAGATCTTCCTGGGCCGCTCGATCACCCGCACCACCAACGTGTCGAACTCGACGCTGCTGAAGATCGAAAACGAGATCCGGCGCATCATCGACGAGCAATACGCGCTGGCGCGGCGCCTGATCGAGGAAAACCGCGACAAGGTCGAAGCGCTGGCCCATGCCTTGCTCGAGCTGGAAACGATCGACGCCGAGCAGATCGACGACATCATGGCGGGACGCCCACCGCGGCCTCCGCGCGCTGGCAACCCGGGCGCCCAGGCCGGCGCCGCTGCTGCGCCGGGCTCGGGAGTGCAGGGCGCCGCCCAGCCGGCTTGAACGGCGCGCGCAGCGCCTTGCCCTCACCCCCTCCCCTCTCCCGCTTCGCGGGCGAGGGGCGACACGGGGTGCCCCTGAAACGACTTCGGAACTGAGGCGACGAGTCGCCCCTCGCCCGCGAAGCGGGAGAGGGGAGGGGGTGAGGGTTGAGTTAGAGTCGCGGTTTGTATTGTCCATTGCCCCTGCCTTCGTGAACCCTCCGACCCACTGGCACTGCGGCCGCTTCCGGTTGCCGCTGGCGCGCCCGCTGGTGATGGGCATCATCAACGTAACGCCCGACTCGTTCTCCGACGGCGGCCGTTATCTGGCGGTGGAGCGGGCGGCGGAGCACGCGCGCCAGCTCCTCGCCGAGGGCGCCGACATCCTGGACATCGGGGGTGAATCGACGCGTCCCGGCGCCTCCCAGGTCAGCCCCGCCGCCCAGATCGAGCGGGTGGTGCCGGTGGTGCGCGAGCTGCGCGACGTGTCGGTGCCGCTGTCGGTGGACACCAGCGAGCCGGAGGTGATGCGCGCAGCGCTCGACGAGGGAGTCGCGATCATCAATGACGTGCGCGCGCTGGCCGTGCCGGGCGCGCTGGCGCAGATGGCGCGCAGCGACTGCGGCCTGGTGCTGATGCACATGCAGGGCACACCCAAGACCATGCAGGACAATCCGACCTACCAGAACGTGGTCGACGAGGTGCGCGATTTCCTGCATGCGCGCCGTGACGAGGCCGTCCGGGCCGGGGTGGCGGCGGGGCGGATCGCGCTGGACCCGGGTTTCGGCTTTGGCAAGCGCAGCGAGCACAATCGCCAGTTGCTGGCCCGGCTGGACCGGTTCGGTGAGCTGGACCAGCCGATCCTGGTCGGGCTGTCGCGCAAGGCTGCGCTGGGGGACATGACCGGGCGGCCGGTCGACCAGCGGCTGGTCGCCTCGGTGGTGGCGGCGCTGCTGGCGATCCAGGCCGGCGCGAACATCGTGCGGGTGCACGATGTGGCGGCCACGCGCGACGCGATCGCGGTGTGGGAGGGCGTGCGGCAGGAGCGGTTATGAGCAAACGCTACTTCGGAACCGACGGCATCCGCGGCACCGTCGGTGCGTTCCCGATCACCCCCGAGTTCATGCTGCGGCTGGGCCAGTCGGCCGGGCGCGTGCTCGCGCAACGGTCGGCCGGACGCCGCACCACGGTGCTGATCGGCAAGGACACGCGGGTGTCGGGCTACATGCTGGAGGCAGCGCTGGAGGCGGGCTTCTCCAGCGTCGGCGTCGACGTGGTGCTGTGCGGTCCGTTGCCGACACCGGCGGTCGCCTATCTGACGCGGGCCCAACGGCTGTCGGCCGGGGTGGTGATCAGCGCCTCGCACAATCCGTACGAGGACAACGGCATCAAGTTCTTCTCCGGCGACGGGCGCAAGCTCGATGACGCGATCGAGCAGCGGATCGAGGATCTGCTCGATCAGCCGCCCGGGTGCGTGGCCTCCGCCGAGCTGGGCAAGGCGCGCCGCCTGGACGATGCCACCGGCCGCTACATCGAGTTCTGCAAGAGCACCTTCCCCGGCGAGATCGATCTGAAGGGGCTCAAGCTGGTGGTGGACTGCGCTCACGGCGCCGCCTATCACGCGGCGCCCGACGTGTTTCACGAGCTGGGCGCCGACGTGGTGGCGCTGGCGGTGTCGCCGAACGGGTTCAACATCAACGACGGGGTGGGTGCCGTCCACGCCGACCAGCTGGCCGGGCAGGTCCGCCGGCACGGAGCGGACCTGGGCCTGGCCCTGGACGGCGATGGCGACCGGGTCGTGTTCGCCGACGGCGAGGGCCGCCAATACAACGGCGACCAGTTGCTGTACGTTGTCGTGCGCGACCGCATGCTGCACTCGAAGGTCGAAGGCGTGGTCGGCACGCTGATGACCAATTTCGCGCTGGAAAGCCGTCTGGCGCAGCTGGGCGTGCCGTTCGAGCGGGCCCGGGTCGGCGACCGCTACGTGCTGGAGGTCCTGGAAAGGAACGGCTGGCTGTACGGCGGCGAGGGCTCCGGCCATATCCTGTGCCTGGACAAGCACACGACCGGCGACGGCATCATCAGCGCACTGCAGGTGCTGGGCGCGGTGCGCCGCGCCGGCCGCACGCTGGCCCAGCTGACCGAGGAATTGCGCCTGTTTCCGCAGCACCTGATCAACGTGCCGATCGAGCCCGGGTACAACTGGAACTCCAGCGAGAGCCTCAAACGCGAGCTGTCCGAGGTGCAGCGGGAGCTGCGCGGCAGCGGGCGGGTGCTGATCCGTCCCTCCGGCACCGAACCGGTCCTGCGGGTGATGGTCGAGGCCGAGGACGCGGGCGCAGCTTGCCGGTACGCCGAGCGGCTGGCTGCGTCAGTTCGATAACACACGTATATTTCATGTCACGATTCGGTGACATCAGTGAAATAGTCTGCGTGCATGCCGGGGTGGCGGAGTCGACGTGTCGATCGAACAATTGGAGCAGCCGAGCGCGGTGCGGGACCCGCTCGTATTGAAAGCCGAGGTTCAGCAACTGAATTTCTTCTATGGAGCCTTCCAGAGCCTGAAGGGTCTTTCGCTGCCGGTCTACGAGCAGCGGGTCACGGCCCTGATCGGCCCGTCCGGTTGCGGCAAGTCGACGCTGCTGCGCTGCTTCAACCGGATCCACGACCTGTATCCCGGCAACCGGTATGAAGGCAGCATCAGGCTGCACCCGGAAGGCATCGACATCCTGGACCGCGCGATCGATCCGATGGACGTGCGGATGCGGATCGGGATGGTGTTTCAGAAGCCCAGCCCGTTTCCGACCACGGTGTTCGAGAACGTCGCCTACGGCTTGCGCCTGCGCGGTGTGCGGGCCCGGGCGGTGCTGGCCGAGAAGGTCGAGCACGCGCTGCGCAGTGCCGCGCTGTGGGACGAGGTCAAGGACCGCTTGAGCCAGGACGCGTCGAACCTGTCGGGGGGCCAGCAGCAGCGCCTGTGCATTGCGCGCGCGCTGGCGACCGATCCGGAGCTGCTGCTGTTCGACGAGCCGACCTCGGCGCTGGACCCGATTGCGACCGCCTCGATCGAGGAACTGGTGGACGAGCTGAAAAAGCGCGTTTCGATCCTGATCGTGACGCACAACATGCAGCAGGCGGCGCGCTGCTCCGACTTCACCGCCTTCATGTACCTGGGCGAGCTGGTCGAGTTCGGGCCGACCGAGCAGATTTTCCTGAAACCCTCGAAGAAGCAGACCGAGGATTACATCACCGGGCGGTTCGGTTAGCCGACCTCGGCGGAGAGCGACGGATGGCGAGCGGCGAGCACACGATCAAGCAGTACGACCAGGAACTGGAGTCGTTGCGGGGACGCATCCTGCAGATGGGCGGGCTGGTCGAGTCGCAGTTGCGGATGGCGATCGACTGCTTCGAGCAGGCCGATCTGAAGAAGGCCGAGCACGTCATCGAGGCCGACGAGCGGGTCGACGCCGAGGAAGTCGAGATGGCCCGTCTGATCCTGAACCTGATCGTGCGGCGCCAGCCGGCCGCCAACGACCTGCGCCTGATCATGGGCGTGTCGCGCGCGGTCACCGACCTGGAACGGATCGGCGACGAAGCGACCAAGATCGCGCGTGCCGCGCGCTGGGTCCACGAAAAGGACGTGGTGGTGCGCACGCCCAGGATCCGGGACATCCGCGTGTCGGCCGAAGCGGCCCTGTCGATGCTGCGCGGCGCGCTGGACGCGTTCGCGCGGCTGGACGCGGTCGCGGCAGTCGAGATCATCCGCGAAGACAAGGGCGTCGACGAGCAATTCCGGCTGATCCTGCGGCAGCTGATCACGTTCATGATGGAGGATCCCCGCACGATCACCGGCTCGCTGGACACAGTCTGGGTGGCCAAGGCGATCGAGCGCATCGGCGATCATTCGAAAAATATCGCGCAAGACGTGATCTTCATCGCTCAGGGCGAAGACGTGCGGCATGCCACTCCGGAGCAGGTCGCACGCGCGGTTTCACAATCCAACTAGGTGATCTGCATGTCCAATGCTTCAATTCTCGTTGTCGAGGACGAGCCTTCGATCCAGGAGCTGATCGCCTTCTCCTGCAGCAGCAACGGCTACCGGGTGCGCCGCGCCGAATCGGCCGGCGCGGCCGAGTCGGCGATCCGCAGCGAGCTGCCCGACCTGGTGATCCTGGACTGGATGCTGCCCGATCGGCCGGGCATCGAGCTGCTGCGCGACCTGCGCGTGGCCGACCGGACCCGTGCCGTTCCGGTGATCATGCTGACCGCCAAGGGCTCCGAAAGTGACCGGGTGGCCGGGCTGGATGCCGGCGCCGACGATTACGTCGTCAAGCCGTTTTCTCCGCGCGAGCTGGTCTCGCGCGTGCGCGCGGTGTTCCGCCGGCGCGCGCCGCAGAAGAGCGGCGAGGCGATCGAGTACGGCCCGCTCAGGATCGATCCGGCCCGGCACGAGGTCGCGATCGGCGAGCGCTCCGTCAAAATGGGGCTGGCCGAATTCAAGCTGCTGCGGTTCCTGGCCGGGCACCCGGAACGGGTCTTCTCCCGCAGCCAGCTGCTCGACAACGTGTGGGGCGATCACGTCTTCATCGAGGAGCGCACGGTGGACGTGCACGTGCTCAGGCTGCGCAAGGCGCTGATGCAGGCCGAGGCGCAGGATCTGGTGCAAACGGTGCGCGGCCTGGGCTACCGGCTCTCGACCCGCCCCGACCGCTGAGCGGGGCGGGGCGCGGGGCGCGCCGGCGTGCGGGGCGGCCGATCGGATCCGTACTAGACTCGCACGGATGTCCAAGGGAGCAGTCGGGCGCCATCGCTTCATCTGGCCCGCGATCGCGCGGCTGGCGGTTCTCGGCGTGGTGTGCGCCGGCGCGGGACTGCTGTTTGGCGCGCGGGTCGGGCTGTGGCTGGCCGTGTCCAGCCTGGGCGTGCTGTACGCAGGGCAGCTCGTGTACCTGGCCGCGCTGGGCAACTGGCTCGAGCGGCCGTCGCTGGCCACGATACCCAATGGGATCGGCGCCTGGGGTGAAGTGTTCGCACGCCTGTACCGGCAGCAGCGCGCCAGCGAAATCGCCCAGCAGCGCCTGATCGACAACGAAGAGCGCTTCCGCCGCACGATCAGCGCGCTGCCGGACGGCATCATCCTGATCGATGCCTCGCTGCAGATCGAATGGTGCAACCCGGTGGCCGAGCGCCACCTGGCCGTATCGTTGAAAAGAGACCAGGGTCTGCGGCTGACCAACCTGGTGCGCGATCCGCCGTTCGTCGCGTACATCAGCACCGGGCGCTACGAGCAGCCGCTGCTGTTTTCTCCGCTCGCGCTGCCCAGCGCCACGCTGTCGCTGGCGGTGGTCGAATTCGAGCCGGCCCGCTCGATCGTGGTCACGCGCGACATCACGCAGAGCGAACGGGTGGACGCGATGCGGCGCGACTTCGTCGCCAACGTCTCGCACGAGCTGCGCACGCCGCTCACGGTGATCAAGGGCTTCCTGGAGGCGATGATCGACGGCGGCGCCGACCTGGATGCGACCCGGCAGCACCACCTGACCCTGATGTACGAGCAGTCCGACCGGATGCACCGGCTGGTCGAAGACCTGCTGACGCTGTCGCGCCTGGAATCGCAGCAGGGCCCTGACGTGGAGGAAGGCGTCGACGCCGCGCAGCTGGTAGCCGAGGTCGCCGACGAGGCGTGCACCCTGTCGGCCGGCCGCCACCGGATCAGCGTCGAAGCGCAGCCGCTGAAACTGCGCGGCGGCCGCGACGAGCTGCGCAGCGCCTACAGCAACCTGGTGTCCAACGCGGTGCGCTACACGCCGGTGGGCGGCCACATCACCCTGCGCTGCGTCGAGCAGGAAGGCGGCATCGCGCTGCAGGTCGAGGACACCGGCATCGGCGTCGCGCCCGAGCACATTCCGCGCCTGACCGAGCGTTTCTATCGGGTCGACAAGAGCCGATCGCGCGAGACCGGCGGCACCGGTCTGGGCCTGGCGATCGTCAAGCACGTGCTGATCCGCCACCAGGCACGGCTGGACGTACGCTCGGAAGTAGGGCGCGGGAGCCTGTTTTCGGCCTGGTTTCCCCCGGCGCGGCGCATCGCCCAAGTTGGCGAGCGCGAGGCGGCCTGAAGGGCTGCCCGGCGGCCACCCCGGCCGCGTTGCCGCTGCCGGAGCCGACCGGTATCATCGTCTCTTTCGGGGCGTGGCGCAGCCTGGTAGCGCACCTGCCTTGGGCGCAGGGGGTCGGAGGTTCGAATCCTCTCGCCCCGACCAGACCTTCCTGAGGCAGGGCAAGAGGCGGGTCGTTTTGTTGCAGTGGTCCTGACCGAAGACTTGCGGGCTGCCCGTAGCTCAGTCCGGATAGAGCATCAGCCTTCTAAGCTGAGGGTCACAGGTTCGAGTCCTGTCGGGCAGGCCAACAGAATCTCTACGCGGTGGACGTAGCTCAACGGTAGAGTCCCGGATTGTGATTCCGGTTGTTGGGGGTTCGAATCCCCTCGTCCACCCCACTGATTACATTCAAGTTCTCCTCAACCTCCGGGCCGGTCGAAACTGGCACTGTAGGTAAAATTGCAGGAAGACGGATCGCGTCGGCGTGATCCAGCAGATCGATCGCTGCAAGGTGCGTGTAGGTCCGCACCATCCGCGCATCCTTCCATCCGCCGAGCGCCTGGGGCACGATGGCCGCCGTTCCGGCCTCAGCGTGCCACGTTGCCCAGGTGTGCCGCAGGTCGTGCCAGCGCAGCGCCGGCAGCCCGGCGCGCTTCCGCGCATTCCTCCATGCCGTGTTGTGCCGCGGCACCTGCGGCCAGGCTTTAGGGGCTCCCGGTTCCCGTACTCCAGTTGTATCGGGTCGTCGAGTCGCACGGCCCGTTATTGCGGGTCGCGAAAGACACGGGCAGTGGCCAGTTTGCGAGCAGCGTCTGACCTCCGGGGATGGCATGAGCTCCGTCTGAGGTTCCACCCGACATTACGATCCGAGCGCGAATGGCGCCCGTCAGGTCGGACGGCGTTCCTGCGATCGGGGCTCCATCGCGGCGCGCCTCCCTTCCGCCGAGCACTTGGACCGAGAGCCGAATCTGACCTTGTTCCCGCGCGAGATCCCATGTCAATCGGCGCGCCCCGGACTCCTGGTCGGCCCAATCCAAGGCCATTCGGGCAATCCGCAAAATCACCGGCTTCAATTCTCCGGGGATGTCCGCCTCTTTGAGTTGCCTCCGCGCCACGATCTCGAGGCCAGGCCGGAGCATCACGCAATCCTCCCAGACCGAATCGAGCGTCCCGAGCAGTCCGGACTCCTGCATTCTCGGCGGGCGCAAGTCAACTGCAATTGCAAGGGTCTCGCGAATGGCAGCCTGCAGCGAGGGAATGATGGGCTCTACGTTCGACCGAAAGGAGGCATTTGCTCGGTCCGGAGCAAAGTGCTCTGCGCCTTTCAGCAGATACATGATGGCGCTGAGCGATTGGCACACCTTGTCGTGCAGCACGGAAAAAGCCCTCGACTCTCTCTCTTCCTCCCACTGCACGATACGATTCGACAGTTCCCGCAGCGACCGACTGTCGTCGCCAGCGTCCTCGCTCGGCTGCACTCGAGTGGCGAACGAAAAGTACAGTAGGGCGCCCGCGAATACGGCACACAGAATCACGACCGCAGCCTCGCGAAACAGGGAACGGTCAAATGCATTCGGGTCAGATGCGGCAGCTTCCAGTTCACGGAATGCCGCGGAGATTGGACGATCCCCGCCCTTTACGAGCGTGTCGATCTCGGTTATCGGCGCGTCTTTGGCGCGCATTCGATTAACCGAGTAGAGAGCCGCTCGGTACTTCGGCAGCGCCTCGTTCAACCTCACAAGAGCCTCTTCTTCTACCTGACCGAGCCGGCCCCCTTCCCGGTATTGGAAGGCGGCGCGATCGACTTCCTCCATGTGCTTCGTGAAGTCCTCGCTGTACGAGGCTTCGCCGCGTAGGATGCAATCCTTCAGCGCTTGCACCGCGCGCTCCAGCTCGAGGTCGCCGCGGAGAGCGAGTTCCCGCTTTTCGAGCAGCAACGGTTGTGCGCGCGCCGGGTGCAAGAAGTCCCGGAAGACGTCGATCGCCAGTCCCGTCGTCAGGCCCGCGAGTAGCAGTCCAACGGCCATGCATCGGAATTTCAGGGACTTCAGGTTCTGACTGATCATGTACTGTCTCGGTTATCGTGTTGAAGCGGGCCATGAGAGCCGGCGACGCTACCAGGGGAGGACCACCTCGTGCTCAATGGCGTAACGAACCAGCTCGGCCACCGTACGAAGTTTCATCTTGCGCAGCACGTTGATCTTGTGAGCGCCCACCGTCTTGGCACTTAGCGCGAGCTGATGTGCGATGTCATTGACGGTTTTCCCGTGGGCCAGCAGGTTGAAAACGGTCAATTCGCGCTTTGACAAGCGCAAGTGCGCGAGGGACGCGTCGTCCTGTCGCGCCACTTTCAGGGCAAGACTCTCGGCAACGCTAGGACTCAGGAACGGGGCTCCCGACATGACGCGGTGAATTGCCGAGACCAGGAGCTCCGGAGTTGCGTCCTTGGTGACGTAGCCGTTGGCTCCTGCCTTTAGGGCTCTGGACGCATAAGCGTCTTCGGTGTGCATCGTTAGAACGACCATTCGCGCCTGGGGCTGAACGGCGTGCACGTGCGCGATCAGTCCGAGGCTGTCTCGACCGGGCTCGGGCCCGTCCATTGCGATATCCGCGATGACCACATCGAAGCGGTGCGCCCGTAGTGCCTCGATGGCTTCGTCATAGCTGCCCGCCTCCGCAAGGACGCTGAGATCCGCCTGTACTTGAAGCAGCGCGCGGATGCCCTTCCGCACCAGCGCATGACGGTCGACGATCAGGATGTTGATCAAGCCTGGCCCCTTGCTATCTCTAGAAGTACAGCTTGCAGGTCAGCTCGCCGGGGCCGGACACAACGTCCGCTGTTGCCCAGGCACCTACTCGATACGCGCTCAGCTTGGATCGGGCTATCGGCCCAATGTTATCTGAGCAAATGCCTCCCTTGACTAAGGAATTTCCTTAAGCCCTAAATGTTCTGTGCTGCGTCGCAGCGAGGAACTGGTATTCCTCAAAGTACGCAAGGCATGTTATCCGGAGACCGGGACGCAAGGCATCTTTTCAGGCAAAAATGGGTGAGTTTACCCATTCAAATGATCTGTGTACTCATTAATATCGAGATATATGCCTAATAGGTACAAGAAATATGATTGTATCAGATAAGCAAATTGCCCGATGATAATTGCCCTGACCCCGAGCCAAAGCCAAGTGGCTCAAAGCGCGAACGACAACTTTTTGAACGAAGGAAAGGTGCGTTCCGTGGACATGGAATTCCAGTTCCGGGACTGCGACACAGGCCAGCCCTTGGCGGCACGCTGCCGCCTGGCCCAACATCGCAACCGCTTGTTTGCGTTGATCAGGGAATACCGGCAAACCGTCGAGCATGGGCGGGGACTGACCGCCGCAATCCGCATACTGCGCGAGATTTTGCCTTGTTCCGGCGCCTATTTCGCGATAGCAGAGTCCCCGTACTGCGATGAGCACCGTCGCCTGCTGGAAGACATCCGACAGACCCTCGATCGGTGTTCAGCGTCCGGCGCCAAGCCGATGGCGGCCGAGTTGTCGCACGCGCTCGACGGACTGGTGCTGCATGAGGCCGCCATCCGGCTTCGCACGTGCTGCAATCTGCCGTGATAGCTCTGATCTGCGGGGCATACGTTTTTGCTGAGCAGTGAAGGGCAGCTGCTCATTCCGAGCCGTCGGATCGCGACACTGCATTGCCGTCGGCTTTCCAGAACGACGACCCCCTTTGGGACCTTCCTAATCGCCGCGCGCCCGGCGCCGCGCCGGGGTTAAGAGTCGCGGCGAGCAAAGTTTCAAATCCAGCCGTACCGAAGGGGGCCGCCTGTGCAAAATCGGGGAAATATACCCATAACATGTAATCCAGTAGCCCATTTATAGTACGCCATGATCCTGAGAGTACAAGAATAAATCTTGTATATATCAAGAAAAGATCTTGAATGAATCGATCGGCGAAGCGGTGCAAGCGACTTCGAAGCTGGATCGATAGCGGGTTTCGAGGCGCCTCGGTGTGAATGGTTGGTAGGTGCAACTGAACTGTTTCGGGCGGCGCGGAGAGCGGGCCGCTGTTTTGGGGTGGAGGGGTTTTGTGAGGAGACACCTTTTGAGAACCCTGCGGTCGTTACTTGTCCTGGCGGGAGGTCAAATGTCCAGATTCGAGCTGTACCTGCGCGGTGCCGCCGCGTACCTGCTACTGCTGGTCGCACTGCCAGCCGCGGCCCAGAACTTCATGGTGCAGTGTCCGAACAGCACCCTGTGGCACCCGGCGGCGCCGACCAGCGCACAAGGCGAGCCCTCGTACACGGGGCCGACCATCTATAGCCCCCCTCTGACTCTGACGAACAACGTGCCGCTCAAGTACGTCAGCAACGGCGGCGGGGTCAAGTGCCAGCAGATCTCCGGTGGCGACGGCTACATGAGCGAGGCGGACGGCAGCCAGACTTTCATGTTCGCGTTCGGCCCGCTGAGCGGCCTGGACAAGATCCAAAACGGACAGGCTGGCACCGACTACCCGGACGAATTCAACCAACCGTATTGCGACCCATCAGGCCTGACCAACTATGTCAACGGTCAGCCCAATCCCTATCAGCCGGGTCAGCCCAATCCCCTGGCTCCCAATACGACGCTGGCGTCGTGCAGCCTGAACGGAGCGGTCGGCTACCTGCCGCCTGCCGGGTACCGGTCGGCGGCGGGGCAAGTAGTCCTCCTCGGGAACGGGCTCACCTCCACCACGCCGACCGGGGTCATGGCGGTCATTTTGAACGATCCGGCCAACTTTCCGACTGCGACGCCCGGCGCCGGCTACGCCACGCCCCCGCTGGTGACCTTCGGGCCCCCGGATTGCTCCCCGGTCGGCTCGGTAATCAACGGCGTCACCTGCACCCATGTGCAGGCGACCGGGACCGCCGCTATCGGCAACGGGTCCGTGATCGAGGTAGGCATCAGCAATCCGGGCAACGGTTACCTGAACGCGCCCAGCGTGACATTCACGCCCACCTCGCCTGCAAGCCAGACCCCGGGAACCGACCCGGCGGCGATCATGAACACCGGGGTGATGAACGGCAACATCCCGGCCCCCGAGATGGCGTTCGACGAGGACGACGAGTTTTTCCTGACGCTGACCAACGTCGGGATGATCATGCGGCCGGACCTGTTCGAGCAGCACACGGTCCACTTCCACGGCTACCCGAATGCCTCCTCGTTCTATGACGGGGTCCCGGATGCGTCTCTGGCGATAAACATCGGCGCCAGCTTCACCTACTACTACCTGGCGCCCGATGCGGGAACGTATTTCTGGCACTGCCACATCACGCCGCCGGAGCACTTGCAGATGGGGATGGTCGGGCAGCTATACGTACGGCCGCGCCAGAACCGGGTGCCGGTCGGAACGAATCTGTACTACGCGATGACCGGTAGCGGGACGCTCCTCAGCCACGGCGCGTTCGGAACGGCGACCGGATTGAGCCAGCAGAGTGACCCGCGCACCGCGTGCAACTCAAACGGGGAGAGCGAGCTGTACAACGGAACGGCCGGAACGACACCCAGCGCCGACATCCTGTGCTCGGTGCCGTCGCCGGCGGCGAACAACGGCGTCACGCACACCTCGGGCTACAAGTACGTCTACAACGACGGAGACGGCTCTACGCGCTACGAGGTCGACGTGCCGATGCAGATGCACGGCTTCGATCCGAACTTCCACTTCGTCGGCATGACCTTCAACCCCGAAGGTTTCTCCGACATGAAGGACAAGTATTTCCTGCTGAACGGCCGCAGCTATCCAGACACGGTGGGCGTGCGGACGAGCTCCGTGGTCGCGACTGCTGGTTGGACCGGCGGATTGCCGGACGGCACCTCGAATCCCGACGTGGGAACGTCGAGTTCGCCTGGTAGCAACGCGATTGTTACCCAAGGCTCCGATGCCCAGCCGCGCCCCGAGCAGCCGATATCGACGCTGGTCGTCCTGAGCCAGACCGGTGCGCCCGACGGGGGACCGCAGATCGCCGCGCTGCGCGTGGTGAACCTGTCGGTGACGGAATATCACACGCTCGGCTCGCTCAGCATCCCGCTGCATGTGATCGGCTGGAACGCAAAGATGCTGCGTGACCAGGCCGGCAACAACATGGACTACTACACCAACTCGATCACGATCGGTGGCGGCGAGTCGATGGACGCGTTGCTGGATGCCTGTGCGGTCCGGGGATCGGCGCCGACATATGTCTGCACGACCCCTGTACCCGTTGGCACGTATTTCATCTACACGCCCAACCTTGACCATCTTTCGAACGACGCAGAGAACTTCGGTGGCCTGATGACCGAAGTGGTCGTCACGCCCTAGGAGACTGCAACGATGAGCTCGATCATGAAGAATTGCGGCGGATCGGCACGACGCTCGTTGACCAGGCTGGGCGCGCTGGCCGCTCTGGCCTTCGCGGCCGGCACGGCGGGCGCGGCGACACCGGGCATCACCGGCATCTCGTTCGCCCTGCAGGCCAACCAGGGCTATAGCTCGCAACCGGACGGCGTGCAGCTCTACTCGTGGGGCTACGGTTGCGCGGCCGGATTCACGCCGACGTTCGCACCGGCCATTTTCAACCCCCCGGCCGGCCTCGGATTTTGTCCTGGAATGCAGCTGCCCGGCCCGACCTTGATCGTGACCGAGGGCCAGACGGTCACCGTGACGTTGATGAACAATTTGCCGGCGGCCGCTGGCAACACCTCGATCATCTTCACCGGGTTCACTCCGATCGCGAGCGGCACGCCCGCGGCGGGTCAAATGACCGCCAGCGGCGGCACGCAAGGGCTGCTGGCGATGGAGGCGCCCCACGGTGCAACCATCACCTATACGCTGAACACGACCGGCAAGGCCGGCACCCACGCCTACTACAGCGGCACTCAGCCAGATCTGCAAGTCGAAATGGGCATGTACGGCGCGCTGGTGGTGCTGCCGAGTACCCCCGGCGTGGCGCTCGGCAGCACGGCCGCGTCGCCCTGCGTGGCCCTGGGCGGCCGACTCGAAGGAGGTGTGGAGTATCGGCTGGCGCCCGCCGCCTATGACCATCCGGCCACCTGCTACGACCGCGAGTATCTGTGGCAGTGGGGCGAGATCGACCCGGCCATCCACGCACAGGCCGAGGTGCAGGTGAAGGCAACCCCGACTTGCACGGCCGCGCGGGGGTGCCTGTCCGTGGTCACCGAGCCTTACCACCCGCGCTATTTCGTGATCAACGGGCGATCGATGCCGGACGACATGGATGCGGACTATGCGCCCAACTACCCGGCCCAGCCGTACAACGGCAACCCGCACATGCATCCGCTGGACGCGGTGCTAATACGCACGATCGGCCAGGGGCGCTGGGAGCATCCGTTCCACGAGCACGCCAACCATGTGCGGATCCTGGCGCGCGACGGCAATCTGATTCTGAGCCAGACCGATCAGACCAAGCTGGCGGGGCTGATGATGTTCAACACCGACACCTGGCCGGGCCAGGCGTTCGACGGCATTTTCTACTGGTCGGGCAAGGGGTTGGGTTGGGACATCTACGCCCACACGCCGAAGTTGAGCGACGGGAGTACTCGCCCGGCCTGCACCGCCGCCTCCAGCATGTCGGGGACGTCCTCAGCGTGCGAACCGGAGTGCGTCCCGGATGCGAACGGTTACTTCACGCACGCCTCTGGCGCGATCGCACCCCGCTTTACCGCCGCGGGCGCTTTGAGTAACCCAACCGCGGCATCGTTGAACTACGGCGAGTGGTGTGCGGACCATGAACACCCGCTCGAGGCCCACCCGGCGGCACAGATCGGTGTCGGAGGACCGGCGACGCTGCCCGATCCGATGGTTGCGACCAACGGCCTTTGGTTCAACGGCACGCCCTACCTGGGTCCGGATGCGGTGAACCGCAGCCGTGGACCGACGCCGCTGCCGCCGGGCGGCGCACTGCAGAACCCGCCGCTCGAATCCGGAATCGCGTTCATGTGGCACTCGCATAACGAGCGCGAGATCACCACCGACGACGTCTTTCCGGGCGGCATGCTGATGATGATGCTGGTCGATCCCCCGGTCTGGTACATCGACGAAACGCTGTGAGAGCCAGGAGCAGAACATGCGTATGACTACCAAAACCTTGAGCACCGCGATCCTTGCCGGATCGGCTCTCCTGCTGGCTGCGGGCACCGCTTGCGCGCAGTCGGTCGTCAATCTGACTGCGCTGCGTCAGACCGCGTTGATGCCCGACGGCAATGTTGTTCCAATGTGGGGCTGGCTGTGCGGCAACCCGACTGCAACGACTGCCGGCGGTACCGGCACTGCGGCCCCAAGCGGCGGGGCGACCTGTACGCAGACCGGCGGTGCTGCGCAATCGGTCGGCTCCACCGCCCCCAGCACCGTCTGGCAGCCGCCGCTGATCACCGTGCCGTACACCGCGACCGCAGGTGCCAGCACGACCGGGCTGAAGATCATCCTGACCAACACGCTGCCGGTGCCGACCTCGCTGACGATCGTCGGGCAGCTTCCGAACCCTGCCGACGCGAACGGGGCGGGCCATCCGACGCGCGAGAGCGGACGGCCGCAACATGACACGCAGACCGCGACCACGTGGACCACGGTCGTGACCGGTCAGGCGCCGTTCGTGCCGCCGACCCAGGGCCCTCGCGCGCAGGCGTTTGTACAGGAGGCCGCCGCGACCACGGGTACCATCACCTACAGCTGGACTTCGCTGACGCCCGGCACCTACCTGATCGAGAGCGGGAGCTATCCGTCGATCCAGGGCCCGATGGGCCTTTACGGGGTGCTGGTCGTAACCAACGCGCCGACCGGAGGCGGCACGGCCACCTTCGCGACCGGGACCGCTTATCCGAGTCCAACCGGCGCGGTGACGACCACTGGAGTCCCCTACGACGCCGATGCCGTGCTGCTCCTCAGCGAAGTCGACGCGGTACAGAACCAGGCGGCCGATACGGCGGTGCGCACCACCGGGTTCAGCCCGTTCGCCAAGTGGAGCCCGGCCTGCTCGCCTTCCGGGCCGGCTGCGACCGCCAACACGTGCTACCCGCCGGCGGTCGATTTCACTCCGACGTATTACCTGATCGACGGCCATTCGTTCGACCGCACCAACCCGGCTCTGTCGGCGCTGAACGTTGGTTCGAACTATTCGACCGGCAACGTGCTGCTGCGCTTCGTGAACGCGAGTCTGCGCATGCACATGCCGTCGGTAGTTGGTCTGCAGATGACAGAGATCGCCGACGACGGTCACTTGCAACCCGATGTGACGCTGGCGCTGACCAAGGGAACGACCCTGGCCACGTGCCCGAGCGGCAACGCGCCCGTCGTGGGGGGCTGCCCCAAGGTGCAGAACGACTGGTTCATGCCGGCCGGCAAGGTGCTGGACATCGTGGTGAAGCCGGCCGGTACGGCTGCCGCAGGGTATACGTCCACCTACTACCCGGCCTTCGACCGCCAGTTGAGTTTGTCGAGCAACAACGAGCGCGACGGCGGCATGCAGGCCTACCTCGTGATCAACGGCGGCGCGCTGACGGTCAATGCCACGACCGGACTGTCGAGCTTCGCCAACGTGTCGCTGGCGGGCGTGACGGTGGCGGCGCAAGCCAATCCCGACCACTTCATCCTACCGGCTAATAGCGTCGCACCGTTCACTTTCAACGTGCTGGCCAATGATGTTGGCATCACCAATGCGGTCCCGTTCGGCGCGATCGCGTGCACCGCCGCGGGACAGACCAACTGCCTTTACCCGAACGGGATGTATACCTATGTCCCGACCGCGGTCAACACCGGACTCACGTTTAACTATTGCGGCAATGGCACCGCGGTGTATTCGTCGGCGTCCGCAACGTGCGCGACCGTGACGGTCGCAAAAGCGACGCTGGGCACGGCGCCAACGGCAACCGCCGACAGTTACGCCAGCAAAGTGGCGACGCTGCTGAACGTTTCGCAGCCCGGCGTGCTGGTCAACGATATCGATCCGACCGGCTACGCACTGTATGCCAGCACAAGCAATTTGGCCGTGACGGCGGGCAACCCCTTCACCTCAACCACGGGCGGATGCACGATCACGCTGGAGTCCAACGGATCGTTCACCGCGCAGTCGCCCTCGGGCCCGAACACCTGCACCTTCTCGTATTACGCGGTCAATTCGCAGGGCACGGCCAGCACGGCGCCAGCGACCGTTACGCTGACGTTCCCGACGCCGAGCAATCTGCCGGTGACGGTCGCGGATGCGACCACCGGCGTGATCATGACCGATTACAAATGGATCATCGAACAGGACCTGACGTTCAAGATCGACCCGGCCTGCCAGCAGAACGGTTCGGGCGGCACCAAGCCGACGACCTGTCCGCCAGGCGTTCCGCCCACCTTGGCGACCACCTTCTTCAGCAGTTACAGCCCCGTGGTCGCCAGCGGCTGCACGGGGGCGCAAAGCTGCGAGCGGGGTCAAAGCGTGTACAACCCGGCCACCGGCGGGCATGTCCCGGCGACCTGCAATCACGGCGTTTGCACTCCGAGCACGACCGGGTATCTGCCGATTTCGCTGCCGCGGGACGTTCAGCTCAACGCCTTCGAACCGGACGGGGTCACCCCGGCCCGCTATTACATCTCGATCCTACCGGGCGATGCCGCCAATCCCGCCAACGTGGGGGCCAACGGATACTCCGGTACCTATACGCAGCCCGGCTGCGAACAGTTGACGTTGTCCTCGCCGACCACGGCCACTGGGCAACAAGTTCCGGTGTGCGGGCACACGATGAGCGGTGCACCGATCCCGGCACCAGTGGCCGGGGTGTTTGCTCCGATCGTCATCAACGTGGAACCGACCCCGCTGCAGACCGCGACACTCGCTATTTTCGTGTTCGAGGACGACTTTCCACTGAACGGCGAGCCCGATACCGGTGGCAACAACAACGAACCCGGATTGGGCGGATTCCAGGTCGAGTTGTGGGACGAGCAGTCTCAGGCCGGCGACTTCACCGGGCAGATGGAACACGACATCTTCAACATGCCGCTGTCCAACTCGCTGAACGGACTCATCGACCCGCTGACCGGCCATAACGCGTGCCCGATCGGGGCGACCGCCCCCGACAACGCCGGCAACCTGAACCAGGTGGCCGCGGGCCGGATCGTCGTGTGCCCGCAATACGAGGACGACGGTGTCACGCCGTCGCCGCTGGCCGGCAACGCCATTGTGAAGAACCTGATGCCGGGACGATTCGGCGTGGTCGTGCATCCCTCGGCCGCGCGCGAGGCCGCCGGCGAGGTGTGGTACCAGACCAACACGCTGGACGGCACCCACTTCCTGGACACGTTCGTGAAGGTGGGCGAGCCGCCCTACTTTCAGGAATACGGGCCGGGCGGGTGGCACGCGTTCATCGGGATGGCGAATCCGGCCGTGATCAACGCGCGCATGGCCGCGTACTGCAAGGGACCGGCGGCTCTGTCCTGCACCAACACGATCAAAGGCCAGGTGAGCAACCTGCACGAGTCGCGTGCGCCGGACGAGACGCTGTACGACAGCGGGGTGTTCCCACAGGGCGACCCGCGCAACTACCAGGCGTTGGCCCATACCACCTGCTGGGCCGCTCTGGGCGATACCGACGGCGCGACCTTCGCCTTCACCAATTGTGACGCCAATGGCAACTACACGTTCACCGGAGTTCCTGACGGTAACTGGTCCATCGTGATCGGCGACCAGTGGGATGACGTCATCATCGACGGCTCGTCCAGGCCGGTGAACGTGTGCAGCGGACCAATCTGCGCGATCAAGACGCCGAACCCGTTCGTGATGGATTACCCGGTGTTCTTGTGGCAGACAAAGATCTTGACCAACACGTTCATGGACTTGAACGGTAACGGCATCCAGGAGGCCGGCGAGCCCGGCCTGATCCAGGTGCCGAACCGAATCCGGTTCCGCAATGGCCGGTTCAACAACACTCAGTTTTCAGATGTCAGCGGCCACGCCAATTTCAACGAGACCTTCCCGCTGTTCAGCTGGTATGTGGCCGAATCGGACAACACCCGCTTCAAGAATACCGGCGTGCACGTGGTGTACGATTTCGGCGGGCAGATCGACGGCCCCTCCGGGACCAACTGCCTGGGTGCGCTCTCCGGAGGAAGCAGCAACCAAAGCAATTCCGCGGGTAATCCGTGCGGCAACGGCAACGGTGGCTCCTACCAGGGATTGCTGAACTCGCTCGAGCCTGCCTCGGTTGCGCTTCCGAGCAACCTGCTGTATCCGGGATCGTATTACTGCACCTCCGCCGACTGCTCGGAGCTGATCGGCAGCACGGGCCTTCATGCCGCCGGCAGAGGCCCGGCGGGCTTCGGCGGTAACTACTCGACCGGCCGTGTCGACCCGGGCACGGTCGTGACGGAGGGTTTGCAGGGCTTCCTGAGCCAGACCGAAGTCCTCGAGTGGGGCAAGCTGCCGTACTTGCCAGGTGAAAACGGCGGCATCCGCGGTCACGTCGTGTACTCGTCGACGCGTCCGTTCGACGACCCGGCCATCCTGTTCCAGAACCTATGGGAGCCGCTGGTCCCGAACGTCACGATCAATCTGTACCTGGAGACGGCACAGCCGGACGGAACAGTCGGGCTGAAATTGGTCGACACGACCAAGACCAGCAGCTGGGACGCCTATGCCCAGGGCTTCCGCGCGCCCGGCATCCCGAACATGAACTGCCCGGGACAGTCGACGAGCGACCCGTTCTTCCCATATACGCTGTTTAACACTCCGAACTACCTGACCCCCGGAGCGTTGCCGAACAACAGCCAGTTCAAGTGCTATGACGGTATGCACAACTTCAACCAGGTGCAGCCGGCCCCGTACGACGGCCTGTACCAGTTCCCGACCACCAATTGCACCGCGTGCATCCCCAATCCAAACGCCGGACAGCTCGCATCGCCGGCGACGATCCTGCCGCAGGGAAAATACGTGGTCGAGGTGATCGTGCCGCCGGGCTACGAGCTGGTCAAGGAAGAGGACAAGAACATCCTGATCGGAGACGCCTGGATCGCCTCGGCCGTCATAGCCCCGCAATTCATCGGTCTGTCGGACATCTTCATCGTGCCCGACCAGGCCTCGATCAACCAGAACAACATCAACGGGGTCTACAACCCGGCGATATACAGCAACCTGAACAACCCGGCGTATACGGGGCCGATCACCGGAGGAGCGAACCCGTACAACGTCAACGGCACGCCGGCCGGCAACAATGGCAACCCGACCACGACGATGGGTCGCACCAATGTCGCCGGCTTCGGGCCGGGTGGGCTGACGACGCTGAATTCGCCTTGCGTAGGCGAAGTGCGCATCGTTCCGGACTTCATGAGCATCTCGCCCGAGTCGGGACAGGTCGCTCCGTTCGCGGGTGCTTCCCGTCCGTTGTGCGATCGCAAGGAGCTGGTGCTGGAGGACCAGATGCAGGGGCAGGCCGAATTCTTCATCTGGACCAAGACGCCAGCGGCCACGCACTACAGCGGGTTCATCCTGGACGATTTCTCGTCCGAGTTCGACCAGGCTTCACCCACGTTCGGGGAGAAGTTCGCGCCGCCCAACCTGCCGGTCGCCCTGAAGGACTTCAATGGCGTCACGGTTTCCCGCACCTACTCGGACCAGTGGGGTCTTTTCAACGGACTGGCGTACTCGACCTGGGAAGTCAATCCGCCCAACCCGACCGGCTATGCACCTAACATGTTCATCACCGAGATGAACAGTCCGGGTCCGATCCTCGCGCCCGTGTGCACGGCCGCGGCGACGGCGACCACGCCCGCGCAACCGCTGGGGTGCGTGACCGCGCAGACGAACCCGCCGATCATGATCACGGATCCGTACTTCAACCCGGGCTTGAGCACGTTCGACTACGAGTTCCCGTTCATGCCGGGCGACACGGTTTACTTGGATACGCCGGTCGTTCCGGTGATGGCGTTCGCCGAGGGGTATAACCCGCCCGACTGCGCCTACCCGGATGCCACACCGGGCATCAAGAGCGTGGTGGCGACGAGCACCGGCACGACCGGAACGGGCGACGGCCTGCCGGCCAATGCCGCATCCGGCACGACGGTCAGCGGCGTAGGGCCCTGGGTCAGCGCCGCCGGCCACAACCTGACGATCACCGCGCTGGGCGACGTGGTCGTGCCCAACTATGCCTACTCGGGACCGGGTGCCGGTACGGCGCCGTTCAACCTGAAATTCATCACGCGCCACTATGGGTTTGGAACATCCGCGGGGACCGTGACGATCGGCGGTGTCAACGCGCCGGTGGTTGGTTCGTGGGCTGATCAGTCGATCACAGTCAGCGTGCCCGCTCTGACGGCAGCCCAGTCGAGCTGCACGATCCAGCAACACGGCGTGACGGCCGCTACGCGCTGCGGCCAGCTGGTGATCACGACGGCGGGCGGCCAGCGCTCGGTCGACACCGTGATGGTCACGGTCGGCGGCAAGAGACCCACGTACGTCGCGAAAGAGAATGGCACCAGCAACGCGGTCCAGAAGGCGATCGACGCCGCCAGCCCGGGCGACGAGATCGTCATCGGACCCGGGACCTACCCCGAGATGGTGATCATGTGGAAGCCATTGCGTCTGCAGGGCGTGGCGGCGGCCTCCTCGATCATCAATGCGAACGCCCATCCGGCGGGCAAGCTCGATCCGTGGCGCCGTCAGATCGACTGCCTGTTCGGCCTGGGTATGAACGGTCAGATGATCGGTGCGCCCGATCCGATCACCGGCGCCCCGAACCCGTACGACTCGACGGGCACCTACACCTGCAGCTTCGGCACGTTCACCTCGAGCGGCGCCCTGGTACAGGCAGCGGTGGATCCGATCGAGCTGGAGCCGATTATCGGCTGGGACGCCAACCTGAACGGCAATCTGGCGGAGCTGCTGCAGGAGCCGACGCTGATGGGAGCCTACGAAGGCGCGGCCATCACCGTGCTGGCCAAAGGCCTGGAGAATTATTCGTTCAACAGCGCTTCGACCACGTGCGGCGCGGAAGGCAACGGCGGGTGCATTACGCTGAACGCGACCACGGACTGCGCGCCAACTAGCCCATTTTACTCGGGCAACTTCCTGTGCAATCCGTCGCGCATCGATGGCCTCACGCTGACCAACAGCTCGCAGGGCGGAGGGGGCTTGCTGGTGCACGGGTGGAACCACCACCTGGAAATCTCCAACAACCGCATCACCGGCAATGCCGGCACCCTGACCGGCGGCATCGGGGTTGGGCTGTCGGAGGTTCCCGATCCGAACCTGGTTGGTACCGACGCACAGCCGCTGGCGATCAACACGTTCGTCAACATGCACAACAACTCAGTCTCGATGAACATGTCTTACGGCGACGAGCTGAACTCGAACACGCCCGCAGCCGGCGGCGGAGTGACCATCACGCCGGGATCCGACAACTACACGTTCTCGCACAACTGGGTGTGCGGCAATCTGAGCTCGGGCGACGGCGGCGGTATGACCCACTATGGGCTGAGCTTCAACGGCACCATCTCGCATAACGCGTTCCTGTTCAACCAGAGCCAGAACCCGACGCTGACCACCAACGGCGGTGGACTCATCGTGGAGGGCGCGGCGCCGGACGGGACCTTGGCGGAGAACAGCCAGATCGACGTGGATGGCAGCCCTGCCCTGTCCGACGGCATCGGGTCCGGTAACGTCGTGGACGCCAACCTGATCATGGGCAACACGGCCGAAAGCGGCGAAGGCGGCGGCCTGCGGCTGCAGAGCATCAATGGCAACGACGTATTTAACAACCCCAACGCCCCATCCCACTGGTACGCCCTCTCGGTGACCAACAACATCATCGTGAACAACGTCGCCGGCTGGAACGGAGGGGGTGTGTCGATCCAGGATGCGGTGAAGGTCGACTTCCGCAACAACACGGTGGCTTCCAACGACTCGACCGCTTCGGCCGGCGTGCTGTTCGACACGGTGAACGCTCCGAACGCCAATACACCGCCGCCGGGCTGCGACCCTTCAACCGGGGTGGGCTGCACCAACACCGCGATCACCACCTCGGCTCCCGAGCCTGCAGGGCTGGTGACTCATGTGCACAGCCTCCTGTTGAGCCCGGCGTTCAGCGTCCCGACGGTGGCGTGCCCTGCCGGCCACCCGAACTGCACCAAGGTCTCGATCCCGGTGCTGGCCAACGACATCTTTTTCCAGAACCGGACATTCCATATGAGCGCTGCCGGCAGTCCGGCGGTCGTGGTGCTGGCTCCTTCATTGAGCCAGACGGTGACTGGCGCCTGCCCGACAGCCGGCGTAAACGGCGGTTCGGGCCCGCAGTATTGGGACATCGGGGTGTACGGAGACAGCAGCGTGGTGGGCGGCAACCCGGGCGGATACAAGTTAAATCCAACCTACTCGATCCTGACCACGTTGAGTGGCCCGTCGGGCGGCTATGGTGGAGCGGCGGCACACAACCAGGCGCCGGCCAGCGCCGGGTTCGTGAGCCAGTACTGCAACGGCTCGCGCGTGCCGCCGGAAATCTCGCCGACCTTGTGCGCGCCGCCGGTCAACGGCAGCAATCCCGTGCCCGGCTGCACGTATCCTGGAGCGGTTGGCATCACGGTGCCTCCGAACGTACCCGACATCAACCCGTTCTACGCGAGTTTCACGCTGACTCCGGCGGCCACGGTGGACGAAGGCAACAACGCGATCAGCATGTTCTATGGCCCGCTGACCACGGTTAATGCAACGATCCAGAAGGGTACCGCCGGCTACGGGGTGCCGCTCGGCAATTATTCGCCGACCGCTTCCTCGCCGGCGGTCAATGCCGTACCGGCATCGGTCGCTCACCCGGCCTTCGACTTCTACGGAAACCCAAGGCCGGATGGGTCCACCACAAGTTTCGACATCGGAGCGGTCGAGATCCCAGCCAATTCGACCATCCTGCCGAACGCGGTTGTCAAGCCGGCGGCGGCCCTGTTCGGCAACGTGCGATTGGGCGGGGCGAGCACTCAGCCGGTGACGGTGTCCAATCCGGGCGCTGCACCGCTGGTGATCAACGGGCTCAGCGTCAGCGGAGCCGGTGCCAACGCGAACCAGTTCAAGGTCAGCAACGGCAATTGCCCGATCGGTGGCAATGGCCTGGCAGGCGGCGCCTCATGTACGGCCAACGTGACGTTCCGTCCTGAGGCTCCGGGGCAGCATAACGCGACCCTGAATGTGACGGTCGGCGCGCACTAGCGGTAGAAGGTCTTTTCAATGGATCAGTCATTTCACAAGAACCAGCCTCGCAGGAGCGATCCGACGGATCGCCCCTGTACCGGGGGTGGCAGAAGACGTGGGGCGATGGGAGCGTTTGCTGCTCGCAGTTCAACCTGCGGGCAGATTTCTCCTGAGGATGATCATGAGCCCCGAAGTTTCCCGCCCTACGAGATATTGGATCGATGTTTGGTGTCGCACCGCGGTACTCGCCTTCGCGCTGGCTGCGGCGCCGCAGGTTCCAGCGCAGGTCAACCACAAAGCCGACGACAAAGGTGACGATGTTCGCGAACAAGGGCGGACGGTAAAGCCCACCTCGGGGTGGGAAGCTCACCCGACCGGGACCACCGTACTGACGGTACCGCTGACGGGAACCGGGATTGAGGTCGGACCAAGCCGTTCGCCCAGCTTGAAGCCGGTAGACGAGACCGCGAAGCCCGTCACGACGGCCGGCGGCAACAAGGGCACCGGGCCGCTCAATACGAGCGCAGCCTCGCCGAAAACGAAGGACCGCACGGAACTCCCATGAAGAGTAGCAGAGCCACAGTCATGCTCGTCGTGGTGGCAGGGGCGAGCACCCTGCTGACGGCGGTCGCACCGGCGCAGTCGAATCCAGGTGCAACGACAGTGCAATCGGCCCCGAGCGCAACCACCGGAACTTCTGCGGCAACCGGCAAGACGGGCTTGGCACCGCCTGCTGGCGTACCGCGCAGCCTCCGTGCCGAACGGTACTACGCGCTGCGTTATGGCCTGGATCATCTGAAGGTGCGCTCGGTCTCTTCGGGCGCGTCGCTGGAATTTCGTTACCGGGTGCTCGATCCAGGCAAGGCACACATCCTGAGCGACAAGCGTGCCACGCCAGCCATGATCGACTGGAAGAGCGGCGCCAAGCTGGCGGTGCCGACGATGGAACAGATCGGGGCGTTGCGTCAGGCGATCGACCAGGAGCCCGGCCGCGAGTACTGGATGGTGTTTTCGAACCCTGGCAAGCTGGTCAAGCCGGGCGATCGGGTCGACGTAGTGGTTGGTTCGTTGCGGCTCGAAGGACTGATCGTCGAGTAGAACGAACAACTTTGCTGAGCTATCTGGAGCCGTGGAGGCGATGATGAAACAGGAAGCAGGAATGTCGATGTGGTGGCGTGCGGCTTGGCTGGCGCTGGGACTTGCAGTGGGTGGCTATGCCCGCGAAGCGGCGGCCATCAAGGTCGTGCGCGACCCATCGGTTTCGCCGGTGCCGACGCCTCCGAAGGTCGCGCAGCCGGCTCCGGCCCCCGCGCCGGATCTGCCGAAGCTGACGGCTGACCAGATTGTCGAAAGGAATGTGACGGCGCGTGGCGGCTTGGGCCGATGGCGTGCGGTGCAGTCGATCACGCTGTCGGGAAAGATGGAGGCTGGCGGCAAGGTGGACACGTACCTGCCGTACACGCTGAAGGTGAAGCGCCCGAACAAGCAACGGCTGGCGATCGAGTTCGCGGGTCACACCTCGTTGCAGGTATACGACGGCAAGAACGGCTGGAAGCTGCGACCGTACCTGAACCGGGCCGATCCGGAGCCGTTCTCGCAGGAGGAATTGCGCAAGATCGAAGAGGGCCCCGGACTGGAAGGTCCGCTGATCGACTATGTGGCCAAGGGCAGCACGATCGAGCTGGACGGCACCGAGACCGTCGAAGGGCAGGCGACCTATCGGCTGAAAGTCACCAACAAACAGGGCCACGCCCAGCACATCTGGATCGACGGCACGACGTTCCTGGAAGCGAAGATTGAGAATCATCCGCGCCACTTCGATGGCAAGATGCGGCCGGTGGAGACCTATCTGAGCGACTACCGGACGGTTGAAGGGGTGGTGATTCCGTACCTGTCGGAGACACGGGTGCAGGGGGTGCAAGCCACACACAAGATGATGATCGAGAAGGTTGCGCTCAATCAGAAACTGGACGACGCGCTGTTCGCCGAGCCAGGGCCGGCCGCGCTGCCGGCGCAAAGGGTCTTCGCCTTGGATCCGGCGACCAGGGCATCCAGCGCGCCGTCGGCGCAGGCACCGAAGTCCCAGTAAGGTCGGTGCGACGCCGACCCGTATTGGTGCGCGGCGTTGCCAGGAATTGGAAGCCAGATGCCGCCCTGCATGGCGAGCTTGCCGTGGTCGCTTGGAGGCGCCCCGACATCGCGAGCGCCAGATCGCGGTTGGCGCGGCGCGGTCGCGCTGCTCCCGACACTGCTCCTTGCGATTTTCTGCACGGCTGCGTCGGGCCGGATGCCGAAGGCCAGGACCCAGTCGCCGGCGCCAGTGCCGGTGGCCGGCGAGGCGATCTACCTGAACGGGAAGCTCGCCACGGGCGCAGCGCTGCGTGGCGAGCGTGACTCGGGGCCGGACATAGAGGGAGCCGCTGCCGCTTGCGTCAATTGCCACCGGCGCAGTGGGCTGGGTGAACTCGAGGGCCGGGTGCTAGTTCCGCCCGTCACGGGAAGGTACCTTTACCGCGCACGCGGCCGGAATCAACCCAGCAATCTGGAGAATGCGGCGCTTGCGATGGCTGAGGCCGGGACCCGCCCGCAGCCGCTGACGCAAGCCGAGCGCAGCGCGTTTACCGATACGACACTGGCGCGCGCGATTCGCGAAGGCATCGGGGCGGATGGTCGGACACTCGACTACCTGATGCCGCGCTACCGGATCGGCGAGGCCGACATGGCTTCGTTGATCGCCTACATGAAGCAACTGTCGAAGCGGCCCTCCCCCGGTGTGGGAGACGATACGCTGCAATTTGCGACCGTCATTACGCCCGATGCCGATCCAGCCATGCGGCAAGGGATGCTCGATGTGCTGGAACAGTTCTTCGGCAAGGAGAACGTGTTTCGCGGCGGCGAAGGTCCGCCGCCCCAGCTTTCGCGCAGATTCATTCCGATCGCCCACCGCTGGCAACTGCATGTGTGGGAACTGACCGGCCCGCCCGAGTCGTGGGAGGCGCAGCTTGACGAGCGGTTACGACGGGAGCCGGTGTTTGCGCTGATCTCCGGCATCGGGCGCAAGACCTGGGAACCCGTGCACCGTTTCTGCCAGCGGTCGGGCGTTCCTTGCCTTTTTCCCAACGTCGATCTGCCGGTCATTGCGGAGCAGGATTTCTACGACGTCTATCTTTCCAAAGGTGTGCTGCTCGAGGAGCAATTGATCGCTGACTGGCTTGGGCAGAAGCGCCGGACGGGTGAAGCGGTACCGGCGGCCACGCGCCGGGTGGCGCAGGTCTATCGCCGCGGCGACATCGGCGAGGATGTGGCTGCCCAGCTGCGCCGCGCGCTGCCTTCGTTCGCAAGCGAATCGATCGATTGCGAACTGGGACCGAACGCCGATGCTACGGCAGTGCGAGCTGCGCTGGCCGATGCGGGTTTCGCCGACGTGGTGGTGTTGTGGCTGCGGCCGCGCGACATCGGGTCGCTGCCCCTGCAGCCGCCTGCGGCGAGCGCGGTATTTGTATCGGGGATCATGGGCGGCCTCGAGCGCACGCCGCTTTCGGCTGCTTGGCGCCGGGTGGCGCACGTAACGTATCCGTTCGATCTGCCGGACCGGCGCCGGACCCGGATGGACTATCCACTGGGCTGGATGCGGCTCAAGAGGATCCCGGTGGTCGACGAGCGCACCCAGACGGATACGTACCTGGCCTGCCTGGTCACGGCCGAGACTATCAGCATGATTGGAGAGGATCTGGTGCGGGATTACCTGTTGGAAACGCTGGAAATGCATCTGGGTACCAACCTGGTGAACGGCTACTACCCGCGGCTCGGCCTGGCGGCCGGACAGCGCTTCGCGTCCAAGGGCGGATTCCTGGTGCGCTTTTCCGGAGACGAAGGGCTGCGCGTGGTAGCGGACGGCGATTGGACCGTGCCGTGACGGGAGACTCGACGGACTCTGAGCGGGGCGTGTGGATGGCGCGGTTTCCGATCCTCGCTGCACTGATCGCACTGTTTGCGGGTTTCGACCGGGCAGGTGCGACCGAGCTGAGCGATGCGCAGCGGATCTATCGCGATGGAGTCCTGCCTTCGGGTCAACCCTTGCGCGGCGTGCGCGCAGCGGGCGTGCCGATCCAGGGCCAGGACGCGGCTTGCGCGAGCTGCCACCGGCGCAGCGGCATCGGCGTCAACGAAGGCGGAATCACCATTCCACCGATCTCGGGCAAGTATCTGCTGCGTCCGGGCGAACGCCCGATGCCTGAGGCCGCCATGCAGTCGCCCGGTACCGCAGTCAGGCGTCGTGAGCGGTACAACGACGCGACGCTGGCGCGCGCCATTCGCGAAGGCATCAACGCTGACGGCAAGCCTCTGAGCTACCTGATGCCGCGCTTTGCGCTGAGCGACGCCGACGCAACCTTGCTGGTCGACTATCTGAAGTCTCTTTCGAGCGAGCCCGTTCGCGGCGTCAACCATGACGACCTGGATTTCGCGACGATCGTCACGCCCGACGCGAACCCGGCCGAACGCAGCGGGATGTTGGACGTGCTGGCGCACTTTTTTTCGAACAAGAACGATTACGAGCGCGGCCACGATCCACCGCTGGTCTCGGCACGGCGCATCCACTATCGGGTCGTGCGCAAGTGGCGACTGCACGTTTGGGAACTGTCCGGTCCGTCGGATACCTGGGAGGCGCAGCTGCAAGAGCGCCTCCGAGCCGAGCCGGTGTTCGCAGTGATCTCCGGCGTCGGGCGGGGCGAGTGGGCCCCGGTCCACCGGTTCTGCGAGCGCGAGGCGCTGCCGTGCCTGTTTCCCAACGTGCAACTGCCGGTGGTGCAGGAGACCGACTTTTACCCGCTGTACTTTTCCCGAGGTGTGCTGCTCGAAGCGGACCTGATTCGCAGCCAGCTGCGCTCGTCCCGGCCTGCGCCGGGCCAGCGCGTGGTTCAGATCTATCGCCGTGGCGACATTGGTGAAACGGGCGCGCATGGGCTGCGCGGCGCTGGTCAAGTCGCCGATTGGATCGACCTGCCATTGGCCGAGGTTCACGCAAAGGGTGACGTGCGCAAGGCGCTGGCCTTGGTCCGGGTGGGCGATGTCGTCGTTCTGTGGTTGCGCGGCGACGATCTGCGCGAGCTACCGGTCGATCCGCCCCGGTCCACCATATTCGCCTCCGGACTGATGGCGGGTCTCGAAAACGCACCGCTGCCGGCGAATTGGCGCAATTCGACACGAATCGCGTATCCGGTCGATCTTCCGCAGAAACGGGCGCTGCGGCTCGTTTACCCGCTGACCTGGTTCCGAACGCAGCAGATCCCGGTGGTTGCCGAGCGGATCCAGGTCGACACGTATGTGGCCTGCCAGGTGCTATCCGAAGCGATCGGGCACTCGTTCGGCGATCTGGTGCCCGACTACTTGATCGAGCAAATCGAGAACATGGTCAGCCTGAAGTTGATCGACGGGTTCTATCCGAGGTTCGGCCTCGCTCCGGGGCAGCGCTTTGCCTCCAAGGGCGGGTACGTCGTGCGCTTGCCTGCGGTGCCCGGCGGGCAGCTGCTTGCGGACGGCGATTGGTTCGTGCCCTGAGGGAGCTGGCAGCGCAGAGCATTTCTTCGATGCGCGCAGACCGTATGTCTAGCGCGGTGCATTGGCTTTACAGGAGGCAGCCTCAATGATGTAATGCTCAACAGAGAGTCGGGGTGATAGCCGCAGTCGTGGCTGGTGCGGCTTAGAAGGAGTGCAGCATGACGCAGCGGCCCTTGTACGGCGTATTTGTGATCGGCGAACTTCCGCGTGAAGCCGACCCTCGCGCAATCGCGACAAGGCATCCGGCGCCGGCGCCCGCCAGAAGTACTTTGGTCAGAACGTTGTCCGGATGGTTGCGTAAGTTGCACGTAGCCACCGGGCGATCTGAGTGACCGTCGACGATCCCACGAACCGCTGCGACACCCGATAGCGCAGCAATGCGACTTGCGGACAAGCGGGGGGTAAGCCGGGGGATTCAAGCCGCAGCGTATTGACAGGATCCCCGCCTCGAGTGCCTGATCGTCCGCACTAATCGGCCCTGCTCGGTTTCGGTCGGCGAACCTGTGGACAAGGGTGAACAACCGGCCGAACGAGCACTCCCGCTCAGCCGGAAGGATCGGTGTGACATCCTTAGGGGCGTGGCGCGGCGCGTTCTTGTACGCCTCGTCTAGGACCGCTTCTAGCCGATTACTCGCAATAGTAGCCTGCCCCTAACGGAGAAGGAGAGGTTCGGTAAACCGACTTCAATGCTTCGCGGCATTCCCGGACCGCCAAACGGATCGGCCTCACTTTGCTTCATCGGCTCGCCGTGGTTTCCCATCGCTTGTCGCTACCGAGTCGGGCAACGCGCAGAAACTCGCGCCGGTCGACTCTCCTGGCCTTAGACGATGCTCCGGAAAGCACGCACCGCGCGTGTTCCCTGTCTTACTGCCCGGGCGCCGATCTATTCGCGTTTGTTCGCCGCGAACGGCTTGGACACAGCTTGGGCCAGGATGGCTCGGTATGGAATAGATCTAACTCGTCTCCGGTAATACCACCATGCCGCGCTGACGGCTGGACGCGAGGCAACCTCGGCAGCGTCGTTGCGTCACTGGTTCCGAGAGAGCTTTGACTCAACGTTCATTGGAGCTCGGATCCGTCGCTTCCTGACGAACGTCTCGAAGTGTCAACACTTGCCTGGAGAAGAGAAAATGACATCCAAACTGAACCATGTGCTGCTCGGAATGGCGTTGTTGGTGCTTTCGGGATACAGCGCCGCGGGCACCTCGAACGAACAGATCAACGACGAACTCCGGGGCCCCGGTGATCGTGACGGGAGCCATTCCACGGACCGCGAAATCGGTGCCGAGGTGATGCGGCGGCTCAACGAGAAGCTGACTCTCGGAATTGGGAATATCCAGGTGCGGAGCTTCGACCACAACGTTTACCTGTCCGGCGCCGTCGGCAGCTCCAGGGAAGTTGAAGAAGCCGAGGCGATCGCGCGGGCGGTGCCCGGCGTGAGGAAGGTCTACAACGGCCTCGGGTGGTTCGGAGCCTGATTCGCGCTGCGTCGTTTTCAGGTCTACGCGAGCAGAGCCGGTGAATCAATGTACGTTGCTATCTTTCCACCTACCCAGGCTTATCTCGCCGATGGTGTTGCAGGCGGCGGTGCTGAGCTGCTAAGTACGGCGCGTTGCGCGCTTGCTCGGATCGTCTGCATTACGAATGGGAGCATTTCTGCGGAATATTTCTGCATCTTCTTCATCGCACTCATCCCGACGGGCGACCCATAGAAGTCCGCGAGAGCATTGAGCTCCTCTGCGGTAAAGATTTTGATCATTACCTCCCGAGCCTCGCGATCAAGCGCATCTTGCCCGCTTTGGTCCGTTACCGTCCTCAGAAAACTAGCTCTTTGGTCGGTAGGCTTTGCGTTTGCCACTTTGGAGGCTACTTCGTCGAACATTTTTGACGTTGGCACAATGCTCAAGTAGCGTGCTGCGGCCTTGCTCCTCGCCTCCGGTGTGTCCCCGGCCCAAACCGAAGTCGCCGAGGCAGCCAGACACAGCGCGATCGCTGCGAGGCTTGTACGTCTTCCGTAGTTGATCATCCGAAGTTTCCCCTGCTGGTGTCTCGCGACGCGCTGCGGTCTCTCACGCATAAGGGAATTCACTTTACGGCTTAATCTTGGTGGCATCGCTGGGAAATAGGCGGTTTCCCGCCCGAAAACCTAACCTTTCGGTTGTTGGGGGTTCGAATCCCCTCGTCCACCCCAATAACATCAGGCACTTGCGCCCCTTCCGTGTCGTTGGGTGGGTGATATACGTCGGTTCTGCTCCGAGCTAATTCGAGCGCGAGCTTTCAGGTACATCAGCCTCCCTGTTCGTCTTG
>Ga0210409_10000584_pt1 | contig 56654 bp, 37 predicted proteins | sample IncBWH17MmetaG_FD_161649 | JGI IMG/M metagenome (GOLD analysis project Ga0210409, IMG submission 161649) | Forest soil microbial communities from Barre Woods Harvard Forest LTER site, Petersham, Massachusetts, United States - Inc-BW-H-17-M | ecosystem: Environmental > Terrestrial > Soil >... | reverse complement strand
TTGTTTTGCTGTTGAAAAAGCTTTGGACGAAATCCGCGGATTCGCCATACGCAAGCAGTCCACCGACAGTCAAGGGCACTTTGCCCTCCGCGTGCTGCCGGGGAAATATTTGCTGGAAATTGTCGGGAAGGTGGGCGACCACTATTACGATTTTGTCGAGCCGGTGGACTTGAAGTGGCGAGTAAATCTCCAGCTTGCTGACCCGAATTGCCAGTACAGCATGGCAGACTAGCAATGCGCGTTTTCCGAGTTTCGCGGGTTAAGTGCCATCTTATCGGACCGATATAAGCCCATCCCATTTCGAGCCAACTCCTGATAAACGCGGTATCAATCGGAAAAGTAGGTTATCGTATCCGATGACCGCTATGACCCGCGGGAAAGGCTAAAGCGTATTTCCGCTAACGGCTGGGAATGGAGTAAGACAAATGGGCTGGTTTCTGCCACCCAGCTGCGTCGCGCGCCACCTCTCGGATACCTGTTTGCAAAGCCCATTCGCTCCGTCAAACCTGGCTTTTACGAGTTAATGGTATAACCACAGGAATGGACGAACAGCAACAGCCGCGCGAAACACCTGAATATCCCACGATAGGGGAACCAGCCCCACTCAACGAGACCTCCACAGCATTCAGTACGTGGCGGCCTTTGCGCCTGCCCCTGTTCCGCAACATCTTGATCGCTGGCTTCGTCTCGGACATCGGCGCATTCATGCAAGGCGTTGGCGCTGCATGGCTGATGGCATCGAAAGGCGCGGGTCCGCTGCTCGTGGCTCTAACTCAAACGGCTTCGGCCCTGCCGTTCTTTCTACTGGCGCTGCCCGCCGGAGCAGTGGGCGATATCTTCGATCGGCGCAAGGTGATTCTGACCATGGAAGTGTGGATGTTTTCCATGGCTGCAGCGCTTGGGGTGCTTGCCGTTTTCCATTTGATTACTCCGTGGTTGCTGCTCTTCCTGACCTTTGCGCTTTCGATTGGAGATGCGTTTGAATCACCTGCATGGCGAGCCGTCCTTCCGGAACTTGTGCCGCAAGATGACTTAATGCCGGCCATTGCGCTCAACGGCATCGAATTCAATTTGGCGCGCGCGGTGGGACCTGCGCTCGGTGGATTTTTGATTGCGGTGTCCGGTGTGGCCACTGCGTTTACGTTGAACGCCCTTTCATTTCTGGTGGTTATCTGGGTAATCGCACGATGGAAACGGCCACCGCAATCGCAAGGCTTCCTGCGAGAAAGGGTTTCAGGCGCGATACGCGCGGCAGTTCGTTGGACGCTAAACGCGCCCAAGGTTTTGACCGTCCTCGGCCGCATCGGCTCAATCATGTTTTTCGCGAGCGCGTTCTGGGCATTATTGCCTACCGTCGCACATGCACTGCGCCGTAGCGCCACATTTTACGGATTGCTTCTGACTGCCTTTGGCGGCGGAGCCGTGTTGGGAGCAATGGCGCTGCAGCGGACGCGATCATCTTTCTCCAGTGACGCCATGTTGACTCTCGGGACCACGATTTTTGCCCTAACTTTGTGGGGCGTAGCCGCATTCAAGTCGATTGCGCTGTTGTGCCTCGCCATTCTACTTGGCGGGGCCGCGTGGACTGTCGTCATGTCGCTGATGAGTACGCTGATGCAGAATCTTGCGCCCGATTGGGTCCGCGCGCGGGCAATGTCGGTTTTTATGCTCGTCTACATGGGGACGTGGACGGGCGGCAGCGCATTTTGGGGATATGTCGCGGCGCACAAAGGGACGCATTTTTCTTTGCTGGCCGCGGCGATCGGTACGGCCGCTTCTCCTCTGCTGATTTTGATTTCCCGACTGGTCGATGCACCCGTGGATTTGGGAGCCTGGAATCATTGGCCCAAACCGATTTTTGTCGGTGACGTCGGCCTCGACCTGGGTCCGGTGTTGGTTACAGTGGAATACTACGTTGAAGCGAACCAAGCAGAGGAATTTCTCGCCGCTCTTCAGAAATTGTCGCGCGTGCGCCGGCGCGATGGCGCGTACCGCTGGGGTATTTATCGCGATACGGAGCACCCAACGCACTACGTGGAAACCTTCATCGTGGAATCCTGGGCAGAACACCTGCGCCAACACGAGCGTGTGATTATGGCCGACCGCGCGATTGAGGAGGATGTTGACCGCTTTGAGGCGAAGCCAAAGGTGACGCACTTCATCTACGCTCATCGCAAGACTCAGCAACACACTTGAAAACACAGGCCGCATCATCCTAACTCTGATTAACGCGGTATCCGGAGAAGTGAAATCGGCCCAGATACCTATGTCCGGTTACTCATCGGGACTTAAAGATTGCGGAAAACGATAGCGGCCTTATACTCAGACCGAAGGACAAGAAAGCAAAAGCAATGGATGGAATGGCTGCGGCTGGCTTTGCTCTCCTGACTGTTCCGCTGCTTAGTTTTGTCTCGGCGGGGATGTTTGAGTTCCAGCGGGACCGTACAAGTCTACGAAGTCTCACACGGATGCTTCCTCTTGCAGTCGCTGGTGCCTTGTCTATCTTGTTGCTGATAAAAGTATACGATCCCTACTTCTCAGTTCGGCGGGTCCAGCTGTCAAGACCGATGTCGACCTTGTCGCTTTTGGTCGCAGTGTCGGCCCTTGTTTGTCGATATAAATCCCGCTTAACTTCAGCACTCATCGTCATAGGTGGACAGGTTCTCGTATTTTTCTGGTTGATGACGCTGGATGTCATGCCGTAGCCCAAGTCCTGATTAACGCGGTTCCCGGACAAAGTCGATCTCGGACCACATGTCCGGTGACCCGACTTAAGCAGCATGGCGGCATCGGCGTATGTAGTCCCTGCGTTAAGCGTCTACGGCTTCTCTTTAGTTTGGTCAGTTATCCAGTTCGTTTCCCAGGTTTTTCCTCCATCCGTAGAAAAGGCCTGCTCGAAGTGTGGCGAATCCGTGGTGACGCCTGACCAGACGAATCGGGCATAGATCGCTCTCCCCTCATAGATTTGTTGGTTATAGAATTCCCCTCGTCCGTTGCTAAACTGCCCGACCATGGGATTCTGCTCCAGGACTCCATCGGCCGCGTTAGCCCAGTAAATGCTCCACTGATGAGACTCCGGGTTGTAAAGACGCAGCGCCAAGCCCTGAATGTGTATGAGCTTGTCCGCGCTTACGACATTCATTTCTTCCACTTCCGCACGACCGTCCAAGACCTTCCGACAGATCGTGGTCCCGTCGAATTCCACCCATTCGGTGGAGCCGGCTAATCGCCGCTTCAATCGTTTCAGGTGGAATTTCCAAGAGCCAACGAGGAAGTCAAAATCGTGTTGCCCATCTCGTTTGTCGGGCGCACTCTGTTGCGCGCTAACCGTCGTGTTCTGTCCGTGTTCTCTTTCCGTTGGGAAAATGAGCGACGCACCAATCAAACTAAACACCAGTAGAGATCTATATAATTTCATCAGCGGTTCCTTTCAGGACAAACTGCAGGGGAGATGACAATGCTCTACCAGCCAGCTTGCCACACCGCGCCCAACTGGGAAATGTCCACTTTAGGAGATCAGGGCATAGCCACTCTAAGTGAAATCGTTGCCTTCACTCTCCATGTCCTACGGTGCGCAAGGGTTGATTTTGTTTCAGACTTTCGAGATACGGCGGTCAACTCCTGAATAGCTCGGTTACCGGAGAAATCACACCCGGCCCACAATATGCGTGGTCGAAGAATAAGAGGATTCTATTAACTTGCTACGGCCGCACCTGCTTGGTTGCAAGATCAATGAGCACGATGTCCGAATTTTCGCGCGACCGGTCGAATACAATCCGGCTGCTATCGGGAGTGATATCAAAGGTTCGCATCGTGGCGGGATTATTAAGCTGGGTCAAACGGCGTGAGTGCATTGAGCTCAGGTCGAGCAGCCAGAAATCCTGCCCGGCCAGCGTGCCCCCGAGCATGTAAACGAGGCCCGTTCCATCCGGCAGGAACCGCGCGCGCTCACCTTGGCGCTGCACGTTGATTTCGGGCAACTTCGCGGGTGTTCCATCCGGGTGCACTGCGAGGAGTGGCGTGACCGTGAACACCTGCGTGCCGCAATACACAATCAGGTCTCCGCGCGGCGACCACACCGGATCCAGAAAAGGTCCTGTGGCTATCCGAACAGGTGCCCCGCCGGCAGCGGGAAGCTTGAACAAGCCTGTTCCATTGCGGTCGCTGCCGGCCGCGACAAGCCATTCGCTGTCGGGAGACCATGAAACCGTGCCCCGAACATCGACGTCGCTCGAAAGGGAGTGGAGTCCCGTTCCATCTGCAGCGATTACGTGCAACTGCTGCTTTCCGTTCCGACTTAACGCAAACGCAACACTGCTCCCATTCGATGAGACGGCTGGAGGCGACTGGAGCGCGCTTTCCGAACCCTTCCAGATTTCCAGCGCTTGCCCATCGCGATAGCTCCACAGTCCGTCAGCTCCGTCGCGCGAGGATAAGTAAAACAACGATCCGCCACCGAAGCGCGGCGTCTGGGCGCGCGCTGTGGGAACAGGAAAGGCTTCGACGTCCTTTTCTTCGACCACACGACTGGTAATTGGAACGCTCCACAAGTTGACCTGACCGTTGACGACGCTCGCGGCAAGACGCCGGCCATCCGCCGTGGCTGCCAGTGCGGTGTATTGTTCCAAACCCGAACTCACGCGCTGTGAAGTTCGGGTCTCCGCATCGAACGCCCACAACCACGGTCCGGCCCCGTTTTCGTCGTGGGCAACGAACAAAACCGTCCGCTCGTCGAGCGGAGTCGGGTACGCGATATCGGTTTTCACATGAGTGAGTTGTTCCGGCTCTCCACCGCTCGGCGAAATGCGCCAAAGATCCATCTCACGCGTAGCTGGGCGACCACGCACAAAGTAGATCCAGCGCCCATCCTTCGACCAGACTGGATAGTGGTTGTGCAATCCAGGCTCGTTTTTCACGATCTGGCGTGGATTGGTGCCGTTGTGATCCGCCACAAATGTTGGGTCGCCTGGTTCCCACGTGTGATAGACCAACCGGTTGCCATCGGGCGACCAGGCAACCTCGGCAGCGCGTTCATCCAAAAAATTGTGCGGCGCTCCACCGATCAGAGGCCACAGCCTGAGCCTCCTGCTTTCCGTTCCTGCGTTCCACACCTCCGATCCATCGCCTGAGAATCCAATTGCGCGAAGAGGCGCTCGCGCATCTCCGAGCCGACCCTGGGTAAGATTCGCCAGGCTGCCACCGTTGGCTTGAACCAGACAGATGTCAAACGTGCCGCTCCGCTCACCGATAAAGGCGACAAATTTCCCGTCCGGGGAGATGGCAGGGTTCGTTTCGGCCCCATCAAAGTCGGTGAGCCGTGTAAACTGCGCATTGGAAAGCGGATTCTGGAGAATTGACCGGGAGCGAAGCAAAAAAAACAGTGTTGAAAGAAGAGCTATTCCAACGATAGCTGCGGCGATCCATAGCCAACGGGATTTCGCGGAGGCTGCCCGTGAGGACGGCGCGGCGGCTGGAATCTTTCCTGAACTTGTGTCGCGCTTCAAGCGCTTCAGATCGGCTCGCAACTCTGCGGCACTTTGGTAACGAACTTCAGAATCCTTCTCCAAGGCCTTTTGAATAATCCGCTCCATATCGGGTGGCAGATCGGGATTGAGGCGAAGCGCCGAAACAGGTTCTTTGTTGAGCAGCGAATTAAAAGAGGCTGCGGAGGTGTCTCCGCGAAACGGGAGCGCACCGGTGGCCATCTCATAGAGAACCGCGCCGAAGGAAAACAGATCCGTACGAGCGTCGAGTGCTTTTCCCAGAGCCTGCTCAGGAGACATGTATGCAACAGTGCCCAGAGTTGTTCCCGGACTGGTCAGGTGCTCTGGATCCACTTCGACGGTTTCTATTGTGGGCAGGACGTCGGTTTCACTCGTAGTCCTTTTCGCGGAGCTCACCATCGCCAGACCGAAATCGAGAATCTTGGCGTGGCTGCCTTCGGTAATGAAAATGTTCGCCGGCTTAATGTCTCGATGGACGATGCCTTTCGAGTGGGCAGCGTTCAGCCCGTCGGCCACTCCAATCGCCACATCCAGCAACATTTCCAGTTCCATGGGCGGAGCATCGATGACGTGCTTTAAAGTGTTGCCTTCCAGATATTCCATGGCAATAAACGCTTTGCCATTTTCCTCGCCGACGTCATGAATCGTGCAGATATTCGGATGGTTCAGTGCCGATGCGGCCTTGGCCTCACGGCGAAATCGCTCCAAGGCTTGGGGGTCTTGGGCCACGTCTTCCGGCAGGAATTTGAGAGCCACGAATCGGCCAAGGCGTGTGTCTTCAGCTTTGTACACAACACCCATGCCACCCCCGCCAAGTTTCATAAGGATGCGGTAGTGAGAGACGGTTTGGCCAAGAAGAGACTGGGGGTCAGCCATGTGGCGATTATCTTAGGTTGCACCGAGAGGTGAGTCAACGAAGAGACAAGAAAAGAGACAGCTTTCAAACAGGCTCCTGATTAACGCGGTTACCGGAGAAATGAAATCGGTCAAAAACCATATGTCCGGCTTTGTGCAGTCGCTGCTTGTTGTAACTCACGCCTGCTTCCATCAGTAGCGCGCTGATCTTGATTTTCATCTGCACCATCTGCCGAACCAGCAGGTTGCGATAACGCAGCGTGCGCCGCCGCTCGCGAATCGCGGTCGAGACCATGTAGCACTCCGGAAGAAAATCGCAGCGCAGGCAGTCGCAAATCTTCCTGGCATCGATGCGATCGTTCTTCTTTTTCGCCGTGGCGATGGCCCGCAACATCAGCGGATGCGCTACCTTTAGGACGGCAGCATGTGGTTTGAGATGATCGTAGATCCAGCCCGTAAACATCGTGGCTTCCATCGCCGCCGTCCACGGCTGCGGCAGCGTTTTCATCCAGTGGTCCAGGTCGAAACGAGTGGCCGGGATGGCGCCTTCGGCGTGAATCGTGCCACTGCCATCTTTCACGCAGTAGCTGATGATCCGCTTGTGAACATCCAGTCCGATGTAATACATACTCTGCATGGGGGAGCCTCCTTTGGTGTCTCTGAATCAGCGTCCGCTGAGTTCAGATCTTGTACACCAAGCGCTCCTCCTCTGACCTATACATTCAAACTTATCGTCCGCTACGCTCCTACGCTGGCTAAATCGCGGAACTGCCTAACAGCTCGTGGCGGGGAGCAACGCAAGTGTGTCATTCGGCAGGACTGTTTAATTTAGGATTTGATTGGGCTTCGCCGCAGTAAGCTTGCCCTTCAATCGCTCGATCTCTGACTGCAGGTACTGCACTTGCTGCGCCTCGGCATCGAGCCTGGCTTTGCCCGCAGTGTCCGCCGCGTAATTTGTCTTGGAATAATAGGCGTTCTGGTCTAGATCGAACTCGCGCTGCATTACCTTCAGCTCTTGCTCCGCGCCATCGAGCTCAGTCTGGATTCCCGCGTCTTTAGGAGAATCGCAGGCAATGCGCAAGGCCCTCGTCAGAGACGCAATCTTCTCATCGAGACTGACTTCCTCGATTCGCACGGGGACCGGAGGTTTCGTTTCTAGAAGCGGTGGACGTCCAAATTCAACGCCTGAGGAGCCGGGCTTGAAATTCTTCATATCGACATCGCCTTTAGAGATGGTTAGGGGGTTAGAGGAAACTTCACGACGAACTTGGTCCTGCTCCGCCTGGGCGGCCAGAAGGTCCGCTTTCAGCCTGTCGGCGTCAGGATTATCGCACTCTGCTGCCGGTGGCTTTGGTACTTCGGCCACGCTCGCTGATGAGGACTCTGCAGGAGAAGGAGAAGTGCTCGGCACCGGATACTGGCCGCGGAGGTCGTCGTTGGTGAAGATTTTCGGATGCTTCGCAGAATTTGATTGATGCTCGCGAACGTTCCGCGCGGCCTCGGCTACTGATTCCGCCGGATGCGGTGGTTCTTGAGATCGCACGGGGGCGCCAGACGCGAGCGCCAGTAAGGCAATACCAAGCGTTTGCCGTCTCAAGAGCCACGAGGGCCCGATGCGATTACTGCACATGTCCATACTGGCCTCCCGAAAGCCACAATCTAAATCTCGGGTCGTCAGATTGGATGATCGTCCCAGCCGGAAGGTTCCCGCGTAGAAGAGCGCGCGTTAGACTAGCTTATATCTTAAAAGTGTGTTTAGGAGCTGAACTTCTGCTTCGTGGCACCGGACGAAGCGGCGCAACTTAAAAGCGATGAGCCTTTCCACGCTACTGTCCAAGGCGGGTGGAGCACGCGCCAGATGGGGGTGCCGCAGCCTTCGGTTTTAAGGTTTTTTAAGGGTGCGGGTTTTGACTCTTCTCTCTTTTGGCCCGAACTTTTTAATTTGATATGCACTATAGCTGCGGTATAATAGTTCTGTTCAGTACTGCGCCTCGCGATCCGCGAGGCGCTCTCTTTTTTGGGCCATGTCCAAATCGGTGGAAAGCATCAACTCCCGGTCATCAGCGCTACTTCCCTGCCCGCCGGAGTAGCTTCGGCGGCGCCAGCCAAACCAATTGCCCGTTCGGCGGCCAAACGCGCTTCTTCGGAGGTTGCAACTGTCAAAAAGTGAGAGCAAATTGCGAGCCTCCGCACCGAGAGAGAGCCACCAGGAGCACCGCTACTACACTCCTAAATGACTTGCATCGGACGATCAAGACTCTTTTCGATCGAGTGAATGGAATGCACAAAAGTCGAGCCAAACTGCTATGAGAAACGTGACACGAACACGCGTCCGCGCAGCGCGGCATTCATCGCCGGAATCAAGTCATTGTTCATGCAAACCTTGATGACGTAACCAAGTCCTCCCACGGAAAGACAGGCCGCCAAGATGTCCGAGTCTTCATGCATGGTCAGAAATACGATCCTGGTGTTATTGCCGCGCCTCCTAACCTCCCTCGCTACGTCTATTCCGCTCATGCCTGGCATAGAGATGTCCAAGACGGCCAGTTCAGGTTCGTGCTCAAGGATTGCTTCCAAGGCGGCGTGGCCGTCGGAGACCATAGCAACGATGTCGAAGGACTCCTGCAACAGCGCAGAGACAGCATTCAACACGAGGGCGAGGTCATCCGCCACTATCACTCGTCGTAGAGTCATCGATAGTTCACGCTGCGCTGTTAGCTTCGTCCGACTGCTGGAGTGGAGTTTCAGTGCAAGTTCGGCTTGCAGAGCTATCTCCCGCCTGGAGCTCTTTTCATTGGCCGTATAACCAGACCTCTGCGACCACTTTGCCCACGATGCAAACGGCTGGCTACTGGTAGAAATTACGATTCGGGAGAGAAAATCGGTGGGCTTAAGTCAAAATGACTCGGTGCGAGAAGGCTCCCTGATGAATCTCGGCGACAATTTCAGTTCCGCGCAGAAGTTCCGACTTCACGGAGAGCCTTCCCCCCACAAGGCGAAGTCTTTCGCGTCCCGGGCTAGGCTTGAACAGGCAAAATACCACCGCTGCGGACGGGGCTCGACCAAGCCTGACCCAGCGCTGCTGGCTGCTACTTGTTTCTCGTATAGCACAACGTTCGGGGCACGCCAGGACACTGGTAAAAGTACCAGTAAGGGCTTCAATCGAATGCTCGGGGAAACGGAAACAACCGCTCGGGCAATCCCACAACTCCCTTTCGCAGGCGAACTGGAGACGCTCAGTAGAACTTACAGTGGACGCCGGGGACACAGACCCGCATTCTGTCAGAAGAAAGCGGTGCCCAACCCTCAGCAGGGCCAAAGATCGCCGCCGACCGGCGGCACCATCTCTATGACGGGAGTGCGGGCCGGATGAGCATGAACTCTGTTGAATACAGTTCGATTACCTTCGCATTCGCTTTTGGGGGCGCCATGCTCGGCATGGCGCTTCGGACCGCTTTGCCCGAGCGCCACATGAATCCGGAGTCGAAAGATGCGGTGAAGGTGACGATGGCGCTGGTCTCGACGATGTCAGCTCTTGTTCTAGGCTCGCTGATCGCTTCTGCTAAGTCCTCGTACGACACACAAAAAAACGAACTTACGGATATGTCCAGTAAGGTGATCTTGCTTGATCGCGTCCTGGCCCATTATGGCCCGGAGGCGAAAGAAGCCCGCGATGAGTTACGCAACTCTGTTGTCGGCGCCATCGCACAGATGTGGCCGAACGGCGGCACTGGCCTTTCGCAAACGGGGCCGGTATCCGCAAGCTCCGAGGTTTTGTACGATAAGGTACAAACGCTTGCGCCGAAAAACGATGCCCAACGCGCTACGCAAGCTCAGGCCTTAAACCTTGTGATTGGCGTCGGGCAAACACGCTGGCTGATGTATGAACAGAGAGCCGTTTCGGGATCCGTGCCGTTGCTATTGGTGCTGATTTTTTGGCTCACAGCCCTTTTCATCAGCTTTGGCCTCTTCGCCCCTCGCAACGCAACCGTGTACATCACCTTACTCGTTTCCGCGATATCGGTTTCCTTCGCAATCTTCCTGATCTTGGAGCTGTACAATCCTTACGTCGGAGTGATTCGACTCTCCGACGCCCCGCTCCGCGCTGCCCTCGCAAACCTCGGCCAGTAACGAGGGAGCTCAATACGAAGACAAAGGATGCCCACCGGCGCCTGGTCGCAGCCGCACCTGACCACAGCAGTCTCGTACGAATCGAGCGGCCTTCACGTGAGCGCAGTATGCCCTCAATATGATAATTACTATTGCAGTCTTGCGTTTTCGGATTTAGCTGCGATGAGGATGGGAATGTCGGAGTCGGCGTCTTTCCAGAGGGTAAGAAAATCCTGATACGCCGCTCGAGCTTTTACAGTGTCGCCCTGCAATACATAGGCACGGGCAAGACCTAGATGCGCCAGCGCGCCGATAGGTTCGTTAGTCACAACGCCGCGATGATTGAGGATTTTCTCGAACTCGGCGGCGGCTTCCCTGCCCTGATGGGCTGCCAAATATGTTTCTCCACGTACATAAACTGGGTAGAGAGCTGGCATGAATGAGGCATCGCCTGGTTGTCCAAACTCGAAGGGAGCGGCGGTATTGAGAGCCTCGATGGCCTTCGAAAAATCATGGTGGTCGACGGCGAGTTGGGCGCGGATTGTCGGCAGGTAGTTAAATTTAACGATGGTGTCCTGTGAAAAACTCTTCGTCAGGCTTTCCGCAAGTGTCTGCGCCCGCGCCACCTCTCCGGAGAGCGCCAGTGCTAGCGCGGCAGCAAACTCCACGTCGCGTGCGTTCGAAGAGAGCGCCAGCGCCGCATCGGCGCGCTGCCGCGCGTCGGCAGGATTGCCAAACAGCGATTCCCGCAAGGCTGCATCGGCCTCGTAAACAGCTGCCGTCTCGTTTTCTCCTAAACGCCTCGCGGAGGCTGTTGCCTCGCGGGAAAATTCGCGAGCCTTTTTCAGTCGCCCCGAGTAAGCCGCAGAGTCGGCTTCGACTGACAACAGAATGTCCTCGACTCCCGGCTTGCCCGCTGCCCAAGCCACTTGTTGGGCCATCCCGGACGGGTCGTCGTCAAGGAAAGCGATCTGATATAAATAGAGGCTGAGATACGGAGAGTCCAACTTCTTCAACTGCGCTTCTTTGGCTGCGGATTTAGCGTCACTGAGACGATCGAGCCTTAGATAGTTCTGAACAAGATTGGCATATCGCAAAGTACTCTCGGGGTGCAGGAGGAGGGCCTTACGCGTTTCTACGAGGCCGCTTTCATATTGTCCTAGATAGCCGTAGAGGATACCTAGATTGCCTACCGGCTTATCCTCTCGCGGATAGGCCTGGGCCCACTGTTCATACACTTTTCGAGCCTTGTCCAGATCGCCGGTGACGAGATCGAAGTAATAAGAATCGATGTAGAATTTCTCTCTCTCGCTCACGTGCTCGCTCAATTCGTGGGCCCTTTCAACCAGCTCTGCACCACGGCTCCGCTCCCCCAGATTCTGATAGCTTGTCCCGAGCAAAGCGTAGGCCATGGCAAATTTCGGGTCGAGTTGAATGGCTCGCTCGAAGAAAGGAACGGCCGCTTCATCGCCTTTTTCATCCTTCGTTCTATACCCCGAGCTATAGGCTTGCAACGCCTCGAGTGAGTGCGTCGTGGCCTGCTCCACCGGTGTGTCGTGCTTCTCGACAGAACTGAGAGATTCACCTAACTGCTTGCGCAGCTGTGTGGCCGCCTGCGAAAGCGCTCCGAGCACCTGCTCCTTACTCGCGGCCTCCACCTGTTCGTGCGCCAACATCGCGCCACTGTGCCCATCGGCTGCCACGAGGGTAAGAACATAGTGGCTCCCCATCGGGGCGATTTTCCCTGCGATGTATGCTTTCAGTCCCTCGCGCTCGCAGATTTCGCGTCCCATTTCTGGCGTGATTCGCGTATCGGCAGGACGTCCCATCAATTGCAGTGTTTGACGCACTTCTGGCCCCGGCAACAAGGTTAGGAACGGTGACTGCTGTAGCTGAACTGCCAATCCCTCCCGAAGCGTGCCATCGAAGATTGGATCTTCGGTCTTGTTTTCGAAATCGGCTAGCACCACCGTATCTTTGTCCGTCAGTTTGAGTGCCGCTCGCGAACGCCAATATAAGCCCCCAACAGTAAGGGCTACGGTCAGGAGTGCCGCCAAGGGAACTAGAAGTCTCCAACGGTAAGGCAATCCCACACCTGTCACTGCTGGTTGCGAAAGCTCTGCCTTCCCTTTTCCGCTTGAGCGTGGCCCGCCTGAAGGTGGCGACGCCACCAGATCTTCTTCAGTTATTAGCCTCCGCCCCGGGTCACTGTCTCGCTTGAGTAATTTCAGCTCAGCCCTCATGTCACCCACATTTTGGTAACGCAGGTTGATGTCCTTTTCCATCGCTCTGCTAATAATGTGTTCGAGCTTTGGAGGAACGGCAGGGTTGAGTCGAGCGGGAGCAGGCGGAGTGCGATTCAAGATAGCTTCCGTAATCACGCCCGAACTTTCTCCCCGGAACGGCATAGTCCCGGTAGCCATTTCATAGAGGACCACGCCAAAAGAAAATATGTCCGTGCGTGGGTCCAATTCCTTAGCTCGCACTTGCTCCGGAGACATGTAATACACTGTGCCAAGAGCGGTCCCCGGACTAGTCAGGTGGTCGGCGCTTGCGCCCAATGTGGCCTCGAATTCAGCACCACCTACCGAAGCAAATCTGCGTTTCCCTGGCGTCACTTTCGCCAGCCCAAAATCCAAAATCTTGGCGTGACCGCGCTTGGTTACAAAAATATTGGCGGGCTTGATGTCGCGATGAACGATGCCTTTCGTGTGTGCGGCTTCGAGTGCGTCGGCGATTTCGATGCTCAAATCCAGCAGCGTCTCCATCTCGAACTGACCCACAGCGATGAGACGGTTCAACGGCTCCCCTTCGAGCAACTCCATCGCCATGTAGGTTTGGCCGTTCTCCTCGCCAATCGCATAAATCGTGCAGATATTCGGATGATTCAGAGCAGATGCGGCTTGCGCTTCCCGTCGAAAACGTTCGAGCATTTGTGGGTCGCGAGACAGATGGTCTGGGAGGAACTTCAGTGCGACAAATCGGTACAGCGTTAAGTCTTCCGCCCGATAGACCACTCCCATCCCACCTCCGCCAAGTTTTTCCAGGACGCAATAGTGGGAGATCGTCTGACCGGTAAGGGGCTTCGATTCGGTCACGCTTAATGCTGAGCCAATCTCAGACCCGCGCGTACTGACAAAACTAACAGTCGCTCCCGGAAGTCACGTACGAGCGTCGGTTGCTGAGACTGTTAGTTTTGACAGTTCTCGCAGTACCTCCGCGCGGGGCATCCTTCTTGGGCCCGAGCGCGAATGGCGCGATTGAACAGATTCGCGAATGAGGGGTTTCGCGCTTTACAAAAAACCTGCGGAGGGAGAGATCAGTGCCCATTCGGCAAGACGCGTCTTCTACTTCTCTGCAAGCACGAACAACTCGAAGAGGATGTACATTTCGAAAATCTGCCAAACGGCAAAAGGAATCCTCGATGGCCTCAACCAAGAGACTTTTGATCACCGCAATACTCACCACGATGGTTCTCAGCCTGTTCTTGCTCGGTGCTGCTGCTCCATGCCGTGCTCAAATGAGCTCAGTGTCTCCAGACGATGCGTACCCACTCGGCAACAACGCCCTGAAACCATGGGTTGTCACGGATTCTGTTGTCACTGACCAACCAACAATCGGCGACCCAGCCGACGCACCTATTCCCCAAGCAAGCAAGTCCAGCGCGGATGACGCGTGGCATCTTGCCGTGAGCCCTTATCTCTGGTTTCCGGGAGTCCATGGCACAGCGATTGGCCCAAACGGCAACGGCGTCGGCTTCCGTGCCAGCCCGAGCGATCTTCTCTCGCATTTTCAAATTGGACTGATGGGTGCTGTCGAAGTCAGCCACAAGCGAATAGTCACATCAATGGACATTTTTTGGATCAGGCTTGAGGACGACACGGCGATCCCGCTCCCCCCGGCAATTAGCGACGGGGCCATTGGCGCCAAAATTCATGCTACTGAGTTTTTTTTGGCTCCCAAAATCGGCTATCGCGTGATCGATCAGCCAGGAATCAAAATTGACGCTTTGGCGGGATTTCGCTTCTGGCACTTCGGCGAGAGTTTGAGCTTCAATCCATCCGTGCTTGGCCTTAATTTTAATGGTTCGCAGAACTTCGTGGACCCGATAGTGGGCGGACGAATTCAGCTGGCCCTTTCACCGAAAATCGTGGTCAATATTTTGGGTGATGTCGGAGGTTGGAATACTGGCTCGAAGCTCGAGTACCAGGTGGCTGGCTTGATCGGTTACAAAATTAAGCCGGCTCTAACACTACAAGCGGGGTATCGTTATCTAAATTTGGACTACCGCGGTAGCCACCCTGTCACTTTCGATCTGACGACCGCAGGCGTCCTGTTTGGTGCCACCCTAACTCTGAAGTAAACTGACGCTAAGGGGGCCCCGATAGTGGCAAGAAAACAAACCCAAAAAGCCATCACCTCAAAACCGCCTTCATTTACGCGGCGTGGCACCTTAGCGTTACTGGTGGCGGTTATATTGTTCGCAGGCATAGTCGGCGTGGCGCTCTATACAAGGTCGCCTGCATCAGCTGCTATGTCTGCGCATGCGGTCGACAATGCCGCCACCTCGTCTGCACCTGGCGCCGGTCAGCCCGCGGCAACGTCTGCGCCAAAGCCTCCGACCAATAGCGCAAGCTTCCTGCCGACTGTAGCGAATGTGGCTCCAGCTCCGGCCACTGCACCACAAGGTATGGTCTGGATCACGGGAGGCGAGTTTTCCATGGGCGCGCAGGATCCCCCGGACATGGATAATGTCGGCATGCAAGCCACGAAAGATTCCCGGCCGATACACAGAGTTTACGTCGACGGGTTTTTCATGGACAAAACCGACGTCACCAACGCGCAATTCGCCGAGTTCGTCAAAGCAACAGGCTACGTGACTGTGGCAGAAAAAGCTCCTCGGGCCGAGGACTTCCCCGGCGCTCCACCGGAAAATCTAGTCGCTGGCGGGGTGGTCTTTGTTCCTCCCGATCATGCGGTAGCCTTGAATGACCACCTTCAGTGGTGGACTTATGTCAAAGGCGCAAACTGGCGTCATCCAACCGGCCCGCAAAGCTCACTCAAAGGAAGAGAAAACTATCCCGTCGTGCAGATAGCCTACGAAGATGCCGAAGCCTATGCGAAATGGGCTCATAAGCGCTTACCCACCGAAGCGGAATGGGAATTCGCCGCGCGTGGCGGGCTTGCAGGGAAACCGTTCGTTTGGGGCGATGACTTCAGGCCTCAAGGAAAGTGGATGGCCAACACTTATCAGGGGCACTTTCCCACCCAAGACTCAGGCGCTGACGGCTTTACCGGTCTCGCCCCGGTGGCGCAGTATGCCCCCAATGGATACGGGCTGTACGACATGGCGGGAAATGTCTGGCAGTGGACCTCGGACTGGTATCGTCCGGACTACTACACGCAACTGGCGCACGCAGGAGGAGTGGCACGCAATCCAAAAGGACCGGACACTCCCTTTGACCCCGCCGAACCTTCGGAGAAAAAGAAGACCCACCGGGGAGGCTCGTTTCTTTGCACCGATCAGTATTGCTCACGTTATATGGTAGGAACGCGCGGTAAGGGCGAGGTCAGTACGGGAACTAATCACCTGGGCTTTCGTTGCGCATCGACTTCGGTAGCGTCTGCAACCACAAGTTCTCCCAAATCCTAAAGACGATCTCAGTATTCAAGAATCTTTGAGGAGCCTTCCACACGGCCCTTAGACTGCGCTCTGCCGATCCTTCCGCCCGCTCTGATCGCAGAGTCCTTTTCACTCGACTACGTCCGCACCCTGTTCACCTGAAACATTTCATGAGGGACAGAAGGCGAAGTTCTGAGACCCCTCAAGCGATCTATCCGTCCTGTGTGTTATAGACTCCTACGTGGAATTGCACCACTGAAAACAAAAGTGAAGGGGTTGACTAGAACTCTCGCTGGCCGAGCGCCTCCACCGTAAGGTACTAACCGCCCATCTTCTGGTAATTGGAGCTGGTCGTGGTCACCACAAGCTTCTTGGCGGTGGCGTTTAGAACCGTCTGCTGCACGTAGTTGGTCCCGTCGGGCAGGGTGGCCATCTGAACTTGCAACGTCACCGCATCTTTCTCTTGACCCATGTAGGTGTTGATGGTCAAAGAGAGGACTTTTGATGCGGCTGGGTCGAAAGTAAGGGTCATCTGATCGCCCGGTTGCGCGTAATCCCTGAAAACCAAATTCATGAGGCCACCCGCGGGATTCAAGGAGGCTTTTCCGGCCTGATAGGCTTGCTCCATCTTTTGCGGGTCGGGCGGCACGTACATGCTGAGGAGCCCCTTCACTTCACCCATGTAGTCCTGCATCTCTTCTTTTTTCTTTTCAATGACTCTTTGCTTTAGTCTGCCACCGCTGGGTTGCTCCGGCGGAGGACCGATGGGAGTCTTCTGAACTTGCCCGCCAGGACCGTACTGGCAGAGGTTTTGAGTTGGCGGTTTAGCATCTCCGTTCAGAGTGAGCTGCGTAGTCTCCGTCCACTGATACTGTTGTAAACTCTGCTTATTTAACGCGATAACCTGCTTTACCGCCGCAAGCTTCTGCTGCAATTCGGCATTCTGTGCAAACGCAGGGATAGTAGCCGCTAGAGCCATCCCACCGATGATTAGTAAGCGCCTGCAAATCGGAACAAGACTGCCAGCGATAGATTGCTTCCCGTGCGCAATTGCAAGACTACGATTCATTAGAACTCTCCTCGGATTCTTCATGGCTGCCTTTTGCTTAGCTTTGTGGGCTGGTGGGAGTGGAGCGTCGGCGATGGCAACCAGATCCTCCGTCAGTGCGGAAGCCATCATGATGTTCGCTCGCGGCCAGTCTAAACTCTATTGACGCGAGCAGAATATGCACTGTCTCTCCGATCTCGGAACTTGCTATGAGTATCCGCCAGGTGGGGTGGGAGTGCGCCACTGTCAAAACTGCCAGTCTCCACGAGCGCGAGTTGGTCTCACCGGCTTCCCGGATTTTTCACCGAACGTGAAGGCCTGTCACTTTTGACAGTAGGAGTGCGCGCCATCCCTATGACAGCCTGCTTATATGCAGAAGGCCATTTTGTCATGTTCGTGTTCGAGGAGGAATTCAATGCGATTAGCGGTCGTATGTCTTTTAGCGTCAACCCTGCTCCCCGCGGTGAGTCGGGCACAAGTTCCAGTCTTCGCGATTTCGCCGACGCCAGATAGCTCAGTTACGTTCTTCGTGAAGGCGTCGGTAGCTTTGAAGGGTACTTTCGAGAAGTGGGACTCCACCGTTACATTTACGTCTACTGATATCACTACGGGAGTTTTGGACATCAAGATTCAGGCAGACAGCGTAAATAGTGGAAGTGGCATGAAGGATGGCAAGCTGAAGAGCAAAGATTTCTTCAATGCCAAGGACGACCCGTTCATCACGTTTCACTCGACGAAGTTCACACAAACCGGTCCCGACACAATCCAGGTGGATGGCGACTTTACAATTCGTGGAGTGACTAAACCCGAATCGTTGACATTTACGATTACCGGTGTAGGGAAAGGCGAAGGTTCCATTAAAGGAACAATGGCGTTCGACCGCAAGGACTACGGGATGAATAAAGGTATTCCCTTCGTCACGATCGCCGACCGCGTCGAGGTGACAGTAGATCTAAAGGGGAAGCGCGTCAGCGGGCCTCCGATGGCTCTCAAGGAATAGCCCAGCCTGATGCAAGGGCGGGGCCAGCCAGGCCCCGCATCTACCCCTCTCGGCAAGTCTCCAGTACTCGTTTGCACCTGCCGCCCCATTCGCTCCAGACCAATGTTGCCGACCGAAGATAGTTACCTGTGAGAGGCGATTGAGCGCGTGAAAGCTATGCCCCCGAGGGCACAATCCCCTTTAGGTCCTGCCCTATACGTCGGGCTTTGACACCTCTTTTCCTTTGAAGAGCAGCGCCCGAAATGGCCCTTCGCCGAGGATTTGCTGCATCTCAGATCGTTCATTCTTCCATCAAGTACTTGACGAACTCCGGGTTGTCGTGGAGAAGAAGTGGAAATACTCCTTCCGTAAAATAGATCCAGGCGTGTAAATCCCATTGTTCACTGTCGTCGCGGAAGTCCCGTTCCCACAGCGCCGCATGGAAGACTTCATGCTGGAGTGCTTGTATGTTTCTAAAACGATCTTTGCTCCTCGCAATGGAGATTGTTTTTTGTGCATAGTCCGTCACACCCTCTCCTTGGGAATCTCCATAGGATGTGGTCGGCTCGTGGAAAGAGATCAGATACCTGACGCACGGGCGATCCTTCAAGCCACAAATGAGGATAGAGGCAGGCGGCGGGGCTTGTGTTTTCGCTAAACTAGCAGGTTTCAACGACCCCAGTAAGACACCGCCGAGGAGAGCAACTGTTATCGAAATGAAGTAAAGAGACCTCATTTGACCAAGTTGAGCACGAGTGCAAAACCTGATCATGTACAACCCAGAGCTTCTCTTAAACTGTCAGAAATGACAGGCGGTTGGGCGCACCAAGCCGCCGTGGGCGGGTTCCGCAAATGGTCGGAAAATGACCAGTATTAGCGGTCTAAAAAGACTTTCCGATCACCTTTTCGCGAGCGAGTCGCAGTTACCAAAAGCAATGGATTATTTGTCGCTCTTATTAATTGGGGATGCTTTCTGCAGCGTCGCCAGCAATTCCCTGGCGCAATGCAACCATCAACGAGCCGGGAACGATGTTCTCTCAGAACCCCTGAATCTCATACGAATGAAATCAGTCAATACGCATGACCTTCGACTAGCCTGATCAGTTCCGGGCGTTCGAAACCAAACTGCGCGGCGGAAGATGGCTTGCGTTGCGAGAAGCTGGAGCGCCGTGCGTGACCGGCAACTGGTAGAGAATCAGGAGCAGCACTAACAGAAAAGCAGACAACCATTGGGATGTGGAAAGCGGCCCCCAGAAGCCGCGGTCCAAGTCTCCGCGAAGAAATTCGAGAAAGAATCTTCCAACGGAATAACAGAGAGCAAATGTCCAAATGAGGAAGCCGGGCCTTCGAGGCTTGCGCGACAAATACATCAGGAGAAGAAAGATGCCCAGTTCGTAAAGCGACTCGTAAAGCTGCGACGGATGCAGCGGGATTCCCAGCGGAACGCCGCCAATCTGGGCGGCAACCGGGTTGGTGAAGGTTACGCCCCAGGGCAGACTGGAAGGTTTGCCGTAGTCGCAGCCGGCAGCAAAGCAGCCGAGCCGACCAATGGCAATGCCCAAGGCGAAGGCCGGGGCGCCGCAGTCGCCCATGGTCCAAGCGGAAACGCGGTGACGAATCCCGAAACCGGCAACGACCAGAGAAGCAGCGAGAAAACCAAAAAGAAAAGTGCCTCCACTGCGGAGCAACGCCTGCGGCGAGTGCCAATAAAGCGCCGGGCGAATCAGAAAGTCGCCAAGCCGGCAAGCGACGACGCCGGACAACACCGTGTACGCGGTAACGCGGATTGCGAATTCCTTTTCTATGCCGTAGCACGGGGCGCGCGAAATGGCCAGCCATGCCGAACAGGCGATCGCCGTGGCCAACAGCAGTCCGTAGGTCGGCAGCGAAAATCCTCCGAGATGAAGGTAAGGAAGCACCTGCCGAGTCTACGTTCTTCTCCGCTGCTTTGCACCTAGCCGGGTGTGGGCCGCAAGGACGGGATGTGGGAGGCGATGCCACCCACCACCACAAAGACTACTCTCTCAGGGGAAAATGGGAACCCAACATCCTCAATAGAATCGAAACGATGAAACGAACTGCACCCAGTGGTCACTACTTGTTGCAGGCGCTTTTGGAACGTCAGTTTAAGCAATGAAGGTTCGCGCTGGGAGTTCCAAGTATCCTTATAACTACAATCCATGGAGACGAAATGTTCGGCCATCCCAAAATATACTTCGGCGAGTTTGACCGGCTGTCTGAAAAGATTAAAGAACGTGAAAATCTCATATCCGCAGTAGCGTCGATTTATCGCCTCACACCGCAACACGCGAATGAGGTTTATCACGAGTGGAGCACGTCCCGGCAACGACGGTCAGTGATTGCGGCGTGAAAATAAGCCAGGACTGCACCCTCTGAATACTCCGTCGCGAATCCTCGCCCTTCACTCGAATAACATCCGCCCCACGCTTCATGTGTTCCGCATCGAGTGCGATTATCCGATCATTCCTGAAAGAGTCAATCCAGCTTTCGTGGTCAGGCGTCCGCTTTCCCGCTAGAGTTGAGCCTTCTCGGTGGCGGGTGGCCGATCGTTAAATCCGAAGAACCTGTTAGTTGTCCATTCGTTCTGCGTCCATGCAGAAATGTGGGGCTGTATTCCGCTAGTCTACTTTGGATTCGTGGACTTTCTCGGAGACTTGGGCGGGAGTGGGGAGTTGGGATCGGTCCCAGCCGCCGCCGAGGGCTTCGATTAATTGGACGGAGGCAGTCACGGCCTGAGTCCGGAGGGTAGCGAGCGTTTGCTGGTCGGAGAGCAGGGTGGTTTGCGCGACCAAAACGTTGAGGTAAGTATCGACGCCGGTGTAGTAACGCGCTTTGGCCAATTCGAGATAGCGCTCGGCGGACTGCTCGGCGGCTAGCTGTTCCTGGATTTGCTTGGACAGGATGCGCACGGCGGCCATAGAATCCTCGACTTGTTGAAAGGCGGTGAGAACGGTCTGGCGATAGCCGGCAACGTCAGCGTTGTATGTTGCGACGAACTGCTGGACGCTGGCGCGGCGGAGACCGGCGTCAAAGATCGTTTCGGAGAGCGATGTGCCGACCGACCAAATGCGGCTCGGCCAGGCAAGCAGAGTTTGGATGGCCGAGCTTGAGAAGCCCGCATCACCTGTGAGAGTGAGGTTCGGATAGTAGGCGGCGACGGCAATTCCTATTTGCGCGTTGGCGGCGGCCATGGCGCGCTCGGAGGCGGCGATGTCCGGACGGCGTTCGAGGAGTTGCGAAGGCACTCCCACCGGGAGCGCAGGAGGGACGGCAGTCAAGGGCTTAACGGGAATGGAGAAGCTGGAAGGCGTGGTGCCGATGAGAACGGCGATGGCATGTTCGAATTGGGCGCGCGCGACACCCAGATTGGTGCCTTCGGATTCGGCCGTCTCGAGCGCATTTTGGGCTTGGACCAGTGAGATCTGATCGTCGACGCCGGTTTCGTAGCGGGCGCGCGTCAGGTCGACGGATTTTTTGTCCGCTTCAATGGTTTCATCAAAGATTTTTTGCAAAGCATCCTGGCCGCGGAGCTCAAAGAAAAAGACGGCAAGACTGGCCTGCTCGGTAAGGCGCACGTTTTCGAGGTCGGCGGCGCTGAGCTGCGCGTTGTATTGGGCTTCACTGATCGTGTTGCGGACTTTGCCCCAGAGATCAGGCTCCCAGGAAGCGGAGACCGGGAGCGAAAAAAGCTGGCTCTGCAAATTGGGTATAGTGGTTGAGCCGCCGGTCCCAGAACTTGAACTGCCAGTTTTTATGTTGATATTTGCCGAGGTGCGGGTCCGCTGGTAGGAAGGGGCTGTTGAAACTGTAGGAAAAAGCTGCGAACGGGCCTGCGCAACGAGAGTCCGGGCGGCCATGAAATTCTCGAAAGATTGCTTGATGTTCTGGTTGTTGACGATCAGTTGTTCTTCAAGCGCGTTCAGCTCGGGATCTTTGTAGATTTCCCACCATTTGCCGTGAAGCATCGCGTCCTGAGGTTGCGCGACTTTCCAGGCTTCAGCGTCCGGGACCTGCGTGGGCAACTCCTTGTATGCGGCCGGAGGCGGCTGAACGGTGGCGGTTGGCGTGTGATATTTCGGCCCGACTGTGCACCCAGCAAAAAAGAGAGCCGCGACTGCGGGGCCAAGTAGAGTTTTGAGTCGAATGTTATTCATAGTTTTGCCCTTGTCATTAATCCGCGGCGCTCGGGGCTGGCGCAGGCGCTGAAGGAAGTGTGTCGCGTTGTTTTCCTTGAAACCGAAGCCGTAATCGATCGAGAGTGAGGTAGACGACGGGAGTGGTATAGAGCGTGAGCAGCTGGCTCATGATGAGGCCTCCAACGATCGTGATGCCAAGCGGCCGACGAAGTTCGGAACCGGTGCCCGTTCCAAAGGCCAAAGGCAAAGCGCCGAAAAGTGCAGCCATGGTGGTCATGAGGATCGGGCGGAAACGCAGCATGCAGGCTTGGAAGATGGAGTCTTCGGTGCTCAAGCCCTGCTCGCGTTCCGCTTGCAGGGCGAAATCAACCATCATAATGGCGTTCTTTTTTACGATCCCGATAAGCAAGACGATCCCAATGATGGAAATGACATTGAGGTCCACTTTGAAGAGCATGAGAGCGAGGATGGCACCGACGCTGGCCGACGGCAGCGTGGAAATGATGGTGAGCGGATGAATGAGACTTTCGTAAAGGATGCCAAGAACAATGTAGACCGCGAGGAGGGCAGTTATCACGAGATACTTTTCGTTGCTTAGAGAGCTCTGGTAAGCCTGAAGGGTGCCGGCGAAAAAACCGCGCAGACTGGAAGGCGCGCCGATGCGCTGTTTCATCTTGTCAATCGCCAGTGTTGCGTCGCTTAGAGAGACGCCCGGCGCAAGATTGAAAGAGGTCGTGACCGAAGGAGAGAGACCCGTGTGGTTGAGAGTGAGAGGGATGGTGTTGGTTTGGCTGGTGGCCATGGAGATGAGCGGGGCGTTGCCCGTGGCGGTAACGCTGCTGCTTCCGTTGGGATGAAAGTAGATGTTCTTCAGCCCCTCGGGAGTTTGCGAATACTGAGGATCGACTTCCAGAACGACATAGTATTGGTTCAACTGCGTGTAGATGAGCGAGACTTCCGACTGACCAAAAGCGCTATAGATGCCGCTATCAAGAGACTGAGCGGTTTGTCCAAGCTTTGCGGCGGTGACGCGGTCGTAGTTTAGAACGACGTCCAGGCCGCCATTTTGCTGATCGGAGTTCACGTCCTGGAAGCCGGGAAGCTTTTTCATCTCGGCGAAGACGCGCGGTCCCCAAGTGGCAAGGTCCGAGATGGTGTCAGTTTGAATCGTGTACTGGTAGAGAGCGGCGCTCGAACGGCCGCCGATGCGGAGATCCTGCGAAGCTTGCAGGAAGGCGGACGCTACGGGAAGGCGATTCAATTGCGGGCGCAAACGGTTGATGATTTCCGGAGCGCCGATTTTGCGCTCGTTGAGAGGTTTAAGGGCAATAAAAATATTCCCGGTATTGGTGGCGCCGCCTCCGCCGGTGAAACCCATGACGTTCTGAATGGCTGGGTCTTTATTTAGTACGGCCTCGATCTTTTGGATCGCGTCATTCATGGCCGGGAAGGAAGAGTCCTGGGGGCCTTGGAGGGCGCCGCCAAGAGTGCCTGTGTCTTGCTGAGGGAAAAATCCTTTGGGGATTCTATAGACCAAGACGACATTAAGAACGATGGTGAACAAGAGAACGGTGAGGATAAGTCCTGGATTTTCCAAAACCCAGTGCAGGCTTTTCCGGTACCCATTCAGGGCGCCATCAAAAAATCTCTCCGAGGCCATATAGAGGCGGCCGTGTTTCCTGGTGCGCTCGTTTCGGAGCAGGTAGGCGCACATCATTGGAGTCGTGCTAAGCGAAATCACCATCGAGACGAGAATGGCAGTGGAGAGAGTGATCGCAAACTCGCGGAAGAGGCGGCCAACGATTCCGCCCATCAGCAAGAGCGGAATAAAGACAGCGATCAGAGAAATGCTAATGGATAGAACGGTGAAACCGATTTCCTTTGCGCCCTTGAGGGTGGCGGCGAAGGGGTCCATGCCGTCTTCCAAATGACGCGTGATGTTTTCCATAACCACGATAGCGTCGTCTACGACGAAACCTGTGGAGATGGTGAGAGCCATGAGGGAAAGATTGTCCAAGCTGTACCCGCAGAGGTACATGACGGCGAATGTTCCAATGAGAGAAACGGGGACGGCGACGGCGGGAATAAGGGTAGCTCGGCCATTCCGCAGGAAAACGAAGACAACGATGATTACCAGCACGATCGAAACCATCAGAGTGCGCTCAACGTCGCTAACCGAGGCACGAATCGTTGTCGTCCGATCCAGAACCAAGGTGGTGACGATACCACTTGGAATGGAGGCTTGGATCGAAGGCAACTCGGCTCGGATGCGATCGACGGTCTCAATGATATTGGCGCCGGGCTGGCGAAAAATGATGAGCAAGACCGCGCGTTTGCCATTCAAATACCCCGCGGCGCGAACGTTTTGCACGGAGTCGATTACGTTGGCGACATCCTCAAGGTGAATGGCCGCACCATTGTTATGGCCCACGATGATGGGTTTGTAATCCACGGCATGGGAGATCTGGTCGTTCGCGACAATGTCAGCCGTGAAGTTGCCATCCGTAATCTGGCCCTTGGCGAGATCTGAGTTTTGGATGCGCAGGACGGACTGCAGATCCACCAATGTGAGGCCATAGCTGGCAAGCTTCGTAGGATTCACCTCGACGCGGACGGAGGGCAAAGCGCCGCCGCCCACGTTGACTTGGCCGACGCCTTGAATTTGTGAAAGTTTTTGCTGAACGACGGTGGAGCCTTCGTCGTACAGCTTGTCGGGGCCATATTTATCCGAGGTAAGGCCAAGGATCATGATCGGCGAATCGGCCGGATTGACCTTGCGGTAGGTGGGATTTGCTGGCAAGTTCGCCGGCAAATAGGTGCGTGCGGAATTGATAGCGGCTTCGACGTCGCGCGCGGCTCCGTCAATGTTGCGGCTGAGATCGAATTGGATCGTTATGGAAGATGTTCCGAGGCTGCTCGTGGAAGTCATCTCCGTAACGCCAGCGATGTGGCCGAACTGGCGCTCCAGCGGAGTGGCGACGGAAGACGCCATAATCTCGGCGCTGGCGCCGGGCAAGCTCCCGCTGACCGAGATGGTGGGAAAGTCCACTTGAGGCAACGGAGAAACAGGCAGAACCTCAAAAGCGATGGCCCCTGCGATCGCGATAGCAATGGTCAGCAATGTGGTTGCAACCGGCCGGTGGATGAAAGGCTCTGAAACGTTCATAAGGAACCCGCGGGCTGCGGCTCGGCGCCAGAATCCGGCGCTTCCGACTTTCTTGAGAATGAGAACCGCTGCGCCAGTTTGTCAAAGAAGATGTAGATGACGGGTGTGGTGTAAAGGGTGAGTACCTGGCTCACCAGAAGACCGCCGACCATCGCAATGCCGAGCGGCCGGCGAAGTTCGGAGCCAATACCGCTGCCGAATGCCAGCGGCAGACCACCGAGCAGCGCGGCCATGGTGGTCATCATGATGGGCCGGAAACGCAGTAGACACGCCTCGTAGATGGCATCTGTGGAGCTTTTTCCGTGGTTGCGCTCCGCATCCAGCGCGAAATCGACCATCATAATGCCGTTCTTTTTGACAATGCCGATCAGAAGCACGAGACCGATGATAGCAACGACGCTGAGATCCTGGCCGAAAAGGATCAGCGCGAGAAAAGCTCCAACACCGGCGGATGGAAGTGTGGAAAGAATCGTGATCGGATGGATGAAGCTCTCATACAAGACGCCGAGGACGATGTAAACGGTAACGAGAGCGGCCAGGATGAGCAACGGCATGTTGGACAGCGAATTTCGGAAGGATGCGGCGGTGCCTTGGAAATCGGCCTGCAGACTCGCGGGCATGTGCATATCCTTCTGAACCTTTGTTATGGCCGTGATCGCGCCGCCGAGAGCCGCTTTGGGGGCAAGGTTAAAGGAAACCGTAATCGCCGGAAACTGCCCCTGATGGTTGATGGAGAGTTGTTGCGTTTTCGTTTCAAAATGCGAGAACGCGCCCAGAGGTACCGCGCTGCTCGTTGCAGAACTCGTGGTTCCCGCAGACGACGCGCCCTTACTGGAGGTTGCGTTCGAAGTGCTCGAGGTGAGCGCATTCGCGGGCGAAGCCAGCGTGTTCGCCGAAGGAGTGTAGAGAGCGGAACCGGTCAACGCGTTGGACCCCGCGGAGGTGGACCCGTTACCGCTGGAGGAAGCGGCTGCGCCGACTGTGCTAGCAGCGGAGTTCGCCTGAATATAAAGTTTGTTCAGCTTGTCCGGATCGAGCTGAAACTGGGGCTGAGCTTCCAAAATGACATGGTATTGATTCAACTGCGTGTACATGGTGTTGATCTGCCGCTGGCCGAAGGCGTCATAGAGAGTGTTGTCGATCGTCGTCGGCGCGATTCCTAGCCGCGAAGCAGTGGACCGGTCGATAACGAGCGAGACGGCAAGTCCGCCAGGCTGCTGGTCGGTGGCAACATCTTCGAGCTCGGGCAACTTTTTCAGGTTAGCGACGAAGCGGTTGGTCCAGTCGTTCAGTTCATTCGGATCGGGATCTTCCAGCGAGTATTGGTATTGCGTGCGGCTAACTCGATCGTCGATGGTGATGTTCTGCACGGGCTGCATAAAGAGCTGAATGCCTTGCACATCATTCAGCTTGGTTTGGAGCCGGCGGATGACGTCAGAAGCACTGAGGTCGCGCTGGTTGAGCGGCTTCAGATTGATGGACATTCTGCCGCTGTTGATGGTGATGTTCGTGCCGTCGGCGCCGATGAAGGAAGAAAGACTCTCGACCGCCGGATCCTTGAGAATGACGTCGGCGACCTCCTGCTGCTTTTGCGCCATGGCTTTTGAGCCAATGGTGGGAGGCGCCTGCGAAATAGCCTGAATGATTCCGGTGTCCTGCACGGGGAAAAATCCCTTGGGAATAACGATATACAGAAAGATGGTGAGCAGAAGAGTGCACAGAGCGATCAGAAGTGTGATGGTCTGGAATCGCAGAACAAATTTCAGAGTCCGACCATAGAAGGCGATCATAGAGTCAAAAGCGCGTTCCGTGACCCGATAAAAGCGCCCCTGTTGGCCCTTCGGATGCTGCTTCAGAATGCGCGAAGCCATCATGGGCGTCAGAGTGAGAGAAACAATGGCGGAAACAACGATGGTAACTGCCAGTGTAACCGCGAACTCGCGGAAGAGGCGGCCCACGACGTCACCCATGAAGAGGAGCGGAATAAGCACAGCGATAAGAGAAACCGTGAGGGAGACAATGGTGAAGCCAATCTGCTCGGCTCCCTTCAAGGCCGCTTCCATGGGCGGCTCACCTTCTTCGATATAACGGGAAATGTTTTCGACCATGACGATGGCATCGTCAACGACGAACCCCGTGGAAATGGTCAGGGCCATGAGCGAGAGGTTGTCGAGGCTGTAGCCCAGTGCGTACATCGCTGCGAAGGTGCCCACCAGTGAGAGCGGCACAGCCACGCTGGGAATAATCGTGGCGTACAAATTGCGTAAGAAGAGAAAAATCACCATGATGACGAGGAAAATCGTCAGCATCAATTCAAACTTGACGTCGGAAACCGAGGCCTGGATTGGCGTGGTGAGGTCGGTCAGCGTGGTAACGTCAATTCCCTTCGGAAGGTTTGCTTCCAACTGCGGCAGAAGCGCTTTTATGCGCTCCACCACGCTGATGGTATTTCCGCCAGGCTGGCGTTGCACGTTTACGATGACCGCTGGCGTCTTGTCCATCCAGGCGGCCAGATTGCTGTTCTCTACTCCATCCACTATTTTTGCGACGTCGGTCAGCATCACCGGCGCGCCGTTGCGGTAGGCAACGACGACCTGTCGATAGTCCTTGCTGGTGACTAGCTGATCGTTTGCGTCAATCTGGAAGTCCTGGCGCGGACCGTCAAAATTTCCTTTGGCAGCGTTGACGCTGGCTTGCGTTACGGCGGTGCGCAAGTCTTCGAGATTGATGCCGTAGGATGAAAGCGCCGCCGGATTGGCCTGAATACGAACGGCAGGCTTTTGGCCGCCGCTGATGGTGACTAGACCGACGTCGCTCAACTGAGAAATCTTGGGAGCAAGCCGCGTGTCCACGAGGTCTTCCACCTGCGCAAGCGGGATGGTACTCGAGGTCACAGCAAGGGTGATGACCGGAGCATCAGCTGGATTTGTTTTGCTATAGATCGGGGGCGAGGGCAAGTTTGCAGGGAGAAAGCTTTGAGAAGCATTGATGGCCGACTGCACTTCTTCTTCCGCGATATCGATATTCAGACTGAGGTTGAACTGAAGGACGACGACCGAACAGCCGCCTGAACTGCTGGAAGTCATCTGGCTTAGGCCTTGAAGTTGTCCGAATTGGCGCTCGAGAGGAGCCGTAACCGTCGTCGCCACCACATCCGGACTTGCGCCCGGATAGAACGTGAGGATTTGAATAGTGGGGTAGTCGACCTGCGGCAATGCGGACACCGGCAGTTGCGTATAGCAGACAATCCCCACGAGGAGAATCGCCGCCATCAGCAGCGCCGTCGCAACTGGTCTCAAAATAAAGGGACGTGACGGACTCAAGGGGCGGCGCTCCCGGCAGAGTTTCCAGATGCAGGCTTTCCGGCGACGATGACCTTCGCATTGTCCTGCAGTTTATCGAAACTGCTGTTCGCCAGCACGTCCCCAGGGTTGATACCGGTGACCTGGGTCATTCCCGCATCCGTCACACCGGCCTTGACGCTGCGCATGTGTGCGGTGTTGTCCTGCAGAACATAAACAAAGTCAGCTTGACCGTTGTGTTGAATAGCAGACGCGGGGATCAGCGTGGCTCCGTGGAGTGTATCCACCAGCAGGCGGACATTCACAAACTCGTTCGGGAAAAGCATCGAGTCTTTGTTCTCGAACGCTCCACGCCCTTTCACCGTCCCCGTGGTTGTGTCGATCAGATTGTCGAGCGTCAGCAGCTTTCCCGTGGCTATCTTCTTTTGGCCAGAACGATCAAACGCGTCCACGGTGAGTATGGCATTCGCGCGAATACGCTGTTGGACCTGCCCAAGATTGTCCTCCGAAATCGTGAAGATTACAGTGATCGGCTGCATTTGTGTGATTACGGCAAGCGTCAGCGTTCCCGAAGACTGCACAACGTTGCCGGGATCCACCAGCCGCAAACCGACTTTGCCCGTGATGGGTGCCGTGATGTGGCAATATTCGACCTGAATCTTGTCAAACTGCACGACGCCTTGATCGAGTTTTACCGTGCCCTGGTTTTGCAGCACTATCTTTTCCTGATCATCCAGAGTTTGTTTTGGTATGGCGTTTCTAGCCCAAGCCTCTTTGTAGCGTTCGAGGTCCATCTTTGCCTGGCCTAGGACATTTTCGTCGCGGTCGAGCGTGCCTTGCGCCTGTAGCAAAGTGGCTTCATACGTCCGAGGATCAATGTCTATGAGCGGATCGCCCTTGCTGACAATTTGTCCTTCTTTATAGTGGACCGACGTAATTATTCCATTCACCTGGCTCGTAATCGAAGAGGAATAAACGGGTGTGACCGTTCCGATCGAGTCAAGGTAGACACCGATGTCGCCCTTCTGCGCGGTTGTAGTCGTAAGCGTGACTGGCCCGCCACCTCCCTTTGGCGCTTTCGCGGCAGTCGTAGTGTCATCGTGATGACGCAAGATCAGCACGAAGGCCACCGCGAAGATCAAAAGCAAAACAATCCATGCGATGGCCTTGCCACCTTTGCGCTGCGGTGGCGAGGAATCGGGCAGCTGATGTTCCGGCCCAATGATTGGGCGTTCACTTTGATCGGCAGGCAAGGCGTTTCCTTGTTGTAACCGTAAGATCGGACCCTGACATAATCATCCGTAAACTTTTGACGAATGTCGACCCGATTCTGGATACAGCCTAAGGTAAAGATTGGTGGACCATACAGGGGATATAGTTGGGCATCGAAGGGGACCGTGGGTGGCGATCAGGGCAGCCGCATGATCAACAGCGATCGCTAACGAAATTCATTTATCGCTCAAGTGGCTGATTTAAATGGACTTTAACATCCACTTCGCAATCGTTTTCGGCGGTATTGGGCGAATTCTCTCGCCAAATATTATAGCCGTCTTATCAACGAGACGTGCGCAGAAAGCGACTCAAGCCTCGACAATATTATTTCGAATAGCGTAGCGAACGAGTGCAGCGGTCGAGTGGAGGTCAAGCTTGAGCATGATGCGAGCGCGGTAACATTCCACAGTCCTTGTACTGATATCGAGAATGAAGCCGATCTCTTTACTGGATTTGCCATCGGCCAAGAAGCGGAGGACTTGTCGTTCGCGCGGACTTGGACAGCCTGCGAGCTGATCGGTCTCATTCGGCGTAGCTGGTAAGGACTGCACATCCGTGTCGGAATCTGGGTGTGGCAGTGCGGGAGAAGCGGCCGACTCGCACGCTCGACTAGCCCTCATGTACAACTCGTGGCGGACTAGAGCCGCCTCAAGTTGCGTCTCCGAGGTATAAAACCGTAGAGACAAAGAGCTCTTGAGGAGCGCAACGGAGCGATTCACCAGTTCGAATGTTTGCGCCGATATCTCCGAAAATTCCTCTCCGAGAAGATTGGGTTGACGCAGAACATGGGACTGAAATTTGTCCCTGAGACGAGACAGCTTCACTTCCACGCAGCGTCCTTTGGTTACCTCACAAAGGGTGGTGGCAACTAGCCGAATTTGTCTTGATTCGTCGGTTATAGGATAGAAGTTCATCAGCCAGCGACGAGGGTCTGTGCCGGTACGCAACTGGGCTGTCAATTCAAGGTTTGATAGAGAATTGCCTGTGGTCCAAACCCGCCGGAAGGCAATTTCTAACTCGGGAGCGCCGCCGTGAAATACCTGATGCAACCGTTTGCCGATGTGTCTGGAGCTTCGATGCCCCCTGCGGATGCGCCAATGGCCACAATCGTGGTGTCGTCATCGTGCGCCGCGGGCAAGACGTTCTCTATGTTCGCGACGTCTTCTCGACTGTTTTTGCCCACGGGTTTAGCGCTCATAAATTCCCTTCAGTCTTCGGCGCCAAATGCGCCGGCCTGCAGGAAAATGACAAGGTCCCGACTGGTTCCAGAAAGAGCAGCCGGCCGATGAGTATATTCCCTGTTCCCCAAGTCACCAGGAAACCCGCTTGCGCCAGATTCTAGTCCATTTCCATAACTTAATACAAACAGTTTCTTGTCGCTACTCAGTACTATTATTACTTAGTACGAGCGGAAGCCTTCCCCTTTATAGTCTGGTCTGAAAATGCAATTTTTCAACAACCGACGTTGTGGGTGCGAACCACCTAGGAAGTGTGAGGAGGTGCTAACACGATATACTTAAATTCTTCGCGACCATTCGCGCCGCTCTCTTCTTCTAGCTGGCTGAATGAGAAGCCCTAGAATTCAAACCTGAGCCCGAGCTGCCCGGTACGGTTGCCGCTGTTCTCCGCAGTCTGCACGCTCTGGACGATTCCAAAGGACGACGAAGTCACATTCGTTGGCGGTGGAGCGAAGTTTGGATGGTTGAGAAGATTAGTAAATGTCCCCTCGAAGCGAAGGCGCATCCGCTCATTCAAACGAAATGTTTTGGAAAGTCCGGCCGCAATCGTGCTCGTGCTGGGCCCCTCCAGAATACCTACTCCGCAATTTCCAACAGGTCCTGTCGGAATCGGATTGAAGGCGCCGAGATTGAACATGCTGCCGGTCGCGGCGCTTGCGACGTTGCCATTGCCAATGCAATCAGGTCGCTGAAACGCCCCGCGATACGAGAGGTTGAGGTTGCCCGGATCGTAGCTCGAACTCGTGATGGGCGTGAGGTAGGGACCTGTTTCCCAGAGGCTGACTGTGCTGACGGACCATCCGCCGAACGCAAGATCGGTAGCCCGGTTCATGTGCGAAAGGAATTTTCGATTCTGGCCCACGGGCAAATCGTAAACGGCGGAAAGTAGGAACCGGTTGCGGCGCGTGTCTGCCATATTTCCGCGGTTGGCCGAAAGATCGAACCGATTTGCGACCGGTGTACCGTAGATGATCTCCGGATTAAACGTAGTGGGGTCATCGCCCCCAATGTTACCGAGGCTCTTGGCCCACACGTGGCTGGCTTGGAATGTGAGGCCGCTGCGCGCGCGCATGTTGAGCTCGGACTGCAATCCGTTGTAATTCACGTGGCCCGAATTAGTGGTCGAGAGAATTCGGCCCCAGTTGAGATAGGGCTTGGGGTTAGGGTTCGGAGAAACCGTGCTCGGCTCGACTTGATTTAGGTCGACCGTCTGGCTCATCCGGTACGAACTCATACCTAGGTAACTTTCGCGAAGAGTGATAGCCGGAGCGAGTTCGCGTTCAACGGTGAGATTCCACTGCGCCGATTGCGGGTCGCGGTAATTCGTCAGCGTGTTTTGATAGAAATCACCTGTGCCCGCGACAGTCGACGGATCATCCAGCGTCCGCGCGCTAGGAAATTGATACGCTGGCTGCCCGTTGGTGAAAGAATTGGCCGTGGTACGAACGACCGACACGTCGATATTTGTGGTGTTGAAGGAGAGCTGACCGAGGTTGGTCATCGTAAATATGCCAAAGCCTCCACGCACCACGGTCTTGTTGTTGCCAAACGGCCGATACGCGAAGCCCAGCCGCGGCTGAAAATTGTTCCAGTAGAACTCACGGAGACCTGGCCCGAGGCCAACCCTGTTAGCGTATTCGACGGGGGCGCAAGGCATGCTCGGGTTAGCGCCCAGCACCGGGACGCAACCAAGCGCGACGTCGGCCGCCGTGGGCGTGCCGCATGGATCGGCGGGGTTGCAAGCGTTGATGCTCGCAAGAAAGCCCGGCCGCGGTTGATTCCCCACTGGAATGATCACCCCACCATTGCGAACATCAAACGCCGTGAGATTCCCCAGATCGCTCACGAACGCCGGAAGCGCTTGCCACCTAAGGCCAAATGTCAGGGTGAGCCGGTCATTCCACCGGAATTCATCTTGCGCATAGACGCCTGTTTGAATGGTGTGTGCGTGGACATCAGGACCGGACTGCGCAACATAAGTCTTTGTTGGTAGACCGAGCAGCAAATTGGCAAACGCGTTCCCGGTGAAAATTCCCTGGTCAAACGTAAACGCACCAAAATCGTCGGCACCACCGAAACTCTCGAGGTCTTGGTAGCGCACATGACGCACGTCCACCCCAAATTTCATGGTGTGGCGGCCCTTGATCCAGCTCAAATTGTCGGCGAACTGTATGGTCTGCGACTTGGTGGTGCCATCTTTGTCCCGGCCAATCGGCGAGTAGTTGCCCGAATCATCGCTGAAATTAAAGATAGGAAAAGCTCCCGTGTCGGGGTGGTCGCTAAGGTCCAGCCCGGTCAGTCCAAGAGTGGAGATGGCCGCAGCACCCTGGATCGGAAAATCAACCTGGAATTGCCACAATGAGACACCGAAGCGCGCTTCATTCACGAGATTGTTGGTGATGAGGTAGTTGTGCGAAACGATGACATTATTGTTGTGCTCGTAGTCCTGATCGGGCGGCAGGAAATTGTTCACTGTACCCAGAGCCGTGTCCGTCAGCGACTGCGCGCTGATGTGTTTCCAGCTCCACCGCACAAACATTGATTGTTTCGAGCTAATCGTGCGATCGATCCGGGCATCGAAACCATTGGTGTTGCTGGGCGTCGGGGTTTGCTGCAGGTAGTTGGCTTCCGAACCAAAATCGGCGGCGCTCACATTTATATTGGGCGCTGGAAGATAATTGTTGAGCAAGCTGATGGCAACTGGATTGATACAATCCTGTGAGTTAGCGCAGGCGCTGCCGCTCGGAATTATATTTCCAGCGTACGGTTTGCCTGTGAAGGGATCCATGAGCGGAGCCGAAAGCGCGGAAAAATTGCCCTGACGCATGGCGTTCGTGGGAACAAAGAGAAAAAGGTCGGTAGTAAAACGCCGGCGATTGGCTTCGAAGTCGGCAAAGAAAAAAGTTTTGCCCCTGGAAAGTTTGGGAAGCACAAGCGGTCCACCGAGGCTGCCGCCAAATGTGTTGTAAGCCTTGTGCGGCTTATCCCCGGAGTTCCACACCTCCGCGTCAAACGCATCGTTCTGCAAGTATTCGAAAGCACTGCCGTGGAATTGATCGCCGCCGCTCTTGGTGGAAATCGTGACGTCGCCGATTTGCGCGAACTCGGCGTTGTTGTTGAACTGTGTCACCTTAAATTCACTGATCAATTCGGATGACGGGTTCATGTTGCCCAGTGCCCCGTTTTGCCGAATGTTCACCGTCGATGACCCGTCGACGGAATACTGCACCTGCGAAGGCAGCCCGCCACCTACAGACACGTCGCCATTGGCGTCTTGCTGCGCGCCCGGAACAGTCGCGAGCATCGCCAGCGGACTCGTCGTAGCGCCTCGATAGTTTACGGGAAGACTTGTCAGTTGCTTAAAATCTTTTGTGTCCCCAATCGTGCCGTTTTCCGTATTGATCACCGGCCCGCCTTCGCTCGTGACTTCCACCGTTTGCGTCGCGCTTGCCAGCTTGAGCGGTATATCCAGCCGAAGGCTCTGCCGCGCGTCGAGTTGCAACGAAGCGACCTTATAGTCCGCGAAACCATCCGCGTGCACCACTAGTTCGTACCGCCCAGCCTTTAAATTGATGAATTCAAACTCTCCGTTGCCATCCGTGCTAGCGGCTCGCTGCGTCCGGTCATCCAGGCTCGTAAGCGTCACGCGTGCGCTCCCAACAGCCTCTTGGCTCGGATCTTTTACTACACCCACGATTCCGCCGAACATCGATTGCCCGATGGCCCACGGCGCCGCTAATAAGACGGCGAGCAAAAATATAGATATTTTGGCTGACATTTGAGGTCCCCCCTGATCTCTCGCGCGCGATTCGTGCGAGCACCACACTGAGATCAACGTAGAAGGACACCCATAAAGAAACCGTGAGGGTTTCACCAAAGAGTCGTAAGCGATCTCACTAAAGAGTTGATAGCTCGTATTCGTTTCTTGAATCGACCATCAACAATTGCTCCCGGAAGCCATCCCCACATTGCCTCCGCAGGATAATGAGACAAAAAAGTCGGATCATATTGACGAGATTTTCTGAGTGTGTTCTCAGGAAACGACGATGCGACGAAAGATCGGCGGGTGGGACAGGCGATTCTCGCTGACGCGCACTACTCATTGATTTGCGTCGCTACCTATAGTTGTTCGTTGAACTTCTTCGTGTCGAACAGAGCGGACTCGAACTTCGCGTTTGCCTTTATATCGAAATAATCCTCATTGAAAATGTTCTTGCCGTCGGCATAAAACTCAATGCGCGGGGTTCAGGTCACCTACTGCTCAACAAATTAAAAAAACGCCGCTGAATTCCATGACAAACGTAAACCCACAACGAGCGAGTTACTGGCGGAGCTAAAGCTGTCAAGGACGCGGATGTGAGTATCCGATCGAGACTGCCGAAGGTCCCGAGGCTAGGAAGGGTTGGAGTGACCACGTGTCGGGGCGCTGGTGAGAGTGGGGCGCCCGTTAATCACGAGACACAGAAATACGCACGGGTCGATACAAATCGGACGGATACGCATGCGTTCTCAGATGAGTCGATAATGTAGCCGCGCCCAGCCGCTGGATTATATTCTGCGCGTACGACTCCGCGTTTTTGCTTGGATATCCGCAAATCTCTCAAGCAGCGCGTAATTTGAGCTAGCTACCAGGCTCGGCCGCAACGAAATGGCACTTATTGCTAGACAACGACTACTTGCCAGTGCCTGTCACAATCAGATCGAAGTCCGAATTTCCGCACATGCCGTAGATTGAGCCAGGATTGCAGGCGCCCACCGTGTACTTGTAGCAACCGGGTGTTTTCGTAACGACGGTGACGGGACGATCGGAACCTCCCATAATCGTTCCCGAAGGATCGAAAGGAGAGGAGGCGCCAAAATCGACCATGATGCCCGTGTCCTTGCCTTCCCCTTTCCAGGTCACGCTCGTTCCGGGCGCGATGCAAATCGCCACCGGATCTTTCGGGAAGTTCGGAATGTTGGGAATCACGGACGCGTCGTACCCACCGCCCGTGCGCCTAATCTCCAGAACGCAGGGAGAGCTGCTCGATCCGCAGGTATTTGCCGCGGTACACAGTTGTTCGGGATGTGGATTTGCGCAGACTGAAGGCTTGGTTTTCTTATCATTCGCGGCGATGTTGCCATCCATCAGCAATAGCCCAATCAACATGAGCATCAAACTACATCCAATCACAAGGAACGGGCTGCTTTTCATGCGACACCTCTCTCCAACTTAGAGTTTCGTTTCGTTAAAACCCTATCCACCCTCCGAGAAAATGCTATGGGCGTGATTCCAATCCGCTGTTGTGCTTGTGTTGCCAGGCTGCGAGCGTGTTAATTGACGCCTGGCGTGCCTTTCCAATCGAGCACATCTACCAGTTTCCAGGCATTTTGATTCAGTTGGATTTGAAGCTGGCCATCCTTGTCGACCGCAAGTTGGCACGCCGGATACAATACGCCCGTGCTATTTTTCTTGTTGGTGTCGTCCACATCGAACTCCCCGCCAGTGAGATTGAAGGCTGTTGACTGGGAGTCCGTAAAGACTTCTCCAAACGTCAGTTGACGGTTGGTGACGAAACGGATTTTGCGGCCAGTAGGTGTTGGTGTCATTCCAATATACGCGAGGTCATAGCCCAAAGTGCCGGTAATGGAGATATGACCAACGGCGTGCATTTTGGTCAGAGCGTTGACGAGACCCTGGTTCTGTCCTTTCGAAAATGCTTGAACCAGGACCTGTTTGTCTTCGGGCGTCGAGTAATCGTAGATTTCCATGGAAATGCTGATCACTTGCCCCATTTGGGTGCCTGTGCCCATAGCGCTTGCTTCGATGGTTTCGTTCTTAACGCCCTTCGCGGAGAGGGCCGGAAAAGCGGCCACGAGGAGCAACCCGAATACCATTAAACACGCAAGCGTCCGTTTGTAAGATTTATTGGTGATTCTATTAGTCTGCGTCATACAGTTCTTTCTCCTTTGCGATCGTCAGAAACCGATCCCCAACCCAACCATCACATTCTTGAGCAATCGAATAAGCGAGGGTATTGTCAAAATGAACAGAGGAGCCGAGCTTGTTCTGGCGCTTTCCTCAATCTGAGACCATTGCACTGCCAGAATCCATTCTCGTCTGGCCGCGAGTAGCAGGAGTGCCCGCGCGACGGAGCCGGCCAATCACTTACGATCAGCCGACACTGCACCGGATTGGGTGCGGGGCAGGCCACGCTTCTCCTACTGATCCCCAAGCGGTACATGCTCCACATCAACTCCTACCTGTCATTTTTGACAGTACCCGGCGAAGGGTCCAACGCTCAAAGTCACCTCGGACCGCGCAGTTCGCCCTTCCAGCAACCGACCGGATTGGAAACTCCGGGGCCGGGCACTTGGTGGCGAAGTGTTATCGGCTGCGTAAAAAAAGACTCTAGGCCGCAGCCGGTTCGAATAGTTCATCGCGGAAAAAGAGTGTTGATTCGCTTGCCCAGCGCTAACTATTGGCCTCCATTGCTCCGTATCAATGATCAACTTTTTGGCAAATCTGAAACTTCGCAGAAAACTACTGATCGCCATGGTTCCCTTGGCGCTGATGGTGGTCGCAGCGGGGGTGTATTCATCGTTTGAGAGCAAAACGATAGACACTTGGTACAGCAATTTAATTGATACGGAAGTCAAGGCCTTACGAAGCCTCGCTGAGGCGCGAAGCCACACCAATCGATTCGGTTTGTTCCTGTACGAGCTTGTCGCTGAGACAGACCCCGATCGAAAGCAAGTAATCGATGGAGAACTGGAAAAGACTCGCGCCGACTACCAGACGGTGAGCTCGGCGGCACTCCGGGAAAGCCCCGAGCGCGCTGATAAAATCAGGGTTGCGGCGGCTCTCTTCGATCGAGCGGTAGCTGACGCGCGCCCGGTGCGCGCCGCCGCCTTGGCCGGCAACAATGAAAAAGCTATCAATCTGCTTCATGGAAGCGTGAACCAGGAATTGCAGCAGGCGCGCCAGGCCGCTATCGAGATCACAGAGGAACTCCAAAGGGATATTGACCAGCGCTCCGACGAGCTGACCAGAAACACACATCACGCGATCCTGGTCACATGGTTAGTGATCGGGTTCGGCCTCATGGCATCCCTGGCCGCCGCCATCTATATCGTGCAAACGGAAGTGGTTCAGGAACTGTCGTCTCTCCAGGGCAGCATCCGGGACCTCGCCGACGGCAAACTGGACCAACCCATTCTGTATCTCGATCGCAGAAACGAAATCGGCGAGATCAGCCGAGCACTGCGAACGCTGCAAGGCGCGGCGCGCGAACGCGAGATTCAGGGCTGGGTGAAGAGTGAGGTAGCCGCAACGCTGACAAGGATTCAAGCGGCAGAGGATTTTGAGCCATTCGCGCAAGCTTTGTTGTCGCGCATCTCGGAGTGTATTCCTCTGGTTTATGGGAGCCTCTATCTGGCTGACAAGAGCAACGCACATTTCACGCGGGTCGGTGCTTTTGCGATTGATGATTCGGCAAGCCCTCGCGAATTTGCTCTCGGCGAAGGGCTTGTGGGCCAGGCTGCTGTTGAACGACGCACGCTGACCGTCACCGCTGGCGAGCACGTACAAATCGCCGTCGGGATGGCCATTGTAAAGCCCGGAAGTTTGCTCTTTCTGCCAGTGCTCAACCAGGACGCCGTTACGGCCGTACTTGAGCTGGCACCGGTTTCCCCTTTGGCCGACCGCCAGCAAGCTTTGCTCGAAGCGATTTTGCCGTCGATCGGGCTGAGCGCTGAAATCTTGTCCGGCAACATCGAGACAAGAGAGCTTCTGAAGAAGACCCGCGCTCAAGCAGAAGCGCTGGCTGCCTCGGAACAACAGATCACCGCTCGCAAAGAGGAATTGGAGAGCATTAACCAGGCGCTCGAAGCGTCTGAGGTTGAACTTCGTCGCGCCAAGGACGTGGCCGAGGAAGCGACGAAAATCAAAGCGGATTTCCTTGCCAATATGAGCCACGAAATCCGTACGCCTATGAATGCCATTATCGGCATGTCGCATTTGACGTTGCGGACCGAACTCAATCCCAGGCAGAGAGACTACGTTCGAAAAATTCAAATGTCCGGCCAGCACCTGCTCGGCATTATCAACGACATTCTGGATTTTTCGAAGATCGAAGCGGGCAAGTTGTCTGTCGAAAACATCGACTTCGATCTGGAAAAAGTTTTGGAGAACGTCAGTAACCTGATCTCCGAGAAGGCCTCGGCCAAAGGCTTGGAACTCATCTTCGATATCGAACCTTCAGTTCCCACGCAACTAAGAGGCGACCCACTTCGCTTGGGACAAATTCTGATCAACTTCTGCAACAACGCCGTTAAATTTACGGAGACCGGCGAGATCGTTGTGAAAGCGCGAGTGGAGGAAAAAAATGAAGATGGCCAGTTGGTTTGCTTTTCGGTCAGCGACACTGGCATAGGCCTCACCCAAGAACAAATGGGCCGCCTGTTTCAGGCGTTTGAACAGGCCGATGCCTCGACGACACGTCAGCACGGCGGTACCGGACTGGGGCTGGCCATTTCGAAGCGATTGGCACAGCTGATGGGCGGCGATGTTGGTGTTACCAGCGAAATGGGCAAGGGCAGCACGTTCTGGTTTACCGCGCGCCTCGGCAACGGCACCTCGTCAGCGCGCCGAACCTCCAGGCCCGAACTGCGGGGCCGGCGCGTCTTGATCATTGACGATAATCCGCAGGCCCGCGCTGTTTTGTCGAGCATGCTCACGAGCCTGACCTTTGTTGTGCACGAAGCTCCCTCGGGTCTGGAAGGTATTGAGATGGTCCGGCAGGCCGCTGAAATCGGCGAGCCCTACGAAATTGCTTTTGTTGACTGGCAGATGCCTGGGCTCGATGGCATAGAGACAGGCAAGCGTATTCGTGCCTTGCCCAACCTCGCCGTCCGGCCGCACTTGGTTATGGTTACTGCTTACGGCCGCGAGGAGGTCCTCAAGCAAGCCGAGGAAAATGCATTCGCCAACATTTTGATCAAGCCGGTTACCCCGTCCATGTTGTTCGACTCAGCCATCGCAGTCCTCGGTGCCGATCAGGAAAAAGTTCAAGATGCCCAGGCTGGCCCCACTCCTGAACTTTCCCGGCTGCGCGGCGCTCGAGTGTTGCTTGTGGAAGACAATGAACTCAATCGTGAGGTTGCGTTAGGGCTGCTCTCGGACGCCGATCTTTCCATCGATGTAGCTGAGAACGGACAAGTTGCCGTACAGATGACCGCTACGGAAAAATACGATCTTGTTCTCATGGACATGCAGATGCCGGTGATGGATGGAATCGCGGCGACACGGGCGATCCGGTCGAACGCGGAACTTCGCACCCTGCCAATTATTGCGATGACTGCCAACGTGATGGCGCACGACATCGAACAGTGCGTTGAGGCTGGCATGAACGACCATGTCGCCAAGCCCATTGATCCAGATGCATTATTCGCTGCACTTCTCCGCTGGATTAAGCCGCGCAATGCGGAAAGTCTTTCGCAGAAGCATGCGCCTCCGGTGCCCAGCCAGCCCGCGCCGCCCACGGCTTCTGATTTCGATCCGCTGGAAATCCTGGGGATCGACACCAAGTCGGCGCTTAGGCGAACGGGCGGAAATCGCAAACGCTACGAGTCGCTGTTGCGCAGGTTCGCAGAGCCCTCCACGGGAGCAGTGGAGGAAATTCGCGCTGCTCTAGCCGCAGGCGATACTGCGACGGCCGCGCGAGCCGCGCATTCGTTAAAAGGCGCGGCAGCCAATCTCGGCGCGGGCGCACTGGCAGAGGTTGCCGCGAGGGCGGAAACAGCGGTCACGACAGGACAGGGTGTCGACGAGGTACTACATGCGCTTGCAGTTTCATTTGAAGCTGTAGCTAGAGCAATTAACTCGGCATTGCCTGCCGAACAATTCGCTGACGTGGCTGCGGCTCCTGCAGATCTTGCCACCGTGGTCGAACCCCTGACACGGCTGAAAGTATTGCTGAAGAATGACGACGGTGAGGCCGCGGATTACATCCTTGAGGTTCGCCCCAGTTTGTCGAAAGTGTTGACCGAAGCGGAGATCAATGCTCTCACCGGACTGGTTGGCAATTTCAATTTCGAGGCCGCGCTGCTCTCTCTTTCAGATATTGCCGATCGCCTCTCTCTCAGATTGGAGTGAAGATATGTCCGAAACATCGATGCAAAAGTCCATCTTGATTGTGGATGACACGCCTATCAATATCGGCGTAATTTCTGGAGCATTGAAGGATTCGTTCAAGACCAAGGTTGCCACCAACGGCGAGAAGGCCCTGGCGATCGCCTCGGGCGAGGATAAGCCAGATTTGATTTTGCTCGACGTCATGATGCCTGTTATGGATGGCTATGAAGTTTGCCGCCGCTTAAAAGCAAATCCGGAAACACGAAATATCCCCGTAATTTTTCTTACTGGGCAGACAGGAACCGAGGACGAGACAAAAGGATTCGAAGTCGGGGCCGTGGACTATATTCATAAGCCTTTCTCCGAAGCAGTTGTAAAAGCGCGCGTGCGCACCCATCTCATGCTCCGCGCCGCCCATGAACAAATTGCGAAACAATTATTGGCAATAAATATCGAGCTGGAAATGGCGCGTCAGATTCAACTGTCTATACTGCCGCGCAGCACTCCGAAGATTGCGGGCCTCAATATCGTGGCCAGTTACATTCCCATGACTTCCGTGGCTGGTGACTTCTACGACTTCATTATCGTAGACGAGAAGCATGTGGGGATTCTTGTGGCTGACGTATCCGGACACGGCCTCCCATCCGCATTAATCGCCTCAATGCTACAGGTCGCCCTGACCGCCCAAGCTGCGCACGCTTCAGACCCGGCGCGAGTGCTGTCAGGCTTGAATCAAGCACTGTGCGGAAAGTTCGAACAAAATTTCGTAACGGCAGCCTATGTGTTCGTTGACATGGAAAAGAATGTGATGACCTACGCCGGCGCCGGACATCCTCCGCTTCTGTTCAGGAGCAAATCAAGCGGCAAGGTTAGCGAGGTGATAGAAAACGGTCTGTTTCTCGGTCAATTCCCTGAAGCGACCTACGCTTCCTTAACACTGCCCGTCCAGGTCGGTGACCGGAGCGTCCTTTACACGGATGGAATCCCGGAAACAAAGAATCCATCGGAAGTGGAATTTGGCACGGCACGATTCATGCGCTTTATGGAGAACAATCCTGGCCTGCCCGTGGATAAATTCGCGGATGGATTGCTCGACGAACTGTCGAGTTGGTCACAGCAGCCGCGTGGCGAGGGCCAACAGGACGACATCACCATCCTAACGATAGATTTCAACTCTCAGTGATGATCCATCATCCTCTTCGCGGCCGAATCGAAAGCGAAGGGGATAACCAATCCTGACTATCCTCTTCCAACTTCTAGAGTTCAGTGCGAGCCAGCCGCAGGCTGAGCTTGCGGGCCCGTTTCACTGAAGACCTGTTTGGCGGCAGGCGGAAGATCGCTCATGTGCGAGAGGAAAGTCACAAGTTGCCAAAGCTGCTGGTCGTTCAGCACATTTTTCCAACCGGGCATGGCGGTCCACCGAATCCCGTGCTGCAGTATGAAAAAATTCTGATTTTCAGCCATGTCGGCCTTGTCATCCATGAACTGCGGCGCCGGAGGGTTGAGCGAATCACTTAGCGCAGCTTTTGGATGGGCGGGATCGCCATGGCACAGCGTGCAGTGCTCGCGATAGAGATGCGCCCCGGCGGCCAAGTTGGCTTCGCTGGCGGTGACGGGATTGGTTAGTTTGGGAGCAGCCCGGCCGACGCTCGCGTCCATGGCGTGCCCGGCGATGGCGGTCTCGAAATGGGAGGATGGATTGTCCGCTCGCATATTGACGAATCCTAGCAGCGCGAAAACCAGGACCACGGCGAGAATGAGAATCACCGTCAGAATTCCGAAGAAGAAGCCTTTCATGACGCGCTCCTTTGGTCCACCGGCTAGGTAGGTGGCAGGTCCGCGTTCGTCCTGTCACATGCCGCTTCTTGCGGAATCAAGCACCGTCCCGATTCTTGGACACTTAGAGTACTGAGCCGGAGTTCCACCAATATTACTACGCCTTAAGAATCGTTACATTCATGATGTGGTGCAGGCCGTTGTCATTGTCGATGTCGGCGCCTAGCTCGACGCGAAGGCCGACGGGCTTTTTAATCGTTCGGCGATCGATTCTCGCAGGCATCCATCGGAAAGACGCGAAAGTAGCAGAGAGAACGAACTACTAGCATCGTTGAAGGCGCGCAAATCACTGATTCTGCAAGACGGCCTAGGTAGACGAACCGCAATAACGCTCAACCGAGGTGCACGGGAGGCACACGGAATAGGTCCAGAGGGCTCACCGTTTTTCAAACCAAACTCGTGCTGATTCAAAACGCTAAGCGAAATGTTTTTGGTTTCAAGCGGCTTCTCAAACCGAATTCTTGGAACGGCGAGGAAATGAGAAGAACTCGGCCCAGCCCTGCTTTCCGGTTCCTGCCATTCTCTCCTCGCCGCTTATACAGCCAAGGTATAGGCGCCGAAAACCTCCGTCTGTTCAATTTTGCACAGTTCTGCCTTATGACTGACAGGGGAAACCAGATGAATGTGAGTCAGACGATCCGCTGCGCGAACGTCAAATAAAGATAGCGACGGCATTCGGAATGAAAGATTTGGAATGCTGCCGCCAAGCTGCATTCTCTTGCACACACCTGTTCACTGTTGCACAGTCCGTCTGGGAAGAGGTTGTTAAGCTCCTAATGGTGTGTGTTTTCAGGAGTCAAGCAACCTATGAAAAGCTTGAAGAAGATGACGGCTTCCCTTGCCGGATTTGGTTCCGGGGCCAGCCTGGGCGGCAAGATCTCGCACTACCGCAACAAACAAAACATCTACAAACAAGGTACTCCTGCCTACACGCTTTTCTATATTCAAGAAGGTGGGGTGCGTCTCAGCACGAGAACGAAACATCAAGCCTCTGCGGTCACCGCTATCCTGGGCGTGCATGATTTTTTTGGCGAGCTTTGCCTTGCAGGCTATCCGCTTCGAATGTCCACCGCCGTCGCATTGACGGCTAGCTCCATTCGTACCATCCAAAAAGCAAAGATGCTTCAGATGCTGCGAAAAAAGAATAAAACATCAAACGCCCTGGTGGCCTATCTGCTGTCGAGCGTCAAGAACTACAGCGATCATGTGGCGAATCTGCTGACTTCCTCTGCGGAACAACGGCTGGCACGCGTGCTGCTGCGGCTGGCCCACTTGGATAGAAACGGCCGATCTGTCGCTGAAATCCCTGTACTAAGTCACCAGGTTCTGGCGGAAATGGTCGGGACCACTCGTTCGCGCGTCAATCTGTTCATGAATCGATTTCGTAAAAAGGGATACATTGATTACGATGGCGGGCTGGAAGTGCGGCAGTCGTTGCGCAAGGCTCTCCAAGGCTAGGTTTCGTCTGTAATTGCCTGAATCATCAGGCCTTGTTGGAATTAAGCTGCAGCCTGTCGAGGCTACGGCGTCAGGCGCAGAGTGTGCAATATTGAACATTCTCGGAAACCCCGCTATATGCTATTCTGACGCATGTTGTCTTCTGCAGCACGGCGTGTATCTACTCAGTTCCCACGTTCTCCCCAAAAAGCGCACTCGCGGATCCCTACTTTTGATCTGAAATTATTTCTGGACTCCGCCGGTTTAGGAAGAACGGTAGTCGGGTTTAAAACAAAAGAAACCATTTTCACGCAGGGCGATCCGGCAAAGACGGTCATTTACATTCAAGAAGGCAGCGTGAAGCTTACTGTTGTCAATGAGACCGGCAAAGAAGCCGTGGTAGCGATTCTGGGGCCTGGAGATTTTTTCGGGGAAGGCTGCCTCGCCGGTCAGCGTATTTGCATGGCCACGGCGACGACAATTACCTCGGCCACCGTGCTGGTTATTGAGAAAGACAAAATGATTCGTGCGCTCCACGACGAACACGAATTCTCCGACCGCTTCATCGCCTTTGTGTTGGCACGTAATCTCCGTGTCGAAGAGGATCTGATCGACCAGCTCTTCAACTCCAGCGAGAAGCGCCTGGCACGCACTCTTCTGCTGCTTGCGCGCTATGGCGCCCCGGGCAAGCCTGAAGCGATACTTCCTAAAGTATCCCAAGAGACGCTGGCGGAGATGATTGGCACAACCCGGTCGCGGGTAAACTTCTTTATGAACAAATTCAGGAAACTGGGCTTCATTCAATACAATAACAACCGCGAGATCCACATCGATCATTCGCTTCTCAGTGTTGTCCTGCACGACTGAGTCGACGTTTCAGCGACACGAATTCCATATCACGGCTGGTCGTTGGACTTACGTTATATTCTTTTTCGGAAGCGTGGAAAAGAACAAATAAGCAGGGTGTGCCTCGCCAAATTGCATGCGCGCCGAAAATAGCGCAATTCCCTGTCGCGACAGCTGTCCTGTCCAGGCTATCCTTTACCCTCGAGCGCCAAAAATTTCTCCCGAAGGAACCCGCGCAGTATACGTGTTTAATAGCAAGGAGAAATACCGGCGTTTTCGCAATCCGCTAAACTGCTTCGGATTAGGCAGCCCGATCGTATCGGTGGTGCAGCCCTCCCAGTCGTACGTGAGAAACGACGTGACCTGAGGCTATGGTGCCAACGCACCACGGTTTCAGGCGTGACCACAATAAGGGATTGTTGCCATCCGCGCCAGAATCGGCGGATAGAGACCCAGAAGAGCTTGTCGAGCAGGTCCAGTCTTGGCCGCGGATGCCAACGTTTCAGGACGGCCAATTGTTGATGTAGCGCCAGATTCTCGAGTAAGAGGCTCCGACGCGCGCAAGAGGCGAACCAGCGTTTCGAAGCACAGGCGGATGAATCGAAACATGGCTAGAAGTTGTAACAGAATAGTGGTGGCAGGGCTGCTAAGTCATTGATTTCAAAGTCGGCCAGACTTTTGGCGAGAAGGCAGTGAATGGCTCCGTCATCGTGGTCTCAGCAATCCGGAAGGGGCCGCTAGCAAGGGACGACAACAGGCATCGGGAGATTGCCGCTGCATATACTGTTAGTTTTGACAGGTAGCTCCAAGGCACCCCCTACTAGAGAATCCAGACAAGCATATTGTGGGGTGAGGTTACCGGTGCCTTTGACCAGCCTCTTGTGTCGCAACAGCCCGGAGTTCGAGGCACCATGGAACCATACGCGAAACGGGCCCAATATCGACCGCGCTCGTGGCTGTGGCCTGCGTTCTGTCGTTTGGCATGGTTGAGGCCGAAGAGAATGGCTTCTTTTTCCGTATTTTTCCTTGCTGTGGCGCCGATGGCGTTGCCAAGCGCCGGCCAACGTGTTTCGTCCGAAATCCAGGGAACTGTAAGAGACCCAAGTGAGGCGGTTGTGGCGAAGGCTAGCGTGACTGCCACGAATCTAGACACGGGACTGTTGCGATCAACGGTGACCGACGACAACGGCAGTTATCACGTGGATGGTCTGGCTGCTGGCAACTATGAACTTAAGATCGAGCATTCCGGTTTCAAGAGCAAGAAGCTCAACGGGATCACGCTGCAGGTGAACCAGTCGGTAGTGTTGGATGCGAGTCTTGAAGTGGGTTCCGTGAATGAGGAGGTGACGGTGACGGCATTGCCGTCATTGCTTGAGACGACGACGGCCCAAATTAGCAGTGTGGTGACGAAGACTGGCCTGACCGAGCTTCCGCTTAACGGCCGAGACCTATTCCAGCTAACACAGTTGCAAACGGGTGTGGCGCCCTCGACGAACGGCGGACTGAGTCTGTGGAGCGAAGGTAACATGAGCAAGGCCTCGGTGCAGGGCGCTCGACCAACGATGAACAACGTCACCCTGGATGGCGGCGACATTAATGATCCGGGCTATAACGTTCCCGCTGGGGGGCCTGGGGGTGCGCAACTGGGAGTTGAGGCGGTCTTGGAATTCCGGGTGTTGCTGAATTCCTACAGCGCGGAGTACGGCCGCAATGCCGGGGGCAACGTTCAGTACGTAACCAAGTTTGGGACCAACAGCCTGCGTGGTTCATTGTATGAGTTCGTTCGCAACTCGGCGTTGGACGCCTCCAATTTTTTCGATAAGCCTGGTGAAAAACCGAGCCTTGAACGCAACCAGTTTGGCGTGGCGGCGGGAGGACCGATCGCCAGGGACCATACCTTCTTCTTTATCAACTATGAAGGACTGCGCGAAAACCAGGGAATCACGACGAACATATCGGTTCCGGACGATAATGCGAGGCAGGGGTTTCTGCCAACGGCCAACGGGGGCAGCCTAGTAAATGTTGGGGTGAATCCTACCAGCGCCCCGTTTATAGGCCTATTCCCGCGCGCGAACGGGCCGGAGATTACCAACGCAGGCGCACCAACCGGGCTGGCGTTGTTTACAGGCTCTGATGAGCAAACCGTCAGAGAAGACTATGCGGTATTGCGGATCGATCAAATCATCGGGAACAAAGACCAAATCTTCGGTAGATATGTGTTTGACGATGGCGTGGGCATCTTCCCTTTTCAAAGCACAGCCATCCCGGGTTTCCCTGGCAAGCGACCCATCCGCAACCAGTATTTTATGCTCAGCTGGCAGAGGGGAATCAGAAACAACCTGCTCAACGAGGCCAAGTTTAGCTTTAACCGCACGCGGTATCTCGCGGAAGTCGACAACTCTTACCCTGTTTCTATTTCACTAGTGCCGGGGCGGGCACTGGGACTGATTTCGATTGGGGGGCTGCCTGCACTGGGCAACAACCTGGTCTACCCGTTGGGTTGCGCGTCGAATGTTTTCGAGGGGATCGATAACTTGAGTTGGCAACGCGCACAGCATAGCCTGAAATTTGGGGCTGACGTGAAGCGGATGCAGATCAACGGTCCCTTTGATTTCGGCACTAATGGAGAGTATTCGTTTACCGGGGCAGGTGCGAGCGTAAGCGACAATCCCCCGCTAGAGTCGTTCCTTCGCGGAACTCCCACCTTCTATATTGGAACCGATCCCACACTGAGCAATTCTGATCGCGGTTTCCGCCAGACTTACGCAGGCACGTATGTTCAGGATGACTGGCGTGCCACCTCGAGTCTCACCTTGAATCTCGGGCTGCGCTGGGAATACTCGAGCATGCCGACGGAAGCGCACCAGCGCATCTCGAATATCCACAATGTAATGACCGATGCGGCCCCAACGGTTGGCCCGCTGTGGTCGCGCGTTCCCCAGGACCTGTTCTCACCGCGTTTCGGATTTGCCTGGAGCCCGTTGCAAGACTCGAAGACCGTGGTGCGAGGCGGGTTCGGCATCATGCGCGACCAAATCTGGTCGAACCTGTACTTTGACGTGAGGTTTTACCAGCCATTTTTCGGGGCATTGATATCGATATCTCCGAACTTCCTTGCACCGCCGACGAGTGTCGCGGCCTTAGGCGGAGAAACCTTGCCGGTTGGTGTGTTCGGCATTACGTTCGATCCGAAGTTTCCCTACTACGAGCAGTGGAGCCTGAGCGTGCAGCGTCAGCTCGGGCGCGCCGTCGTGCTCCAGATAGCGTATGTGGGTTCCCATGGGTTGCATCTGCCGCGGTCCGGCGAGGCTAACCCGTTTGAACCTGTCCTGGGTCATAACTTAAACCCAAACTTCGGTTCCGTCCCCTTGATTGCCACAGACGGGACTTCAAGTTACAACTCCCTGCAACTCAGCATAGAGAGGCAGTTCAGCAGTGGCTTGTCATTCCAGGGCTCGTATACTTATTCGCACTCGATTGACACTGCCAGCGGTCCCTTTCCCAGCGATTGGGTCTCGGAGCCAGGCGTGTCGCAAAATTTCTACGACTCCAAGGCGGATCGCGCTAGCTCGGCCTTCGATCGACGCAACGTATTCGTCGGCAATCTGCTTTATGACCTCCCGTTCGGACCGGGCCGCCACTGGGGCAACAACGAGCGGGGCATCGCCGCCAAAGCGACGGGAGGATGGCGCGTCAGCTTGATTGCCTCATTGATGTCTGGAGTGCCGTTTACGCCGGTCTTGGGCTTCAACAACTCGTTGACAGCGGCATCGTTTCCGGCAGATCGTCCGGATCTTAAACCCGGAATGAACCCTTGCAAGGCGGTCACGGGCAACATCAACGAATGGTTTGATCCAACTATCTTCACCTTGCCCAATACACCGGACGCCGCCGGCAACATCTTTGGCGACGCGGGGCGGAATAGCCTGTGTGGTCCATCCCTGAAGAACCTCGACTTTTCACTAATCAAGGTCGCACGAGTTACAGAGCGGGTGAACCTAGAATTCCGATCTGAATTCTTTAACATTTTCAACCACCCCAATTTCAACGTCCCAGACAACACTCAGGGACCTAACGGCACAGGCGGTAACGGGGACGCAATCTTTGTCGGAAGAGCTGCCGGTTGCAGTCCGGCAGTTGACGCGCTGGGATGCGGTATCCTGGCTGGCAATGCAGGGCGCATCTTCAGCACAGTCACAAGTGCCCGACAGATCCAGTTTGGGTTGAAACTGCTTTTCTAAGCAGTGGAGGCAGCATAGACACAGCAGTGGAGGGACGATCTTCGTGAGTACGCCTCTAAATAAGGCCAAGCTCGTTGCCGCGGATGGAGTGCAGCCGGACGTTGGCGAGATGGCCCGACTAATTGAATCAGCTGACTGGTCGCAGTCTCCTCTCGGTCCTTTAGCAGAATGGCCGCAGAGTCTGAAGATGGCGCTGAACATTTGCTTGCGCTCGCGCTTTCAGCTGGCGATTTTCTGGGGTCGGGAACTCGCTTTCCTTTATAACGACGCGGAGCGCGAAGTAATTGGCTCGCTGCATCCCCAAGCGCTCGGCAAACCAGCACGTGAAGTACTCGTGGACATGTGGGAGACGGTTGGGCCGATGTTGCAGCGGGTGATGGAATCGGGCAAGGCCACGTGGTCGGTCGATCAGCCGCTAATGATTGATCGCTTCGGCTTGTTAGAAGAAGCATTTTTCACCTGGTCTTACAGCCCTATTCCAGAGGAGGCCGGGAGCATTGGCGGTGTGCTGTTGGTGACGGAGGAAACGACGCAGAGAGTATTGGCCGAGCGACGGTTGCGAACTTTAAGAGAAATGGCGGCGGAAACCGCCGGTGCGCAGAACGTCGAGGAGGCTTGCGCGACAGCGACGAGGATCCTAGAGCAAGCCCGGGCGGACATTCCAGTCGCAGCGATGTATCTGCTCGACGCAACTGGTGCGGTGGCGTTTTGCTCTTCTACTAGAAACTGCGCGATCGCAGCAAGCCAGCAATTCCGGTTGCAGGAGGTCGCCCGGATCGGTGAAGTCATGGAGATCCGCGATTTGGCGCGGTTCTTCGACACCGGATTCGGGGAGCAGCTACCGAAATCCGCACTCGTCCTCCCCATCTTCGAGTCTGGCCCAGAAAGGATCGCTGGCTTCCTTGTTGCCGGAGTAAGCGATCACCGGCGAATGGACAGCGCTTATAGCAATTTCCTCGATTTGGTTGCAGCGCAAATCGGAACTGCCATCGCTTCCGCTCGTGCGCGCGAACAGGAGCGCATCCGTCTCGAAGCGATCGCCGAGCTTGACCGTGCCAAGGCGGCGTTCTTCACCAATATTAGCCACGAATTCCGGACTCCGCTGACGCTGATCCTCGGCGTCGTGGATGACATGCTCGCACAATCGGGCCAAGAGCCACGCCAGGCAAGGCGCGAAGAATTGTCGGTCGTCCGTCGCAATGGTACGCGCCTGCTGCGACTCGTCAACACGCTGATGGCGTTTTCCGGACTCGAGGCAGGTCGCATACGAGCGGTGTACCGCCCGACAGACCTGACAGCCTTGACCGCAGAATTGGCCAGCGGGTTCCGGTCGATCATGGAGAAGGCGGGGCTGACGTTTCGCGTGGAGTTACAAGGTCTGCCGGAACCCGTCTATGTGGACCCCGACATGTGGGAAAAGATCGTCCTCAATCTTCTTTCCAATGCTTTTAAGTTTACCCTGCAAGGCGAAGTCTGCGTGACGTTGAACTGCGTAGAGAACATGTGTGAATTGGTAGTGAAGGACACGGGAGTCGGAATTCACAAAGATGAACTTCCGCGTATTTTTGAGCGGTTTCATCGCGTGGAAGGCTCACGAGGACGCACCCATGAAGGAACCGGTATCGGCTTGGCCTTGGTGCAGGAATTGGTGAAACTCCATGGAGGGTCGATCCGTGCGGAAAGCCTTCCCGGCAAGGGTACGGCGTTTGTCGTTTCGGTTCCTTTCGGCACGCATCATCTACCCTCCGATCATGTTCGCGAAGACCGGGCCCAGGTGCCCGTGGGTCTGGCGGCGAATGTGTACGCTGAGGAGGCGTGGCACTGGCTGCCGGGCGGGGCGAGTGCGGGTGACTCCTTGCCGGCCGAGGCCTACGCTGAATCGGCAGCTGACGATCGTCAGTTTATTCTGGTGGCGGACGACAATACCGACATGCGTAATTGCTTCCGGTCGTTGCTCAGCGACCGCTACAGCGTGGAAACGGTTGCGGACGGTGAAGCAGCGCTGGCTGTGATCCAGAGAAGGAGACCAGATCTCGTGCTGGCGGATGTCATGATGCCAAGGTTGGATGGGTTTGGCCTACTGCGAACACTTCGGGCAAATCCGGAGACGCGAGCGATTCCCGTAATCATGGTCTCCGCGCGCGCAGGCGAAGACGAAAGAATCGAGGGAATGGAGCACGGAGCCGACGACTACCTGGTAAAGCCGTTCCGTTTCCGCGAGCTGCGGGCGCGTGTGCAGGCGCACTTGGAACTAGCGCGCATCCGGCGGGAAACAGCCGAGCGTGACCGGAAGTTGAGAGCAGAGGCGGACTCGCAACGAGCACTGCTGGAAGCCGTACTGAAAGAGATGCCCGCCGGCTTGGTCATCGCCAAGGCTCCTTCTGGCGAGGTCATGCTGGCCAACCATCAGGCGAAAGAGATATTGCAACGGTCCATCGGCGAGCTTCGTAGCGTTGGAGAGTATGCGGGATACCAGTTATTCCGGTTAAGTGGGCAGCCGTATGGCTTGGAAGAACAACCCCTAGCCCGCTCCGTTTTGCATGGCGAGGTCGTGATAGGTGAAGAATTAAAGTACCTGCGCCCAGACGGCACGTTTCGCGTTTTGCTCGCAAACTCGGCTCCCGTACGGAACGAAACAGGAGCGATTGTGGCAAGCGTCGTTGCCTTTCAGGACATCACGGATTTGCGGGTTGCACAAGAGGAGTTGCTGCGTGAAAGGAATGCCGTCATCCATGACTTGGCGGGCAGATTGATTACAGCACAAGAAGAGGAACGCAAGCGGATCGCGCGAGAGCTGCACGACGATATATGTCAAAAGCTGGCGATGCTGTCGATCGAGCTGGAGCAGACAAATGGCGATTCGGAAGGTTTGCCTACGGTTACGAAAAAGCGCTTGGAAGAGCTGCGGCAACATTGTTCGAGGATTGGGAGTGACGTGCAAGCGCTTTCGCACGAGCTGCACTCGTCGAAGCTGGAGTACTGCGGTGTGGTGTCCGCCGTCAGAGACCTTTGCCGGGAGCTCGCCAAGCAGCATGGAGCAAGCATAGAGTTCAAAGACGAGAACGTGCCGAATCCTTTGCCCAGGGACATTTCGCTATGCCTATTCCGAGTGGCGCAAGAGGCGCTGCACAACGCGCTGAAGTACAGCGGGGTAAAGCGATTTGCCGTGGAGCTGGGCGGTGCGGGCGAAGGAGTGCAGTTGGTGGTGCGCGACGCCGGGGCGGGTTTTGACCTAGAAGAGGCGAGGCTAAATGGCGGCCTGGGGCTGTTGAGCATGCAGGAACGATTAAAACTGGTGCATGGGCGGTTGGACGTGGAATCGCGGCCTGGCGCGGGGACGAGGATCGTCGCCGTGGTGCCCGTTCCTGCAGGAAATGGCGAGTCACCAGCGACCGGGCAGTATCGGGCCAAAGGCGCCGCGGTGGGAGAGGCGTGAAAAATAATCTGAGCCTAGTAACCCAGCTTCCTCCGCTGTTACCGAAACAAAGAGGATCGAGCGGCGCGGACGCGGCTCCATCTTGCTGGAAGCCCGCGCGATTCGCACAGAGATCGTTTGTGCCACGCCGAACAGTTCCTGAGTCGCCGGCAACCCGGCCTCAAGTCCTGGTTAACGCGGTTACTGTCCAAGTGGATTTGAGCCGATCCTCAATGTACAGTAACGCCGTTACCGGAGAAGTGGATCGGCCCTAAAACCACATGTCCGGTAATCCGACTACTCAGGCACTGGAACGCAGAAGATTACGAAAAGGATCCTTCCTGCTCTCATCTAGCGTGATTGGAGTATTCGCCAGTGCCATCGGGAAATCGGATTTCCCAGACCTCGTACCCGGTAAAGTTGAGCACGCGGACTTTGATGGTGTCAGAGAACTCGAAGAGAAGGTCGCCGCTCTCACTGTCCCACGTCGCATCCGTCACCGTTCTGTTTTGCAGTAATGCTTGTAGTTGAGCAATTGCGTTGATTGGCGCTGGTAAACCGTGCTGTTGCTCATAGTCAAAGCTGCTAACGCTTGCCCTCCCGTCTTTTGTGACGCGCCAGTAATTCGCTCTAAGCTTGGAGCCATCCGCAAAATCCAAATAAACGGAGGCCTGTCCGGGTTCAGGGTAGTGGTCAGAAGGGGAGACGCTAACAGAGCGGCCCTTCAATTTGGTCAATGACTCTTCGAGATTCCGCAGCATCACAACGGTGAGATTACATTGCAAAGGGTGCCGTTGCCAGTCCAGTTTCTACAAACGAGCCTAGGTAAACGCCGTAACCGTCCATATGGATTTCAAGTTTTCAAGTTTCCGATTACGCTCCTCCAGGAACTTGTTGAATAAATCCTTTCAAATCAACAAATCTGTCTAGACAAGTTCCTGGCACTAGCGACGCGTCGAAGACGCAGTCGGGGCTTATCGGGAGTTGACTCGGAAGGGCCCGCCAATGAAGTGTTTTGCCCTCGTTATGCGCCCTTTCCTTTCCGAGCGACAGGTTCATTCTTGCCTTGCATTGATTTCATGAGGGCGGCAGACGATGCTCCTTCCAGCGACAGTCCGTAGCCAACTTCTCGCACGACGCGCTCCTTCAACGGTTGAATAAAGTGGATGCGTGTGTTGCGGCGCGTCACTTCCGGAGCCTTCAGGTACAGCTCGGCCAATTCCCGCGCCCTGCTCAATGCCTTGCCGTTTGGCACAACTTCGGCAACCACTCCCCATTCGTGTGCGGTACGCGCCGGGAGCGGCTGTGGGTTCAGCAGGAACGCTTCCGCTCGTCCCGCTCCGGCGCGATAACTCCAGGTCGTAAAGATTCCGTCGCCGGGCGCAACCCCCGCGGAGAAGTGGGCCACGTCCTGGAAGGTCGCACCATCCGCTGCCACAATTACACTGGCAAGTAGCGCGTAGTCTGAATGCACATGGGCACGCCCCTCGATAGCCGCGATGACCGGCACTCGTATGTTGGCTATATTTTCCAAAACCTGAACGCCTTCGTCGTGAACCTGACTCCAGACGCCGGGATCGGTGACATCGCCGAAAGAGGACCAATCGACATCAGTAATGAACTCCCCACCTGCGCCCGTGAGGATTGCGATCTTGTTCGCTCGATCTTGCGCAATCCGGTAGAAGGCATCGACAAATTCCGTGTGAGCTGGGGCGCTCATAGTGAACGGCCCGCCGTTGCTGTGGAATTCAGCAACCAGCACACCTTTGTCATCTCGTGTCAGCTTTAGGTTGTGATAAGCAGTGAAATAGCTGCTTTGAAGTTGCATCGTGTTCTCCTCTCCAAGGGTGATGTGGTGCTCTCAACTGTCAATGAGAATCACCAGACCGCTTTCCTTTGGATGCTCAGCGCGTCCCTCGGGTGTAGTATTTTTTACGCTAATCCTGATTAATGCAGCCGTAACCGGAGAAGTGAAATCGATCAAAAACCACATGTCCGGTAACGCGACTAATCAGGCCTTACCGGAGTCAGCGGTGAAACTCAGCGTTTTCTCGCACCAGCGCAGCATCCTCTCGCGCCACTGAGGCTCTTCGGCGAAGAAGCCGCGCAGGAGTGGAGCGTCGCGGAGGATTGCTTCTCTCCAGCGTGCTGCCTCCTTACGTTCATGCGTGCGAATTAATCTAGATGCTTTCGCGTATCTTTTCCAGCCTTTGGCGTCAGCGCGATAGCGAAGCTGAAACATGATGGTTCGCTTATGCAGAGCGCGAACGTAAGGTGTGTCAAATATCTCCGCGGGTAAATATTCGGGTACTTAGGAGTGGCATCCTTTCCGCGGGATTGGGACTCTTCCCGTTTCGCCTGTTTGCGCTTGATCACTTCTCCCAGAGGTCTATCAGGCATTTTCTTGAATGCTTTGTGCTTGCTCCTGACGAGTGAGGTCTTGCTCAAAACATCTGCTTCGATAACGTCGGACTCTTCTGCACTTTCCCTCAAATGGCTCAAAATTTTCCCCACGGAGCGCCGTTCTTCCATGTGGCTGCGCTGTTTACCGCGGCGGATGCCCTTGCGGCTGGCCTGTGGGTTTTCCCCGTACGTGTTTCGTCTATCTCTCTTAAGACTCAGGGCCTTTTTTTCTGTTGCCGATTTGACTTTACTCACTAAAACCTCGTTGCATCGCCGAAATAAAAGCTAAGCCTATATCCAACAAAGTGTATATCAAGACTCCACCCAGATTGAGAAATGGCCTGCTAAGTCCTGGCAGCCGTTACCGGAGAAGTTCATACTAGGCCTCGGGTTCGCTCTCTAAAAGTAGATTCCCGACTCCAGACCAGCCCAGAGCAGGATCACAGCGGACAAGACGAGCAGCCTGGCTTTGCCTGTCAGCGCAATGGCGAGCAACCCCGCAAGCAGGTTCGAGCCTAGAAGGGTTGCAATCAAATCGAGTGAATCAACGTGAGGAAAGTGATTGATAGGCAGCGGGCCCGCAGATACTACGGACATCGAAATATGGCTGAGCCAAACCAATGAAGGCAGAACCATCGAACTCAACGCTAATCCATTCCGCCAAGCTGGCAATTTCGCCCTCGACGTTAAAAGCCAGTCTCTAAACCCGAGGGTAAGGAATAGTGGCACAGCGATTAGTCCGCCAAGACTGGCACAGGTCCGCACTGTGATTTCGACGAAACCCGGAACCAGGACAGTTTGGACGTAAGTCATCGCCGCAATCGTTGCGATCGCAACGATGAAAACGAGAATCGAAAGCGTCCGGAGCCTCGACTTTTGGCTTAGGTCCCGTTGAAGATCGTTCGGCATGGGTTCGTCCGCAGCCTATAGCGCATTGGACTTAGTGGCAAGGTCCTGGTAAACGCGGTATCGGAAACTTGACGTACTAGTGGCCTGTACCAACTGATTGTGTACTGAGATGGCGCGATGGATCGGCATATTTCCACTTCACGGTACGTGGCGATTTGTTGTACTGCCGGATGTAGCGCAAGAGCTTTTTCTTCAGATC
>Ga0210409_10000583_pt1 | contig 56784 bp, 48 predicted proteins | sample IncBWH17MmetaG_FD_161649 | JGI IMG/M metagenome (GOLD analysis project Ga0210409, IMG submission 161649) | Forest soil microbial communities from Barre Woods Harvard Forest LTER site, Petersham, Massachusetts, United States - Inc-BW-H-17-M | ecosystem: Environmental > Terrestrial > Soil >... | reverse complement strand
CTTGGTCGGATGCGCCAGCTTCACGACAGCCCTTTCTTCCACACCCGCGCTCTGGAGGCTTGCTATTCCAATCCCAGGCCGGCGGGCTCCGACGAGCTTCTGCAGCAGACCAAGAAAGATCTTTTTGCGTTTCATGACCCCGAGCCTCGATTCACCCAGGCGATCACCTTCAACCACTGTCTCGGAAACGAATTTACAGCGGGCCTGATCAAGTCCGCGATCGAAAGCGGATTCTGTGGCTACGACTACCTGCAGCTCGATCCCATACTGGCCTCGTTTCGCCTATCGCCCGAATACTCCGCCGTGCTCGCTCAAGCCAAACAATGCAGCGACCGTTTCCTCGCCGAGCGCGACCAACCCGCGCACTAACGACCTCAAGGAAATGCTAACTTTGCTCCAGGGCGTTCCAAAAATCTCCCCTCCGCGGTTGCCTGAACTAGTTGATCCTGCAATATCTGATTTTCCCTTCCCGCCCTTCCAGAAAGACTAGTTTCTGGAACGCGTGACCGACGGGGAAACGCCACCGACCTGATCACGACGAGGTCACTTGATAACGCGATCACGACCGTGCTGGCACTTGGGGGCTCGACTAACGATATAGTTCATTTAATCGCAGTGGCGCGTCGGGCACGGATCGATCTCAGGCTTGACCGGTTTGATGAACTTGCACGGCACGCACCCGTTTTAGCGAACATTCGCCCGGCCGGCGAATTCCTTATGGAGGATTTCTTTTATGCTGGCGGTCTCCCTGCCATGCTTGCTGAGCTGGCTGAATTAATAGCTGGAACGCAAATGACGGTGAATGGCTTAACTCTGGGAGAAAATATCCGGGGAGCGAGGAACTACAACGACAATGTTATCCGGGGCCGTTCTAATCCGCTCATTGATAGGAATGGACTCGCTGTGTTGCATGGAAACCGAAGTCAGCACTTCGTCCTGGCGATAGCGCGCGACCAAAGTCCCCAGAATGTCGTGAACGGTATCGAGGGTTGTCGCGGATCGTGGAGCGAGGGATTGTGACAAAAGCACGCAGCACTCCTGAACCATATTCGCCTTTTTGTTCGCCAACAGGCCTAGCACCTCATTCCCCCTCGGCGCAATATCCGAATCTCGGAATACACCCGGCTCACCGCTTCCAAGGGAAGACCGACTTGCTTCACCTGCAGCCAACATGCCAGATCAGTCCCTAAGTAGCGCTTTGACTTTGTGGTTTCAACTCTCCTTCTGCCGAACTCCAAAAAAGCTTGTAACCCACTCGCTCCGAGCACGTAATAAAGAGTAGAGAAGCCCATGGATCTGCTGCGACGATTTGCGCTTGGCGAGATCGATGCTTTTGAGACGTTGGTCCGCCAGTTCCAGGGCGATATCTACGCCTGGATCGTGCGTATCGTGCGCGACCCGAGCATGGCAGAAGACCTGACCGTGGAGACCCTCTGGCGGATCTACCGGGCACGCCGACAGTTTCGGCCGGATGGAAACTTCGCTGCCTGGGCGAGGCGGATCGCCACGAATCTGGCGGTCGACCATCTCCGGCGCAGACGTCCGGAACAGAGTCTGCTCGCAGAACCCGCCGCGGCTCCTCAGTCCGATCATCTCGTCCAGCGGGAAACGCGAGAGAAGATCCAGCAGGCCTTTCGCCGCCTGCCGGCCAAGCTGCAGGTGGCCGCGATCCTCGCACTTGTCGAGGAACAGCCTTACGACGAAATTGCCGATGCCTTAGGAACATCAGTCGGAGCCGTGAAGCTGCGTGTTTTCCGGGCGGTTCGTATCCTGCGCAAACAACTGAACCATCTTGGAATCAAGCCCGGAGTTGAGAGGACATGAGGATAAGCAAATGACCGAACACGACGACCGCGAAATTCGCGAAGCTCTGAAGCAATCGTTCCCGCCGGTGAACACGGAACTTCGCCGGGATCTGTGGCCCACGATGTTGCGCAAACTCGACGCTCACCCGGCCCGTGTGCCCTGGTACGACTGGGTGCTGGTTGGCTTGAGTGCCAGCGTGTTTATGTTCTTCCCGCAACTGATCCTGGTGTTCGCGTACCACCTGTAGAAGGAGGCCTTATGAACCATCATCCGTACTTGCGCGCCTACATGGCGGGAATCGCCGTGCCGACGCCGCTCTTGCTGGTCGCCTTGACGCTGTTCAGCATCGCACGCTTTGTCTACAACGTTCCCATTCCCGTGGAGCGGGTCATCATTTTCCCCATGGCGATCGTCCCCAACCTCTTTGGGGTGTGGAACGCGCTGCGCGTGGCTTTGGGGTCGCGCTTGCCGCTGGGGATTCACGGCGCGATCCTTCCTTTCATGCTCGCGCCGGTGGGATTCTTCCTCGGTCGTGGCCTGGGTTTCCTGAAGGCGACGGGCTACGGGTTCAGTTACTTCGATGTGGTGCAGGTGCACTACGTGCATATGCTGCTGGTGTTTCCGGCAGTGTTGATCGTCTATTACCTGGTCTGGAAATACCTGATCGGGTTCTTCAATCGAGTGGCAGGAATCGGGGAGTAGCGAAATCGTACGTGTAATCAAGGAGGGGTTATGACGAGTAGAGAGATTGGGACCGTTCCTGTTACGCACGGGGGCCGATGGCCAACTGCGTTAGCATCGCTGGCGGTTGGCGTGGCGTTCTTCAGTTTGTGGTTCTGGTTGCTGCCGCAGTGGCTCGGGTTCCGTGTGGCAGCCGCGGGGGCAGCAAATTGGCGCTGGCTGGCAGCGGTTCCGTCGGCGCTGGGTTTCGCCGTCGCCCTGCGTTGCGTTTGGGACTTCGGTTGGACGGGACACGGTACACCGGCCCCGATTGCTCCGCCCCAGCGGTTGGTCGTGGTGGGCTTTTACCGCTACGTGCGGAACCCTATGTACGTGGGCTTCGCAGCCGGGTGGATCGGGCTGTGGGTTGTGTTTGGACATGCCAATCTAGCATTGATTGCCGTGTTTGTGGCGGTTGCCCTCGGCGCACATCTGTTCGTGCTGTTCTATGAAGAGCCAACTTTGCGCGGGAAATTTGGGGCAGACTACGAAGAGTATTGTCGGAACGTAAATCGGTGGTGGCCGCGAATCAAACCAAAGCATTAAGGCAAGCGGCCCACGGGGCTTGGTCGCGGACGGCGCGCCAGAGCTCAGGCTTGCTGACGGGCCTCTTGCGTGGGCCGGTACATGGAGAACATTCCGGCCGCCGTCCAGTTGGCGGACAGCGCACGCGACCACGGCAACTGCAATCCCGGATCGTATCCGCCGCTGGACACCATATTGGTGCCGGTTGGAAAACTGAGAAACAAGATCACGGATACGTCGAATTTACCCAGTGTGGGGCCTAGCTGTTCTTTTACTCCGAGGGCAACGTCCCCGAATCCGGAATCAAGGTCGTCGCCAGTATTCAGGTTATAGAAATAATCCGGCGCCGTGAAACGCAACTCCGTCCTTTTGGTGATGCCAAAACGCACTAAAGTCTCCGTGCCGTCTATGACACTCTGCCCTTGGCTGGTAGTTTCAAGGAAGCCGTTCTCCGCCTGAAAGCTGCTGGCCGGGACGACCACGCTGGAGTTCGTAATGGCCGGCCGATCCGTGGCGATAGGTGCCGTTGCATCAATCCTCGGGGGACTGATCTTGACCATGTAATGGCATCATCCCAGTCCAGATGAATGCCAGCAGAGCAACTGAAACACGCGCGAGCATTGGACGAGTTCGTCGTTCTTGAAGACAGCCAAGAGCGCAGCGCCACAGCGAGACCTATTTTTTACGTGTGTTCAGCTTGTCGAGCGCGCGCTTCAATTCTTCAAGCTTCTGTCCAGCCTCGCCGAGTTTGCCTTCCGCTGTCAGGCGCTGGTAGTCGGCAAGGTCTTTGGCGGCTTCGGCGATGAGCACGTTGAGATCCGCTGCGGGCTGGGGCAATGCGGGGGATGCCGTTGCGTCTCGCACCGGTTCCGCCGGGACTGCTGCGGCAGTCAGCGACGAGACCGCTCCGCCAAAAAGGGCCGCCATCGCCGACTCGAAGGTTGGTCCGTACGCGAGCCGATCTTGCAGCGCGAGCACCACCAGACGCAACTCGGGCATCGGACTCCGCTCAGCCTGGAGGTAAATCGGTTCCGCATACAATAGCGCGCGTCCGGTTGGAATCACCAGCAAGGCCCCGCGCCGCACGTGCGAACCTTGCTGATTCCACAGCGTCAATTGTCCCGAAAGCTGCGCATTCTGATCGATTCGCGCCTCGATCTGCAGCGGTCCATCGACCAGCCTTGTCTTGGGAAAGTTGTAGACCACTGAAGTGCCGTATTGTGCGCCGTCGCTGCGGCCGGCAATCCAGCCAATCAGATTATTCCGGTTGGCCGGCGTGAAAGGGAGAATCTCTACGAATTCCTCGCCGGTTTCGCCCGGCAGTTTCATCAGCACGAAGTTCGGCTGCATCGCCTGCGTTACTTGCTGACCGGCCTCGCTCATGCCAACTTCGGTGGCGACGGTCCACAGGTCCTCACGATTGTAGAACGCTGCCGGGTCTGTCATGTGATACAGGCCGTAAACTTCCGCCTGCAACTTGAGCAACAACTCCGGGTAGCGCACGTGTTTGCGTAGTCCCGGCGGCATCGTGGCCCCATCCTTGAAGAGAGTCGGAAAAATGCGGCGGTAGGCTGCGCCGATCGGATCATCCGGATCGAACACATAGAACGTGGTTGTACCATCGTAGGCGTCGACTACCACCTTAACGCTGTTGCGCATGTAGTTGATGGAATTGTTATTCAGACGATAGTGGGTCGAGTACGGATAGCTGTCTGAAACCGTGAAGGCATCCATAATCCAGGACAGCCGGCCATCGTCGTCGAGCACGATGTACGCATCCGGATCGTAGGTGAGGAACGGCGCTAGCACCGCTACGCGATCGCGTATGTTGCGCCGCATCAGCAGCCGGCTATTCTGGTTCACGTCATCGCTGAACGGTAGCTTCGCGAGATCGCTTTGATCGAGCGCGATGATCGTACGGCGAAAGAAACCGCCGAGAAGAATGCCGCCGTTGCCTTCATACGAAGTGAGGTTGTTGGACGCGCCTTGCGGGTAGTTGAATTCCTGCTGCCGGGTCTTCACGTAAACATCAGTATCGGTCAACTCGCCGAAATAGATCTCTGGACGCGTCACGGCTAAACTACGCACCGTGCTCTGGACCGGCATGTTGCTCAGAATCAGCGTGGGCAGCCCTTCCGCCGTGAACCCATTGACTGGGTTCATTGTGATGCCGTAGCCGTGAGTGTAGATAAGCTTCTCGTTAATCCAATTGCGGCTGCTCTCCGGAAGTTTATCGACGTTCAACTCGCGCGCCGCAAGCATCACCTGGCGAATTGTGCCGTCGATTTTATAGCGATCGATGTCAATGTCGGGAAAGTCGTAGTAGGTGCGGATTTCTTGAATCTGGCGCAGCGTGTCCTGCAGTGCATGCCAGTCCCACAACCGGATATTCTGAAGCGTAGCCTGATTGTTAGCCGGGTCGGCAGCCTCAACGGTCGTCTCAGCCGGAAACTCGCGCTGCGCGACTCGGTTCAATCCGTAGGCCTGCCGCGTCAGATCGGTGTTGTAGACGATGTAGGGCTTCTCGCGGACCAGTTCGTTCGGTTTTACGACAAAACTGCTGACGTACCACCCGGTCCCTTGGACCGCGATATAACAGACTGCGGCCGGAAGGATTGCCGCGACCAGCCAGCGCCCGCGTGGCACTCGCACGGCATTGACGGCTGTAATCACCGCGCCAAGAGCGAGCGCTGCGCAGACGACGAGCATCCCGGTGATCGTGACATGCGCATCCGTGTAGGTCACACCTCCGAAGATCGTATGATCGTCGAACAATCGCTCGAAGCGGCCGACATAAACACGCATCGCGAGGATCAGCAACAGAAACGCAAACGTGATCGACAGCCCGCGCCAAGGTAACGTGACGTGGCGGCTGAGACTCCCGGCGAGGGCACGGGCTCCGCCCGTGATGAGGATGAAGAAGACCGCGAGTATACAGGTAATCACAGCCAGCGTAAGCAGCCAGCCGAGGATGAGCTGCCACGCGGGCAGGGTGAATAGAAAGAAATTCAGCGGCTTGCCAAAGATCGGGTCTACGACGCTGCCAGTTGCACGGGGTACATACCAAAAGAGCGCGAGCGTCGGCCACTCCGCCATCATGCCGGCACCGGTTGCAGCGGCAATAGCGAGCGATACGCCGAGCGCGAAGAGGCGCAAGACAGGCTCAACCGGAAACTTCACCGGTCGTCCGCCGATTAGAAACGTGTGACCGGTCGGCAAATAGGCGAGATGTGCCCGCTTCAGAGCCAGGAACGACCCGTACAGAACGAGAAATGTAGCCGCGGCAAAAGCCGCGAAGACTCCCCACTGAAGACTCAGGGTTTTCCAGAATACGTCTCCGTAGCCGAGGGACCTGAACCAGAGCAGGTCCACGTAACTCGACAGCGTGGTCCGACCGCCGAAGAAGATGACAGCAAGAACGGCTAGAATGAAAAGGAGAAGACGCCGGCGGCGAGGTCGCGCTGCAGGCATCGGCGACTCCGTTCTCATTAACTCCATATAGTTGTCCGCATAATACTCTCTCCGCGTATCCTAAGCTGCCTCATCGCTCGAAGCCCGCGCCCTGCGGAAGTAAGGGAGTGGCAAGAAAGATTCGAGCTGACCCAAAGAAAACGCTTGAACTCAGAACTGTAGAGCTAGAATTGCTTAGGTTAGACCTCAGCAGTTCGTTTCTTTATGATCTACGCTTCCCTTCTCGTTTTTGTCGCGGTGGCGTTCTGGCGTGCCGGTTGGCGCACGGGTCTGGAAATCACTGGAATCTCTTCTATCATTTGCCTTATTCTCGCGCTGACTTTTTCGACAAGCATCTGGGATGTCCCTCGTAATCTTCGGACCGCCCTGCACGCGATACTTTACTTTCCCGCTTATGTCGTCAGGCATCCGGCCCAATGGTTCAATCTGCTCACTCCTACTGTTATCGTGGCGGCGGTTTGGCTTCTGTTCATGGCTCTGCGAAGACTGCGAAAAAAGCCAGCAACAGAGGATGAAGACACTCTCCGCTGAGGGGGGCTGCCCACGTCCAGCTCTTCGTTGAGCGCGTAGCTCCCTACCCACATTTGCGGGGTGGCTGACACGCAATTTCGATTGCTCAAGTTCCTTGGCGTCCAACTGCCCTTTCTTGTCCTTATCCAGTCGGTCGAACTCCGCTTCCATAAACTTTATCCACTCTTGCTTGGAGATTTTGCCGTTCTTGTCGGTATCCATGAGGAGCAGCAACTGCGTGACCTCGGGCTCTCCGAGTGCCAGTTTATCCTGCGGCTTCGGAACTGCTGCCCTTTGAGCGACCGCAGTTCCTAGTATGGCAACGGTAGCAGCACTGTGATAGCTAAAGCGACCTGTACGATCTTCGTTCGCCTCAACATAATTTGACCTCCACAATACTTGTTCCAGTGTCCTTTCACGCGGCGCGAGTCACTGGTTTTCGCCGCTCCGGTAGTTCAACTATCGAGTCTTCGCCAGAGTTGAGGCGCAAGCGCACCCAATAACCGCCTGAACGAGGCTTGCGCTCCTTGCATAGCCACAAGGAATCGCATGTAAAATGCGATGCCTGCCGCGCACACCAGTATCATCGTGGTTTTGAGGAACATATCGGGTCACCCGGCTGTGATCCCACTGCAGGAATGTTGCTTGGGATTACTCAACCCAGATCATTGAGCACGAAAATTCGTAAATTTCGAATAAACAATTCATAATTTATTCGTAAAAGTGCAGAGTTTCGTGGGGATTGTCATCCAGGTTTACTTTTTAAGATGGGATATTTCCGCCTGCCTCACTTCGGAGTTCCAGCAGCGTTCAGTCTCTAAAGGACGCCCCAAAGTCCATTTTTGATTGCAAATCCTACCAATGTTATCGTGGGACGGACAATTTTCCGAATCGTAAGATACTCAGTACGTCGAAGCTTTTCCTAGTGTGAAGAGTCCATTGAACACCAATCGCTGATGAACATACTTGACCTCGTTGTGGGCAAGCCCATCCGGACCACCGACGAACGCGCCGAGCAAATCGGTCCGGTGCAGGGCATCCCGATTTTTGGTCTCGACGCGCTTAGCTCAGCTGCTTATGGCCCGGAGGCGGCCCTCAGCCTCCTGATCCCCCTTGGCCTTCTGGGAGTTCGTTATATCGTACCCATCAGCGCTGCCATCATCGCGCTGCTCGTGATCGTGTACTTCTCCTATCGCCAGACCATCGCCGCCTATCCCTCCGGGGGCGGCTCCTATACGGTGGCACGGTTCAACCTTGGAGCGCCTGCCAGCTTGCTTGCCGCGGCCGCGCTCCTCGCCGATTACATTCTCACGGCCGCGGTGGGCATTTCCGCGGGTGTCGGCGCCTTGATCTCGGCCGTTCCGTCCTTGTTGCCGCACACCGTTTCTCTCTGCGTGGGAATCCTGATCGTCATCACCATTCTCAATCTCCGCGGAGTGCGTGATGCTGGCGCTGCTTTTGCGGTTCCTACTTACCTGTTTGTCGGCACACTTCTCATAACCATCGTCGCGGGCGTTCTGCGTGTGCTCCTCAGCGGAGGGCATCCCACACCTGCAGTTCCGCTTCCGCCTCCGCTGCCCATCACCGCAGCAGTAAGCTACTGGCTGCTGTTGAAAGTTTTTGCCAGCGGTTGCACGGCCTTGACTGGCGTAGAAGCTGTCAGCAACGGCGTGAAGGCTTTCCGGGAGCCCACCGTTAAAAACGCCCAACGCACTCTCTCCGTGATTATTTTTCTCCTGGCCGTGCTGCTGGCGGGAATTTCCTATCTGGTAAAAACCTACGGAATTGCTGCCACCGATCCGGGCCAGCCGGGCTACCAGAGCGTTCTTTCCATGCTCACCGCCGCGGTTTTCGGTAAGGGCCTGTTTTACTATCTGACCATCGGCTCGATTCTGGTCGTTTTATCTCTGTCCGCTAACACCGCCTTCGCTGATTTTCCGCGTCTCTGCCGCGCCATCGCCCAGAACAACTACCTCCCGCACGTCTTCGGCTATCGCGGCCGGCGGCTCGTCTACACCTACGGCATCGTCGTCCTGGCGGTACTCTGTGGCGGCGTGCTCATCCTTTTCGGCGGTATCACCGACCGGCTAATCCCGCTCTATGCCGTCGGCGCGTTTCTCGCGTTTACGCTTTCCCAAGCCGGCATGGTCATGCACTGGCGGAAAAATCGCGGCCCGAATTGGCTGAAGAGCGCACTCGTTAACGGACTGGGCGCCCTCGTCACCGGCATTACCACGGGCGTCGTGCTGGTTGCGAAATTCATGGAGGGCGCCTGGATTACGCTGCTTTTCATTCCCCTGACGATTGTTTTCTTCGCCATTGTGCGACGACACTACCACTCCGTGAAAGTGCTTACCAGTTGCAAGGTTCCGGTCGACGCGGCAGGTCTTAGCCAGCATCCCATTGCCGTGATTGCCATCGACCGCTGGAGCAACATCGCGCGCCAGGGGATTGAATTCGCTGCCCGACTTTCGCCGGAAGTGATCGCCTTGCACGTCGAGCCTAACGAGCATTCCGAATTGCTTCAAGACGACTGGGAGCAATACGTTGAGCGACCTTTTCGTTTGGCAGGCAAGGAGCCACCTCAGCTACACGTCCTGCCCTCACCCTACCGTTTTATCGTCATTCCCGTCGTGCAGTTCATTCTCGATCTTTCGAAGAAACATCCCGATCGCAGCATTGTTGTGGTCATACCAGAGCTAGTAGAGGACAGATGGTACGAATACTTCCTCCACAACCAGCGCGGCCGGCTTCTGGAGTGGGTGCTTCTCGCGCGCGGTAACGAACGCATCTTCACGGTGAGTGCGCCTTGGTACATTGGGCACGAGCCTAATAGGATCTGAAGCGGGGGATGATGAATAGGAAGGGTGAAGTGTAGCCCTTGACCGAACTCTCCGACATTCCTTCGACGGTTGGGATTGGAGTGAACGCGTCGCACCGATGGCTTGAGATTGGGAAGGCTCTTCGAACTTGCGCACCACCTGAACGGAGGTAAAATGGAAGTGGATCCCCTGGAGTGGGGAAGGCCATGGGCAGTCGTGCTGGCTTTCTTCCGCGGTCGCCGCGCATTCTTCCGATTTTAGTTTGCGTAATCTGTCTCCTCGCGCCCGCAGAGGGGCAACATGGAGGAGGAGGGGCCGGAGGTGGTGGCGGGCACTCCGCTGGAGGCGGGCACTCCGGCGGTGGACACTCTGGCGGGCACTCGGGTGGCGCGTACTCCGCCGGAAAGTCCTCTGGCGAGAGGCATGCGGGCGGGCACTTCGGGTGGCTGCACCTCGGGTTTGGAAGGCACGGCCGAAATGCGGAATCCGCAGCGTCTTCTATTGGCGATGCTTCACCCGCGCCGTCAAGCTTGTGGAACTTTCCCCCGACAGTGCGCCGACCATCCATTTCGAGGATTCCGTCAACCCTTCTCTGGTCTCCACCACCACGGCGGCTCCGCAGCCAAGTTTTGTTGGTCGCTTCGACGTTGCGTCCTCATCGCGGCATCTTCTTCAATCGCTTTCGGCAGATTCCTTCCTCCGGATGTTTCTTGAGCAGCGGAACCCAGGTTTGTTACTTCGAACCATTCTGGCCGTGGTTTTGCTCCTACGGTTACTTTGATTCTCTTGATTTCGGCTGGGGCTTCGGCGGAGACTCGGCTGATTCAGGCGACGACCTCAGCGCGCAGGGGCTTACGCAGTCGCAAATGTCCGCGATGCCGGCTACCGGCTATTCAGGGGAAGAAGACGCATTGGCTGGGAATTCGCCGGCGTCTCCTCAAGCTACGACGGGCGCAGTGCCGGAGGACCTGGCGCTGGGCAAGGGAGTCTTCGTGTTGGTGCTGAACAACGGAACGAGCCAGGCTGTGACGAACTACTGGGTGGCCGACGGCTATCTGGAATACATCAGCCCCGACCTCACGCGCAGTCACATTCCGCTCGATGCTCTCGACCTGCAAAACACAGTGAGCCGAAACGCTCCCCGCGGCCTATCGTTTGTGCTGCGCTCGACGCCTGCGCAGAATCGTTAGGTCCTGCGTCTTCAGGAGGCAATATCTGGGCCACTCTGCACGCCTTCGAGCACAACAACTTAGACGGAATGACGCTGAGTCCCCCGCCCAGATACGGGCAGACACTGCTTCCGATATGGGCACGAAAACATCGATCAGCGATCCCCTTGTAGAAAAATGACGCCCGAAAACTCTGAGGTTACATATGTCTGAGTGCGGGATTGCTTCAGGAAGGAAGCAATTCGGAGAAGCAAGTAGTCAGTTCAACGCTCAACGGAACCGTCTCCGCCGGGCCCGTCCGGTGGGGCCGAGTCCTCAACTGACGGATTGCCCGTGCTCTGACAAAAGGGCATTCACAATCGGGAAGCACTCAGTCGTGTGCGACGTGGGTAGCGCGCAGCTGTACTCGCTCGAATTGCAGTGCCCTAGCATTCGGGAACCAACCTAGTTGCAACACCTTTGAACCACTCCACCCGGACGATGGAAAGACGAATGCAATCTTGGCATCTGAAACTCATCTCAAAACGATCGCGAGCTTCTGACTGAAAGCCACTAAGAATTTCCGTTTCTCTGGAATTCCCCGCATGTCTGCGCCAAATATGCCAATTGCAAATTACGGCGGCGACCTTGCTGACAGAGTCACCACGGTATAGTGCAGGATCCGCCTCAGGGTAAACTCGCAGACGTTCCCGTGCAGAGAGAGGTCAGCGAACTGAGGCTGGGCCGCGTCCGGCGAAAGGACTTTCACTTCCCAGCCGCTCAGGTCGTCTTGGACTAGCCCGCCCAGCTCGAGCCGGACTTTCATGTTCTCTGCCGGGGCCAGATGATCGTAGTTGAGCAAGTGAAGAATAAAAGTTCGACCGTCGGGTTTCCGAGTCAACTGGCCCAGCACATAGCCGCGCGGCTCCAGGCTGAGGCGAGGCCCTTCGGCCGCGGCTTCGGCGCGTGCCACGATTTCCGACCTAGACTTTCCGGCGCTGATGATGACGCCGCCGCCGGCGGTGAACGCATGGAACCGGGCCTTTTGCTCGGCGCTGAGCTTGGGCAGGTCAGCGGGCATCACCAGCACCTTGAACCACTCCAGGGGGACTCCCTTGTCCAGGTGCGCGAGCACTTTGATCTCGAAGAAGACACTCTGCTTGAGGAATCCGTCGGCCAGCGAGTTGTGCGCCTCTGCGGAGATCAAGGCGATCCGCGCCGCCGGTGCCGCCTGGTTATACAACTCCCGATGCTCCACCAGAAAATGGTTGTATTGGGCGATGGCCGTCCAGGCCTCCTGAGCCTCCGGCTCGCCGTTGATCAGCGCTGAGAGGAATCGGCCCTCCATGTTGCGCGAGGTGGCAGCGCCAAAAGCATAGGCCTCGGCGATGGAAAGCTTCTGCTCGGCCGGGCTGGGGATGCAGTGTTCGCGCGGGCCGCAGTGGTAAAGGTCGTTCTCATATATCAGGGGCTGCCAAAGCTGCTTCTCTCCGCTCAGGAATTTGATATTGCGCGCGTTGTCGACCTGCCAATGACCGTCCCAAACCCCCGGAGTGTCCTTGCCGTCCTCCTCCCAGATCACCTCGTTGATGTCATTGATCGCAAACCGGTCTGGCGAAATGTGGACATTCGCATAAACCATGGCCTTGGGCCGGCCGGTCTCCCGCGCCTTCCGCTCCGCCATCCGCTGGGTGTCGTCGAGCAACTGGGCTAGGCCTTCGTTGTAACCGATCATGTTGTCCCACATGATCGCGTCCACTCCCGCATCCACCGCCAACTCCGCCTTCTTCAATAGATAGGCGCGCCATCCGGGCTTGCGCGCATCGGCCAGACGGCGGTCCCAAGAAATCTGCAGATCGGTTTTGGTCGGGCCGGCATAGAACATAGGGATGCGATGCATCCACAGGCCGTATTTCTTCGTTTCCGGGTCATCGCGGTAGGCGCTCGTGCGGAACATGTTGGAAGCTGACAGGTAAGCCGAGACGTGGATGCCGTTCTCATGGCAGCGCGCGATGACCTTTTTGAGATTCTCCCGGTTCTCGTTCTCGTCCTTAAGCGACCAGCCGCTGCTCCACGTGACCCAGATCCAGGTAAAATCCGCCTGCTTGAGCAAGCCGAGCATTTGCTCGAAATCGCGGTCATAGATGTGGGTCAGTACGTCCTTCTCTTCTCCGCTGAACTTCCTACCCCACCAGGTCCGCTCGGCCTTCCAGCTCTCGATTTGTCCGCCATCCAGGCGCATGAAACGAAAATTCCCCTGCTCCGCCCACGGCGGCACGTCCTCCGGCTTGGCGCGAAAAAGTTTCGTTGCCGGCTGAAAATGGGCGGAGCAGAGCAGCAGGGACGCGGCGACCAAACCAATTAGTGCGATGCTTTTCCCTATTCGGATACGCTGCATGGTTCCTCTTCCTACGAAACGACCAAGATCCCACTATGAACGGGCAGCGAGCTCTCGCATTTCTCAATCAAGAGGGACGCGCGTTCGAACTTGACGGCGAGACTCACTTCTGAGGCAGAGCGTTCAGGCTGCGTGTTTCGGAATCGTCAGGCCCTGTTGCAGAGTGAAATCCAGTAAGGTCTCGCTCGGGATCTTCACCTGGTCACCCTTGGTGATAATTTCCGAGCCAGCCCCTACTCCTGGCCCTGTTCCTGCCCCAATGGCCGCCGCTTTCCCTTCCCCTGCAAGCGCACCAATGATGCTTCCACCTTTCCTTGTTGGCGGGTCTACTTTTGCGTTGTCTCTGGGATTGGACATGGCTGTACATGCCAGATTTCTGTTGCGTATTCAGTGATGGTGCGGTCGCTGGAGAACTTTCCCGAGCCTGCTACATTCAAGATGGCCCTGCGTGCCCACTCGTCGGAATCGGCATATAACGCGTTCAGCTGCGAGTCTGCCGTGAGGTATGACCTCAGGTCCGCCAAGTGCATGTAGTGGTCGCCCTGCTTCAGCAACATGTCCCGCAACGGCTCGAAGACACCTCGCTCATCGCAGCTGAAATAATCCGAGAAAATCAAATCCAGGGCTTGGCGGGTCTCCGGATCGTGTTCGTAGTGCCAGCGCGAGTTGTACCAGCCGCGACTGCCAATCACCTGCTCAGCCGTCAAACCGAAGAGGAAGAAGTTCTCCTCGCCCGCCTCTGCCGCCATCTCAATCGTCGCGCCGTCGCGTGTACCGATCGTCAGTGCGCCGTTCATCATGAATTTCATGTTGCTTGTGCCGCTGGCTTCGTAGCCTGCCGTCGAGATCTGATTGGAGACGTCACTGGCGGGGATCAGATGCTCCGCAAGCGAGACGCAATAGTCGGGCAGGAATACGACCTTCAGCCGACCGCGCACTGCGGGGTCGCCGTCGATGGTCGCAGCCAGATTGTTAATGAACTTGATGATCACCTTGGCGAGCCCGTAGGCAGGCGCGGCCTTGCCGGCGAAAAAGAAGGTACGGGGGTACACATTGAGCCCCGGGTCATGGCGCAGCTGGTTGTAAAGCACAACGATCCGCAGTGCATTCAGGAATTGGCGTTTGTACTCGTGGATGCGTTTGACCTGGCAATCGAAGATCGACTCCGGACTAACGGTCTGCCCTGTCGACCAGCGAAGCCAATCACAGAATTCTCGCTTGGCATTTTGCTTGGCTTTGCGGAAGTCGTCACAGAAGCCTTTGTCCTCGGTGAATTCTTTGAGCTTGGTTAATTCGCTTAAATCGCGGATCCAGAAATCTCCAATGGCGTTAGTGATGAGTCCCGAGAGTCCTGGATTGCATAATTGCAGCCAGCGCCGGGGTGTGACTCCATTCGTTTTGTTGTTGAAGCGTTCCGGAAAGATTTCCGCCAGATCTCTGAGCGTGGTCTCACGCAACAGGTTGGAGTGAATTGCTGCGACCCCGTTCGTACTGTGAGAACCTAGGACCGCCAAGTTGGCCATACGGACCTTCTTGTCAGGGCCATCTTCGATAAGGCTGACGCGCTGAACCCGTTCCTGGTCGCCCGGAAAGCGTCCGCGAACATTCCCAAGAAAACGGCGATTGATTTCATAGATAATCTCAAGTTGCCGGGGCAGCATTTGTTGAAACCAAGCCACTGGCCATTTTTCAAGCGCTTCAGGCAAGAGAGTGTGATTGGTATACGCCAACGTTTTCTGCGTAATCTGCCAGGCTTCGCCCCATGGGAGATGGACCTGGTCAAGCAGGATTCGCATCAGCTCCGGCACAGCCAGAGAGGGGTGCGTGTCGTTCATCTGGAGTGCGACTTTTTCTGGAAAGGAACTCCATTGCGAGTTCGAGCGTTGAAAGCGACGCACCGCATCTGCCAGCGAGCACGCAACCAGGAAGTACTCCTGCATCAGGCGCAGCGCCTGTCCCATGACTCTTGAATCGTCGGGATAAAGCACACGGGTGAGCGTTTCGGCCGAGAGGGTCTGAGTGAACGCTTCTACAAAATCGCCATGCGAAAACTCTTCAAAGTTGAAATAGTCTGGTGCAGCTGCGGCCCAGAGTCGCAGGGTATTGATGGTGGAACCACCGTAACCGATCACCGGACGGTCGTATGGAATGCCGATCAGAGTCGATGGACGTCCAGGTACGGGAACGAGGCTCCCGCCGCTGAGTTCGAATGAGCAGCCTAGGTTAACCTCCACCTTCTCGTTCGGACGGGCAATCTCCCATGGATCAGGAGAACGCAACCAGTTATCCGGCAGCTCCTCTTGCCATCCCTTCTGGATGGTTTGCTTGAAGATTCCGTACTCGTATCGCAGTCCGTAGCCCATCGCCGGGAGCTGCATCGTCGCGGCAGATTCAATGAAGCACGCCGCTAGGCGTCCAAGGCCGCCGTTGCCGAGTCCCGCATCGGGTTCCTGCTCAACAATCTCGAGGAGATTGAGTTTCTTGTCCTCGGTGAACTGGTTCGTGAGCGGAGCGAGCAGAAGGTTCGTAACATTGTTTGCCAGCGAGCGGCCGATGAGAAACTCCATCGAAAGATAGTAGAGCCGCTTAGGATTTCGTTCTTCGTAAGTCTTCTCGGTCAAGAGCCATCTCTGCGATAGAACGTCTCGCACCGACCGCGCAAGAGCCTCGAACCGGTCACGCGAAGTCGACGCTGCAAGATCGACGCCACTGTCGAACAGCAAGTGCCGTTCATACAGTGCTTCGTCCGTTCCGGAGAAATGCACGGGACCACATCCGTACTTGGCGCTGAGTTGCTCAGTATCCGGCACTGCTTGCCGCTTTGCGGCGGCCTTAGTATTCATCATTCACTTGTCTCCGATCTGCTAACATGCGCCGGCTAACCTACACCGGGACAATTCATGTGGTTCGAAGGTTGTAATCGCACCCACTGCTATCCCAGGGAATAACCGTGGCGGACACTTGCTGACTTCAGCGTTCGCAAGGCCATTTCCAACCGGTAATTTCAGTACTGTCGATCCCGCACTCGTAAGCGTGACGCCGGCATGCAATTTGAAGATCGCGGAACTCTTCTTTGGCGTGCGCGCCGATGCGCTGCAGTTTCGCTATGCGGTCAATCGCGTCGATCGCAAGACTGAACCGGTCTGTCTGGTTGTTGATCGCCAGCTCCATCGGTGTGTTAATGTTGCCTTTCTCCTTGTAGCCGCGCACATGCAGGTTGTGGTGGTTTGTGCGGCGATAGGCAAGACGGTGAATTAGCCATGGATAGCCATGGAAATTGAAGATGATCGGCTTGTCGGTCGTAAACAGAGAATCGAAGTCCGCGTCTGTTAAGCCATGTGGATGTTCCGTGCTCGGTTGCAGCTTGAACAGGTCAACCACGTTAATGAATCGGATTTTCAAGTCAGGGAATCGTTCCCGAAGCAGTGCCGTCGCGGCCAGAGCTTCCTGGGTGGGGATATCGCCCGCGGCAGCAAAAACAACATCGGGTTCCTGGCCTTCATCATTACTGGCCCAATTCCAGATACCAATACCTTTTGTGCAGTGCGTAACGGCAGCATCAATATCCAGGTACTGCAGATGGCGCTGTTTGTCCGAGACAATGACGTTGATGTAGTTTTCCGATCGCAGACAATGATCGGCTACGGAGAGCAGACAGTTGGCATCCGGCGGTAGGTAGATGCGCGTAACGGCGGCGCTCTTGTTGAGTACTACATCCAGGAAGCCAGGGTCCTGGTGCGTAAAACCATTGTGATCCTGACGCCACACGGTTGAGGTAATGAGAAGGTTCAACGACGCGATCTTGCGGCGCCAAGATAATTGGTTGCAGATGGACAGCCACTTGGCGTGCTGATTAAACATCGAGTCGATCACGTGCACAAAAGCTTCATAAGACGATAGAAAGCCGTTGCGACCGGTAAGCAAGTAGCCCTCGAGCATGCCTTCCATCGTGTGCTCGCTCAACATTTCGACAACGCGTCCGTCCGAAGACAGCTCTGTTCCATCACGGTCCTCGGGGAAACTTTCAGCGATCCAGAATTTCTTCGAAACCTCATAAATTGCGTCAAGCTTGTTGGACGTATTCTCGTCGGGCGCGAACACTCGAAAGCTGTCCATATTCCACTTCATGACATCGCGCAGAAAACGTCCCAGCGGCGGAACGTTCTCTACTTCGGTATTTCCGGGGCGGTCGATCTTGACGGCATAATCTTGAAACTCGGGCAACCGCAGTTTTGTTCGGAGCTCTGCATTCGCGTGCGGACTGGCGCTCATGCGGCGCTGCCCTTTCGGCGCAAATGCGGCGATCTCCGGTCGCACCCTCCCGCATTCATCGAAGAACTCGTCCGGCTTGAACGATCGCAGCCATGTCTCAAGTAGGCGCAGGTGTTCTGGGTTAGTCTTCACGTCGGCCAGGGGAACTTGGTGCGAGCGCCAGAAGGCTTCAACGTGATGACCATCTACCAGGGTAGGTGCGCTCCATCCCTTTGGTGAGCGTAATACCACCATCGGCCATCGCGGCCGTGTGGCAAGGCCGCTCTTCCGGCATTCCTGCTGATGGCCTTTAATTTCCGCGATGCACTGCTCAAGCGTCGCGGCCATTGCCTGGTGCATGCTGTCGTGATCGGATCCCTCCACGAAGTAGGGATTCCAGCCGTACCCGCGTAACAAGTCTTCCAATTCTTCGTGAGTGATCCGTGCAAGCAGAGTCGGATTGTTGATCTTGTATCCGTTGAGGTGAAGTATGGGTAACACAGCCCCATCGCGGATTGGATTCAGAAACCTGCTGATGTGCCATGAGGTGGCCAGTGGGCCGGTCTCGGCTTCGCCGTCACCCACGACCGCCGCCACGATCAGCTCGGGATTGTCAAATGCGGCTCCGCCAGCGTGCGAGAGCACATATCCCAGTTCACCTCCTTCATGAATCGAACCCGGCGTTTCTGGAGTACAGTGGCTACCAATGCCGCCGGGGAATGAAAACTGCTTGAAGAACTCTCGCAGGCCTCTCTCATCCTGGCTTTTCTCCGGATAGATTTCACTGTACGTGCCTTCCAGATACATAGGCGCTAAAACTCCCGGCGCCCCGTGTCCTGGGCCTGCGAGAAAAATCATCTCAAGGTCGTCCCTCTTTATGAGACGACTCAGATGGGTATAGAGGAAGGCGAGCCCAGGGCTTGAGCCCCAATGGCCGAGCAGTCGGCTCTTGATATGTTCTGGCTTTAGGGGCTCCCTTAAGAGAGGATTCGTCTGAAGGTAGATCATTCCTAGAGCAAGGTATTTGCACGCGCGCCAATAAGCATCGATCCTGCTCAGTTCATCTGGGCTGAGCGGTGAACCCGCAACAGTTGATCGTGCAATTCCTTCGGCGCTCAGTGGTCTGGCTAGTTCTTCAGTTTCTGCTAACGGGGTCATTTTCCCTTCCTTATTCGTCTTCGTGCTCTTCTGCCACTTTGGGGCCCGGCAAGTGTCCGCCTTCGTCTGCGTCAACACTCATCCCATAACCTGATTGCAGGCGTCTCTCAATTGACAGTTTGAAGGCTCCAGCATTGCTCGTCGCCTCTACGTTGCAACTCGCGTTGAATCTGTTCGATTTCCCTAGCATCGCTGGCACTGATAGCGACTTCTCCGGCGAGAATGGTGTACAGCATGTCAATGAGCGTGTCAGTAGGGATGTTCATCAGTTCTCTGAGCATGGCCTATTCCCCTGGAGCAGTCTGAAGTCGCACTTCGTATTCGCAATCCGACTGCCAGAAGTGGCCCGCTGTAAGTGGATGAAAATACCTCTCTCACAATGGATTGGAAGCTCCCGACAGAGACATCGAATGACCTGCCAAGGGCAGTGCCCGAGTTTGGGCAGCAAGCGAAGGTACCCGAGCCGCTGACCTATAGTTGGAGCGGTCATAAATCAATCTGCGAGAGCTTTACTACGGCTTTTGGGGCGGCGTTTGCTGAATCTGCACGGTAGGAATCCGGTCCGCCTTCGTCGTATCAACCGAAACTATGCCAAAGTTGCCGTTCGAATCGCGCGCTCGAATGGTTACCGTGGACTGTTCTCCCGAAAGTTCGGGAACGATCTTGCCGTCAACCAATACGGACGCCCGGAGAACCGAGCTGGGATCGCCTGGATTGATCTGTTCGATTCTTTGTTCGGTTGCTCGCTCGCCAGTGGAATTCGAGCTCTCGGTACTGGTTTTGCGCTCAACGAGGTGCAGGCTACTGTCCCGCGTGGTACCTGGGACATCGATAGAATAGGTTTCAACGACGCTGCGCTTTTCTCCAGAAGTGCTCTCGGTCTCTTGGCTCACCACTCGAGAGATTTGACCGAGCTTACCCTCCGCATCGGGCCGGGATACTCTCTCCTCGATGCTGCGGTCTTTCGCTCCTTGCGTCGCAGTATTGTGCCGTATCTCGCTCAGTTGCCACTTTCCGTTAACGTCCGGAAGCCATGTGGTTTTCTCAGTTTCGGCGGTATCGTTTGCGGCTCGCTTGCGGAGCTCGTGCGTCTTGAAAGCTGGAGCCAAACCGCCGTTGATGCTTGCGAGCATCACCGTCGTGTTTGCTTCTTCCAGATCCTCCCCGATTTTTTTCGTCTCTACGATTTCGCGTTGTACTGCTTGAAGCCGTCCATTGACGTCGGGGTTGTAGGTCACCCGCACCATATTCGAGTCATCGCCAGGCAGTATGTGTTTCTCCTCTTCCGTGACCTGCACGAGGGATTGTTTTCCATTTACATCGCGGGCGAACGTGCGCATCGTGGTTTTTTCGGTGGAAGTATCGACGGTCAGGGTTTCTCTTTCGATGTCCTGATAAGGTTCGAAATGTCCATCGGTCCCGCGGATCTCGACCGATCGCTTGTCCAGCGTCCGGTTGCCATTCTCGCTGTGGCTTTCGATGATGCGCACGGGAATACGTTCAGGGAGTAGATCATCGCTCTTCAAGTCCGTTGTGGCTGTGCACGCGTTGGTCGGCAGGCGGAGAGCCGCTTTAACACTGTCCTCGGGCATGGACTCACCGCAGATCGCAAGCTCAGTCACAGAACGAAGACGGATCTTGGCCTCTTCGCTAGCGCTAGACGACTGCCCAAAACATGGGGAAACCACGCATGTTGCCGCCACGACCATCCACAACGCTCGAAGATTCCAGAGCCCACGCATAAAACTTGCTCTCCCTATGGTTTCTGACACTGTGAGAGTGCCGCTTAGGAGGCCTCTCCATGACAGCAATCGCACTCTGGTTTCCAAACCCGCGCTGTTGCAAGGTGCTGCTTAGCAATGACCTCTACGCGAGCTTTTCTTCTGGACGCTGCCCGTATTGAGGCATTGACCGCAGCCGGGCAGGCAACGTGACACGCAAAATTGGTCACATCATCACAGCTTCAGTCACTTAGGCAGAAGGCAGATTGGCGAGCAATCTGCACTCCCTAGGGCGCGCATGAGGATGGCGCCGGATATGTTCAAGATCACGCAAAACACGGTTCATCGATTCTCACTCGGAGAAATCATACTCATGGCGGCTATGAACGAAATAGAAGCCCAGCGAAAAGCTTCAGCAGCGACGAGCAGGCCCGAGAGAACCAGCTAGGAGTTGGCGATGATCTCTGACGAACAACAAAAGATTAGTTCGCAGGGTATGTCTCTGCAGATCGTGTGGCGCAATCCGCGCACTCACGTCAGGGCATCCCTAAGAGCGAGACAGGCAAAGCGATCTCTACTGCCGGTGGGCAGAACAAGCCAGCAAGATTCTCGCTCGGCGGTCCAATTGGGACACCAACAACAATTGGGTTGAATGAATGTCGAAGAACCGATCGGCCCGCTAATCAACCTCAAGGAGCAGCGTGCTCGAGTTTCCCCCATTAGCACACCCCACTACATAAGTACTTCCCGGCGACGTCACCGTAAATCGATACATCTTCCCGGCTGAACCGCCGTAAGACTCAAATGTTCCCTGTGTAACCGTGGTTTGCAGGTGACGTGAATCGATGAATGTCGTTGCCAACAGATTTCGGTTTCACAGGATCTGGGATTGGGGCACGAAGGCGCTCCATTCAACACTCAGCACGAATGAAACGGTATCAGCAGAAATCGGGTTAGGCGAGAATGCGCCAATCTGTGGATACGGGGCTGCCTACAAGAACGACCTGCAAAGCGATTCCCAGAACAGCGGCTAGATAATGTAGTGCTCGCCATACTCGCATGCGGTTCACAGGTGCTTTCCTTCAAGAACTTATTTCAAGAAATTGACCTCGAACTTGCCGCCAATCGAAGCTCCGCCCATGCGGAGGCTCGAAGTCAGTGCTTACCTCGGCTTGTGAATTTGCCCAAGATGAACTCCTGAGCCAGACTGCCGACGACGTGCAGACCCATGTCGATCCCAAAAGTCTGGAATACATGGCCGGCCGTCCGAGTCGAACCGGGGTAGTAAGCGGTAGAAATGGAGTATCCAATTAAACTTCCGCCCCATTGCGAATAATTCGGCTGCCAGGCCCCGTTATCTCCCTTACAGACAAATGGAGCTGACATGGCATGAAAAGCCCGGGACTTCTTCGTACCGGTGCCCTGGTAGAAATAGCGAGGATCCTGATGCAGAAGCGATGGCAGAATAGCGTTGCTGATCAAGCTTCCGGTAACGGCATCGGCGAAGCCAGCTCCCAACCGCTTGCCATAGCCTTTCGCACCTTGATGCCATTCGCTTGGATCGTCACGAGCCTGTTGGACGCCAGCCCACGCAGCCGTGCGTCCGAAGAAAAACGGATTGGTGAGGCTTTTGTATGCCAGGTGGAACTTCATCCTCGAAGTAAGTGGCTCGGGGTGAGGTTCGTACACCACATACATATTCGGTATGAAACTTAGAACGCGCTGATGTTCTTCAGCCTTGAGCTGTTGGGTAGCAACTTCCTTCGAGGAGTAACTCACCGTGACTGCCCGCTGCACAGCCAGGATGCGAAGTTTAATCTCGGGTAGCGTCTTGTTCTCGCCCGGTTCGACCGTAATGGACGAGTTCCAATCTGCAAATCCTTCAGAGGTGACGGTGATCTGATAGGCGACTCCGGCCGGGGCTTGGTCGAAGGCGAAGCCTCCGTCGTCTTTGGTGAGCGCCGTGAGGCGGTCGCCAGCCGGCCCTTGGAGAATCACGTTGGCGGCGGGAATCGGATCGTCAGTGGTATCGACGACCGTGCCAAGGACGGTTCCTGTTTTCGCGGCCGCCGCCGTGAAAGATTGCGCCGACATCGGCACGGCAACGGCCACTGCACCGATGACGATCAAAAGCAACAGATGGGCTCGCTTCGAGAGCGATGCCAAAGGCGAGTTGGGCGAGATGCGTCTATGTTGCAGCATTGTGATACTCCTAAGCTCCCGACAGCGTGAAATTAATCGTGATGCGTGAGTCAACCTCAACTGGTTCACCGTCGATCAGGTATGGCTTGTAACGCCACTGCTTCACCGCATCAATTGCGGCTTGCGCGAAGATTGGTAAACCGCTCTCGACTCGCACATCCTTCACGCTGCCATCCTGGCTGATCACGGCCATCAGCACTACAGCGCCTTCAAGACGTGTCCGTCCCGCCTCCGGCGGATATTGCGGTGGAACGTCGTGGATCAGGTTGGCCTCGACTACCCGGGAGGCGACACGGATTCTCTTTACCGGCCCCGGCACAGGCGATTTCGCAAGGACGGGAGCGCTTGGCGTGCTACGCAGGGTTTCGCTAAACACTCCGCCGGAAACGCCGCCGACCACTCCACTAGGTACTCCCCCGACGACACCGCCCGTTGTGCCGACCGGAGGTGGCGGCGCTTCTTGCGTTTTATGCACTGGCGCGAGAATGCCAGTGCTTGTCGGGGTAAATATCGACGGAGGCGGAGGTGTGGGCGCTCGAAGCTTCGTAGCATTGTCAGCCGCGGGCGGCGGCTGTAGGTACAACCTCGTCGACGTTTCTCTCTTGGGGAGTGGATCCGTGTGAAACAACGGAATGACAACTACTGCCAGCAAGAAGAGGCACTGCAAGGACAGGGCACCAGTTCCCGCCAATGGATTTCGTCCTAACTTCGCGCCTGATTCAATCTCGCGAAATAAGGAACCCTCTTCAATGCCGCGCTGTCTGGAAGGGACCGGAAGCTGCTTTTCCTCTTCCGTCGGCAGTGCGGCAACCCGCAAATCAATTCGCAGCCCCGGCCTCTGAAGGATCGGGTATGCGATGCGCTGAACTAAGTCCGAAGGATGGTCACAAGTCGCCATTTACATTGATCCCTTTCCAGGCAGCATCGCTCTCCCCTGTTGTGAATTGCCACGCGGATCAGGTCAGAACGTCAGGTACCCGATCTTGCCTCACGCACTATGAAGGCATTTTGTGGGCCAAGTGGAAGTCATTCTAGGAAAGGGGCATGGACCATTGAAATCGCACCCTGGTGTGCCCAGATGAGGGCAGCTGCCTGCAAAAGGTCATCAGCAGTAGGTTTGGGCACAGACGGCTACGCAAATTCCGGTGTGATGCGTGACACATCAAGACGGATAGCCGAAGACCAAACTCCCTGAACACCCTTGATCTGCCCACGAGTTATGCCTTTGATTGACGTCGTTCTCAATCTGTTCAGGAGAGAGATGGATAATCGGCGCATTCTCGCCCTTCGTCGGTTCCCTTTCCCTTGGGATGGCCGAAGGATCCCTATCTCTACCGACCAACGTGAGATTGCGCGAAACCCGGCGGGGTGTTTTAGGCCAGCGGGACTGCGGTAGTGATCATTGGGAGCGCCGAACCACAAATGCCACAAATGCAGCGCGCGTCGATGTTCCTTTTAAAACTCTTCGGCTACTGTAGCTGCTAGTGCTTCGCTGTGGGGCGAGGCTACTGTTGCGCGTCCAGCCTGCGTGATCTGGTAATCGCGATATTCAATGCTTAGAACCGCTGTGCCGAAGACACGAACCTTGGTTTCGCTCTCATTGGATTCCGGCAACCAGAAGTCACCGATTTTCTGGTAGCGACGTTTGAAGTCAGTTTTGACAGTCCACCAGGAGGGGTTGACGGCCGGCTCGCCCTCGACTCGAGTTATCGCGAAGTCCTTTGCATTCACCCAAATGTGCCCGCGAAACAGAAACTTGTTCTTGCTTCGCGGCTGCGCATCGAGCACATAGAATTCGTCCGTGGTGCTCTTCTCGTGCTCAACCAGTTGAAATGTATAGTTCTCGGGCGTTATGGCCGAACGCTGCTGATTCTCATCCCGCATCGACTCCTGTTCCGCCTCCAGGAGTTTCTTGAACACACGGTCTCGGACCGTGCCAGAGCCGCTCTCTGACAAGACCGTGAACTCTTTCTTATCTGGTGACTGGTAGTCAGTTCGTACGACCATGTCGGCCTTCTTGTGTGACAGACAGTGGCACTCCAGGTGATAGCTACGAACACTGGAATAGCCCTCGAGTGCCTTGGCGCGTATTTCGTTCATTGCAACTACACGTTGCATCACCTCATCGGCGCTCAGAGTTGCAGATACATTTGCCTGCTGTGCAATTGCTGGGGCGCCAATAATTAACAAAGCGAATGCGCGCACAAACCAGCGCCCATCAGATTTCCTCGCGTGGTAAAGCGGAGTCATTGCAAGAGTCTCCTGGTGAGATCTGAGAATCCAAACCTGCTTGTGTTTGTCGATGCGGTTTCTTGAGCATGGTTCTCGAATCGAGGTGGTGCCCCCCGCAACTGGGTTAGCGTGAACTCTTCCTTCCCGTTCTTTGGCCCGGGCACGACAGGATCGAAGAGATAAATCGTGCTCGCCAAAACCGGTCCGACGCGGATTTCGCTATGGGGCATCCCAGAGTTTCCCAAAGCATCGAAGAATCTCTGCGTCTCAAAGAAACGGCGCGAAGGCTCAAGCACAATCAGATCTCCGTCCTGCGGTGCGTAATGCGTGTCGTAAAGCGGCACAATCCGAAGATCCGCGCGCCCGCAGGCGTGCAGATAGTAGGCCATGCTCATCGGTCTTGCGGTTGCTACCGTCGTCGCAAGCGGGGCGAACGGACAGACCGTTTGCGCTACCTCGCGCGTGTCAAACTCAGAAACTTCATCCGGTGCAAAGTAGCGTGTGATGTTCTGTTTCTCTCCGCCAATCGAGTTCAGGTAGAACGAATAGTAGGGTGCCCAAGAGTGCAATTCGAGGAGCGGCCATCCCAGCAAGATAACGGCGGCGAAACCCACAAGGGCTCGGGACAGGACTTTTCCTTTCGCGGCCTTCAGTGTCTGTTGCACCGCATATCCGCCTGCGAGGTAGAAAAAGGGCAGGAGCGGAAGTGAGTATCGGATCCACTTGGCTCCGCTGGCGGACAGCCCGACTAATTGAACCAGCCCGAGCGATAAGAAAAAACACGACGCGAGTGTCCGGCGATCTCGCAAAAGCAGTACGGAACCAGCAATGACGGCCGTGAGGATCGGAATCGGTGTCTTTACGAGCACGAGCCAGAGGTAGTAGAACCACGGTACCCCGGCAAGCAGGCGCGCGGGGAAATTCACATACAGCGTGCCATCGAAATTGTAGCCACTGTGCTTGACTCCGTCATGGTGGAGCCAATGCAAGATGCCGTTGAAGTTGGCCGGAGAGAGAATGACCGGGTTCACCACAACAAAGGTAAGAAACATGACGAGGAAAAAACGTTTGTAGCTGAATTGAGACGGCTTGCGACTCAGCCCATTTGTTCCCGCAAGAAACCAGGCCATCGCGTTCAAACCAAGGAGGTGAAGAATGTACTGCGAGGCCAAAGCCAGACCAAAACCGATGGCACTCAGGTCGTACCATCGCCGCGCACTATCATCCTGATCTGCAGGTTGGGCGGCGCGACAGTAGAAGTAGCAGGCCAGCAAAGTGAAAAAGGTAAGCGGCGTTTCCTCCTTCGTAAGTCGATTCAGCGCGACTGGCAAAGGCGCAATTGCCCAGAAAAGACTGGCCGCAAAAGAGCCGGCAACACCCATCATTCGGCGGCAGAAGAAGAAAAGGATTGCCGTGGTGGCGGCACCGAACAGCACGTTGGGCAGACGAAGCCAGCCCTCAGGATTCAGCGAAGGCCAGCCATGCACCGCGGCGACCCGACTCCAGCGTTCCCCCGCTGCCAGGCTCGCCCAAGCAAGCACTTTTGGCAACATCGGATGCTCGCCATTGACCCCGGCAAAGTGTCCGTGTCGATACTCTTGAACGGCCGCCCATTTGGCCACCTCATCCTCGGACAGGCTGTTGAAGTCGACCCGGTAGACGCGAACTGAGAATGCCAGAACCGTCAGCAGGAGCACGATGCCGACCTCCCAGTAATGTCCAAGGCGACGATCTGGAATCTCACTCAACACGCGTGCTCCCGCTTACGGCGCGAACGCGATTGCATGATTCCGTTCTCGATGGATTGAGCTTTCGCAACGATTTCGCTCAGCCTGGCCTGGAGTCCCAGGTCCGCTAACGCCTGTTCGATTGCAACCACTGTGACTGTCGAGCCCAGTCTCTCGCGAGAAACCTGACCAGCCGAGGTCCCGGTTGAGTCAGCTCGTTTCGTGTTCGCCGCACCTCGTCGCGTGCTCACGAATTCACCTCCGATGTGATCGCAGCTTTCCGATTGGCGTGCTGATCGAGCACCGCAGAGACAGCGTAGGGCCTGCGCTCAGAGCGATTGAAGTACTGCCAAACCTCCAACTCGCCCAGAAGTCCGAGCGCTATTAGCTGGAGCCCTACCAATATCAGTACGGCCGCGAACACCAGCAATGGCCCGTGTTGCTGTAGAACATCGATTCCCGTAACGACTTTCCAGATCAGAAGCCAGAGTGCGATGGCCGAGCCCAAACCCATATTGATCGCGCCCAGCCGGCCAAAGAAGTGGAGCGGGCGCGACATGTACCGCAGAAGAAATCGGATCGTCATGAGATCGAAAAATACCCGGAACGTACGAGAAATGTTGTAGTGCGATGCGCCGTGCTTCCTATGGTTATTTTGAATGGGTATTTCACAGATCGAGGCTCCGTAAAAGGAAGCCAGAGCGGGGATGAACCGGTGCATTTCGCCATAGAGAGGCAATTGTCGGAGCAGGTCGCCCCGATACGCCTTGAACGTGGTCCCAAAGTCGTGGATGTTGACGCCGCTGAGCTTGGCCATCAGCCAATTGGCACAACGCGAAGGAATCTTTCGCAGCAGCAAATTGTCCATGCGATGGCTGCGCCACCCACTCACGATGTCATAGCCCTCTTCGATTTTTTCGAGGAACCCAGGAATCTCCGCGGGATCATGCTGAAGGTCACCATCCATGGCGATCACGTAGTCGCCGGTGCTATGCGCAAATCCAGCCGCCAGCGCTCCGGTTTGACCGAAGTTTCGCCGCAACTGAACGACCGTCACGCGAGGATCGATCATTGCAAGTTCCTTTAGCAGCTTGTACGTGAGGTCGGTGCTTCCATCGTCTACAAAAACGAACTGGTGGTTGCGGCCAAGAACCTCCATAACGGCGTGCAATCGCCAGTACATTTCGATGACGTTGGGTTCTTCGTTATGAAACGGCACGACAATGGAAACGCTCGCTGCAGTCTTGAGATCAGGCATGCTGCACCTTCCTAAAAGCGCGATCCATTGCCTTCAGCCATTTCCGATCGTGCTCAGTTAGAAAGATGTGCGGGTCGTCTTCCAGGGAATTGAGTAAATCGCAGATTTCATTCGCAAAGTCCCAGTTCTGATCCAACACGCCCAGGATGTTGCGTCCGCCTCGCTGGATTGTAGGAACGCCATTCAGAGATGTTGTTGAGTACATCTCGACTCCTTCGTCGCTCTTGTGCTTCAGCACAGCAGCGGCTTGCATAACACTTCGTACAGCCAGCCGTGTCATCGCACTTGGCTCGCCAAACGCCACAACGCGGCAAATCACTGAATTGAAGGAGCATGGCCGAGCATCGGGCCCGAGATAGGTGCCCACATTGCGGCAGTGCCCTTGAACGGTCAGGACCGCCGGCGGGCGGAAAAGACGGATTGCACCAAGTACCAACGACTTAGGGCGATGCCCGAAATGGTTGGCGGCCTGCACTATCACGGTTGAATTCAGTTCCGTATCAAGGGAGTCGGACTTGTCCGTTGAGGTCACCCATCTACCGAGAGCCAGCTATTCAACCCTCCCACGGGACAACCGTAGGAAAATACGTGCCCACTCGCACAGAACGAAGTTCATGGAGATTCTCCTGGTTGTGGTTGATTTCCTTTTTGGGTGTCACCACGTTCACCTCAGCCGTGTGTTCACGCTGAAAGGCGAGACATATAAGGTGTGCTGTGACTGCGGCGCGAAATTTGCATATTCACTGGAAACCATGTCGATTGAGCACCGCCTGCCACTCACTCCTGTCTTGACCCAGTTTCGAATTGCCTGAGAAGGAAAAGGAAGATGAGCACACGGCAAATGAGAATGAGGCGGTCAAATCGACACCGCAATTTCATCTAGTCCCAGATTCAGAGCTGCTGGTGAAATGCCAAAAAGGAACGTACACAGCTCGATAGACGCATGGCAAGCCATTTGCAGTTTTATGGAGGGTACACAATGGCAACACTAGCGCTGAACTCACGGATTCAATCCCTCGTAACCGAATACCGTGTATTTTGGCAATTTTGGCCGCAATTTGAGCAGACACATGGTGAGCGCCGTCTGATCGGCTTTGAAGTGGAGTTGATTGGTTCTCACACGTCCGACCTCAACCACGTCGATCCCGCATGCCCTAGATGTCGGAATGTCAGGGCCGTGTTGCTTTCAATCGCGAACCTTGTACCCGCAGATCTAGCACTTGACCCAGATTCCCTCAGGTACAACATCGACTCTCATTCAGGCGCGATTCTGTGTTTGCCTGCCCTAGGCAACCGCTCGGCCGTTTGGGTGAGTGTTTACCTCTCCTGGAGTCGGTCAAGTGGCCAGTCGTTTGAGACAGATCTGTTGACCGAGGTTAGAGCACTCCTGAATAAGTGGGGCATTCACCAGCGTTAGCTACACCAGCGTGGGTCCTCTAAGCCGGACTCAAATCAGCCATTCCGCCCTCATTTTGCCACTTGCCCGAATTGCGGCAGTTGCTTGCACGACTGGAAAGCTGTACCGAACGGTTCTCGGCTCACCGATTATGCCGTCGTTGAAGTACGTTGAAGTGCGAAACCTGTCATCCAGTCGGACCTTCTAGAATTCGATTCTCTTCAACAAGCAACATGGATGGCCCGTGCCCGCATGCGGACAATGACCGCATTGCGGCAATTCAGACGAGCCAGCCTCCTCCACGAGGCAATTACATCAATTACATAGCACCAGCGGCATTGGTCCGAAACGTGCGCTCTGGGGAATAGGGAGAGCAGAAAAAAGCGTTTCGAGGATCAAGCCAATGTTTCGTGCAGAAATCCTGTGGTTAGCAAGTGGTCCGACCCTGAAGTTGGAAGGCAAACTCGTCGCTGATTGGGCAGAGCAGGCCAAATGTCTAGTCACAAAGGATGTACTGCCCAAGGGTTTGCTCGTCGACCTCACTGAGGTGAGTTATGTCCATTCAGCGGGCGAACAGTTGCTGAATTGGTTGGCTAGTGTCGGCGCAGTGTTTATTGCTAGCAGCGTCTACGCATTTGCCATATGCGACCGACTGCGGTTACCGCTTATGCAAAGGATAGTCGAGCGACGCAAGCGTCGGCAGAAGAGGGGCCGGGAGAGATCCTCCATTAAGCACTCCCATCCAGTTGAGGCCGTTTGAGGGCGTTATAGAAAGAGGAGAATTATGTCCTGGTTTCACTCCAGCACAGCCCCAGTCGATGCCCGCGATCATGCATCGCCAGCCGAAGTCGTTGCTTGCTTTCAGGATCAAGGAAATGTCCTGAGTCAGCTTGCGTTTTTGATCACGGGCGACCGAGCAACGGCGGACCAGGCGGTTGTCGAGGCTTGTGAGATCACGCTTCAAGGCAACAGTCCTTTCCGCGATTGGCTTTTCGAGTGGGCCAAGGCTGCAACCATTGCCAGTGCGATATCACACGGAACGAAGGCGATTCGGATCTGTGAAGCCACGTACAACGATCGACGATGTCCACATGTCGAGCATTTATCGCAGGGCGATGTTGAAGAACGCGCGGCCAGACTTGACCTCATTCTCGGGGCGGACGCCCAAACACTGCTTGCGGAATTAGATCCCCTGTGCCGGGCAGTTTTGGTACTCAGACTTGCAATCCGATCGTCGATTCAAGACTGCGCTCTACGCTTGAACGTGTCCCGCGCGGCAGTGCTCGCAGCCAATTGTCGTGCTTTGACATGGCTTCATGGCGGCCACGCGAGGCCAGTGGAGGAGAATCACGACGCTTCGCGCGCTGTGTAAAGATGCGGGCACTGGAGTGAAAACAGAAGCTCTCGGGGGCACCCCAATTTTAGGGAGGATCTCATGATTCTCGAACTTAACGATGACGACTCTCGATTGCTGCATACGGTCCTTCTCGAACAAGCGCAGGAACACTTGAGCTATGCGGATACTTCCGAGGTAGCCGAGAGATTATATAGACTGGCGACCAGATTCGAGCGCCCGCAGACATGGGCGGAGGGAATACGAAAACACACTACAGTGCGGCATTGCCGACTGATCGCACCTGTCGAGGCCGAGACGCGAATCCGTTGTGTCCTCCTGATCTGAAGGGATGCTGGAGCAAGCTGCCTTCAATGAACTCCTCGGCCGCCTGCATCATGTGCTTCCACATCTCGAACGCTTGCCCCTCCTGATTGAGAAATGCGAGAGCCTGCTGCCGACTCACAGGACAGCCCTGCTCGTTCCCCAGTCGTATCAGATGCGAAAGTGTGATTTCAGCGATCACGCGTTCTCTGTCTTTCTTGTCTGTCATTGCCTTGACCCCACTGGTTTATTGCTCTTCAGGCATCCCTGAAGCCCCCCGGGAACCTTGCACACTGGACACATGGAATAAATCTATTGGCAATAGTTCGCCTTCGAAATCCCCAAGCGGCGAATCTTGTTCTGCAAGGTCGTGCGCTTCAACCCAAGACGCTCGGCGGCTCCTCCCCTGCCGGCGATCCGCCCCGATGCGGCTCTCAAAGCGTCGATAATCACAGAGGACTCTGCTTGTCGAAACGTAGAGCGCGTTCCCATGGCAACACTGATCTCGGATGACGTGGGAAGCTCGCAAACCGGTACGTCTAGCTCATGACCAGGTGAAAGAATGACAGCGCGTTCGATGAAGTTCGCCAATTCCCGGATGTTTCCCTTCCACGGACAATTCGTCAGCATCTCCATGGCCCGTCTAGAAATGGACTTTATCTGTCTCCCCATGCGGCCGGATACCTTAGATACGAAGTAATTCACGAGCAGAGGGATGTCCTCGCGCCGTTCCCGCAGAGGGGGAATCTCAATGGGGAAGACATTAAAACGGTAGAAGAGATCCTCACGGAACTGCTCTTCTTGAATCATGGCTCGCAAATCGCGATGAGTAGCGGCGATGAGCCGCACGTTGACCTGCATCGTCCTTGAGCTTCCGAGTCGCTCGAACTCCTGCTCCTGGATGGCGCGCAATAGTTTCGGCTGAAGTTCCAGGCTGATGTCGCCGATCTCATCCAGAAACAGCGAACCTCCGTCCGCCAACTCGAATCTGCCCTTTCTCTGCAATAGTGCTCCGGTGAAGGCTCCCTTTTCGTGCCCGAAGAGTTCGCTTTCCAGCAGTCCCGAGGGAATCGCGGCGCAGTTCATGCGCACATAGGTGCGTGCCCGCCGAGAGCTGAGGTTGTGAATCGCGCGCGCAATTAATTCCTTTCCGGTGCCTGTTTCCCCGTGAAGCAGGACGGTGGAATCGGTGGGTGCAACGATCATCACCTGGTGCAGCACTTGCTGCAGGGCCGGGCTTCTGCCGACGATAGGTTCGAAGCAGGATTCAGAGCTGATTTGCGTCTCGAGATTCATCTCATCGCCTTCGAATTCGCTCATGTTGGCGAAACCTGTTCCTTCTCGGTTTTCGAGGTCGCTGAAAGCAAGCGTTGCGTGTGCCATGATCTCCTCCGTCCACCGCTTACAATTGCGGCACCTTGGGAACGTCTGTACGAACAACGTGGCGAGCATATTTGCTCTGCGCTCGCGCACCGTTAGCGCCGACGCGGCCTTCGGAGTTCAACCGAACGCTTTCGACGTTCATGGCCGCCAGAATGAGAACTTCGTCGAGTGTGAAAGCATGGCAGCTTTCGGAAGTGATGCGAAACATGGCTAGTTGCTCCGATCTGCGCTACCACGGTCAGCCGGTTCAAGACATGGGCCGGGATGACACGGTTCCAGGTTGGGATAGTTTGGGAAGATCAGCCGTAACAGCTTTTCGGAATCCTCCAGGCGCATAAACCCGCTTTGTGTAGGAATGAATGTCATACCCAGTGCTCCTTGTTCAACCATGTTGGCTTGAACTCGGGAGCCATTCTGACAGCAGTTCTTTTTGCGGACGACCCCAGATCGGGGCAAAACGCAGACTCTTGGGTGACGAGTGTCACCCTCTTCTGAGGCAAGAAATTTGGTAATTGGGGGATCTCTTAACGAGAGTTAGAGTTCGTCTTGCGCGTTGGAGTTTCGATGCGCTTCCATCCAAAAAGACGAGCGTCGATGGACCACAAACCCGGGCCTAACATTGCGAGCGCGGCACCAGCGGTTCCTATCAGAAGCCAGACCCATTTATCTCCCGGCAGCATAATCATCTTCCAGACTTCAATCAGTGCCACGAAGATTCCCACCACGGGTGTCCATAACCCTGCAATGAGGAGGATGCCTGCTGCGAGTGAGAGAACGGCGACAATCGTGACGTTCAAGGGAGGATCAATCCACAGCCTGGAAGCCGCCCGCACAACCAGTGCGGAGCCAATCACCAAGCGCATGAAAAGCAAACCTGCGCCAGGCCAACCGCCAGCGAATGTGGAATATAGACGTCGCACCTTATCCACACCAATCTTCTGACATTGCGAGGGTCGGTCGAAACCCCCAAAAGGGTTGGAATTGTCACTCTTTAGGTTCCGATGCTTGGGGCGAGAGGAGTCTGCGGATACGAAAATTACAGCTCGATAATCCCTCTCTTCAATCCGATCATTGCGGCGTGCGTTCGATCGTTGGCGCCCAATTTAGAAAGAATGCATTTGACCCGGCTTTTGACGGTTTCCTCCGTGATCGAAAGCTGATCTGCAATCTGCTTGTTGGCGTTCCCGGCTGCAATCAGTCGCAGCACCAGGATTTCTGCCGGGGTCAGGGCGTCATCGGTTGCATGTTCAGCAATTTCGTATGAGGCCTCTGGCGATAGGCTCTTCTTCCCAGCATGGACAGCACGGATCGTGTCCAGCAATTCCTTATGTAACGTATTCTTGAGCAGATAGGCTTGAGCACCGGCTTTGAGCGCACGCAGAATTTGCACATCGCCTACGTAGGTCGTCAACACAATAACCTTCGCATCCGGAAACTCACTGCGAATCGCAATGAGGGCGTCGATGCCATTCATTTCCGGCATTTGCAAATCCATCAGCGTGACATCGGGACGGTGCGCACGGAATTGCTGAATAGCCTCGCGACCGTTGGACGCTTCGCCTACTAAACTCATATCGGACTGAACAGCAAGCAGACCGGCGATGCCTTGCCGTACGACCGGATGGTCGTCGACCGCAAGAATCCGAATTTGAGAACTGCCGGCGTTCATGACTTGATGCCTTCATCTTTCCGGAAAAGTTTTGCAACAACCAGGCGTTTGCGATCTGTCATGTAGGCGGCGCTGGCAGGAACGCGCAGTTCCACTTCCGTTCCCTCATCAACTTCGCTCCACACCGCCAGCTTACCTTTGATAAGTGTGGCTCGTTCCCGCATCCCGCGCAAGCCATAGTGTCCCTCAACACCACGGCTGGAGAGAATAGCCGCATCCATGCCCCTTCCGTCGTCCCGCACGCGCAGTCGGAATTGGCCATCGTCATAGCGGATTTCGACTTCCACCTGCTTCGCGTGGGCGTGATGGAAGGCGTTGCGCAGCGCTTCGGCAGCGATTTTGTAGATCTCATCACGGAGGATCGGATGGAGGTCTCTCGCCTGGCCCTCAACCGCTACGCGGAAAGTTGCAGGTCGATGATTGCTAGAGTCGTTTTCGAGTTCCTCTCCCAGGGTGCTTATAGCCAGCGCAAGATCATTGCGCTCGACTGTGGAGGCACGCAGTTCTTGTACCGCATCCCGCCCTTCTGTGATCGCGCCGGCAGCTTGCTCGATCGCACTGTCCAATTTCTCCTTTGCCTCGATCGGGCGCTCTGGTAACAGTACAGAAACCGTTTGGAACCGGAGCAGCAATCCATGGAAGCTCTGCAGCAGAGTGTCATGCAGATCGCGAGCGATCCGTGTGCGCTCGCTGACGCGTGCCTCCAGTGTCATGTCAAAGTCATGATGCAATTGTCGGACACGCCACTGGTATGCCGCCCAGAGTAGCGCCAACAACACGGCCGTGCAGGCGGTGCGAAACCAGTTGGTTTTCCACCATGGGGGCGTGATGACAATGGGCAACGATGCCCCTTCTTCATTCCATACACCATCACCGTTTGATCCCTGCACTCGAAAAACATATTTGCCAGGGTCTAGATTTGTGTACGTAGCGAGGTGTTGCTTGCTGCCCACGTCGTTCCAGCCAAGTTCTAGGCCCTCGAGCTTATATCGATAACGGTTCTTCTGTGAATTCGCGTAACTCAATGCCGCGAATTCAAAGGAGAGGATATTGTCCTGGTAGGAGAGAGTTACCGAATCGACGTATGGGACGGCCTTCTTAAGCACCGACTGAGCGCCGATGGGCACCGCTTTGTTGAAGATTTTGAAGCTAGTGATCATTACCGGCGGCACGAAGGGATTGTCGCGGACACTTTCAGGGAAAAATGCATTGAACCCATTGCTGCCGCCAAAGAACATTTCCCCATCTCGGCCTTGATAACAACCGTCGCTGAATTCGTTGCTCTGCAGGCCGTCGGACACGTCATAATTTCTGAAGGCTTCCTTGTGCGGATCGAATCGGGATACCCCCCTCTGAGTGCTGAGCCAAAGGCTGCCAACTCCATCTTCCCGAATGCAACGAATCGTGCTGCTCGGCAAGCCCTGGCCCTCGGTGTACCGTGTAACGCTTCCATCTTGACGGTTGAACCGGTAAAGTCCGTCAAACCCTCCTGCCCAGAGTGTTCCAGTCCGGTCTTCGTGGATAGTGGTGATGCCGCCGCCATTCAGTCTGTGAGGGTCCCGTGAATCGGGCGTGTAAGCCGCAAAACCCTTCGCCTTGTCATCGAAGCGGATCAGCGCGCCGCCAAATGTGCCTAACCACAGAGCGCCGGAACGATCTTCATAAATAATCCAGACCCAATTGGTTAAATTGTCCGGATTATTGGGATCGGGCTTGTAATTAATAAACCTCTCTGTCGCTGGATCAAAGCGGCTTATTCCGTTCTGCTGGCCCACCCACATATGGCCGTTTCGGTCTCCATAGATCGTGAAGACGTTATCAGACATCAAGCCGTTGGGATCATCAGGGTTGTGTCGGTAATGCTTGAAACGCCCAGTGCGTTCATCGAGCCGATCAAGACCGCCGGCGCCGCCACCGACCCACAGATAACCCGCCGCATCTTTGTAAATGCTGTCGACGTTAGTGCCTTCACTGAGCGCATTCTCGTTGCCCGGCTTGGGAATGTAATGGGTGATTTGGCCTGTGATTGGATCTAATCTGTCCAGGGCGCGGGGGAAGAAGCCTATCCAAAGAGCACCATTCGCCTCCTGATAAATCGACTTGACCCTGCCGGGCGAGAGGCTATTGGGGTCACCGGGACGATGTCCGTAATCGCCGAACTGTTCTTGCCGGAAATTGAGAAGATTGAGTCCCGCGTTTTCAGTTCCCACCCACAGCACACCACCCGTGTCCTGATAGACAGACATAATGGCATTACTGTCGGGGCTATCCGGGTCCGTCTCATCGTGCTGAAAGCGGTACGCGAAACGCTCTCTCCTCCGGTCGAAATAATAGAGACCCTCGCTCGATGGCACCCATAATCCATTCTGCCCGTCAGCCACGAGGTTGCTGTTAACCGAGCCTCCGTTTGTTGTCGATGCGAGGACGCCGGCCGCACGGGGACCCAGTGGGTATTTCGTGATGCGCTCTGCCTGCCTATCGTATTTCACCAGTCCGACAATCGGTGAGTTGGCTATCATCCAAAAATTGCCCGCTTCGTCTTCATACACATTCTCCGCGCTGGGGACATTTCTGGTGGCAGGAGGGCGAGTAATCTGTCCAGCCTGTTGGTCCAGATGGAACACGCCGCGCTCGCCAACAAACCAGATTTCTCCCTGTCGATCCGCAATGACCTGAGTGATCCTGCCAACAAACTGGCCAGCGCTGTCATTGCGGTAATGAGTAAATGTTCCGGTCCTTGGATCAAACTTGTCGAGGCCGCTGGCTTCGGTGCCAAACCAAAGACAACCGCGATTGTCTCCGGCGATGCTCGTAACGTAAGCGTCGGCAATACTATTAGGGTTCTTGGGATCATGAAGGTAGCGGAAAAAGCGTTCGATTGTAGGGTCGAATCTGTTCACCCCAGTGTTGGTCGCGATCCACAGATCGCCGTGATCATCTTCCATCAGAGCTTGAATAAAATTGGAACTTAAGCTAGTGGGGTCGTTGGGCTTGTTCTTGTACACGACGAAGGTATTACCGTCATAGCGATTGAGGCCATCTCGCGTGGCAAACCACATGAAGCCGCGGCGATCCTGCAAAATGGCAGTAACATAGCCTTGAGACAGGCCATCGTTCGTGGTCAGGTGGGAGAACTTGAGGTGCCTCACCGGAACGTGGACACCCTGAGCGGGGACTTTCTGAACGTGGCGGGCGGGGGCGTCAGGTAGCCTTTCGCGGTCCTTACGAAACCCGACTCTCGTCATCACGTCGGCAAAGCGTGCGTTTATCCGTTTAGCAATTGCGATTTTGGCCGGTCGGGCGTCAAGTGCTGCTGCAGTTGACGCTTGAAGAATGCACAGCAATATCCAGATCGCAACCCGAAAGCCCCACACTGTGTTTTTGCGGATGGCGATCATGCAATCTCCTACCATCCGTTGCTATCTCCTCGCAGCCTGGTAGCAGATGATATGGTTTCCTGATTCATGCCTTCGGAGCAAGTTTCCGCAACCAGGAACGTTTGCGATCTGTCGTGTAGGCGGCGCTGGCAGGAACGCGCAGTTCCACTTCCGTTCCCTCATTGACTTCGCTCCACACCGCCAGCTTACCTTTGATAAGTGTGGCTCGTTCCCGCATCCCGCGCAAACCATAGTGTCCCTCGAGACCGTGGCTGGAGAGAACCGCCGCATCCATGCCCCTTCCGTCGTCTCGCACGCGCAGTCGGAATTCATCGTCATAGCGGATTTCAACTTCTACCTGCTTCGCTTGGGCGTGATGGAAGGCATTGCGCAGCGCTTCGGCAGCGATTTTGTAGATCTCGTCACGGAGGATGGGATGGAGGTCTCTCGCCTGGCCCTCAACCGCTACGCGGAAAGTTGCAGGCCGATGATTGCTCGAGTCGCTTTCGAATTCCTCTCCCAGGGTGCTTATAGCGAGCGCAAGATCATTGCGTTCGACTGTGGAAGCGCGCAGTCCTTGCACCGCATCGCGCCCTTCCGTGATCGCGCCGGCAGCCTGCTCGATCGCACTGTCCAGTTTCTCCTTTGCCTCGATCGGGCGCTCTGGTAACAGTACAGAAACCGTTTGGAACCGGAGCAGCAATCCATGGAAGCTCTGCAGCATAGTGTCGTGCAGGTCGCGAGCGATTCTTGTTCTCTCGCCGATCCGCGCCTCCAGCGTCATCTCAAAGTCATGCTGCAAGCGCCGGATGCGGTATTGGTAGGCCGCCCACAGCAACGCCATGAAAGCGGCCGCACATAACGCGCGAAACCAGTTTGTCTGGTAGTACGCCGGCAAAACGGAGAACTCCAGCGCGTCCCCCTGCTCGTTCCACACGCCGCTGTTGTTAGCGGCGACTACACGAAACCGGTAGGGCCTAGGGCGCAGGTTCGAGTACTGCACTTCGCGGTCATTGACCACCTCTCTCCAGTCGCTGTCCTGCCCTTCCAGCTTGTACTTAAAGTGAACCTTCTCGGGCGCTGCCAGGCTGAGAGCCGAATAGTCGATCTGAACATCGCGAGTTAGCGCTGGCAGACGTAGGCTTGAAACTTTCCCCGGTAAGTTCTGCCAGTAGATCTTGTTGTCCGCCGCAATCTGCTCGATGTATACCGGCGGCGGAACTTTGTTGAAAGCTACATGATGAGGATCGACGAGTTGAATACCTTCTCCCGTATGGAGCCACAGCTTACCGTCGCTGGCCTTCGCGACAGGAGGACCGAAGTAGAGCGAAGCCGCGCTGAGCCTCACGCCGTCCGCTGCGTCCCAAACGGTCGTTTGGACCTTGCGCTTCGGGTTGGCGATCCACCCGTCGAGATCGGTACGCGTGATTCGCACGAGACCACAGACGGTGTACAGCCACAAGGCCCCGTCGTCGTCTTCTATCGACCAATGAATGGTGTCGCAGGGCAGGCCATCGTTCTTTGTGAGCGTAGTGATGCGGCCGTCTTTAATGCGGCTAAACCCTCCCTCAGTTCCAGCCCACACGGCTCCTTTGCTATCGATTCGCAGACCAGGGACATGGCCCTTACCCAAGCCCTCAGCGACGGTGTACGACGCGTGGACTTGACCATCCTTGAAATACATCACGCCGCCGTCTGTCCAGAATGAAAGCCAAACTCCACCGTGATCACAGACAACGACCTTCGCTTGTTGGCTACGTCCCAGAGCAGACCAGGGAAAGTGTTCAACCAAGCGGCTCTTGAGCAAGTGCGTGAGACCCCGATTTCCGGAGAGCCAGAGGTTGTCGGACTCGTCTCCTGCAATGGAATAAACTTCCGTGCTAGGTATGCCATTTACGGCCACAAATCTGCCGTCGCCGAAATAGGCAAGTCCGTGCGCCGTGAAAGCCCAAACGCGCCCGCGATGGTCGCAAAACAGGGACTGCACCATGTCATCTGGCAGCCCATCCGCCTTGCGGAACGTGGTGATCTGCCCATCCCTCCACTTGATCAACCCATCGTGCGTGGCTATCCAAATGCTCCCATCTGTTGCTGCTACCAACGAGTTAGTATCTGATAGACTGCGTTTGATAGAAGTCGAGCTGACCGGAAGCTCTCGAAAGCGGTCGATCCCTCGAGTGGTCCCCACCCAGACATTACCTTCACGGTCCTCGAAAAGACTACAAATAATGTTGCCTGAGAGGCCATCTGACGTTGTAAACACGTCCGTCCCGCCCTGATGTAGATGGATAATGCCCCGGTCGTGGGTTCCGATCCAGATACCTCCATCGCGGTCACGCAGCAGTTTGTTGGAATCGACATTCCGATCCGAAAGCAAGACGTTTGGAGTGTTTGGACTGCGAATAGGGTAGATCGCCAGTTTGTCACCCAAGACCTGCTTAAGCCCGCGTTCACGAATAGCGATTAACACCCGTCCATCGTCCGTTTTGCTGAGGTCATCGATTCGTACTCCGGGCATCGCATATCGCGTAGGAGCGCCGGGCTTCCATCGCCATAGCCCGGACTCCGCAGCCGCCCACAGTTCGCCGGAGCCGTCCTCAAACAGACTCCAAACGAATGTGCCGAACGCGCCGCCCTGCAGGTAACATTCTGTGCGGCCGCTTCGGATTGCGCACAGCCGACCTGCCGGACTTTCAGCGGAGCCGGCCAAAATGCCGGCCCACACTGTTCCTTCGCGGTCTTCAAGCAGCGATGTCACAAAGGCTGGGCCAACCTCCGGGTATTCGGTCAGCTTGTTGCCATTCCAGCTCACAAGCCCGGCAAAAGTGCCAATCCAAAGCGTGCCGTCGCGCGTCACGAGCAGAGCGTAAGGCGCGTTGGGAAGCTTCAGCCCCGCCGGTGGTTGCCAAGGGACAGCGTGAAGTCCATCGAAGCGGAACAAGCCGAATTCAGTGCCGAGCCACAGATACCCATCGGGTGTTTGGGCTATCGCGAAGATCGCGCCCACGGAGAATCCGTCCCGGGCTGTCCACGCCGTATGCCCGTACTGGCTCAACTCGAGCGACCGGTCCAGCGCCAGAGCGGGACACATCCCGAGCAGGACGATGAGGCTTCCGCTTGTGATGAGCGCTAGGGCGGTTTTCATGCAACCTCGCCCGGCTTCATTGCGAAAGCGCCGAGCATGAACAGGGGATGTTGAACGATAGCTCGCCCCGTTAGGGACCTAATTTAGCACGCTCAGCGGCGCGTGTCAGGGATTGGCTATGTCAATCCTGAACGGTTCTTGTTTGATCGAAGCAAGACAATGAGGGATCGTGGGGCTACTTGATATGTCAACTGCTGGAGGGGCGAGCCAGATTCCGAGAAATCCTCAGGACTGCGCAGGTTGGTGTCCACGATTCTCCCCCAATCATCCGGCACACCCTCTTGGACCTGAAACTGCAGTGCTTGCCAATACGCATTGATCATCACGTAGATATCGTCGTCGCCCTGAGAAGCGCCATGCAGACAAAAGGCCAGACTACGCGAATCGGGCGAGAGATCGACCGTTGCGCCGACGCCGTACCAGGAAACGTCATCGCGCCAGAACCGGCTGCGGCATAAAGAAGGATGCGACTTCCGAAACGCAATCATAGCTTTGAAGAAGCGGAATGTGTCCGGATTCTCCTCGAGCTGACTCCAATCCAGCCAGCTGGTTTCGTTGTCCTGGTTATACGGATTGTTGTTTCCGAACTGCGTATTCAGGAACTCGTCCCCGGCCCGGAACATCGGGATGCCGTTCGAGAGCATGAGGAGGCAGAAGAAGTTCTTAGCCTGTTTCCGGCGAAGGGAGAGAACCTCCGCTGGCGCGCTCCCGTCTCCTTCGTGTCCGCAGTTCCAACTGTAATTCGCGTCCATACCGTCTTGATTGTCATGACCGTTTTTCCAGTTGTGTTTGTGGTTATAAGAAACGAGATCGTAGAGTGTGAAGCCATCGTGGCAATCGATGTAGTTCACGGTCTGGAAGGCATGATAGGCATGCTCGCGGCTGTCCGGAAACAAGTCATCGCTGCCGTAGATACCACGCATAACGTCCGGGACCATTCCCGCATCGCCCCTCACAAAACGACGCATATCGTCACGATAGCGCGCGTTCCATTGCAGCCAGGTCGTGCCCGGAAATCCGCGTCCCAGCTGGTAACAACCCACGTCCCAAGGTTCTGCGATCAAAGCCAATCGCCCCAACTCCGGATCGGCGGCGATTTCGCTGAATATGGGAGCATCTCCCCAATTCAGGGATCCATCGGCATTGCGGCTAAAAACCGATGCCAGGTCGAAGCGGAAACCATCGATGTGCATCTCGTTCTTCCAGTACCGCAGGCTATCCATAACCATTTTGCGCACGTGAGGCTGGCTGAAATTCAACGTATTGCCGGTGCCGGAGTGATTGGCATACGGGTTCGTCGGGTCGGGTGACAGCATGTAATAACCGCCGGCATCGAAACCCTTGAGGCTGTAGATTGGCCCGAGGTGATCTCCTTCACACGTATGGTTGTACACAACGTCGAGTACTACGGCGATTCTGGCTTCGTGAAAGGCCTTGACCATATTCTTGAATTCGACATTTTGGTCATCATCGCCACGGGCGCCATACTCCCCGTGAGGCGCGAAGAAGTTCAAAGGCATGTAGCCCCAATAGTCTTTTTCGTGAGGGTCGCGCTGAAAGACGGGCATCAGTTCGACAACGGTGATCCCAAGGTCCTTGAGATATGGGATCTTTTCGATCAAGCCGGTGTAGGTTCCGGCTCGGGATGGATGCACGCCGGAATTGGGATGGCGGGTAAATCCCTTGACGTGAAGTTCGTAAATGATCGCGTCCGATTCGGGCCGAGGTGAAACATCTCCTGCCCAGTCAAATGCACTATGCTGTTCAGGCAACACCCCGAGCGGTGCCTGTGCGCCATTGGGGCCAGACCCCATCGCGCGCTTGCGATCAAACCCCGGCGGGAAGAAAACTCGTTTCGCATACGGATCGAGAAGAACCTTTTCGTGATCGAAGCCGCGGAGACCAGCGACGGCCGGCCCTGAAACCGAGTAACCGTAGTACCTGGCATCGCACATATCATGGAGCGGGATCCGGCAGTGCCAGATCCGCCCTGACTTATTGCGGATAGCATCGAACTGAAACGTCAAAACAGGCTTTGCCAAATCGGCAGGGGAGTAGAGAAACAGGTTCACACTCTCGGCATGTTCAGCACACACCGAAAAATTGCAGGCCTGGTCTTCCTCAATCCAGGTAACCCCCAGCGGCAATGGAAGCCCCTCAGTGTGTGCCCACGTGCGACGTTTTTGAGGTGACGCTGCTGAGACGGACGCTGCGTCCGAGACGAAAGCGCTGACCACAATGGATTGGGGAAGTGTGTTTTTCACGTGTTAAGGAGCTAATGACACGCCGCATCATCCTGGAAAGTACCGCCGGCGAACACCTGCGCCAGGAATTGACCACAACGGATGATCTTCTGGGCATCCTGATCATCCTTGAGCGGGTCTTCCGATGTCGACAGGTCGGCCGCGCTCAACGAATTCCGAGCGTCAACAAAGCTCTCAGCCCATGCCTGCAAATTGCTGAACTCATTCCTCAGCAACTCGAGCCCGCGGTGGTCGTCATCCGTCGATGCAGCGGCTGAGGCTAATGCGACGCTGTCGGCGGCTCGACCCTGGTATGCGCGAATCGTGTTTCCCGCCATGGCCTTCCCCACGGGATATCCATTTTGAACGATCACCTGCAGCATCCCGCCCCATTCTCTTATCGAGGCCATCGCCTCGATCGCTGCCCTCGTGAACGCGAGGGAAAATCCCGGCTTCGTGGCGGTGTCGCGGGTCGGCTCCGAAGCGTCGTTCGGAGCGAGTGTCAGAATGATTCGGTCCTGCTCAAAGCTCACAGAGCCTTTTGTGATTCGCGCCAGTTCCTGCACGTCCACGAACACACGCCCATGGTTTCGAATGACTGTCGTCTGCCCTTGGTAGCCTTGCACCGAGAGCGTTTCATTTTGAACCTGCGTTTGCGCCAGTGGCATGAGTGCCGACCATAGCATTGCCCCGACTATCACTGGCCGCTTCATGATGGTGAACATCGAATGCTCCCTGGATAAGAATCGCGGTCGAAGAGCAGCCTGCCTCATTGCTGAGGCGGTTCCGCCACGATCACCTGCGGAGGTTGTGCCGTGCTTCCCCCTCGCACGGCATACTGTGCCTGGGTGAGCGGCGGAAGTGAGGCTTCGACCTGCATATCCATCATCAAATCGACCCGGCGCTCCAATTGAAAGAACTTCGACACCGTAAGAGCCCGAAGCACTTTGTTGAACTTCTTGTAGTACTTCTGCTTCAACAGAGCCAGACGAGAGTCGCAGTCCAACAGTTGGTCGGCCATCGCTTTGGCCTCGGCGTCGGTCAGGTTCGGGTACTTCTGCGTGTACTCTTTTATGACGGCAACGCGACGATCATCCAGCTTGGATCGTTCGTACTCGTACTGCTTATAGATCGGCCAGAAGGCCGCGCCATCTTTGTCGTCAAAATTCATTCCTGTTGTGATGAGGGCAGTCCTGTCCGCCTGCATATTGGCCCTCACTACTGCGATGGTGGAGTCGATAGTGGGCTCCTGATCTTGAGCACGGCTAAGAGGGCAAAATGTGAGCATCGCGAACGTAACCATGAATAATGCACAATTCTTCATCATTGAGTGAACTCCTAAACCGCTTCTTCGTGTCATTCGCGGGCGCAGCGGCGCAGTGCGCTCGAGACATTTTTGTAAACGGCTCCTCGAAAGGACCGGGAGCAGTTGCACGAGATGATGTAGGCACGACAGTGGCCGAACTCATCTCAGAATCAAATCATTTCTTATGTTGTGGTTCTGCGAAGAAACCTGGTACACGACGACAGTACCCTGCCCGGTTACGGGCACGGGGACCTCATCTGGTCATGCATGGGTCGATTCGAGCATCGCTTGTTTCCGTGCATAAGAGTATTCGCGCAGCCCTATTCGCCGTGGGACGGCTCTACTGCTGCATCTAGCGTCGCCCCTATTGTCCTCGGCGCCTCGGCCTTCTTCATAACGATCATGCACATGGCTCCGATCCCTGCCCAGAAGACGGTGCGCGCACGTCGGCACAATGCCAACGTCAATCCTGTGGTGCTCGTCACACCGAACATCTTTGCAATGAGCATGCTCCCACCCTCGTAGGTCCCGAAGTTGCCCGGATTCAGAGCGCCCACGAGATTGATCACCTTCGTCAGGCTTTCCACGATGAACGCGCCGCCTACACTGAACCCTGCTCCCATAAACCGCAGAATGATGTAGACCTCCAGGACTGCCAGCATGTGCCATAGGAAATTGAAGATCAATGTTGCCCAGAACGCGGCCGGCGCTTCATCACGAAAGCTCAGGAGGTTGTCTTCCGCCGAGTCAACGATCGGCTGTTTATCGCTGACCCACGCACGAAGCCGCGGCAATCGGCCAATCGCCCGGGTCGCATTGCCCGCCAACTGCCACCGGTTTCTGAGAGCCACAGCTGCCAAGATCACCACCGACACCAGCACAACAATGAGCAGTGCTGCGTACACTCGCCACCTAACAGAAACAGGACCAATCATTAGAATGGCTGAGATACCCAAGACCGTTACCACTAGGGCGCTGAAGGTATGCAGTCCCCCGTCAATCGCGCCAGCCGATAATGCATTCGATAGGGGTACTGCGCGACCCAACAGCGATATGCGCGTCCCCTCGCCAACCACTTTTCCGGCGACACCAAATTGCCCGATTCCGTCCGAGATCAATTGCGCGACGAAGCTGCGGGGCCAGGAAAGGCCGCTGATATCGCAGGTGAACGCCTGTCTCCAGGCGCATGTCTTAGCCAATTGTGAGAGCCCTCCCAAAAGGATAACGAGAGCGAATCCCCAGCCGACTGCGTGCAGTTGCTTCCAAACGGCTCCCGGGCCGCTTCGAAACACCAAATAGGCCAGTAGACCAAAGCCCAGCAGAGCTGCGAAAAATCGGAGAGAAATCTGAATGAGAGACTGTGGTGTGGGCGCGGTGCCGCTCTTGCGCGCTTGCTTGAGGATATTTCTCCATCTCCCTGAGTTCTTCGGTTTGTGCGTCTGCTGGATCTCCATCAGCGCACAGTTAATAACTGAGTTACCGGCTCCCACGTTGCTCTCCCCATTTTCAGTCGATTTACGTACCTGGACATTGAGGAACAGCAGATGGATTGCCAATCGGGATGTCGACTTAAAGCGCTCATTACGCGTATTTCCGAGGAGCCAACCTGCTTTCGGCGTGCCCTGCCTAGGGCAGTGCCTCAATGCGGGCATTGATGGAAGGTGGGCAACGGCAGAGCTTCCAAGCTCCCAAGCACCTGATCTGAGGCTGGCATGCCCTGCCTCGGGCTGTGCCTCAATCTGGGCACAGTCTCGAACGACAAAGATTGCAGACACTGTGGCGCTACAAGACATACGGTCAATCTCGATTGGCACGTTGCATGCACACTGCAGATGGTTAATGCGCGCACGCAAGCCGTCGGTGAAGCAGAGGTGCGCGGCACTTGATCCAGCTCTCCCCAAGCAGTTACGGATCAAGTCGCTCGCACCTCATCCGACGGTTTTTGAGCGAAACAGCGGCGTTTGGTCCACTATGGCAGTCATCGCAGAGGCTCTGAAACCACGGTCAGTATTGATCGCAACCGATTTTTCAGAGGCCTCTGAAAAGGCGCTCCGTTACTCACTGGCACTCGCCCGCTTCTATGGATCGAGATTCTGTTTGGCCCATGTAGTGTCGTCCCTGGGACTGACTATGGCAGGCCCTGGTGCAATTGCCGCTTGTGAGGAGGTGGTTTCGCGAGAAGCTGCGGAGTTGGAAGACTCGCTGATTCGATCCGGGGCTCTCAACGGCATTCAATACAAATTCATCGTTAGGCAGGGTGAACTGTGGCCGAAATTGCGAGCAATGATCCGAGAAGAAAGCACGGATCTCCTCGTCGTCGGCACACATGGACGACACGGCGTGGGTAAGCTGTTCTTCGGTTCAGTCGCGGAACAGATTTTCCGTCAGGCCGGCTGCCCGGTCTTAGTTTTCGGGCCGCACTCGCAACAACTCCCTTGGGTTGGATCTCCCTCGAAAGCCCGAACATTTCTGTTTGCGACAGACTTCGGACCCGCATCTCTCCACAGCTTGCCGCAAGCCATTGCGGCTGCCAATCAGTTTGGAGCCAAGCTCGCCTTTCTGAGTATCATTCCAGCCGCACCATCGGGCCCCGAGGAAGCTCTGACGAACTGGCAAGAGGATGCGCGCATGAGAACCATGCAGCGGCTCACAGAACTCGCCGACGATGCCGGGCTCGACACGAGACCGCAGTTGTACGCGGAATTCAAGTCAGCGAGGCCGGTAAGTGAGCAGATTCTGGAAACTGCTGGCAAACTGCGAGCGGACCTCATTATTATGGGGCTCCATGATTCGGCCCATACCGGAATAATCTCACACCTGGATCTTGCCACTACTTATGATGTGGTTTGCCAGGCTGGCAGTCCTGTACTGACGGTGAACTGTTCCTCAGGGTCTGACCTTCGAGCGCGAGCGACCGAAGTAACAGCTTTGCCTTTGTCGGAGACCGATGTGATCCGCACTCACGGGTTCGGAGCGAAGTGGTAGACGAGATCGTGACTCGCCGTCAACCAGATGAGTGACAGCCGCGAAGAGAAGTCCAATGGAGACTCCTGCCATCAGCATTCCGACCATGCTTTCGAGCGGCCCCAGCAGCCGCCACTTTGATGGAAGGACCACATCCCCGTATCCAACGGTCGCATAGCTGCTCGCTGAGAAGTAGAATGCGGATTCCCAAGATGGCAGGCAAAGCCACCGGTAGCAACTCGCCCACAGCAGGATGACGATTCCGTGCAGAATGATGACGGCTACCGTAGTTTGCATGACCAGTGCGGCGCAGCGAAACACCCGCACCTCCTGAGTTTCTCTTGGAATACTTCTTATCCAGATGATGAGCGCAGCGGCGCCGCCACACTGGATAGCGAGGGTAATCAATACCAGAAGAACGGCTGCACCGGTTTTTTGGAGGAAAATCATTTTACAGATCGTTCTCTAAACGAAACCTGAGGGCATGCTCTCAGTCCACTGGTTTTCCGAAAGACACACACCTGGAGCGGTCCGAAATGCCGCGTCACTCGGTTAAGCCAATTTGTGACGAGCGCACAGCTCGCAGACCGGTTGGTTAGCCGAAGTTCTAGCAGCGCACAATGTTATCGCCCTGAATGCCTCTCATCGCGTTGCGGGTATCCACCACCAAGGATGCGTGCTGCGCGATCCAGGCGTAATCGTAATCCGAATGATCTGTGACGATCAGCACACAGTCGTACTTGGCGACGTCGTCCACGGGTACGCATTTCATCTGCAGATCGTAATGGCGTCCTTTGCCGATAAAGGGAAAAAAGGGATCGTTGTAGCTGACCTCAGCACCATCCTTCTGCAGCAGCTCAATTATGGTCAGGGCCGGCGATTCGCGCAGGTCATCGATGTCTTTCTTGTAGGCCACCCCGAGCACCAGCACTTTGGCGCCGTTAAGAGCTTTGCGTTGTCGACTCAGAGCCCTGCTGACGGATGAGACCACGTGATAGGGCATGGCACTGTTGATTTCTCCGGCCAGTTCGATGAACCGTGTCTGGAAATCCCACGCCTTCGCCTTCCATGACAGATAATAGGGATCGACGGGGATGCAGTGCCCGCCCAGGCCGGGGCCGGGGTAGAAGGGCTGAAAGCCGAATGGCTTCGTGGACGCGGCATTGATGACTTCCCAAATATCCAACCCCATCCGCAATGACAGAAGCTTTAGTTCGTTGACCAACGCGATGTTCACACACCGATAGATGTTTTCCAGTAATTTCGTCATCTCGGCTACTGCGGGTGAAGATACCTGCACAACTCGGTTAAAGATTGATCCGTATAGGGTCCCGGCCAGCTCTGAGGCTTGGGAATTCAGGCCTCCTACGACTTTCGGGATGTCACGCCGCGCGACGCTGTCATTGCCTGGGTCCTCTCGTTCCGGAGAAAAGGCGACAAAGAACTGATCTTCTCCGTTAGCCATCGCGTCGCGGGCGGCCTTCAAACCGCAGCCATTGCCTTCCTCCAAGATCGGAATCAGCACTTCCTCCGTGGTGCCGGGATAGGTCGTGCTCTCAAGCACCACCAATTGACCGGCACGGAGATGCGGTGCTATTGCCTTGGCGGTGTTGGTAATAAAACTGAGATCTGGCTCTCGATATTCGTCAAGAGGCGTGGGCACACAGATGATAATGGCATCCATTTCGGTCAGGCTCGAAAACTCTGCGGTCGCACAGAAACCTTGTGAGCGCGCCCCCTGGATCTCTGTAGGTGGAATTCGACAAATGTAGGATCCGCCCGAGGTGAGAGTTGAGACCTTATGTTTGTCGATGTCAAAACCCGTGACTCGAAACTTCGCTTCGGTGTAGAGCAAAGCCAGCGGCAGGCCCACGTAACCGAGACCTATCACGCCTACCCGCGCTTGGCGGGTTTCAATTCTGGCTTTCAGCTTTGAGAATAGGCTGGCGGCGCTGCTGCAAGTAATCATGACGATCTCCTCTATGAACAATCACTTCTCATGGCTAATGCGAGTAATGAAACTCTGCGGTCGTTAGTTCAGCTTCTGTCGCCAGCTCGCCTGCCGGAGCATCCCACTTAATCAGCTTCAGATCCAACACAAAGATCGAGTAGATCACCGGGACGAGCAGCAGCGTCACAAACGTCGCAATCGTGAGACCACCAATCTGGGCGTAGCAGAGAGGTTCCCACAGGGGTCCCCCGTGGATGGCCAACGGTATAAGACCGAGCACGGTCGCACCGACCGTGATCATCACCGGCCGCAATCGCACGATGCCGGCATCGAGCAGAGCTTCTTGCAAAGGTTCCCCTCTCTCGTGCGCTTCTTCGATAAAGTCGAAGAGAACGATGACGTGACTGACGATCACGCCGACAAGGCTCGCGACTCCGAGGAACCCCATGAATCCGAAGGGCTGACCCATGACGACGAGGCCCGCGAGAGCGCCTGTCATTCCATATGGGATTGCAGCGAAAACCAGAAGCGGCTTGACGGCGCTTCGGAACTGCATCACTAATGCAATGTAGATCAGCAGCACGGAGATCGCCATGACCACGCTAAGTTCCTTGAAACCTTTCTGCTGTTCGTCGTATTCGCCTCCGATCTCGAGGAAATAGCCGGAAGGCAGGTTTTTCTGAAACTCCTTGATTTTCGGCAGCAGCGGCGTGAGGACTTGAGACGGCAGAACACCCGGAATTGGGAACGCGGATACCGTAACCGTCCGGAATTGATTGCGGCGCTTGATTTTCGATACCGCCATTTCCGTTGTGACGTTCGATACCTGTCTCAGAGGTACGCGTTGATTGCTCGTCAGAGAGTAAACGTACGCATTTTGAATGTCAGAGAGTCCAGCGCGTTCTTCCATCCGAAGACGAACGGCGATGGGGATTTGCTTGTCAGCTTCCCTGTAGGTTGACACAGGTAATCCACTCTCCGCGGCAGCGGATGAAAGGGCTATGTCCAGATTCGTGATCCCGGAAAGGTTGGCGCGGTCGGGGTCAACCTTCAGCCGGACATTCATCGCAGGCTCTCCCCAGTCGTCTCGAACCCGAGTAGCATTTGGTTGGGCCCGAAAGACTGCCTGGAGATCGCCAGAGAGACGGTGCAGAACGTCGATGTCCGGACCTGAAATTCGAATGGAAACGGGAATGCCAACGGGCTTGCCGGTTTCGAGCTGCCGCACATCGACCCGGGCTCCCGGAACTTCGCGGCTCAGCGCCGTCTGCAGCGGCCCAACCAGTTCGTTGGTCAAGTGCTTGTCGGCAACCTCGACGAGGATTTGCGCATAATTCAGCTGTTGTCGCTCGGGATCGACGGAGAACCAGAATCTGGGACCTCCGCCACCGACAAAGGTGGTCAATGATTTCAGAACGTCTTTCTCATGATGTTCGTTTCCAAAGCGTTCGGACTCTTGCCGAATAACAGTTTCTGCTCGTTGTGCCACGGCGTCCGTCGCACCCAGTGGGGCATCAGGCGGAAGCCAGACATCCACATACGAAAGGTACGACAGGTCCTTGGGGAAGAACTGCGGCTTCAGCATTCGGAAAAACACCACGCCGAACACCAGAACGATGAGCGAGCCGGCGAATGTACCCCAACGATGTCTGAGCGCGAAGTTACCTACCCGGTAATAGAGCGCGGGGAACCCGTGCTTCCGCCGCTCCGACATGGGCGGCTCCAGACATTTGGGCGGTTTAATCATGTAATACGCAATTAAAGGCATAAACGTAAATGAAACAATGACCGAAGCAATCAGCGTGCACGTCATCACAACCGGCAGACTGTAGAGGAAGAAGCCTGTATCGCCGCTCAGCATCAGGAACGGGAGATACGCGACTATGTTCGTAATGGTGGCGAACACAATCGCCTTTGCTAGCTTCGTCGGCCCCATCCAGGATGCGAGATCGCGCGGAGAACCCGAACCCAGCTCGCGCTTGATCGCGTCCCCTGCTACCACCGGCATATCGACTAACAATCCAAGCGCGATGATCAAAGTCGCAATCGAGACTTGTTGAATGTCAATCCCAAGAACGTGAACGATCCCGAAGGTCATCGCCAGCGTCAGGGGGATGGAGGCTGCCATTAGCATCGCGGCACGCCAGTCCCAGAATCCAACCAGGGCGACGATTACGACGAGGACAATGGCCTCATAGAGACTGCCCATCAAGAGATTCACAAGCTCCTTCACTTGCCGGGGCTGGTCCGACGTCCGAGCCACAATAAGGTCCGCTGGAAGTTGCGGGCGCACGTTGGCTAGGGCCTTGTCGACCGCCGTGCCAAACTTGAAGATCTGCTCCCCCGATCGCATTTGCACGGCCAAGGTGATGGCACGATTACGATGCCACGATCCGTTCGCATCGCGAGCGACCATATAGTTCGAGTACCGCATGGGCGTCTGATACGCCCGCGATATGTCGACAAGATCGCGCAAATAAAGCGGCGCCCCACTAGGCGACGTGGCCAGAAGCACATTGCCAATATCTCTGGTGCTTTTGAACTCGGCGGTTGCGTCAACCAGGACATTTCGCGATTGGGTCTGGACGATTCCACCTGGAGCCGTCACATTCCTCGTGTTGAGGATGTCCTTGATCTTCGTCGGCTGCAATTTCAACGCTGCCAGCCGCGCGTCCGAGTACTCCAGATAGATCTCCTCCGGCAAAACACCCACACGCTGGACCTTCGCTACCTCTGGTACGCGTTGCAGCGTGCGCTGGATCAGATCGGTGAAGTCATCAAGCTGCCGATACGAATACCGGTTATTGGCTACTTCTGCGATTCGTTCTTTCGTGGATTGAGGATCGCGAATGATAATGGGACCCCACGCGTCGGGATGAAAGTCGTATTCTTGCAGCCGTTTCTCAATGAACTGCTGTCCATACGTGCGGATTTCGTCATCCGACTTTGCCGTGGCAAAATCGATCCCGGAACAGCTTCCGACTGACATGGAACGAACATCGCGCGCGAATCCATCCCTCTGGGCCTGCGCCGAGAGAATTACAAACGGGCGTTCAATGACGGCAGGTGACACTGATGCTGGGTAACAGTAGAGAACGGTCACCCGCCCGCTCGTAACCCCTGGGCGTACTTTCTCAATCGCATCCCGCACACCACGGGCGCGCAACGCGATCTCTAGATCCGGGACGGTCGGAGTGGCGACCGTCAGCATCAGCGCCGCCGTATCTCCGAAATCGCTGATCCAGGTAATAGGCCCTGCACCTTCGGGAAGGTCCGTAATCTGGTTCAATCGTTGTCCAATATCCTGAAACTCCTGCTGAGTGTTCTTGATGTTGTCCAAGAGCCTGACTTGCACAACAGAAATGTTGTCCTGGGTGGTGGACTCCACACGGTCCACCTTGCTGTTTCCAGTGACAGCTTGCTCGACCTTCCGTGTGACCAACTGCTCAACCTTGTCTGCCGAGATACCTTGCCAGGGGGTGATTGCCAGCGCGATGCGCACAGGGATGTCGGGGTCCTTGCGCTTCGGCATGTTCAAGTAGCCGAAGACACCCCAGGCCAGAGTTGCGAACAATGCGACCCAGGCAATCTGCCGGTTCTTGACAAAGAATTGCGCAACGTTACGACTGTTGTTGGAGTTCTCAGCTTTCATTGAAGGACCTCTATCCGCTGGCCGTCTTTAAGAAGATTGGCGCCGGTTGTGATGATGCGTTCTCCGGTTTGCAGACCGCTGACTACGGTGATTTCACTGCCATTCACTGTGCCGATATCTACGCTGTGGAGACGAGCGACTTCTCCGGCACTCGAGTCGGAGACGACGAACACGCCATATTTCCCGTCTTTCGCTTGTACGACCGCCGAAAGGGGCAGCAGCAGCGCCGACGTTCGATCTGCGCCGTCGGCATTCGCAAATTGCAAGGAGCCGATCATCCCCACCTTCAGTACGTGATCGTGATTCGGTATCGCGACCTCGATCTCGAAATTGCGTGTAATCGTGTCGGCCGCCGATGACATGCGGCTGATTCGCGCATGAAATGTGCGTGTGGGAAACGCGTCGATGGCGACATCAACGGGCTGCCCTACCTTTACGGAACGGACAACCGTATCGGGCACGCCGACGACGATCTTTACGGTGTCGGTTTTGGCCACCGCGAATGCTGGGACACCAGGCCCAACGAATGCGCCGAGCTCGACGGCTTTCTTCACGATGTCGCCGTCGAAGGGCGCAATCAGAGACGTGTCGCGCAGAGCAATTTCCGCCTCACTCGTAAGAGCACGAGCAGATTTCAGCTGCTCCTGACTTGCATCGTATTGCGCACGAGCTGCATCGAAGTCGGGCTTCGTGATGCTCTGCGTGTCATACAGATGCGTAGCCCGATCAGAGTCGAGCTTTGCTTTCTGAAAAACAGCTTCTGCAGCCGCTGCTTGCGACGATGCCTGGTGCACCTTGTCCTCGTATTCAGACGATCGGATACGGACGAGCACGCCTCCCCGGCTGACCCGATCCCCTTCGGCAATATCGCGCATCCTGCCATCCTGGCCGTGCACCTGTTTGAGCGAAACGACGTATCCGGGAATTCTGAATGACAGGGGAACTTCCGAATCAGGCGTCACCAACGCCGAGAAACGCAAGCCGTCGCCGCTGAAGCTTGCTTGCTTCTCAATGGCTTGAGCCTGGACCCCCTGTGGGGATTGATTGAGTGGCTTATTCGAGCCACATCCGGCCATAACAAGGATCAATAAAAACATTGCGATTGTGGTTCTCACGTTTATTCCTCTCCCATCGCGCGGCGCAAATCTGCAAGTGAACTCCAGTAAGAAGAGAGCGCCTGCTGATACTGAAAAGCGGTTTCCGAACTTCGAGCCTGAGCTTGTAAGAGATCTCTTACGAGCGCTGCCTGTTCCTGGTACTTGTTGCTGGTGACGCGGAATTCCTCGGCTGCGGCTTCATGACCGGTGCGGGTGGCCTTCAGCAACAACGCAGACTCTTTCCACTTGCGGTACTTCGCAGCGACTTCAACCCCGATCTGCGATACTGCCTCTTGTGCACCGTTACGCGCCTGCGCCAGTGTGTTCGATTTCTCGCGTACTCGATTGTGGCGTCGTCCCCAATCGAACGGTTCCCAAGTCAATGCAAAGCCGGCCACACCGACATTCGTGGGAAGGACCTGCACGTTCTGGACCCCCTGGTAGCTAACCGCGAGACCAAGGTCCGGGATGTATTCGGCCTTCGCAATACGGCGATCGTACTCGGCTTGTTTCTCCTTGAGATGAGCCTGGCGGATCTCAGGCCGATTCTGTGACGCCTGCTGGCGCGCCTCTTCCAGGCTCAGAGAAGTGGTGTCCTCCTCAGGAATGAAGTCAACCCGAAAAGGGGTTTCAAGATCCCGTGCCAAGAGTTGATTCAGGTGCTCGTGCTGTGTGGCAAGTCCGTTCGCCGCAACTGACAAGTCATATTTCGCCTTGGCCAAACGAGCATCGACCTCCAAGGCATCTCCCTTGAGCACGGTTCTCTCTGCTATGAAACGCAGCGTAACTCGTTGCGCCTCTTGCAGCGTCTTTACTGCTTCCCCCGCCGCATCCACAGCGGCTTGAGTCGCCGCCAGTTCGACGTATGCACTTCGCACTTCGGCCGCGATCTTCTGCCTCTCTGCGCGAACGTCTTCTTTCGCGATCTCGCGCCCAAGTTCTGTCGCGCGAATACCCAATCCGATTTTGTACTGCTGTGTCAGCGGCTGATCGATGCTGCCGTTCAGGAAGGCTGTCAATCTGGCCGGTGTGTGAACTTTGGCATCGGTTGACGGAATAGGCCCAACTCCCGGATAGGTCCCGAAGGTTCCCTTTGCGAATGTGAAGTCAAACGGCTGCAGTAGTTCGCCACCGAGAACTGAAAATTGAAAATGCGGCAGCCGCTTGCTGCGCATCGTGCTCACCTGGAAGTCATACTTTTGCGCTTCCAATGCTGAGTTCTTCACGAGCCGATTGTTCGACAGTGCAATGGAGACTGCGTCGTCAAGCGTAAGAAGTGGGACGTCTTGCGCACCCTGTTGGGCAAACGACCCAAGTGGTGATACAAAAACGAGAATTGTAAGAAGCAGTGCGAGATGGTTCGATTTCATCATTCTTCTACCTGGAATTTCGGTTGAGGCCTGACGGCACTTTGAACTTTGAGCGAATCGTGTTGTCGCTCGTGTGTACCAACATTGCAGGTTCCGTACCAACCTGGACTTCACTGCAAGTTCTTGAATCAGAAGTACGGGCGTCTAAGAATGCTGACGAATGCCCATATCTGGTCGACGGGCGCTGCCCTCATGCGGGCAGTCGCCGGTAACATGCCCTCCTCGGTCGCGAACATGAGTGGGCTACGGTTGGGACGCGACGCCGAGCCGTCGAAGGAAGGACAGATCCATGGATCGCCGCTCCGAATTTGCAAGCGGCGCTGTTCGGGGGAATCGCGATCTTCAGGCAGACCTAGACCGGAGTCTCGAGGGTTGGCTGTGATCGGGAGTTGAGGATAATTTCAGATTTGCTCGTTATCCGGCCCGCAGGCGGCAGAGAGCCTCCAAATCGGGCTTTCCATGTTCGGGTTGTTGGATTACCGTGGCTGGCCCCGTCGCAGACTCCACAGCCCGCGCGCCGAGAGGATGAAAGTGAAGCCCCCGAGCCCGCCGAGCGCCCAGAGTGTCCAGACGAAGAAGAAGCCGCCGGTGGACTTGGCGATCTCGCCGTAATGTGCCCCCCTCATATGGATGACGGGCATGGCTGCCGCGAACAACCCGACGAGCAGCATGATGACGTACCCCGATCGCCGCTCGGCGAGGACCAGCGTCCCGTACAGCAACACCACGAGAACGGCCAACGCAATGTTTGAAGGCTCGGCCTTCGATATCCCACGGACTATGTCGTCCGTAATGTGAAGCGTCAGCAAGAGGATCGAGAGCAGAGACGCGATGGTTAACATCACGTTTTGTTTCATTGGATATTCTCCTTGTTAGATTTGTGTGCCTCTCAGTGAGGAACATGACACGCGGCGGTGTTGACGAGGGAAGGTGCAAACCCCAAGACACTGACGATGATGGCGCGGATGGCCATCCCAATATAGAACCAGCGATCTATTGGGAGTCTGCGAAGTACTCGGGCTGTTGCCACTGCAGCGCCCTGGTCTTTCATGCGCGGAGGATACCACTTTTTAGCCTAGGTGAATGAGTGCCCTGCTCGTCCGCGAAGTTTCAACACGGCGGGATCATTGGCGAAATACCGCCGTTACACCAACCAAAATCCAATCTTCGTGGCGACGCATATTTGTTGATCGCTCGTACCATATAGGGCCGTTTCTGATCGTATGGTCGGCAACCCTTCCCTGATCGGTAAGGTAAGGTTTCCCGTAATTCACTCGAAAACGGCCAGCGGCGATTAGCGAGCTCGTTCCAGGGCCCTTTTGACTGCATCACGAATCATTCTTCCGTATTGATTGTCGGGGAGAGAACTCAACACTTCCTCGGTCATCGCGTAGCAGCGACGCGCATCGTCCCGCTTTCCCAAATCCTCATAGGCCTTGCCCATATTCAGGTAGAGAGAGGGGAAGAATCCCCTGACTTTTTCGCCGCCTACGGCCCAGGCATAGTCAAGTGACCGCTGGTTCCAGGTCAGCGCCTCGTCGGGACTCTTTTGATGCCGGGCCACGTAGTGAGCAGCAATACATCGCTCGAAATCGTCTGTGCTTTGGGTCCAGGCAGATAGGAAT
>Ga0210409_10000581_pt1 | contig 56951 bp, 51 predicted proteins | sample IncBWH17MmetaG_FD_161649 | JGI IMG/M metagenome (GOLD analysis project Ga0210409, IMG submission 161649) | Forest soil microbial communities from Barre Woods Harvard Forest LTER site, Petersham, Massachusetts, United States - Inc-BW-H-17-M | ecosystem: Environmental > Terrestrial > Soil >... | reverse complement strand
GGGGGGGGGGGGGGGGGAGGGGGGGGGGGGGGTGGGGGGGGGGGTTTTGGGGGGGGGGGTGGGGGGGTTTTGGGGGGGGAAAAAAAGGCGGGGGCCGGGAGAGGTGTTCTGGGGGCGTCCGGCGCGGCCTTTGAAGGAGTATTTGCGCGATCTGGCGCGGTTGAAGAAGCGGTAAGATTCAGTGGACAGGATGTGGTTTTACGGCGGCAAAAGCTGACAAAGTTGTGGCATTTGGTGGTGTAGAAAATGGCGATCGTAGTTGTTGGGGGGCACACTCGGAACATCGGGAAGACGAGCGTGGTGGCTGGCCTGATTGCGGCGATGCCTGAGATGCGGTGGACGGCGTTCAAGATTACGCAGTTTGGGCATGGGATGTGCTCGGCCAATGGGGAGCCGTGCGACTGCGAGACTGCTGAACATACGGTTGCGGTGAGCGAGGAGCGGGATGGGGCTACGGGGACCGATTCTGCTCGGTTTCTGGCGGCTGGTGCGGTGCGGTCGTTCTGGGTGAGGACACGGCAGGGAGATCTGTCGGAGGCGATGCCCCGGATTCGGAAGGAGCTGGAGCGGGCGGAGAATGCGGTGATCGAGTCGAACAGCATTCTGCGGTTTCTGCGACCTGATGTTTATCTGAGCGTGCTGGAGCCGGGGGTGGAGGACTTCAAGGAGTCTGCGCGGCTGTACCTGGACAGGGCCGATGCGGTGCTGGTGGCTGAAGGCGAGTTGGGCAGGCCAACGTGGAAGGGTGTTTCGCTGAAGCTGGTGGAGGGGACGCCGGTGTTGGCGATGCAGCCTCCGGTGTATGCGACGGAGGAGGTGGTGGAGTTTGTACGAGAACGGCTAAAGGCAGGGAAGAGGGAAGAGAAGGCGGGCTGAAACAGGGGATAGGGGGTAGAAGGCGGGTGCGAAACATGGGGAGGGAATTGGGGTTCCCTCTAAGGAAACGGCTTTAGGGTGGAGCTATCTAACGGATTTAGACGTATGGTTCCGTAGAGAAGCGGTGGCTTTCTCCTGGATGTAACGGTCGATTGTGACGGGGTGACATGATCCGTAACAGTATGGGTGTATTTTGCAGGTGCGCGGCAAAGCAAACGGGGCTACACTCCCTGTCTGGAAGGGCTTGATGGATTCGCGGACCCTGATCCTGATCAACGTGATGCTTTATGCGCTCTATGGGGGCGTGACGCTGGCGAATGCCCGCATATTCGGCGGTTCGCGGAGTGCGCGGTGGTTTGCCGCGTCGAATGTCAGCCGTGCCGGGGCGCTGCTGCTGTCGCTGATGACGGATTGGCCAAGGGCGCCGTTGCGTGTCATCGAAGCGTCGATGGGATTGCTGGCCGTGGCTGGGCTGCTGATGCTGCACTGGAGTTTTGTGGAGCTGCTGGAACGTGGACCATTGCTGCGGAGGACGCAGTATGGGTTGGTGGGCGCGATGGCAACGGCGACGCTGTATGTGCTGATCTGGCCGCCGGATGCTCCCGTGCTGGTGGGATTGCTGTGCGGGGTGCTTGCAGTGCAAGCGATCACGACGGCGTCAGTGGTGTTTCGGTTCTCTGGCGAGGATGTGGGGCTAGCGGGATGGATGACAGGCGGTGCCCTGTCGTTGTATGCGGGGACGTTGCTGGTGCGGGCGCTGGTGACACTGGAATATAAAACGCGAGGGTATACGGAGCTGGCAGAACAGGTGGGCCGTCTGTTGATGGTGGTGTCCCTTCTTGCGAATGGAATGATTGCATTCGGGTATATGTTTCTTGCCGCGGCGCAACTTCGGCTGGAGTTGCTGTGGCGGGCACAGGTGGATGAGCTGACGGGGCTACTGAATAGGTGGGCTCTGAAGAGAGCGACGATGAGGGAGATCGAGCGGTGCAAGCGGGGGAAGGGCTCGCTGGCGCTGGTGATGATGGACCTGGATGGGCTGAAGGAAGTGAACGACACGTCTGGGCATGGATGCGGAGATGTAGTGCTGCAGGCGGTGGGCGGCGTGCTGCAGGAGGCGGTGCGGGCGCAGGACTCGGTGGCGCGGATGGGGGGCGATGAGTTCTGCATCCTGCTGCCTGAGACAGAGCTGAGCGAGGCGGTGAGCGTAGCGGAACGGCTGCGGGTGGAGGTGCAGGAACTTGTGATCCGGTACAGGGGAGAGTCGGTGCGGGTGATGGCGAGCCTGGGGGTGGCTTCGTCGGAGCAGTGCGGACTGACGTGGCAGGGGCTGATGGACTATAGCGACTCGGCGCTGTACCGGGCGAAGCGCGAGGGGAAGAATAGGGTGGTGGTGGCGGGTGCAGCGGAGGGGGCTGGGCTAAGGCGGAGACGAGGGTGATTGGTTGGACACGGGGAGAACAACGGCAAGGGTTGCTCGAAATTGACTTGGCAAGGTGTAAGTGCAAAAATGAGGCCGTTCCTCTGCACCGCGTTCCCATCTCTGTTACGAATTCGGGCCCGCACGAGAATTTGCTTCACTCAAGAGGCTGCTCTCGATTAAAAGGTGCTCTTACCGATTCGACTCGGAGCGACATGCCTCAGGTGAAGACGACCCCACACTCATTTGCTCAGGTAGGAATGGCGCATGCCGTCGGAGAGTTCGCGGGCGTAGCACTGTTGTTGATTGATAGACTTTTGAGATGAGCTATCCGCGGCAATTGCTGCTTTTCGATGAAGGATCGCGGCAGGGATCGTGGAATGAGCGCATGACGCCTGGTGAGTATGCGGTTCACTACTCCAGCTTTGAAGGGCCTTCAAACGCCGGACCGTACTGTACGGTCTTTGGGGATCTCAGGGAAGCGGAGAAATATGCCAGGCAGCAAGTTGCAAAACGGCCTGCTCTTCGTTGCACGATCTATGATCATCAGGGATTGGTCGGAGCCCCTCTTCGAGATATCCGAGGTAGCGAGTTTAAAGGAGATAGCGATCTCTCGCCTCGCTTTCGAAGATGGGGAGGGTTGGTCCTGTTCTTTGGTGGATTAGTCCTGGTCATCGTCGATTGGAGCGTTGATTTTCGGCTTACGTGGCCGGGGACGGTTGGAAGCCGAATGCTGATCCCTGGGTTGATTTTGCTCCTCACTGACATAGTGTTTGTCTTGAATGCAAGGCTTGCTCGTCGGCGTGCTGCCAGGGGTGAGATGCCATGACTTTGCTTATCTTTCAAATGGCGGCGGTGTTGTTGACGAGCCTTGTTTGCGGGTGGCTGGCGCGCAAGCTAGGTCAGGCTAGAGTGATTGGAGAGATGGTAGGCGGCATTCTTATTGGGCCGTCGGTCTTTGGCCGCTTGGCACCTCATGCCTCATCCGTTCTATTTCCTCAGAACTCTCTTGGAACGTTTGAGGTGTTGAGCACCATCGGACTGATTCTTTTTCTCTTCCTGATCGGAAGTGAGATCGACTATGAACATATTCGCCAGCAGAGGGTGACTGCAACGCTGACGAGTTTGATGAGCATGGTTCTTCCATTCGCATTGGCGGTTGTGGCTGCGCCGATGCTTCGACATCGCTTTGCTCCTGATGGAATCGGAAGGCTTCCTTTCACGCTCTTCCTGGGAATCTCGATGAGCATTACGGCTTTTCCTGTGCTGGCGCGGATTCTGGAGGAGCGGGAGATGCAGTCGACGCCGCTTGGTGCGACCGCGATTCTGTGCGCAGCAGTGGATGACGTTTCTGCCTGGTTGCTTCTTGCTGTGGCAATGACTTTGATCCCGTCTGGCAACACTTCTATGCTGCTTTCGCATAGATTTTTGTGGTTGGGTGCTTACCTGCTGCTCATGTTTTTTGTGATTCGGCCTCTGGGGAAGTGGCTTTCAAAGCAGCGTACGAGCAGTACTCTGTCCTATGAATTGCTCGGTGTCGTCATCGTAGTTGGATTTGCGTCTGCTGCGGTTACAGATGCGATTGGGGTTCATCCTCTGTTCGGGGCGTTCCTGGCGGGGTTATGTTTTCCAAGGGTCAAATATTGGCAGGAGACTCTTCGCACGAGACTGGATGTTGTTGTCTCGCTGGTTTTGTTGCCGCTGTTTTTTGCTCTCACTGGATTGAGAACGCGGCTCGATCTTTTGAGTGGAACAAGAATCTGGCTGTGGGCCGGCTTCGTCCTTCTTTTAGCGATTGTGGGGAAGATGGGTGGAGCTATCGTTGCTGCGCGGTGGACAGGATATGATTGGCGAAGCTCTCTGGGGCTGGCGGCGTTGCTGAATACGCGTGGCCTGGTGGAGTTGATCGTATTGAATATTGCGTATAACGCTCACGTCTTTTCGCCTGAGTTATTCACAATGCTGGTGATTATGGCGCTGGTTACGACCATGATGACAGTCCCGATTCTCAACTGGTTGAAGATCGGTAAAGGCAAACAGAGAAGCAAGGATCTTGCTATGTCTACGACTGCCTAAATCCTCTAATTTGCTAGCGAGCCTCGTTGGAGCGGGGGGCGGAGATGAGGACGGTTTTGGCGTTTAGGAATTCGCGCATGCCGGCGGCGGAGAGCTCGCGGCCGTAGCCGGAGTGCTTGATGCCGCCGAAGGGTAGGCGGGGATCGCTCGCTACCATGGCGTTGAGGAAGACGGCTCCGCATTGGAGCTCGGAGACGAGGCGTTGTTGCTCGGCCGGATCGCGGCTCCAGGCGGAGGCGGCGAGGCCGAAGGGTGTGTCGTTGGCGATGGCGATGGCCTCGTCGAGGCTTTGTACGCGGAAGAGCATGGCTACGGGGCCGAAGAGCTCTTCGCGATAGACGGTGGAGGTGCGGGGGATGTTGGTGAGGACGGTGGGTTCGAAGTAGTTGCCGTCGCCCATCATGCGCTCGCCGCCGGTGAGGATGCGGGCGCCGGCGGTGGTGGCGGCTTTGACTTGAGCTTCGAGCTCTTCGAGGATGCGCGGTGTGGCGAGGGGGCCGATATCGGTTGTGTCCTTCATGGGGTCGCCGACTTTCATAGCTTCCATGCCGGCGACAAAGCGGGATTCGAAGGTAGAGTAGATCTCTTCGTGGACGAGGAAGCGCTTGGCGGCGATGCAGGATTGGCCGGAGTTGACGCAGCGGGCTTTGACGGCGGTTTCGACGGCGGCGTCGAGGTCGGCGGAGGGCATGACGATGAAGGGGTCGGAGCCGCCTAGTTCGAGGACGGATTTTTTGATGAGCCAGCCGGCTTGTGCGGCGATGGCTCGGCCTGCGGGCTCGCTGCCGGTGAGGGTGACGGCGGCGATGCGCTCGTCGCTGAGTACGGATTCGACCTGGCGGGCTTCGATGAGGAGGGTTTGGAAGGTGCCGCGAGGGAAGCCTGCGCGGCGGACGAGGGCCTCGATGCTGAGGGCGCACTGGGGGACGTTGGATGCGTGTTTGAGGAGGCCGACGTTGCCGGCCATGAGCGCGGGCGCGAGGAAGCGGAAGACCTGCCAGAAGGGGAAGTTCCAGGGCATGACGGCGAGAATGACGCCGAGGGGGTCCCAGCGGACGTAGGTATGGTCTTCGGTGGGGATGGCTTCGGAGGCGAGGATGCGGGCGGCGTTGTCGGCGTAGTAGCGGCAGCCTGCGGCGCACTTCAATACTTCCTGGCGCGCGGCGTGGAGGGGCTTGCCCATCTCGAGGGTGATGAGGGCGGCGAGGTCGTCGGTCTCGTGCTCGAGGATGGAGGCGAGCTTGCGCATGCAGAGGGCGCGGTGGTCGAGGGGGACGCGCTGGTAGTCGCGGAAGGCTTCGGCGGCGAGGGCGATTTTTTCGCGGATGGCCTCGGGGGTGAGGGGATCGAAGCTGCGGAGGAGTTTGCCGGTTGCGGGATTGATGGATTCGATGGGCATGCGTATGAGGGACCCTGATTACTCTGCTGCTAGCTTAGCAAGGGCGAGGGCGAGGACGTGAGTGCCGCGAGCGATGTCGACGGGAGAGGCGTACTCGTCGGGGCGGTGGGAGACGCCGTTGCGGCAGGGGATGAAGATCATGGCGATGGGTGCGATGCGGGCCATGAAGAGGGAGTCGTGGTAGGCGCGGCTGACCATTTTCTTGTAAGGGATGGATTCGGCGGTGCAGATTTTTTCGAGGGTATCGATGATGTGGGGGAAGGATTGGGCGGGTTGGTCGGCGTTGACGAGGTCTTCGGTGATGGTGACTTTGCGGCGGTGGCGGAGGTCTTCGATGTCGCGGCGGACGGCTTGCATGACGGATTCGCGGCGAGTGGGATCGGTGTCGCGGATGTCGAGTTGGAGGGTGACTCGGCTGGGAACGGAGTTGACGGCTCCGGGGTGGACGTCGCAAGTGCCTACGGTGGCTACGGTGTCGATGGCGTTGGTGGCGAGGGCGTGGCGTTCGATGGAGAGGATTAGTTCGGCGGCGGCGCAGAGGGCGTCGCGGCGGTCGGGCATGAGGAAGGCTCCGGCGTGGCCTCCCAGGCCGGTGATGGTGAAGCGATAGCTGGCGGGGGCGGCGATGTTGGTGACGATGCCGATGGGGATGCCTTCGCGTTCGAGGAGGGGGCCTTGTTCGATGTGGAGTTCGAGCCAGGCATGGTAGTGGTTTTCGGGGAGGCGGACGGATGCTAGTGGGCCGGTGAATCCGGCTGCGGTGCGGACCTGGGCGAGGGTGGATTCGTCTTTGTCGGTTAGGGCGTCGGCGCGGGTGGGGTCAAGGGTGCCGGAGAGGAGACGGGAGCCGAGGCAACCTATGCGGAAGCGGGTGGGTTCTTCGGAGGTGAACATAATGAGTTCGATGGAGCGGCGGGGAGTGAGGCCGCTGCGCTTGATGGCGCGGAGGGCTTCGAGGCCGCCGAGGACGCCGACGGTGCCGTCGTACATGCCGGCGTGGGGGATGGCGTCGGTGTGGGAACCGGTGGCTATGGCGGGGAGTGAGGGATCGGTGCCGGGCCAGCGGATGAAGGTGTTGCCTACCGCGTCTTCGCGGATAGTGAAGCCCTCGGCGGTGGCGAGATCTTTGAGCCAGGCTCGGGCGCGGAGGTCTTCGGGGGAGAAGACGATGCGGGTTACTGCGGTGCCGTTTTCGGATGGCTCGGCGCTGGTGATGGTGGCTAGGGTTTGGAGTTCTTGTTGGAGTCGGGATTCGTCGATTTGGATCATGGTTGATAAGGACTGCTGCTTGCTAGTGCAAGGAAGATTCCAAGACACAAATAATACTTAGCTAACCCAAGCCAAATCAGAAATCACGGCTTCGCGCAGGAATGAATCTGAAGATTGTCTACAGATATCAAACGGAGATTGATACGCCCGTTCGAATCGAAGGCCAACTTTCCTCGAAATATCCCGGGTACCCTATCCATTTTGGGTTCTGAGCAATCATTCAAAATTGAAGATACTAGGTTCGTTGCGCTAGATTCTGCCTCTGGAAGATTAACACCCAGCTGGAGAGCTGCCTTTGGACAATCCGTATTCAGCAGAATTGCTCCGTGTGGCAATGCCAACAAAACTTCACCGCGAACGGCTATCAGATGATTCCGGTAAGACGATGGCCTCCTGAGCACATCGCAGACGCTCACTGGCTGTTCGTTCTGCATCATTGCGAGCGTCAGTAGAGGTACGAGCATGGCTCACGATAGCACTCTGCGCAAACGATGCAACGTATATTTATGCCGATTCTAAGGTGTCTGACTGGTGTTCGCGATGATACTGTGCTTTCAATGCTCGATCTTATCTGTAAGGCGCTCGGGTCGCTTCACTCACACTTGGAAATACAGGGATTCTTCGCTTCGCTCAGAATGACGACGTAAAACAAACAACGACAGCTGCAACTGCAACGACAACGGCAACCGCCGGTCCTTCGACTGCGCCTCTCGCGATGTGACTGCGAGAGGCTTCTCTCAGGATGACACTGTATGGAATGGCGGACAGCAGATAAAAGCAATTGCAGCGGCAACTGCGACTGCGACTATCACCGCTCTGCGATACCGAACTCTTTTGCGAGGATGTTGTCGAAGACGCCGGTGGGGAGGAGTGCTTTCAATCGGGCCATGATCTTGGCGTCTGTGCCGATGAGTACTCGGGCGGGGGCGCGTTTTGCCAGAATGCTGCTCACAAGTTCCTGTGCGGCGCGCTCGGCGGGCATTGCGTTGCTGGCTGTCTTTCTTGCTAGCGCGAGGAGGCCATTCAGCTCCGGCTCGTAGAGCTTGCGTGCTGGATGGTCCGGCGTGAACTCTTCCGCGGAGGTATCGCCTTTGGCCCAGATGTCTGTGGCTACGGCGCCCGGCTCGATGACCGTGACGCCGATGCCTTGCCGGCGTAGTTCGAGCCTGAGGCTGTCGCCTAGGGCGGTCATCGCGAATTTGCTGCTTGTGTAGGGCGCCATCATCGGCTGCGCGATGCGTCCGCCGATGGAGCTGACCAGCAGCAGCCGAGGCACGCCCCGGCCATGCGCCTCCACCCCGCGGCGGAGAAGGGGCAGCGTGGCGCGGGTGAGCTCGATTGCGCCGAAGAGGTTCACGTCAAATTGCCGCCGCCACTCTGCACCGGAGACGAACTCAACCGGCCCGGGGACGACGATGCCGGCGTTGTTGATGACGACATGCAGGCCGCCGGCTCCGGCCAGTTTGTTCGTTTGCGCGATCGCGGCGTCGATGGAGGCCTGATCGGTTACGTCGAGAAGCGTGGTCTCGAGGCGGCCCGATCCTTGTGCAGAGCTTTGCTGGCGAAGGCGTTCCGCTGCTGCTTCCGAACGGACACCCGCGATCACGTTGAAGCCTTTTGACAACAGGGCTAATACGGTTGCTCGTCCGATACCGGTGGACGCGCCGGAGATGAGTGCCCAGGAGACCATTGCAAACCTCCATCACAACGCGTGGATTAGCGTTTCATCAAGAGATGTTTGAAGGAGGACTTCGTTGCGGAATTATTAGAGTGGGTGGCGGTTCCAGTCTTTGTAGATGAGGTATTTTGCGGGCTGTTTGCCGATGGCTCCGAACCATTGCGGGCAGAAGGGGGCCATCCAGATCGCGTCGCCTGCGGTGACCGGGTACCACCGGTCGCTGAGACGGTAGATGCCGCCGCCTTCGAGCATGAGGAGGCCATGTTCCATGATGTGGACTTCGACTATGCTGAGTGCGGCTCCGGGCTGGTAGGTCATGGTGTTGACGGCGAAGTCGAAGGCGGGGAGGTCGGGGAGGAGGCTGCGGACCTGGAGGTCGGGGTCGCCGCCGAGGGGCGTTGGTGTGATGGCGTTCTCGTCGCCGACGAGGATATAGGGAGTTGGAGATAACGTTAGTGGCTCGTAGGGTTTTTCGATGACAGCCAGTCGTGTGAGCTGCTGGGCCTTGAAGGTGTGATGTGTGTTGGTGGGGATGTAGGCGAAGCCGCCGGCGGTAAGGGTATGGAAGGCTTTTTCGGTGACGAGGTCTGCGGTGCCTTCGAGTACGTAGATGAAACGCTGGTTGGCTGTGTCGCCGAGTGTGCCTTCGGGTTCGAGCTCGGCGGTGTATTGGGCGAAGGATGCGCCGATGGCGGGCGAGATGTGGACGATGGCGGCTGCGCCTTTCATGCCGGGAAGGACGGTGCGGATGAAGGTGTCCGGTGTGTGGAGGAGATGGTCGCGCTGGTTGGTGCTGCGGGTGTGGCCGAGATTATGCATGGGCGTCCTTGAGGATCGATCTATCATCGCGCAATAACGTGAGGAACTCCATTGCGGTGGCGAGTGCGGCTTCAACGTCGAGTGGGAGGACGGATTCGTCGGGGTGGTGGCTGAGGCCTCCGGGAGTGCGGAGGAAGAGCATCGTTGAGGGAATGTGTGGGGCGATGATCATGGCGTCGTGTCCGGCGCCGCTGGTCATGGTGGGACTGGGAAAGCCTGCTCGGACAGTGGCTACCTGAAGGAGATGGGTGAGGTGGGGGTTCATGGGAACGGCGTCTTGCTGCGAGAGTATTTTTGATGAGACTTTTACGCCGCGTTTGGAGGCGATAGCTGTTGCGCTATCGAGCAGAGCAATAGCGGCGTCTTTGCGCGTTTCGTCGTTAGTGTGGCGTAGATCTAGGGATGCTGTGACCTCGCCGGGGATGATGTTGATTGCGCCGGGTGCAGCGTTTATTTTGCCTACGGTTGCTACGAGATGGTGATGATGCTTCGCGTAGGTTTCGACGGCTACGGTCCACTCGGCTGCCGCGGTGAGGGCATCGTGGCGGAGGTGCATTGGTGTGGTTCCGGCGTGATTGGACTGTCCGGTGAAGGTAAGTTGCAGGCGGCTTTGACCGACGATGGTGCTGACGATGCCTAGCGGGAGTGATTCGTTTTCGAGGACAGGGCCTTGCTCGATGTGGAACTCGAGGTAGGCGAATGTGTCGGTTGAAAATATTGCTGCTGGAAGTTCATCGGGGTTGAGGCCGAAGTTGCGGATGGCTTTTGTGAGGCTTGTGCCGTTGCTGTCGGTGCGAGCGAGCATTTCGGCGTCGAGCTTGCCGATCAGTGCAAGGCTGCCGAGGAAGGGTTTGTTGAAGCGAACGCCTTCTTCTTCAGAGAAGCCGATGACTTCTATGGCGAAGGGCAGGTGTTGGTTGCGAAGCTCTTCGATCACGGCGAGACCGAGAATGACGCCGAGGATGCCGTCGAAGGATCCGGCGTTGGGGACGGTGTCGAGGTGTGAGGCGATGAGGAGACGAGGGGCGTTTGGCGTGAGGCCGGGGTAAAGGCCGCGTAGATTGCCGATGGCGTCAATGTTGACGGTCATGCCTGCGGCTTCCATCCATCGGTGTAGAAGTGCGTTGACTTCGTGCATCGGCGGAGAGAGGAAGGTGCGTGTGGTTTCGCCGGGAACTTCTGTGAAGGATGCGATCTCGCGGCAGCGGGCGATGATGCGATCGGCTCGATTTGTAGATTGAGTCGGCATGAGGGAGTGGTTATTGCTTTCGTCTTACACGAGCTTCTATGTAGCCGTGTGGCTCGTCGGTGGGGACGAATATTTCGTTGGGGTTGTCCTGGCCGAAGCGAGAGAGATCGACGAGGAGGCAGTGCTTGTTGGGCATGGTGATCTCTATTTCGTGGATCTCGGGTACGGCTTCGAGTGCGCTTTGGGCCATGGCGTAGAGGGTTTGCTGGACGGATTTGCTGTCGTGGCCGGCGAAGGTGCGGAGCATGGTTTCGCGGATGGTGGAGCGGATGGCGTTGTGATCGAGGTCGTGAGTTGTGTAATGCCACTTTGCGACAACGGCGGTGCCGAAGAGGCGATCGTTGGTTTCTTTCAGGGTTGTGAGCGAATCTTTGATGTAGCCTTCGAAGCCGGAGTTTGCGGTTTTGAGGATGACGAGGTTTTCGAGGCCGGAGTGGATTTGAAAGTCTTCGTTTTGTGTGCGCTCAACGTGGGTTGTTTGTAGCTCGTCGCTGCCGCGCATGAAGGCTGAGGGGTGGGGTGTGCCATCGAAGGTGAGGCGCTTCCAGAGGGTGCTTTCGATGCGGATGGCGGCTGAGGTGACTTGGGGGTTGCGGGAGAGGAAGAAGTCAGCGAGTTCTTTTGCGTAGGCTTCCATCGAGGGGGCGGTGGAGGTTCGCGCTACGGAGTAGACGGTGTTCTTCATCGTGTCGGTGGGGAGGATTTTGCTGTTGTCGCCTTTGGTGTGGGCGGAGTCGAAGTCGCCTTGGAGGAGCACCTGGACTGTCCATTCGCGCAGATCGTTGCCGTGAGGATGGCGCGTCACCTTCATGAGGCGGACGCGGGATTTTCCGTAACGATTTTCGGCTAGCTCGATCATGTGGGTCAGCTTCCTCGATAGGTGGTGTAGCCGTTGGCGGTGAGGAGAAGAGGGATGTGGTAGTGCTGCTCGCTGTTTGTTATTTCGAAGACGATTTCTACGTAAGGATAAAGGCCTTGTAGTTGCTGATGTTTGTAGTAGGTCGAGGTGTCGAAGTGGACACGGTAGGTGCCTTGATGCAGCGATTGTGTTTCGGGCAACAGGTATTTGCAGCGGCCGTCTGCGTCGGTGAGGGCTTCGTTGATGAAGAGCCACGCGCCATCGACTTGTTGCGAGAGTGTGACGGGGACGCCGACGGCGGGGCGTCCGAGAGCTGTGTCGAGAATGTGTGTAGAGATGCCCATGGTTAGTTTGACTCCAGCCAGTGACGTAGGCGTAGCTGCGTGATCTGACGTTGTTGTTCGGCTGCTTCGTGAAGCTCGGTTTGTGGATCGTTGTTCATGCGGGCTTCGAGGATGGAAAGAATCTCGGAGGTGGTTTTGCCGCTGGCGCAGACGATGAAGATGCGGTTGAAGCGCTGTTCGTAGCGGCGGTTTGCTTCTTCGATGGCGAGCTTTGCGGCGGCATTAGCGGAGAGTGCGGTGCGCTGCTCTTGTGCGGACCAGCGTAGGGATGCTTCTGTGGCGTGGGTTTGAGCGTGCTTCTGTCCTATGCGGGGATGGCTGTCGAAGGCTTGTTGCCATGCGGCTTCGGGGAGGGAGAGCCAGATGGTGTCGGAGGTTGTGAGGAGTGCGGCTTCGTTTGTATAAGGACGCTTTGCGGTGAGGGCTTCTGCCCATGCTTGTGATCCGCAGCAGGGTAGGATCTCCCTTGTTGCGGACTCGGGATCGAGCGAGTTCCATCTGGCGAGGACATCGTTCATTGGGCGTGGGCTTACTATAGCGTGACCTCGTGGCCGTGCGGCCTGTCTGGGATGCGTCCGTGCTGATAGATGGCTTTGCCGCGCAGGTAGGTGCCCTTGACCACTCCGCGCAGGGTTTCGCCCATGTAGGCGGAGATGGGGTGGCGGTAGTGGAGTATGTCTGGGGTTACGGTGAACTCTGAGTCGGTGTCGAAGAGGATGAAGTTTGCTTCGCGTCCTGCTGTGAGTGATCCGGCTTTGTGGCTTAGGCCAGCGAGTGCGGCGGGGGCAGCGCTCATCCAGCGGGCGATGTGGTCGATTGTGAATCCACGACGCGAGGCTTCGGTGTGGACGATGGAGAGTGCGATGGAGAGGCTGGCGATGCCACCCCATGCGAGATCGAAGCGGCCGGTTTCGGTTCGCTTCATCTGGGGTGGGCATGGGGAGTGGTCGGTGACGATCATGTCGATTGCGCCTTCACGCAGGGCTTGCCAGAGGGCTTCGCGGTTGGCGCGTGTGCGGATGGGTGGGGCGCATTTGAGCAGGGTGGCGCCGTCGGGTATGTCTTCTGCGGCGAAGTGGAGGTAGTGGGGGCAGGTTTCGATGGTGATTGGGAGACCTTCGGCACGCGCCGCTTTGATGTCATCGAGCGCGAGTGATGTGGAGAGGTGGACAATGTGGAGGCGGAAGCTGTACTGGCGGCAGAGGCGGATCATCAGGCGGATGGCTTCTAGCTCGGCTTCGTCGGGTCGAGATGCGAGATAGGTGTTGTAGCTTCGCCAGTCGGCTTGTTGGAGGGTGGCTGTGGCGCGTTCGATGGGGGCGGCCAGTTCGGCGTGGACGAGAAGGGGCAGGCCGGAGGCAGCGATGTGGGGGAGGGCGGCTTCGAGCTGGTGGTGGTCGATCATGGTGAAGCCGTCGCACCCGGGGTAGATGAGGAAGCATTTGTAGCCAAGGACTCCGGCGCGGGCGAGGGGGAGGATGTGGGATTGGTTGTCGGCTACGGCGCCGCCCCAGGGCGCCCAGTCGACGAAGCACTGGCCTTGGGCGGATATACGCTTGGCTTCCAGGGCTTCGACGGTGGTGGTCTCGGGGAGACAGTTGAGGGGCATGTCGACGAGGGTGGTGAAGCCTCCGACGGCGGCGGCTCGGGTGGCGGTGCGGAAGCCCTCCCATTCGGTGCGTCCGGGTTCGTTGATGTGGACGTGAGTGTCGACCAGACCGGGAAGGATGGCGAGGTTGCCGCAGTCGTGGAGGAAGGTGTCGGCGGGGAGTTCAGAGGGGTTGCAGATGGCCTGGAGGATGCCTTCTTCTATGAGGAGCGCAGCGGGGCGTGTGCCTTGCGGAGTGACGACGCGGTTTGAGAGGAAAGCGTGTGCCATATAATTCTGATTATCCCGTTATTCCCGATAAGGATACCGACAGACTAATGCAGGGCAATCCTATCTTTATGGAACAGGCGATTGCACTGGCGACGGAGAATGTCACCAGCGGGCGCGGTGGACCGTTTGGCGCGGTGATTGTGCGCGATGGGAAGGTTCTGGCTTCGGGTGCGAATATGGTCACGGCTGACAATGATCCGACGGCACATGCGGAGATTACGGTGATCCGCCGGGCTTGTGCGGCGCTGGGGACGTTTCGTCTTGAGGGATGCGAGATCTATACGAGCTGCGAGCCTTGTCCGATGTGTCTCGCGGCGATTTACTGGGCGCATTGCAGCGCGATCTTCTATGGGAATACGGCGGCGGATGCGGCGCGGGCCGGATTCGATGATGCGTTTCTTTACGACGAGGTGAAGAAGCCGTTGGAGGAGCGCAGGATTCCGACGATAAACATGATGCGGGAGAAGGCGATCTCGAGCTTTGAGGCGTGGCGTGCGAGCGCCAGCAGAATTGACTACTAAGATATGGCGATGAAGAAGAAGGCTGCGGCGGTAAAGGCAAAGAAGGCGGGCTCCACGGTGAAGGTGGCGCTGCTTGGGTTTGGAACTGTGGGAAGCTCGGTGGCGAAGTTGATCGCCGCGTCGAAGTTTCCAGGGATCCAACTGACTCATATCTATAACCGTGATGTGGAGCGGAAGCGTACTTCTGCTGCGGCGAAGGTTGTTCCGGCTTCGGTGGTTTGGACGGAGAAGATTGACGATGTTTTGAAGTCGGATGTCGATGTCGTCATTGAGTTGATAGGTGGGCTGAATCCTGTTGAGGGATGGCTGCGCAAGGCTCTGGCTTCGGGAAAATCTGTTGTGACGGCGAATAAGCAGTTGATTGCTTACCGGGGTACGGGGTTGGCGAAGCTGGCGGAGAAGCATGGGGTGCAGCTGATTCATGGGGCGGCGGTGGCGGGTGGGGTGCCGGTAATTACTGGTATGCAGCAGGGATTGAGCGGTGACCAGACGATTCGGCTGAGCGGGATTGTGAATGGGACTTGCAACTACATTCTGAGCAGAATGGAGACGGGCGCGGATTACGCTACGGTTCTGGCGGATGCTCAGCAGCTTGGGTATGCAGAGTCGAATCCTTCGGCGGATGTGGATGGGTATGATGCCCGGGCGAAGCTTTGTATTCTGTCGCGGATTGCGCTGCGGGCTGAGCTTGATCCGGATGCGGTTGCGACGCAGAGTATCTCTCCGATTGAGGCGATTGATTTTACTTACGCTAAGGAACTGAATTGCACGATTCGTCAGGTTTCGCGGGCGCAACTGGATGGGACGGTGGTGCATGCGCGGGTGGCTCCTATGCTGGTGCCGCTGACTTCGCCGCTGGCCTGGTCGCATGGGACGCAGAATATGGTTGTGGCGAGTGGGCGGTTTGGTGGGGATGTTGTTTTTTCGGGGCATGGGGCCGGGGGGGAGCCTACGGCTGTGGCCGTGGTGTCGGACTTGCTGTCGGTGGCGCAAGGATGTGGGGTGGTGCAGTTGCCGGTTCGGAAGCGGGCGGTGACGGGGGAGTTTCTTGCGCCTCATTATCTGCGGTTTGTGGTGGACGATAAGCCGGGGATAGTGTCGGCGATCTCGGGTGCGCTGGCCAAGGTGGGGGCGAATATTGACTCGCTGCTGCAGAAGCCCGGGTATCCGAAGCATCGGCTGCCGTTTGTGGTGACGACGGAGCCTTGCCTGACCTCGACGATTGAGAAGGCTGTGGCTTCGGTTGCGAAGATGGATTGCATGCTGGAGAGACCGCTTTGTCTGCAGATTTTGGTGCCTGAGGATATTCCGGAGTAGGTGCCCCACTCCCTATTGATGTTGCGCAAAGTATTCAAATGATGGGATTTAGGCTCGTACTTTGGGGTTAAAGGTCCGATATTTTGGTCTTAAGTGCTGCAAAGTATTCATAACAGGGGAGTTGATCTTTCCTGTAGGTGTCAAGAAATGATGGCTCTCCCGCCACGTCTAATCTGGAGTGGGATTGGATGCTGCTGCCGTATGTGGTCGTTTCTCTGAGCTTGCAACGGCGAAATACAGGGATCCTTCCCCATTCGACTTCGCTCAGGGTCAGGATGACGACATTTTCTGTAGGGATGACGAAATTTCTGTGGGATGACGACATTTCGGTAGAGATGACGATGGTTCGGTAAGCCAGACATGAGTGGCGCCGCAGGCCGGATCTAAATAAGAAGTAGGAGAGTCTTCGGGATGAAGAAGCTGTTGGTGTGTGTTGGATTGCTTGGGGCTGCGATGGCCCTGGCGCAGGATGTAGCGCCGGTGAAGCATGAGGCGAATGCGCTGAATTCGAAGCGGGCGCGGAAGGCTCACTATGTGGTGATGGTTTCGCTCGACGGGTTTCGGTGGGACTATGCAGAGAAGTGGGGCGCGCCGCATTTGCTCGCGATGGCGAAAGACGGGGCGAGTGCGCCGGAGGGGATGCTGCCTAGCTATCCGTCGATTACGTTTCCGAACCACTACACGATGGTGACGGGGCTTTATCCCGAGCATCATGGGATTGTGGACAATGCGTTTCTCGATCCGGCGCGTAATGATGCCGAGTACTACTACAAGGACCATGCGAAGAACAGCGATGGGAGCTGGTATGGTGGGGTTCCGCTGTGGTCGCTGGCGGAGCAGCAGGGGATGCGGTCGGCTTCGATGTACTGGGTGGGGTCGGAGGCGGAGATTGCGGGGAAGCGGCCTAGCTACTGGGTTCCGTTTGACGATAGTTTTGATGATGAGAAGCGGGTGGACCAAGTAATGCAGTGGTTGGGGTTGCCGGAGGCGGAGCGGCCGCACATGATTACGCTGTACTACTCGAATGTGGACCATGCGGGGCATATGTATGGGCCGGATGCTCCGGAGACCGGGGCGGCGGTGAAGCATGTGGACGCGATGATTGGGGAGTTGCAGGAGAAGATCAAGGCTTCGGGGTTGCCTGTGGACCTGATTGTGGTGTCGGATCATGGGATGATCGCGTTCAAAGACCGGAATTTTGTGGCGGTGGATAAGATGGTGGATCTTCAGGGTGTGCCGGAGGTTGGGGACCATCTTTATCCGAAGACCGAGGCGGAGAAGGAGAAGATCTTCGAGGAGCTGAAGGCGAAGGGTGATCCGCGGTTCGCGGTTTATCGGCTGAAGGATTTTCCGGCGCAGTTGCATTATGACGCGAATCCGCGGGAGGGTGATCCTGTGATCGAGCCGCTAGAGGCTGTTCCCGTGACGGTCCATGCGAAGACGGAGGAGATCAAGTCGAAGGGCGACCATGGGTGGGACCCGCGGCTGGTGCCGGATATGAAGGCGATCTTTTATGCGGAGGGGCCGGATGTGAAGCCGGGGGTGAAGGTGGGGACGTTTGAGAATGTGAATTTGTATGACTTTGTGGCTGGGTTGCTGGGGTTGAAGGTGGGGAAGAATGATGGGGATGCGAAAGTGCTGGCTGGGGCTCGGCGGTAAGACTTTATGGTCTAGGGTGGAAAGCCGTGCCATCCGACTGGCTGAACCAGCGTGACGGAGTTATCCGGGCCTATGTGGTAGGTGAAGGTGTAGGGAAGGTCTACATCACCACTAAGATCGAATGACAGAGTACGTTTGGATGGATCGAAGACAGGGTCTTCCATGTTGCTTATTCCGAGCAGGCAACTGTCGATAAGAACAGACAACGTCTCGTGCATATCTGGGGTAAGTGAGACGACGTGCAAGAAAGTCTCGCCTGTCTGGTTGGCTCCGCAATGTCCCTGAACATTGTCAGGATTTGAAATAAACGTATCGGTAAAAATGAGGAGCTTGTTTGGAATCTCCGCAAGAATTTTTGCCTCATAAGGAATAGTAAGGAAGCGTGGATCGGAGCTCTTGTGGGTCAGGATAACTTTCTGGGGTTTACCGGATGGTTTGGTTAGAACGAGAGTAGTGGTGAGGCCGCGCTGATGGATGACTGCGTTGCCGGACTTTACCTCTGGAATTTTGACAACCGGTCGGCCATGGATGGGCTGCTGCGCTTGAACAGAGATTACGAGACTGAGAAGTGCGATGCTCCTCTTATGACTCTTGAGATATTTAAGCATGCGTGCGAGGAGTTTATACTTCCCCTCCTTCACTACAAAGGTACTAAGGGGAAAGTCGCCAAAACTTACTTCGACAGTTGAAGGCGTGCCCTTAAGAAAGGCGGATCGCGCTTCGCGCGATTGCCCACTCATGCGCCAAAAACGCACATGAATGGGGCACCCAAGATCTGGGCTGGGTTAGGAAGACAGTCGGGCCCGGGAAAAATACAGGGATTCTTCGCTGCGCTCAGAATGACGACGTTAGGAGACAGAATGAGAGGGAAAAAGAGAAGCCCGAGGGTCGGCCTCGGGCTTCTTTTGTTTGGTGAGGATTTAGTACTTGGGCATGGATGGGTCGATCTTTTCGGCCCAGGCTAGGATGCCTCCGGTTAGGTTGGAGACGTTGGTGAAGCCGGCGGCTTTTAGGGCTAACGCGGCCTTCTGGCTGCGGGCTCCGGAGCGGCAGTGGATGATGACTTCGTCGTTTTTGTGGGCGGCGATCTCGGAGATGCGGGACTCGATGGAGCCTACCGGGATCAGTGGGGCACCGAGGTTCGCGATGGGGTACTCGTGGGGCTCGCGGACGTCGAGGACGAAGATGTTTTCTTTGGCGTCGAGTTTTTGTTTTAGCTGCTCGACGGTGATCTGGGGGATGCCTTCGACGATGGAGGCATCGGCTACGGCCTTGTCGCGGGCTACTTCGAGTGGGCCTACGGAGCTGGGTGGGGCGATGCCGCAGAACTGGTCGTAGTCGATCAGCTCGGTGACGGTGGGGTTGGTGCCGCAGACGGGGCAGTCGGGGTTCTTGCGCAGCTTGAGGGTGCGGAAGGACATGCCGAGGGCGTCTACGAGGAGGAGACGGCCGATGAGGGGGTCGCCGATGCCGAGGATAAGCTTGATGGTCTCGGTGGCCTGGATGACCCCGACGAGGCCGGGGAGGATGCCGAGGACGCCGCCTTCGGCGCAGGAGGGGACGAGGCCGGGCGGTGGCGGCTCGGGGTAGAGGCAGCGGTAGCAGGGGCCTTGCTCGGTGCCGAAGACGCTGGCCTGGCCCTCGAAGCGGAAGATGGAGCCGTAGGCGTTGGGCTTGTTGAGCAGGACGCAAGCGTCGTTGACGAGGTAGCGGGTCTGGAAGTTGTCGGTGCCGTCGGCGATGACGTCGTAGTCCTTGAAGATCTCGAGTGCGTTGGCGCTGGTGAGCATGGTGTTGTGCTTGACGACGTTGAGGAAGGGGTTGAGGCCCTTGAGCATGATCTCCGCGGAGTCGACCTTGAGCTTGCCGACGGTGGCGGTGGAGTGGATGATCTGGCGCTGGAGGTTGGAGGAGTCGACGGTGTCGAAGTCTACGAGGCCAATGGTGCCTACTCCTGCGGCGGCGAGGTAGAGGGCGAGCGGGGCTCCGAGGCCTCCGGTGCCTACGCAGAGGACCTTGGCGGCCTTGAGCTTCTGCTGGCCTTCCATGCCGACCTCGGGCAGGATGAGGTGGCGGGAGTAGCGGGCGATCTCCTCGTTGGAGAGCTTGGGGAGCTGGATGGTTTCTTCGATGGCTGTGGGCATATCTTTCCTTAGCTTAATTCTAGATGCTTTTGGGGCCGGAAGGGCTCAGGGCCGTTCGTTTGCGATAAGAGTCTTTTCTTCAACAAAGCAGCATAGAAATTGATTCACCCTTTGGTTGTAAGAAATGCAATCAGCATTACGGTAAAGACGTTGACCCCTAACGAAACAAGCGTTCGCTCCCTCTTTTGTGCGAAGTATGCGCCGATGCCGCTTAGGAACGCGAAGATTAGGCCTGCATAGAAACAAAACTCAGAGCCAAATGCGAACCACTGGGGAACCGTAGGATAAGCAATTCCCTTTGCCAGTCCTATTGCAGCAATTATCACGAAGACTACGAGATTCGATATCGCAGCTAGCAAAAGAAGCGAACCAACGCTGAACTTGATCGACTGGGAATGAGCCATGCTCTAAGAATAAAGGGGAGAGTCAACAGCCGCCGGCGATGGAGGGGATGATGGTGAGTTCGTCGGAGTCGGCGACGGGGGAGTCTTCTTTGGCGGGGAGGTAGCGGATGTCGTCGTCGTTGAGGTAGACGTTGACGAAGGAGCGGAGTTTGCCCTCGGGGGTGAAGAGGTGCTGGCGGAGCTCGGGGTAGGTGGTGGTGAGCTGGGTGAACACTGCGCTGATGGTCGCGCCGGGGATGGCGACGGTCTCTTTGCCGTCGGTGTAGGCGCGCAGCGGTGTCGGGATGTGGATGTTCATTCTTGTCCTTTCTGGGTGGATGCGGCTTCTGCGATTTCTATTTCGATGGCTTCGTCGTGGAAGTTTTTGTCGTCTTCGGTGATGCCGAGGAGGAGGAAGGAGTTGGTAATGGCGGCCTTGCCCTTTTCGACGGCGGTGATGACGTAGGAGCAGCCGAGCCAGTGGGCTTCGGCGAAGTCGGTGGGGGACCACTGGGCGGGGTGGTCGGGGTGCGAGTGGTAGAAGCCTACGATGTCGAGGCCGAGGTTGCGGGCCTGGCGCTGGATTTTGACGAGCTCCTGCGGGGCGATGTTGTAGCGGTTGTGTGCGGAGTCGGTGCGGGTGTTGCCGGCGCGGACGATCTGGTGGACCGTGTTGCCCTCGACGCCGTTGCTTTTGCCGAGGAGGACGCCGCAGCACTCGTTGGGGTAGGTCTCTTCGCCGTGGGCGCGCAGAGCTTCGTAGTCGGCGTACTGGATGGTTAGCATGTGTGGGTTACTCCTCCTGCCAGAAGCGTTCGCTCATGTATTTTTCGGCCGAGTCGCAGAGGATGGTGACGATGACGGCCTCGCGTCCGGCTGCGGCTTCCTGTTCGGCGACTTGCAGGGATGCGGCTACGGCGGCGGCGGCGGAGATGCCTACGAGGAGGCCGTGGTTGCGGCCGAGATTGCGGCACATGGCGTAGGCGACCTCGGTGTCCATGTCGATGTTGGCGTCGGCGAGGGTGGCGTCGTAGATTTTCGGGACGATGGCGGTGGCCATGTGCTTGAGGCCTTCGAGGCCGTTGAAGGGTGAGTCGGGCTGCATGGAGATGCAGCGGATGTTGGGGTTCAGCTCACGGAGGCGGCGAGTGGTTCCCATGAAGGTGCCTGAGGTTCCGAGGCCGGCGACGAAGTGAGTGATCTGGCCTTCGGTCTGCTCCCAGATTTCGTTGGCGGTGGTGCGGTAGTGGGCGCGCCAGTTTTCGTCGTTGCCGTACTGGTCGGCGTAGAAGTAGCGGTCGGGCTCTGCGGCTACGAGTTCGCGGGCTTTGCGGATGGCGCCGTCGGAGCCGTCGGCGGGGTTGGTCCAGATGACTTCTGCTCCGTAGGCGGCGAGGTAGCGCTTGCGCTCGGGGGAGACGTTGGAGGGCATGCAGAGGGTGACGGGGAAGTTGAGGGCGGCGGCGAGCATGGCATAGGCGATGCCGGTGTTGCCGCTGGTGGCGTCGAGGAGGCCTCGTTCTTTGCTCAGCAGGCCGCGGCTGCGGGCGTCGGTGACGATGGCGGAGGCGGCGCGGTCTTTGACGGAGCCGCCGGGGTTGGCCCACTCGGCTTTGCCGAGGATCTGGATGTTAGCGGCGAGGCGGTCCTGAAAGAGATTGAGGCGGACCAGAGGCGTGTTGCCGATGCGTTCGAGGATGGTGGTTCCGAGCGATTTTGTTGTGGTCAACATGCTTTGCTTTTTTCTGGTTCTCGGGTTTGACGCAATGCCGTTTGAAGGAGGTCGGCGGATGTGCGACAGTTAATTGAGTCTAACGTATGGCACTTATGGCAAAAAAGACCCCACAGCGAAGCTTCAATGATGTTCTAGCGGTTCTCGGCAGTCAGAGATTCGATGTTGCTCCGGCACATGACGGTGCAAAGCGTGCATTTCAGGTGAGAAAGTATGGGTGTGCGGCGGAGATCGCCCAGACCGCCGATGGCAAGGTGGAGGTGCTGGCTCGGCCGGGCTGGGTGCTGAATGGGGAGATTTCGCGGCTGCTCGATCGCGGATACCAGAAGTTCTTGAAGAGCAGCAAGTTGGAGATTCCGGCCACGGCGGACCATCTGCGGGCGATTCATGAGTTCAGTGAAGAGCTGAAGGAAGCGACTGGGGCTACGAGCCTTTATAACGAGGCTTTGGGGACTACCAGTGATGTTTATCACTACGATCGGGTGAAGGGTCGGGCGTAGATCGATCGCGCTTCGCGCGACCCACTCATGCGCAAAAGCGCGCATGAATGGGGCACCCGCACCCTGCCCCGGCAGGCATTCCAGAATGGGTGGGTTAGTGCTGGATGTTGTAGATCAGGGAGATCAGCCCTGAGCGATAAATCTTGTGGCTGGACAGGGTCAATTTGGTTTGTTGTGCGGAAGGGGGCAGGAGTGGAACTCCTCCGCCCAGCAATACCGGTATGATGTGCACCTCGACCGTGTCCACTGCGTCCATCTGCAGCAGAGAATGAAAGAGTTCGCCGCCTCCCATCAGCCAAATATCTTTGCCGTTTTGCGCGCGTAATGTTTCCATCCAACCTTGGTTCAACTCGGAGAGGATGATCACTTCCGGATGGTCTGCCTGTTTCAGAGTTCTTGAGACGACGAACGTCTTCATTCCCTGGAAGGACACCTTGCCTAGTCGCACAATCGCGGCTTCGTAGGTGCGACGTCCCATGAGCAATGTGTCGAACTGCGCCCACATTTCAGCAAAATTGACGTCCGGATCGATCGCAATCCAGTCCGCCTCACCGTTCGGTCCGGCGATATAGCCATCGAGACTCATCGCGACCCCGTAGCGAATTTTTCTCATCGCTGGTGCCCCCTCATAATGGGAATCCGGCTTCAGCTGCGGGAACAAAAAATGGCGATCCGGTGCGCTTCTACGGGGCCGAGTGCCTCGAGCCACTGCTCTTCGGCGATGATTGGCGTGCAGGGGCCAAATGCGCAGATTCGAATCTTGCGGCTGGCGGCTTCGCGTCGCAGCGAATCGAGAACCGTGCGCAGAATGGTGCCGATGAAGGGCGTGTACAGGTAAAACACTGTGCCGCAGGACAGATCCGCCGCCCGCGCGTCCTGGTGGATAAACGCTACGTTGCTCAGTTTTAGAGTCTGAGCGCTTTGGCGGGCGCAATCGACATAGGCCGCCTCTAGTTCGATTCCGATGCTGCGGGCGCCCGTGCAGATGGCGGTCAGCAACGGAACGTGACCTATTCCGGAGCCAAGATCGACCAGCACATCCCGTTCGGTAAGTGCGGTACGAGCAATCAGATCGAAGATGTGGCGCGCCGGGGTCGGCTGATAAAACACCATCTCTGCCGGCAACTGGACGAGGCCGGCAGCGGGTTGTTCGAACTGCAAGACTCCGGTGACCAGCTCGTCGAGATAATCGTAGCCTTCGCCGTTGGAGAGACGGATCGCGTCGTCAGCCTGATTTGATTGATTGGCTACCCTTTGAAGCAGCCTGTAGGGCCCGGCGACATGCTGAATGTCGCGGCGGATGGCCTGGTAGAGCTCGAAATTGGCTCGCTCCAGCTTGGTGTAAAGCGCTCGGACTCGGGGATAGACGTCCGACTGGGTGCCGATGGACGGTAGGTGTCCCTTCAACTGTTCCTCTGGGAGATAGGCGTCGAGGCGGTCAAGCGCTTCGATGCGCTGGCGCAGCCGATCGGGTTCGTCCAGCGAAAAATCCTGTTCCAGTTTTCCGATTAGAGTTTGCAGGCCACGCATCATCCGTTGAAGCTTCCTCCATTACTGCGCCATAGTGTCGCCGGAATCATTTTAGAGTGAGAGCGAGAGAGTGGTGGGGGACTTAGCGGAGGCGGTTTTGTTCGCGCTGGAGCTCGCGGTAGGCTTCGCTTTTGCCTATGCCCCGGTCGCGGGCTACTCGCTTGAGGGCGTCTTTTTCGGTTAGATTTTCGGATTTCATCAAGGCGGATACGGCTTCGGCGATGCTGGTGCTGGGGGTTGTGGATTGCTGCTCGGCGGGGGTCAGCATCAGGACGATTTCGCCGCGAATGACGGGGCGGGCGGTGAGTTCGGCGTGAAGTTCGCTGACGGGTGCGCGGAGGAACTCTTCGTGGAGTTTGGTGAGTTCGCGGGCGATGACTACGGGCTGGGCGGGGCCGAAGACGGCTTCGATGTCGGCGAGGGCTTCGAGGATGCGGTGGGGTGTCTCGTAGAAGATGTGGGTGGTGCCGCCGGTGCGAGGGATCTCTTCGAGGAAGGTTTTGCGCTGGCCGGCTTTGGACGGGAGGAAGCCGTGGAAGGTGAAGCGCTCGGTGGAGAGGCCGCTGGCGATGAGGCCGCTGATGGCGGCGTTGGCTCCGGGGATGGGGAAGACGGGGATGCCGGCGTTGATTGCTGCTGCGGCGATCTGACTGCCGGGGTCGGCTATGCCCGGAGTTCCGGCGTCGGAGACTACGGCTATGCGCGCTCCTTGTTTCAGGGCTTCGACCAATTCTTCGGAGCGGCTGCCCTCGTTGTGCATGTGGTAGCTGACGGTGGGGGTGGTGATGCCGAAGTGGTTGAGGAGCTTCTGGGTCTGGCGGGTGTCCTCGCAGGCGATGCGGTCTACGCTGCGCAGGATGCGGAGGGCGCGGAGGGTGATGTCCTCGAGGTTGCCGATGGGGGTGGCGACCAGGTAGAGACCGGGGGCGATCGGTTCGGAGTGTTCCTTGAGTCGGTCTGTTTCGTGGTCGGAGGGCATTATGTCTGATGAATCGATTTTCCTTTTTTAGGATGGCGTGCTGTGGGACAGGAGAGCATACCTCAGGGGCTAAAGCCCCGCTTTTGTGATGTGCCTGAGAGTGCCAAGGCTAAAGCCTTGGGCTACCCAGAAGCAAAAGCAAGAACGAAGGCGGTCTGTTGGACACTCATTGTTCCTGCTGGCGTAGTCTGCGGCGCTGGTTGAGGAGGCCCATGGAGTGGGCGAGGTTTTGTGGGGTGATGATGCCGATGATGCGGTCGCCTTCGAGGACAGGGACGATCTGTGCGCCGGGGCCAGCCATGATGCGGCGGAGGGTTTTGACGAGGGAGTCGTCGGGCTGGGCGGTCTGGAACGAGCGGGTCATGACGCCCTGGACGTAGCCGTTACCCTCTGTCTGGAGGGCTTCGACGATGCCCTGGCGGGAGACGGCGCCGACGAGGTTGCCACCGCGGACAACGGGAAAGACATCCTGCAGGGTGTGGACGGAGCGCTGGAGTGCGTCTTCAAGCGTGTCAGAGGCGGAGAGCGTGCTGAACTGCGTCAGCATGACGTCGCGCATACGGACGGCGTCTACATCGGCTTGCAGCAGGAGGCCCTGGTCTTCCATGTGGGAGCCGATCATGACGAAGGCACCGAGCATGACGAGCCACATGTTGGGAAGGATCACACCGGCGATCATCAGACCGAGAGAGATGATTTGCCCGAGGCCGGCGGCTGCGCGTGTGCCTTTGAGAGCACCGTGGGCCTTGGCGAACTCGCCGCGGAAGACACGGCCGCCATCGAACGGGGAGGCCGGTAGAAGGTTTACTGCGCCGAGAAGGAGATTGATCCAGACGGCAGCGCGGAGAAGGCGCGATGGAGTGACCCAGGGGCGCTCGAGGAGATTGATTTCGGGCGTGATCGCCATGATCATTGCGGCGAGCAGAAGGCCAAAGCCAATGTTGGCAATGGGACCAATGACTGCCATGCGCTTTTGCAAACCTGGGGCGGCGGCGCGCTCGGTGGTCTCGGGAGTGGCAAATGTCAGCAGGCCGCCGGTGGGGAGCAGAAGGATGCTGCGGAGCTCGAGGCCATACCAGGCGGCGGCGATGGCGCGGGCGACCTCACGCACGATTACAGCGGAAAAGAGAATCATCCATAGTGCGAAGCCGCGCCCGCCTGTTGCGCCGGAGACCGAGGCGTAGCTGGTCGAAAGCACAATTAAAAGAATGAAGAAGGTGTGGATTCGAACATCCACGCCGAGAAACCTGCCGATAGGAAAAGACCACCCACGCATGCCTATCATTGTATGCGCTGATCGTCATACCATCAGAAGATGCGTGTCATAGCGGGAACTTATCGATCACGGCAACTTACGGCTCCCAAAGGAATGCAGACGCGCCCGACGAGCGACCGGCTGCGGGAGACGCTGTTTAATATTCTTGCGCCGCGGCTGGATGGCTGCGGGTTTGTCGATCTGTATGCGGGGACAGGGGCGGTTGGGATCGAGGCTTTGAGCCGAGGGGCGGCCCATGTCTGGTTTGCTGAAAATGCTGCGCCGGCGTTGGCTGCGATGCGGGCGAATTTTACTGCGCTGAAGATTGAGCGGGGATTCACAGTGGAAGATCGCGGTGTTGGCGCTGTGTTGCAGCGTTTGGGTAAGCTGACGCAGCCGATCGATGTGGTCTTTGTCGATCCGCCGTATGAGGCAGAGGCGGAGTACACGGGGACGCTGGGGTTTCTTGGGAGTGCACGGGGGCGGCAGATGCTTGCGGCGGATGCTCTGGTGATTGCGGAGCACGGTAGCAAGGCGAAGCTGGCGACGCGCTATGGGGCGCTGGTGCAGGTGCGCGTTGTGAAGCAGGGGGATGCCGCGCTTACTTTTTTTGCGTTCCCGGCGGAGGAGAAAAGCCTCCCCCCTGATGCTGGCCAGTGAGGAGATCGAGGGCGAAGGGAACTTCTTTATCGGTGAGGAGATTCCAGCCGGTTCCGTGGAGCGTGGTTTCGGCGACTTCGGTTATATGGATGCCTTCCCAGCTTAGGCGCGCGGACTCCCACGCCTGACCTTGTGGGCCCCAGGCGACGATGGAGTGAAAGCCGATGAAGAGGATCAGGTTGTTATCTGGCAGAGGGCGCACTTCGGTGACCGGCTTGAGCGCGATGTGGGTGCAGTAGTCGGGGTAAAGCGTGTCGATGATGTAGGCGTAGCCGCCTGCTACTGCGCAGAGCTCCTGCGGGTTGGGGCAGGCGAAGATGCCGGTGGGCATGGATGGGTTGGTGAAGCCCAGGGCGCAGGTCGCGAGGAAGGTGCCTCCGGCTGCGGGCCGGACGAGTAGCTGGAGTGCTCCTCGGGCGAGTGCGTCTTCTTCTCCGGCGATTTGTTGCGGGTAAGTGAACTGGCGTGCGGGGGCTATGAGGGGGGCGGTTTTTAGGGCGTTTGCCGTCCAGCTATGGGCAAACTCGGGAACAGCCGTGGATTTCGACCTTATGTGACGATCGACCCACTCACGCTGTTCTAATGTGGCGGGAACGGGGCATCCGCGGGAGGTTGCGATCTGTAACCACGCGCTTTCAGGTGGGATTCCTGAGCGGATCAACAAACTGGCTGCCGTGACGGCTGAGCGGCCTATACAGGCGCGGCAGTGAATGCCTACTCGTTTGCCGCTAGCGAGATGGGCTTCCAGATTAGACAGGAATGCATTGAATCGGAGCTTGTCAGGGGGGATGTCACCATCGGGTATTGGGAAATTGATGAAGAGTAGGCCGGCTTGCTTTGCCGACGTTTCTTCCTCTGCCAAGCCCAGATACTGCGCCTCGCCTTTCTGGAGCATGGATACAACAACATCGATGCCCGCTTCTCGAAGAAACAGCATCTCGGTATCGAGTGAGTTGCCGCCGATGGGTCTGGGTACGATGGCCAGTTGGGCGGTTATCCAGTAGGGAAGAGCGATCATAAACGGATTGCGTCCAGGGCCTGACCGATGTCTTCGATGAGGTCTTCGATGTCTTCGCAGCCTGCGCTTAGGCGGATGAAGCCTTCGGCGATGGTGTCGCCTCCCCAGCGGGCGCGGCGTTCAGCTGTGGTGGTGATGCCGCCAAAGCTGGTGGCGTCGGTGAGGAGCTTCGATTTTGCGAGGAAGGTTTCCGCGGCGGTTCTGTCGCGGAGGATGAAGCTTAGGACGGGGCCGAAGTAGCGCATCTGCTTACGCGCGATGTCGTGGCCGGGGTGAGTGGGCAGGCCTGGGTAGAGGACGCTGGTGACTTCCGGGCGCGTGGTCAGGAAGTCGGCGATGCGCTGGGCGTTCTCGCAGGAGCGTTCGAGGCGCAAGGGGAGGGTGCCGATGGAGCGGAGGGCGAGCCATGCCTCCATGGGGCCGAGGACGCCGCCGGTGAGGGTGCGCCACTGGTCGATTTTGGCGAGGAGTTCGCGGTCGCGTGTGGCGACGTGGCCGAGGAGGAGATCGCTGTGGCCGGTCATGGCCTTGGTGTCGGAGGCGACGGAGAAGTCAGCACCGAGGGCGAGGGGGAGTTGGCCTAGTGGCGTGGGGGTGGTGTTGTCGACGGCTACGAGGGCCCCTGCCTTGTGCGCGGCGTCGCAGAGGGCGGCGATGTCGCAGATCTCCATGGTTGGGTTGCTGGGGGATTCGAGCCAGAGAAGCTTTGCGCCTTCGAGGTGCTCGGCCTGGGCGTTATTGCCCGTTGGCGCGAGACGGAGGGTGACGCCCATCTTGCTGAAGTACTCCTGGGCAAGGACGCGGGCGGCGTAGTAGGCGTTCGAGGGAAGGGCGACGGTGTCGCCGGGACGCAGGATGGCTCCGAAGACGGCTGTGCAGGCGGCCATGCCGGAGGCGAAGACGAGCGCGTTGGAGCGATAGCCGGGGCCGGATTCCATTTGGCCGATGGCTTTTTCGAGATGGGTCCAGGTGGGGTTGTGAGAGCGGGCGTAGGTGTAGGGATTGTCCGTGGGGTCGCCGGGGACGTGGTACGGCGCGGCAAAGACCGGGCCGGGGTGGAGGGGCTCGCCTGCGACGGTGTGGGTGAGGGTGGAGCGGATGATTTTAGTGGCGTCTCGCATAGGCAACGGTGTCGATGGTAGCAGGATTAGCGGCTGGAAAAGTGCTCCCAGCCAGCGGGTTCGAGTGCGGTGCGGACGCCGTCGGGAGTGATGAGGGTTATGAGCGAGTGGCGTGAGCGGCGCGGTTTGATGGTTCCGATTCGGGTTATGGGAACGCCTGCGATAGAGGCCGGCATTCGTGTGGAGGGCGGGGCAGTGAAGAGGAGTTCGTAGTCTTCTCCGCCGTGGAGGGCGGAATTTAGGGCGGCGGCAGGGCCTTGTTTCTGAGCGAGCGGATGGATGGGGATGGCGGACTGCTCGATTTCAGCCTGGACAGCGGAGGCGCGGCAGAGGTGGGCTAGATCGGTGGAGAGGCCGTCGCTGATGTCGAGGCAGGCGGTGGCGAGATTGCGCCGGAGGAGGGCTTCGCCTGTTTCGACGCGGGGTTCGGGGTAGAGATGGGGGTGGTTGTCGATGGCGGCGAGTTTGGAGATGCGGCGGCGACGCTTAAGGAGGTTTTCGAGTTCGACGGCGGCGCCTCCGAGCTGGCCGGTGACGTACAGAAGGTCGCCGGGGCTAGCTCCGGAGCGGCGGAGGGCTTTATTTTTTGGAGCGGTGCCGACGAGGATTATGTCCGCAAGTATAAGATTCGCTGGGGATTGGGAGGTGTCTCCGCCGGCGAGGGGTACATCGTGGAGGTCTGCCAGGGCCCGGATGCCCGCAAAGAAGGAGGAGGTCCAGATTTGGCCGGATTTGATGGAGAGCATGTCGGCGGGAAGGGCCAGGGAGAGAAATGCTGCGATGGGGGTGGCGCCCATGGCGGCGAGGTCGCTGAGGCCGCGGGCGAGGCAGCGGTGGCCTACGGATTCGGGGGGATGGCGGTTACGGCGGAAGTGGCGGTCTTCGAGTGTAAAGTCTGTGGTTACAAGTACTTCGGAGTCCGGAGGAGGGTTCAGGATGGCGCAGTCGTCGCCTATTCCGAGGGTGAGGATTTTGCTTCGTGGGGCGGCGAAACTGCGGCGTATCTGCTCGATAAGCGCTAGCTCTCCCATCGGCTTGCGAGATTTTTTCATCTGCTGGGAGCATAAATTGATGGACAAAAGATGGCTAATTTGTGGTACACAGGCTGGTGAAAATGACAGGGGAATTTGGTTGCATGGGTATTGCCCGTTTGTTACCCTCTTAGAGGACGCTCAAGAGAGAACTGCAATTTTGATTGAGAATTAACAATTGCTGAATGGCATTTGTCTCAATCGATTTGCGGGTTGAAAGCTCTCAGAGCCGCGGCAGTCTCGCGGTCAAAATCAGGGCCAGGGTTTTGGATGAGACTCAAAAAGCGCTATTACATCATGTTCGTCAGCCGCGACGAAGACGGCAACCTTAACAAGGTGCCAGTACCCCTTCATTATGCATACATTTTTATAGCCATCGCCGCGATCGGTATGTTCACGATCACTGGATTGGCAGGATCGTACTCGCGCATGCTGATCAAGACGGCGCGGTTCAACCAGCTTCGGCAGGACCACAATGCGCTGCAGAAGGATTATGCGCACCTGGAGAAGGCTGCGCATGAGAAGGACGTCGAAGCGGCTTCGCTGAGCTCTCTCGCGAGCGAGATTTCGGCGCTGTACGGCCTGACGACGAGCAAGCTGGCTTTGCCCATGGGCAGGATGACGGGAAGGGCCGCTCGGGCGCATTCGGCTGCGGTGGCTGAGGCGGTTGAGACGACGCCGCTAACCGACAACACCGCCATGAACGACGACAGCTACTACAAGTCCGTCGATGCGTTTTATGCGCTGAGGAATTCGGCGATGAGCGGAACGGCGACACGTGGTTTACCGACGTTCAGCAGCCCTCGCTACGGCTCGACCGATCCATTTGGCGTTTCGGGGCTGAATGATGAGGATGCGTCGGCGTATGCGCCTTCGTTGTGGCCGGTGATGGGTCCGATTACGAGCAGTTTCGGGCAGCGTGAAGATCCGGTTCTGGGTAATGGCGAAGGCGAGTTCCATAAGGGCATCGATATTTCGGCGCCGAATGGGGTCGAGATTCGAGCGACCGGCGATGGCGTTGTGAAGTCGGCGGCTGTGGCTAATGGCTATGGTCGCGAGGTGATTATCGATCACGGACACGGTGTCGAAACCTGCTACGGGCATATGTCGGGCTTTGCTGTGATGCCGGGACAGACGGTGGTTCGAGGCCAGGTGATCGGCTATGTCGGCCACAGCGGACGAGTCACGGGATCGCATGTGCACTATGAAGTTCGCATCCGCAATACGCCGGTGAATCCACATAAGTATCTGCGGATGACGATGGCGGATCTGGGTGGTGGCGAATCGCCTCTGGCTGCTCCTGCTGGCGTAAAGACTTCGAAGATGACGACGGTGGCTCGGTAAAAACGAAACAATCTGAAATGAATGAAAGGGCCGGCTCTATGAGCTGGCCCCTTTTGCTTGCGGATGGATCAAAAGACAAAGACAAAAGCAGATCCCTACGGGATGACAACAAGAAAAGCAAGTGCGGAAAGATCAGCACAGACAAAACGACAGCCCTAATTCACGACCGAGGGAAGGCATCTACGAGAGAGATGATGCGGAGACTCTTCGTAAGGTCCTCGAGGGTGGCGTTGCTGTGCAGGGTGATGGTCTGTGTGGCGTTCGGCAGGAGGTTGAAGTAGTTGTCGGATACCTCAACTTTGGTGTCGCCGAAGTTGATGTAGACGCTGCGGGCTAGTGTCTTTGAGGACAGTGTGAGGGTGTAGGCTTCGCCGTCTTTGGTGATGGTGTGGGCGATGTCCGCTGCGGGCAGGTGGATCTGTTTTGTGGGGACGAGGTAGATGAGGTTGGAGGAGACGGGCTGGCCGTCGAATGCGAGGTCTGTTGTGACAAAGACGGTTGCGGGGTCTACGGCTATTTTGCGGAGGAGATCGGGGAGTGCCTGCGAGTAGTAGATTTTGCTGGCTAGCTGATCGACCTTCATAGATTGATTTTGTTCGTCGATAACTTTGCCGTCGAAGGTCATGACGCGGATGCGGAGGTCGGCGGATACGGGAGTGGTTTTGTCGGAGACGATGTAGACGGTGAAGTAGTCGTCTTCGATGTGGGGTGAGACGAGGAGTGGGCTGTAGAAGCGGCGGGCGTAGTACTGGAGGGCCTTCCAGTTGCCGTAGTAGTCGATGCTGGACCATGAGGCTACGGGCCAGCAGTCGTTGAGCTGCCAATAGATGGTGCCCATGGTGCGGGGACGCTCGCGGCGCATGTGCTCTGCGCCGATCTTGATGCCTTCGGCTTGCAGGACCTGACTGGCGTAGAGGAAGGAGGGGAAGTCCTTCGGCTCGGTGTAGTCCTTGAGCATGTAGTCGTGGATGATGGAGTTGCCTTCGTTGTTCTTCTGGTGCGCGAGCATGACGGGAGTGAAGATGCTGGTGCGGTCTTCGGGCAGGGTGAAGGCTTCGACGGTGCTCTGCTGAGGGAAGGACTGGAAGCCGTACTCGGTCATGAAGCGGGCATGGTGTTTTTCGTACTCGCTGAAGGGGACGCGACCGTGCCATACGGTCCAATCGTGCGTGTCGCCTGAGGCGTAGGCGTCGGAGACGTCTTCGTAGTCGGCGCTGGGAGAGCTGGGCCAGTAGGGTGTTTCGGGGGCGAGGCGGGCGACGGTGCGGGGAAGGATGCCGCTGAAGACGGTGAGGTAGTCCTCCCACATGCGCTTGCGTTCCTCGGGCTTGATGGAGTTCGCGATGGTGGAGACGCGTCCCCAGCCCCAGGATGCCTCGGTTTCGTTGTTGCCGCACCAGAGGACGAGGCTGGGGTGGTTGCGCAGGCGGGTGACCTGGTACTCGGCTTCCTTCTCGACGTTTTGCTTGAACTGGTAGGTGCCGGGCTGCCACTCGTTGCCGAACATGAAGTCCTGCCAGATCATGAGGCCAAGCTGGTCGCAGAGCTCGTAGAACTCGTCGGACTCGTAGTAACCGCCGCCCCAGTTGCGGACCATGTTCATGTTGGCGTCGACTGCGGATTGCAGGATGCGCTTGTAGTCGGCTGTGGTGACGCGACTGGGGAAGCTGTCGAAGGGGATTACGTCGGCGCCTTTGGCGAAGATGGGGATGCCGTTGACGATGAGCGCGAAGTTGCGGCCCCACTTGTCCTGATTGCGTTGAAGGACGATGGAGCGGAGGCCGGTGTTAACGGTCTTTTTGTCCTGCAGGTGCTGCGCGATCGAGACTTCGGCGGTGAACTGGTACATCGACTGTGCGCCGTAGCCGGTGGGATACCAGAGTGCGGGGTTTTTGATTTCGATGGGGAGATTGATGGTGTTGCTGCCGAGGTGGAGGCTGACTGGCAGCGTGGTTTCGATTCGCTTGCCTTCGTGGAGGTAGGTCAGTTTGACGGTGGCAGCAGTATCGGTCGAAGAGTTGATTTGAAGCTGGGCGTTGAGGCGGGCGACTTGTGGGGTGATGTCAGACTGCTGGATGTTGAGGTCGGTAATCTCGGCGTTGTCCCAGAGACTGAGAGTGGCGGGGCGCCAGATACCGCTGGTGACGAAGGTGGGGCCCCAGTCCCAGCCGTACTCGTAGGCTGCCTTGCGGATGTAGGTTTTGGCAGGGGCCTTGATGATGGAGTGCCACTTGTCCTGCGCGGCACGCTCGTCGGCGGCCTTGTCGGGAGCGGGGAAGACGATTCGGAGTTGGTTAGGCCCGGCTTTGAGGTAGGGTTTGGCGTCGGCTTGCCATTGGCGGAACATGTTGTCGGCGGTGAGGAGGAGATGGTCGTTGAGGTAGACCTGGGCGTAGGTGTCGAGGCCGGCGAAGACGAGGTCGATGTGCTTGCGGGCGAGCATGGCGCGGGTGGCATCGATGGTGGTGCGGTATTCCCATGACTGCTGGCCGATCCATTGGAGTTTGGCCTCGTTGTCGCGGTAGAAGGGGTCGGGGATGAGCTTGTTGGCGATGAGATCGAGGTGAACGTCGCCGGGGACCTTGGCGGGACGCCAGGTGGTGTCGATGGGGGCGCTGGGCTGGGCGTTGGTGAGGCGGAACTGCCATCCGGTGTTGAGCGGGAGGATTTGGCGTGGGGAAGCCGGGGTTTGTGCTGTGGCCATGGTGAGGAGAGTAAGCAATGTCAGGAGCAGTGCGAGGATACTGCGCGAGGTAGATAGGGAGCGAAACGCGGCCGAATTCATCCCACCAGCATGGTGCATGAGTGAGGTTTATGCAATCGCTGATGGGAGCGATTTCCCGCTTTGGGAGATGCCACGTGGTGGTGATGGTTCTGCATCTTTTGGGGAGTATCAGCGCGGTTGGGGCGCTGGCTATTCTCGCTATGGAGTCCTAAGCGGGTGCATGACGGGCCAACTCTGCACCTGGCTACGAAATGGGCTCCAACTTTTTGCCAGCGCTTTGCAGGAACGGATACCGCATGGTTCAAACGTCTGCTTCTTTTCGGAAGGATGATCGAGACAGCGACAGTTCGATTTCGCTGTCCGAGGTCATCTCGGCGCTGTCTTTTGCTCTTGACCTGACGGAGGGCGCTGTGTGGGGTCATGCGCTGCGCAGCTGCCTGCTGGGGATGCGGATTGCGGACGAGATTAAGCTGCCGGATGAGAAGCGGAGCAGCCTGTACTTTGCTCTGTTGCTGAAGGACGTTGGATGCAGCAGCAATGCCAGCCGGATGTGCGAGATTGTGGGCGGCGATGACCGTGTAGTGAAGGCGGGGACCAAGCTTGAGGACTGGACGAAACCGCATAAGCCGAAGCTGTCGACGCTGAAACTGCTGTGGGGCAACGTTCTGCCGGAGGCCGGGCCGCTCGACCGACTCGCGCGGATTATTCGGATTGGCGTTACGCAACAGAAGAACAATGAAGAGATGATCAACCTGCGATGCGAGCGTGGCGCAAGCATCGTGACGAAGCTTGGGTTGGGAACTGATACCGCGGAGGCAGTTCGGAGCCTTGATGAACATTGGGATGGCGATGGCTATCCCGACAGCCTGAAGGGGGAGCAGATTTCGTTGCTGGCGCGGATTTGTGCGGTGGCGCAGCATCTGGATGTCTTCTCTTCGGAACGCGGTGTTGAGGCAGCGATGAATACGCTGGCCGAACGCAGTGGGACGTGGTTCGATCCCGAACTGGTGCGGGTGGCGGTTTCGCTGCACCGGAGCGGGGCGTTGTGGAACAACTGCCTGGCGAGTGATAGTCAGGACGATACGCGGCGGGCGGTGCTCGATCTGGATGGCGACCGCCGGCATAAGCTGGAAGCCGGACGGATCGACCAGATATGCGAGGCGTTCGCGGATGTGGTGGACGCGAAGTCACACTTTACGTTCCGGCACTCGATGGGGGTGGCGGATGCGGCGATGTTGATCGCGCGTGGAATGGGCCTGCCAACGGATCGCGTGCAACTGGTTCGACGGGCTGCGCTGTTGCATGACATTGGGAAGTTGAGTGTGTCGAATGCGATTCTGGATAAGTCGACGAAGCTGAGCGACATGGAGTGGAAAGCGGTAGAACAGCACCCGGGACTCACGCGGCAGATTCTGGAGCGCGTGGGGCCGTTCCGGGAGATGGCGATTATCGCGGGCGAGCATCATGAAAAGCTGGATGGATCGGGTTATCCGAACCGGCTGATGGCGCCGCAGCTATCGTTGGAGTCGCGGATTATTGCGGTGGCCGATGTGTATGGCGCGCTGTCGGAGGACCGGCCGTATCGTGCGGCGCTGGGGAACGATGAGATTCTGGGGATTATGACGAAGCTGGCTCCGCACAAGCTGGATGGCGATTGCATGGATGTGCTGGTGGGTTTGCTCTCGCATGAGTATGAGCTAAAGTTTGAGGGCGATACTTCGATCGATGTGGATCGAGTATGTGCCTGAGTCAGGGGCTTAGAGCGACTTCACTTTTGAGTGCATAAATCTGTGCCAAACCTTGCAGCTAGCCAATGCAGAAAAAATATTGACGACATCTCTGCTTCCGCTTATATTCCTTCCATGTTTGATTGCATCCATTTGCGTCAGTGCCTCCCAAATCGCTGCACTTGTTGATGCGTACCAATCTTCTCGACACAATCCTGTAGTGATAGCCAGCATCTGCTTTTGCTGTCTTTCCTGTTACGCGCAATGTCTTTGCCCGTAACGGTAAAGCAGTTTCTTGCCCAGGTGTCTTTGCAGTGAAGCGCTTTACAGGGCCCCTCGTTCGAAATTCCGTTGACCGCCAGCGATTCTGATCGCTGGCTCCGTCCGCTTTGCAGGAAGAGCGCAAAGATCCGCTCCGTGGATTTCTCTGACTCTTTTTCAGGGGATCCCTTGCCTGTCCACCTCACGCTAGATTTCCAAGGAGAAATCAATGACATCGCGCAAGATCAACGCTACAACAACCTGGGCAGCCCTGGCGCTGCTCTCGCTCTCTCCACTGGCCGCTCAGCCCGCCCTCGCCCAAGCCGCCCATAACGTATCCAAGGCCGTGAACATCGCCGCCGATCTGGGCCGCGTAGACCGCAATCAACCACAGACGCTTACCGTTGTACTCAAGACGCACAACGAGGCCGAGTTCGATAAGGCGGTCGAGGACCTCTACAACCCTGAATCTTCCAGCTATCACCAGTGGTTTACCGAGAAGGACTTCGCGAAGTATGCACCTACTGCAACCGAGCTCGAGACCGTCAAGAAGGAGCTGGTCAAACAGGGCTTTAAGGTCGTCTCCTCCGACCCGCAGAATTTCTCGATCCGCGTGCGCGGGACAGCCGGCAACGTCGAAGATGCCTTCCAGACCGAACTGCACACCTTCCGGTACAGCGGCAGAACCTTCCAGGCGCATGTTCGCGAAGCGCAGCTACCAGGCGCAGCCGGGCAACTGGTTGACTCCGTGGCTGGCCTCGACCGCCACCAGATCCATTCCCAGCTCAGCGTCGCTCAGAACCCGCGGACCGGCAAGCCACTGTTCAAGAAAGCGGTAGGCCCCGCCGACGCAGCTTCAACGCTGTTGGGCGAGATCACCGGCGTCGCGCTCTCTGCTCCCGCCCTCTACACCTTCCCAACCCCCGGTGCTTCGCTGCCGCTGGCCGTTTACTACGGCAATGTATACGACATCAACAGCAGTCTTATCGTCTCGTACACTGCCAAGCAGTTGCAGAAGCACTATGGTCTGGCACCGCTCATCAAGGAAGGCTATGACGGCAGAGGCCAGACCATTGCATTGGTCGAAGCTTACGGGTACGCCGACGCAGAGAAAGATGCGAATGCGTCAGCCAAGGCCTTCGGTCTGCCTCCATTGAACTCCACTAACTTCGAGGTCATCTACCCCGAAGGCAAGCCCATCAGTCCACAGGCAGCCGATCTCACTGGCTGGACAGGCGAGATCGCGCTCGACATCCAATCCGCTCATGCCATCGCTCCGGGCGCGAAGATCCTGGTCGTAGCCTCAGCCGGCCAGGATGACGAAGACCAGATCGCATCGCTTCAATACATCATCACCCACAAACTCGCCAGCACCGTATCCAATAGCTGGGAGAACGACGACGAGATCCTCTCAGGCTCCGCCGAGGAGAATGCCTTCAACTCCGTTCTGAAGCGCGGCGCGGCTGCCGGCATCTCCTTCCAGTTCTCTACTGGCGACGCCGGCGACCTCGGACTTGGAACCCCGATAGGCGCAGTCGGTGTACCTTCAAACTCGCCCTATGCCACCGCCGTTGGAGGCACCAGCATTCTCAACAACACTGCAGGAAAGGGCGATGTCGTCACCGGATGGGGCAATGATATCGTCTTCATCAACGCATTCGGCCCAACCGATCCTCCCGCCGGCGACGGCTACTTTTATGCTGGAGCAGGTGGCGGCGAGAGCGTGTTCTTTGCCAAGCCGTCCTGGCAGAAAGCCCTTCCCGGAACTGGCCGCCAGCTCCCCGATGTCTCAGCTCTCGCCGATCCTTTCACAGGATTTCCCATCATCTACACCTCCTTCGGCCAGCAGTTTGTCCAAGCCGGAACCGGAGGCACCAGCCTGGCCAGCCCTATCTTTACCGCTATCTGGTCGATCGCCGACCAGTACAACGGCAAGCCGGTCGGCCAAGCGGGTCCCGCTGTCGCCAAGCTAAAGGCAGGTCAGATCACCGATGTCCTGCCTACCTCTGGCCTCGAGACCGCCGACGTCTCAGGCACCGTCTTTGACTCAAACGGCGCCGCCTTTTACTCCCCGACCGTGCTGTATACCGGCCTCCTCGGTACCCAGACCAGCTTCCTCAGCGCGATCTGGCCTCTCAGCTCCTTCGAGTCCGTTGCCATCAGCTTCGGAACCGATTCGTCCCTGACCGTCACCCCCGGCTGGGACAATGTCACGGGTTACGGCGAACCCAACGGTCTGCCCTTCATCCAGGGCGTCACCGGCAAGACGACAGGAGCTCCCATCGCCAAATAACCCCATCCACCTGTTACGAAAAGACGCGCCGGAGGGGAGTCCTCCGGCGCGTCTTTTTTGTTCTTTTGTAAAACAGGCAACTCGAGATTCGTTGGCTGGCTTTGTGGTGCGTGGGGTTATTTGCCGGTGTAGGTGACGTGCCAGACGCTCTTGGTGCCGTCGTCGGTGACGAAGAGGGAGCCGTCGTTGCCTACGGTGACGCCGACGGGGCGGCCCCAGACCTTGCCGTCGGGAGTGACGAAGCCGGTGAGGAAGTCTTCGTACTCGCCAGTCGCGTGGCCGTTACGCATGGGCACGCGGATGACCTCGTAGCCGCTGCGCTTGGCGCGGTTCCAGGAGCCGTGTTCGGCAGCGAAGGCGTCGCCGGTGTACTCGGAGGGGAATTGCTTGCCTTCGTAGAAGGCCATCTCAAGTGATGCGAAGTGGGGTTGCAGAAGGACGTCGGGGACGATGACCTTGTCTTTCAGCTCGGGGTGCTTGCCGGCGTGGCGAGGGTCCTGGTGGCCGCCGATGTAATACCAGGGCCAGCCGTAGAAGCCGTCTTCCTTGACGCTGGTGATGTAGTCGGGGACGAGGTCGTTGCCGAGGCGGTCGCGCTCGTTGGTGGAGCACCAGAGCTGGCCTGTGGTGGGATTGATGGCTTCGCCGACACAGTTGCGAATGCCGCTGGCGTAGACCTTGACGAACTTGCCCTCGGGAGTGAACTGAAGCACGTCGGCGCGGTGGAACTCATTGGAGTTGTCATCGACGTTCGAGGCCGAGCCGACGGAGACGAGCATCCTCTTGCCGTCGGGGGTGAAGACGATATCGCGTGTCCAGTGGCCACCGCCGCGGAGCTGGGCGAAGCCGGGAAGTTCGGGGACGATCTTTTCGGCTTTGCCGGTCGCAACCAGATCGCCGGATTTGTAGGGAAAACGGACCACGGAGTCGGTGTTGCCGACGTAGACCCACTTGGGATTCGGGCCGCTGGGGTAGAAGGCGATGCCGAAGGGCAGGTTGAGGCCATCGGTGGCGAAGGTAGAGATTTTTTGTGCCTTGCCGTCGGGGCCGACACCGCGGAGGACCATGATCTTGTCGCCGTGCGAGTCGGCCAGGAAGATGTCGCCGTTGGGTGCTGTGCGCATCAGGCGCGGCTCTTTGAAGCCCTGCGCGTAGAGCTGAACCCTGAAGCCCGGAGGCGCGACGGGCCATGCGCCATCCGGACGGGGAATGACGGTTGGGCCATTGTCGACGGACTCGGCTTCCCTGGGCTGGGGCAGATCGGCGACGGTGATCTTGCGGCGGACCCCGGGGTGTTCCTGAGAGTAGTCGGTGAAGGCTGCCTGGCCGGTGATCGTCTTCGATCCGCTTTGTGCGTTCACGGTTGCAGGTGAGGTGGCGACGATTCCTGCGAGTAAGAGTGGCAAGGTAGAAAGTGCGCTAAAGGCTTTGGTGTAAGGGCTCGTCATCTGTGGTCTTCTCCGAAGGCCGCGGGGCTTGTTGAAAATGAAGCTATCTAGTGAGATGCCGGTGCATCCGGGGCTGGTGCACCTGACGCGGAAGCGGGGTTGGTGTCAGTGTCCGGTAATGTCAGTTCGCGTAAGAGTTCGATGGGGACGGTTGCGGTGAGTATGGCGCGATCTTTACTCTGCTCCATCTTGAGGGAGTCGATCATCTTGAGGAAATCTTTGTCGGAGGCGTTGCGCGGCTGCATCTCCTGGATGGACTTGAGGAGTTTGACGAGCGAGTCGAGCGATTGAGCAGCCCTCGCAGCGTCGGCATCAGTGGGGGAGATCTGCTCGATGCGCAGGTGAAGAGAGCCGACATAGCGCAGGCTGGCGACGAAGGTGGTGTCCTCGGGAAGAGGAAGCTGCAGGCCGAAGATGGTGATGTAGCCGCGTTCGGAGAAGGGAAGACCGATGTGGCCGATGGCCCAGGCGCTTGAGAGCAGAGGAACATCGCGATAACGCGCTGAGAGCAGCGATGAGCCTGAGAAAGGCGAAGCTCCGGCGCGGTGACGGTCGAGGATGGAGTGGATCTGCTCGGCTGTCGGCATGTTGGAGACGGCGATGCTGTCGTAGCCGATCTGGGCGATTCGCAGCGGACGCACGTCTTTGCCTTCGCCTACAGGGACGGTGAAGATGTCGTGGCCAGCGTAGCTCTCCTTCGCGATGGCTATGGTGGCGAGGTAGGTCGCGAGGCGCGCGCCGTCGAAACGGCCTTCGAAGACCTCGGAGTAACCGACAGGGCCGTTAGGGCCATTGGGGTCGTCCATGCGATGCAGGGCGAAGGCTGCGTTGTCGAGGTCGCGTTCGGGAACGATGCCTGTGGCATCGATGAAGTGCTGGAAGTCAGGACTGCGCACGACGGTCGTGCGGTCGAAGTGGGTGGCCAGACGTATCGGCTTGAGGTTGACGTAGACGATTGCGTCCGACTCCGGCAGCAGACGCGCGGCTTCGGGCGGAGCGGCCTTGCGTAATAGCAGGACGATGGCCAGGGCCACGATTAGCCCAAGCATCAGCAGCAGAGAATAGCGGGTGGACTTACGCATCAAGAATCGCATTGGGGACATGGCCGGCAGGGTGGGGCGTCAGCATCGTCATTGCACAACTACAGTCTGCGAACTCCAGAAGATAAGCATAGACCATCTTATGTCTTCGATATAGGGCATGTGTCGTACACTCCGGCATAAAGCCTGATAACAATTTTTTGGAGAACGTAATGAAAGTTTTGCTATTGCTTGGAATTGTTGGGTTGCAGATGACATCCGGAGCGCAGGCGCCCACTGCTGCTGCACCGCCGCTTCATCCGATTCGGTGGGGTCTGTGGGAGAGCAGCGTGACGGGGCCTCCGGAGTTAGAGGGTGGGACATCGGTGACGCGGTCGTGTGTTTCAGCGGCAACGTGGAAGGGTTTCATGGACACTCATGGAGACGACAGCAATCACTGTGTCTGGTCGAATCAAACCGCAACGCCCAAGAGTTACAGTGCCGATATGTCATGCGCATCGGGCAAGATTACGGGGCACGCTGTGATGACGATCGATTCGCCGGAACGGTTTCATTACAAGATGACTATTGATATTTCGAAGGGTTCAGAACATGCTTCGCATTTCGACGTGAAGGCCGACGCAAAGTTCATCGGAACGGACTGCTATGGTTTGAAGCCCGGTGAAGAGATCGATGTGTGGGAGTAGAAATTATTCGGTGATGGCGAAGGTGTAGATCTTGCCGCCGTTGGTGACGTTGCCGCTGCCGGCGGGCAGGATGCCGAATTCGCCTCCGCCAACGTTGTGGTCGATGGTGAACTGATATGTGCGGGGCGCGGTTCTGACGGGCGTGAACTTTACTTCGTCGCGGTCGGCGCCGCCGGTGGAGTGAAAGACGCCGCCGGTAAGGATGCGGAACTCGCGGTTGTCGGAGTTGATGCGGAAGCGGAGAAATTCGTACTCGTTGATGGCTACGCCGTCGGGCATGTAGATGAGAATTTCGATGGGCGCCTGCAGGGCCAGCTTGGACTCACGGCCGTTGAGGTGGCCGTTGTGGTCCTGCTTGATGATGCCGTGGGTTGCGGTCGATTTGATCCAGCCGCCGGATTTGATGTGGACGATTTCCGGGTCGATCAGCGTCCATTTGCCGTTGCGATCTTTGTAGTAGACGCCAATCTCGTTGACGTCGGAGAGCTCGATGGGCTTTTCGGGTGCGGGCGTCAACTGCCTGCGACTCTTGTTGATCATTGCGGTGATGATGCGGTCCGAGATGCCGGCATCTTTGAGAGCTACGAGCGCGTTGGCGTCGGTGGAGTATTTGCCCGGTTGAGTGTTGATGGTCTGGAGGATGAGATCGTCGCCGAGGCCAGCTTTCGCCATTTTGATGATGGAGTTGTTGTCCATGGTGGCCGCTACTGACGGAGGAGCGACTTGCGGACCATCTGTGAGTTGCGGCGCTTCGCCGGTGTTCTGGCCGTAGCAGGAGAAGGGCAGGCAGAGCAGAGAGAGCAGGATCAGCAGACGCATGGATTTTTTCCCTGGTGGCGCAAAACTGGAGATCGAAAATTGAGGATAGCCTAGCATGTCCTCGATTTTGGACGGTTTATGGGTGCGAACCGTAAGCTGCCTGAATTCTGTTGAAAACGAGGGTGGAGGGGGATGTTGATTGAGCAGTCCCACTATGCTAAAGTTACGACTGCGGCGCACTCTGCGCAGGCACTGCTGCGCGTTCCGCTGCTGGGCTTACAGAGAGCAAGGAAAAGGCTGTTTGGGCTGGCGTAGCTCAGCTGGTAGAGCATCTGATTTGTAATCAGAGGGTCGGGGGTTCAAATCCCTTCGTCAGCTCCAGTTCCATTCAGCAGGCAACGATTTGGTTGTACTGCCGGGCCTTCTGGTCAGCAGGCCTCCGGTCACTCCTTCAAGGTTTGTACTCGCGTGATTTCCGGATTTCCGGGAATTGGTGTTCGGGGTTGATGGTTTGAGTTGTGGCTGCGCGCTGGTGGGTTTTGCAGGATGTGCACAGGTGGCCGAGTGGTTAATGGCAGCAGACTGTAAATCTGCCCGTCAATGACGTACGGAGGTTCGAATCCTCCCCTGTGCACCATTTAGTTTTTTGGTGCGGTGAGTTGTGAGTGCTTTGGACCTGAGTCCTGCCGGTAGCGGAAGAATGGTAGTAGCGCTGGTTGTGCTTGGGGTTTTGGCGGTTTTGGCCTGGCAAACGATGGAGCCAGGGAAGTTTAGGTCGCTGACGTGGATTTTGTTAGGATTTTTTGCCTTTCGCGTCATACTCGGACGGATGAGTTCGCGATAGGATTGTAAGGTTGGGTTTTTATAGGCTGATGTAGCTCAGTGGTAGAGCACTCCCTTGGTAAGGGAGAGGTCATGGGTTCAAGCCCCATCATCAGCTCCAGATTTCGTTGCAGGCGGGCGGGAGTAACTCAGTGGTAGAGTCACAGCCTTCCAAGCTGTTGGTCGCGGGTTCGATTCCCGTCTCCCGCTCCAAAGATTTGAAGGCGTTTCCGCAGGAGAGTTCTGTTGAGCACTACGTATGAGCAGCCCGCACTTCCGGTAGCCGATCCGCAGGCCTATGGTGTGGTGAAGTCGGCGATCGAGTCGTCGTTCTCCTCGGGCAAAGTAGCGGAGTTTCTGAAGTCGCTCGAGCGTGGCAAGCTGCGCATCCGCGACTTCGAGACCGTTCTTCGCAAGGGCGCACTGGGCGCTACAACTGCCGGGGAATATAGCCGTCTCGGCAACGCCGATCAGGGCCAGATTCGCGAGCTTTATCTTGCGAGCCTGGAGAAGGTGGCGCCGGAGCTGCGGCAGAAGTTTTTCAAGCTGTACGCGTACTACTGAGACACCAAAGTTTAGTTTTTGAAGTATTGACCTGAACCTGCCGGTGCATGCCGGCCAACACTGAGGAGATGAGCAGTCATGGGCAAGGAAAAGTTTGACCGGTCAAAGCCGCACGTAAACGTAGGGACGATTGGGCATATTGACCACGGCAAGACGACATTGACGGCGGCGATCACGAAGGTGCTGTCGAAGCACAACCCGAAGAACGCGTTCCGTTCGTTCGACACGATCGACAATGCACCTGAGGAGCGCGAGCGCGGTATCACGATTGCGACCTCGCACGTGGAGTATGAGACGGCGAACCGTCACTATGCTCACGTCGACTGCCCGGGCCACGCCGACTACATCAAGAACATGATCACGGGTGCGGCGCAGATGGACGGCGCGATCCTGGTGGTGGCAGCGACCGACGGCCCGATGCCCCAGACCAAGGAGCACGTTCTGCTTGCGCGTCAGGTAGGCGTTCCCTACATCGTCGTGTTCCTGAACAAGTGCGATGCGGTTGAGGATCAGGAGCTTGTTGACCTGGTCGAGATGGAAGTACGCGAGCTCTTGTCGAAGTATGACTTCCCTGGCGATGACGTTCCTGTGATCCGCGGCTCGGCGCTTGGCGCGCTGAACGGCGAGGCACAGTGGGAAGCCAAGATCGACGAGCTGATGGATGCGGTGGACAAGAATGTTCCGCAGCCTGACCGTCTGGTCGACCTGCCGTTCCTGATGCCGATCGAAGACATCTTCTCAATCTCGGGCCGTGGAACCGTGGTTACGGGCCGTATCGAGCGCGGTAAGGTGAAGGTTGGCGAGGACTGCGAGATCGTGGGCTTCCGCGAGACGCGCAAGACGGTCTGCACCGGCGTTGAGATGTTCAAGAAGCAGCTGGACGAGGGTCTGGCGGGCGACAATGCGGGTCTTCTGCTGCGCGGTATCGCGAAGGAAGACGTGGAGCGCGGCATGGTGTTGGCCAAGCCGGGTTCGATCACGCCGCACACGGTGTTCAAGGGCGAGATTTACGTGTTGTCGAAGGAAGAAGGCGGCCGTCATACACCGTTCTTCAACGGCTACCGTCCCCAGTTCTACTTCCGCACGACGGACGTGACGGGTTCGGCGAAGCTGCCGGAAGGCACGGAGATGGTGATGCCTGGCGACAACATCCAGCTGGAGATCACGCTGCACACGCCGGTGGCCATGGAGAAGGGCCTCCGCTTCGCTATCCGCGAAGGCGGCAGGACCGTCGGCGCGGGAACCATCAGCGAGATCTTGAAGTAGTTTTCAGCAACTCCGGCCGGAGCAGAATTCCTCTGCTCCGGCTTTGGGTTTGCTACTCAAAATAAAAGGGTTTTGCGGGGGCGGTATAAAAGGCCTGTAAAATCGGTTAGGATAGAAAGATGCGAGAAATTATTACACTGCAGTGCCCCGAGTGCAAGAACAGGAACTACTCAACGACGAAGAACAAGAAGACGACCACTGGCCGTCTGGAGTTCTCGAAGTTTTGCAATACCTGCCGCAAGCACACGGATCACAAAGAGACAAAGTAAGCTATTAGCCGTTGGCTCGTTTAGCTAAGGCTCGACCGGGGGGAGTAAGCTCAACGGTTAAACTGTCGGTCTCCAAAACCGAACTTCTCGGTTCGAATCCGAGCTCCCCCGCCAGTTTGTCCGGTTCTGAGTCCGGACAGACAGCAACAGCAGTCACTCAGCAACTCGAAGGTTTGAGGCAGTACGATGGCCAAGTCAATAGCAGTAGCGGAACAGCCCAGCACTGGGATGCAGCAGTTGAAGTCGCTGCCGGAGCGTCTCGGCAGCTTTCTGAAGGACGTTCGCAGTGAGATGCGCAAGGTCATTACGCCCTCGCGCGCAGAGGTTCAGTCGACGACAACGGTCGTCATCGTGACTGTCTTCATCTTCGCCGCGTACTTCTGGCTGGTGGACAACATCATTGGCCGCTCGATCGAGGCCCTGCTGCACCACATGACCAAGCGCTAAAACAGAATTACAGAATTACGGAAGTCCCGCAGTAGAGAGAAGCAGACGATGCGTGAAGAAGGCATAACCATGGCGGAAGAGCAGCAGAATCCGGAAGAGCACAAGACCGAGACGTCGAACGCCAGCGGCGAGCCGTCCTCCGAGCAGCCGACAGACCAGCTTGCTCCGCCGGTCAACGACAACTTCAAGTGGTACATCATCCACGCCTACTCCGGCTTCGAGCGGAAGGTGAAGGAGTCGCTCGAGAGCCGCATCGCGGCCTTCGGCCTGCAGAACCGCATCGGCCGCATCATGATTCCGACCGAGCCAGTCACAGAGCTGCGCAACGGCAAGAAGTACACGATCGAGCGCGTCTTCCTTCCCGGTTATGTCCTGGTTGAGATGGAGCTCGATAACGACCTCTGGCACGTCATCAAAAACACGCCGCGCGTTACGGGCTTCCTTGGAACGGGCGATAATCCGGTGGCCCTCTCCGAGCAGGAAGTCAGCTCGATCCTCTTCCGCTCCGATGTGTCGAAGGACAAGCCTTCCATGAAGGTCAAGTTCGACAAGGGCGAGCAGGTCCGCATCAACGAGGGCCCATTCGCCAACTTCACCGGCGCAGTGGACGACATCAACGAAGACAAGCAGACGCTAAAGGTAATGGTCAGCATCTTCGGGCGCTCTACGCCAGTCGAGATCGAGTTCTCGAAGGTGGACAAGGTCGAAGCATAGTATCCTTCCCGGCCGCGAAGGCAGCAGGGAAGCAGAAATTTAGAAGCATCCAAATCAGCAGCCGGCAGCAGCCTGCCGCTAGAAGCATAAAGAGGATTTACCGCAATGGCACCGAAGAAGATTACTGGATACGTCAAACTTCAGATCATGGCCGGCAAGGCCACCCCTGCACCTCCCGTTGGCCCCGCGCTCGGTCAGGCGCAGGTCAACATCATGGAGTTCTGCAAGCAGTTCAACGACCGCACCAAGGCTCCTGATCTGGCCGGACTCACGATTCCCGTTGTGATCAGCGTTTACGCGGACCGCACCTTCACCTTTGTCACCAAGACGCCTCCGGCTCCTGTGCTTCTGCTCAAGGCCGCCGGTATCGCCAAGGGCTCGGGCACTCCTAACAAGGAGAAGCTGGGCAAAGTGACCGAGAAGCAGATCCGCGAGATCGCTACGCAGAAGATGCCGGACATGAACGCGGCTTCGGTTGAAGCGGCGATGAAGACCATCCGTGGCACCGCTCGCTCGATGGGCATCGACGTCGTAGCTTAGTTCTTTACGAAGAATATCGGCGGAGCACCCTGGGTGCTCCGCCTTTTCGTGTTTACCGGCAATCCGAAAAGGGCTCCGTGCCTCTACTAAACCGTACATTCGAATGGAACGATGGCTTGATTTGCGCCCGAATCCCGAAACATTATCAGCTCCGAAGCGACATGCTCCGTCAAATCTCCCCAGCTACCGGAAGAGGATCGGCGGAAAAGACGAGCCGATGGATACCAAGGCGTGGTCTCCGAATGGAGGCCCCATCTCCAATCAGGAATATGGGAATTTAGGATCCACACGGGCTTTCCCATAGCTCCCGCTAGATGCGCCATTGAAGTATCAACAGTGATCACCAGATCCAGACTTGCGATGATGGCCGCTGTATCGGCAAAGTCTCTGACCGCAGAACACGGGGCAGGCAGATGGAATGGCCAATCGCCCGTTTGCTGAGAGGCCGGCCCCTTTTGCAGCGATACAAAACGTACAGCATCCACTTTGGTAAGAGGCAGGAAGTCGGCGAGGGACATGGAACGCAGCGCATCAAGTTGGTGCTCCGGATTCCCTGCCCAGACTAGACCTACTCTCAAGCACTCTTCATTTGCATCGGGCATCGATGGCTCACACGTCGTCACTCCCAGCGAATCAGGGGAAAACGGAGGAATGGTCTCGATCGTTGTTCCAAAAACAAATGGCAGGCTCATCAAGGGGCAGTGGTAGTGAAACTCCGGAAGCGGATCGTCTTTCGCAATGCATTCCGCAATGCCAGGCAGGCGCTGCAAAAGGCGCTTCAAGGCTGGTTGAACCTCCAGTACGACTCGACCTCCACGCTGCGCAACCAGCGGCGCATACCGAACAAACTGGAGCGTGTCCCCAAATCCCTGCTCAGCATGGAGAAGAATTGTCTTACCCGCAAGCTGCTCACCTTGCCATTGCGGCTGTTCGAAACCTCGCCTCGGCGATGTAAATTTCTCCCACTGCCATCGCCACTCATATTCGCGCCAACCGCGAATGTAGTCACCATGCATCAGAAGCGCGGTACTCAGGTTCCAATGTGCTTCCACGGAGGCTGGGTTATCTTCGACAAATTGTTCCAGGCAGCGAATGCCCTCGTGCGAACCTTGTAGCACGAGTACAGACGCCAGATTGCTGAGCACGTCTGTATATCCCGGCTCGAAGCTGAGCGCCTTGCGATAGGCCTCTAACGCAGCCTCCAGTTCCCCCAAGTGCTGTCGCGAGCTGCCAAGACTATGAAACGCCTTGGCATAATCCGGTCTAAGCTCGATAGCCTTTTCGAACCTTTCGATCGCCTTGCGATGCTGTTTCCGTTTTGCCAACACGCGACCGAGATTGAAGTGTGCATCAGCATGGAAAGGGTTGAGCTCGATAGCTCGAAGTAAAGATACAGTGGCCGCTTCGGGCTGGTTCGATTCCGAATAAGCTATTCCCATATTGCTATACACGTCTGCTTGCGGCTCCAGAAGAGCGATGGACCGCTTGTAGTTGTCAATCGCAGGAGCGTAGTCCTTTTCGGAAAGATAGACATTCCCCAGGTTATAGAGAGCGTCCGGAGAGGTGGGGTCAAGTCGGATAGAACGAGCAAAACTGGTCTTCGCGAGATCGTTTTGGCCCAACAAAAAATGGGCGTTTCCCAAAGCGTTGTGGGCAGGAGCATGGTTAGGCGAGGATCGAATGGCTGTCTTTAGGTGCTTGATGCCAAGCTTGCAGTCGCCCATGGCCATCGCGATATTGCCAAGGGAAACCTGAGCCCCCAACATCTTTGGAGCAGAACGAAGAGCTCGTTGATAAGAGCCCTTCGCTTCCTCTAGCCTGCCTTGCTTTTCTAACAGAATGCCGAGATTCATATAGGCATCTGCATTGCGTGGATTGAGGTCTATGGCACGCCCGTAACTTTTCTCCGCTTCATTCTCGTCACCGCGTACCTTGAGTGCGTTTCCGAGATTATTGTGATATTCGGTCACTCGAGGATTGATCTCAATGCTCCTTGAAATCAAATCCACGGCGAGGTCAGCACTACCAAGCTGATTACACAAAACTCCAAGCAAATGCAGTGCGTCTGCATGTCGCGGCTCGCTCGATAGGATCTCGCGATAAAGAGACGCTGCCTCTGACAGCTTGCCTGCCTTATGATGACCCAGGGCGACAGAGAGTAGCGCAGAAGAATTCGACACTGATCACCTCGGCGACACGCTTCGAAATCAGAAACATCTAGATGCTACTTGTTTCCGGACTCTAGACATTCCCTAAAACCTTGATCAGGTAGCCTTCTATTTCCCAAAACGGCACGAATCACTCGACCAAAGTGCGAATTGAGCGCAGGAGTTTTATTGGGGGTCTAAGACGCCGTGCTGGCCTCGTAATTACTCCTAGGCGAATAGCTTCTCCTGGGCTGGCGGCGTTGTGTTTGCCGGTTGTTTTCTGGCATCGCCGGTGCGTGGCAATAGGCCTTCCTTCCATCGTTCGCCGAGTCTATACTTGCGGCAGGCCCGCTCGACGATCATGGCCATTTCGCGTTTGTATGCGGGGGCGGCGAAGTCAGCGTTGCCGAAGCGTTTGGCGTAATCAGGCAGAAGAGAAGGGAAGTGCTCACGAACGAAGCTCAGGTAGGTAGGACGTGAGCACGGCTTGAGGAAGAGGGGATTTGCGGCGAAGAAGCTCGCATCGACCTCTGCGGATCGACGGGCCATGCCGTCGATCGCCTCTTCTGAATCGGTGATTCCCGGCAACAGCGGCGAACAGAGAATTCCTGTTCTGATGCCTGCCTGCCGCAGGTGCCGGACTGTTTGAAACCGGATGTCAGGACGTGGAGCACGCGGCTCAAGAATACGTGCCAGTTTTGTGTCTGGAGTCGTGATGGTGATGTGCACGACCAAAATGTTGTGGCTGGCAATCTCGGTGAGCAGATCGACGTCGCGCACGATGAGGCTTGATTTCGTCACGATTCCCAACCTATAGCCGGACCTTCGAGAGAAGACCTCGAGCAGGCTGCGTGTAATACGGGCGCGGCGTTCGATGGGCTGGTAGGGATCGGTTGCCGTTCCTAGGGCGATTTCCTCGGACGGGTCGATCTTTCGCAGCTCCTGCTCGAGCAGCCAGGCGGCGTTTTGCTTCAGAAAGATGAGCCGTTCGAAGGTCTCCGGATCGCGCAGGTCGACGGCGCTGGTTGACGCCGTCTCGGGCGTAGCCCCCATCGAATCGCCTCCTGCGCTTTCCGGAACTTTGGGCGCCATGAACTCATGCGTGTACCGCGCATAGCAGTAGCGGCACCCAAACTCGCATCCTCGGTACGGGTTGATGCTCCAGGCCATCCAGAGCAGGCGCTTGGAGACGCTGCGGTTCAAGATGCTGCGAACCTGAAGAGCCTTGAAATCAACCAGATGGCCTTCGTCGCAGTGCTCGGCAGCGGCGGCGAGCCGGGCGATACCGGTGGGTTGTTGCGGCAGGATCGGGAAGAGCGACGCGCTGTCTATATTCGCCATTTGTTCGCCTTTCTGGAATGAGAATAAGCTGGGCCCGGTGATTCGTCAAGCGGCTTGTTTTAGCGGTCTACTTCAATACTGGACACCACCTTCGGGAGTGACTTTCAGGGTGGCACTCCGCCGTAGTCTCGGGGAATGTGAGGTTTAGTACACTGCGTCTATGAACTTCGCCCTTGCAGGAATGCCGTTGCCGCTTCGTTTCCGGCCCGAGACGCCGATGAGCGATGACGAGCTGATGCGCTTCTGCGCGGCCAATGATGCCCTGCGAGTGGAACGCGATGCGAATGGAGAGATTCTTGTGGTGACGCCTGCGGGCAGTAAGACCAGCCGTATGAATAGCAGAGTTACGCGGCTGTTGGGTGAGTGGGCAGAGCAGGATGGACGCGGAGTTGCATTCGATTCGAATGGTGGGTTTTCGCTGCCGGATGGCTCGATGCGGGCAGCGGACGCAGCATGGGTGGAGCGGAAGAAATGGGACGCTCTGAGCGCCAGGGATCAGGAGAGGTTCGCGCCTCTGTGTCCGGATTTTGTGATCGAGCTTCGGTCGCCGAATGACAGCCTTACGGAGTTGAAGGCGAAGATGGAGCACTGGATTGCGAACGGGGCTCGGCTGGGGTGGCTGATCGATCCGGAGAGTAAGACGGTTTATGTCTATCGTCCGGGGGAGCAGGTGGATGTGCTTGTTGAGCCGTCGTCGGTTCAGGGGGATGGGATTATGGCTGGGTTTGAGATTGTGATGGCAAGGGTGTGGGATTGAGTGGAATACTCAGGATTCGGCATGAAGATCGGCGACAAAATACGAATCGTCAAGCTTCCTGAGGGACTAATTGACGATGAGGAACTTCAAACAAGGTCTTTGTTCGCACTTTGTTTTGGGAGAGTTTTCCCGATAGTCGGCATTGTTCCGGTAGCAGAGGCCCATGGCATGTTGGTCGAACTTGAGGTCGGCGAAGTCCTGGGCGAGTTGGCGGTTATGCATTCCATATGGATCGAGTCGGAGCACACTGAACTCATCGAAAGTTCGATCTGACTTACACTTCCGTAAGAGAACATATCTTGACACTTACCCCAATTACCGGCATACTCATAAGAGCGTCTCAACATGCCGTTGGGACCAGTCGATGACCACGCCCCGGAGGAATAGATCCGAGAGGGGTGGGAGATGAGGGAAGATGGCAAGGAAGATTTCAAAGAATTTGGCGAAGGCGCGTGCGCTCGTTGAGCCCCGTCCTTACGTTCTGGCGGACGCAGTTCCGCTCCTGCAAAAAGCAAAGTATGCGAAGTTCGACGAGACCGTTGACCTGACGCTGCGTCTTGGGGTCGATCCCAAGCACGCTGACCAGATGGTCCGCGGCACGGTTGTTCTGCCGCACGGCCTCGGCAAGACCAAGATTGTTGCTGTTATCGCGTCGGGCGACAAGGTTCGCGACGCTGAGGCAGCCGGCGCTGAGTTTTTCGGCGGCGAAGAGCTGGTCGAAAAGATTCAGAAAGAGAACTGGACCGCGTTTGACGCCCTGATCGCTACGCCTGACATGATGCGTTCGGTTGGTCGTCTCGGTAAGGTCCTCGGACCCCGCGGCCTGATGCCGAACCCGAAGACGGGTACGGTCACCACCGACGTTGCCGCTGCGGTTAAGGAGATCAAGGCCGGTAAAGTCGAGTTCCGTACGGACAAGACGGCTCTGGTTCACGTTCCCGTGGGCAAGCTCTCGTTCGAGCCCCAGAAGCTGGTTGACAACGCGATGACGGTTATCTCGAGCGTGGTCAAGGCGAAGCCTTCGGCAGCCAAGGGTAAGTACATCAAGGGCGTGACGCTGAGCTCGACGATGGGCCCCGGCATCCAGCTCGATTACGCCGCTGCTGAGGCAGCCGGCAAGGCTTAGTTCAGGATTTTCAATAGCAAGAAGCCCTCTCTGGCCGCGTGAGCGAGGAGCAGGGTAGCGAAAGCAAAGAGGATTAGTTATGGCATTGTCCAGATCAGCAAAGACGGATAAGGTGAAAAAGCTGGCGAGCGAGCTCGAAAGCTCCACCTCCGCAATTATCGGCACGTTTGCCGGTCTTACCGCTTCCAAGGACTTCGAGCTGCGCAAGGCGGTTCGGGGTGCAGGCGGAAGCTACCACGTCGTCAAGAACAAGCTGGCCGCGCGCGCTGCGGAAGGCACCAAGATCGAGGCTGCACTCAAGGGTCTCAAGGGTGTGTCGTCGGTTGCGTACACCTCCGGCGATCCGGTTGCGTTGGCTAAGGCCCTCTCGGCCTGGGTCAAGGACAACGCGGAGTTCACCTTCAAGCTGGGCATCATCGACGGCAAGGTGATCGACGTTCGCGAAATCGGCGAACTGGCGACCATGCCGGGCAAGGAAGAGCTCTTCTCGAAGCTCCTCTTCCTCATCAACTCGCCCGCGCAGCGTCTGGCTACCGTCATCAACGCCACTGGCCGCGACCTCGCAGTTGTCATCAATCAGGGTGTGGAGAAGGGCAAGTTCGCCGGCTCCGCTGCTCCTGCAGCGGCTCCCGCAGTCGAGCCGACGCCCGAGGCGTAAACCAAGTTTCGTCTGGTCTTCACGGGTGCGCAGTCTGGGCGCAGCGGAAACCCGGGAGGGCATAGGCAACCGGAGTGCAGTCGGGCTTCGGGGAAGTAATCGGCAGTACAAAGTTTAGATTTCGAATTGGAGAAAGAAAATGGCAGACATCCAGCAGTTGGAAGATTCAATCGTTAGCCTCAGCCTCCTCGAGGCTTCGGCTCTGGTCAAGAAGCTCGAAGAGCGTCTTGGCGTTTCGGCAGCAGCAGCAGTTGCAGCCCCCGCAGCAGGCGGCGGCGCGGCAGCGGCAGCTCCGGTCGAAGAGAAGACCGAGTTCACCGTTATCCTGAAGGATGCCGGCGCGAACAAGATCAACACCATCAAGGCTGTACGCGAAGTTACCGCTCTTGGCCTCAAGGAAGCCAAGGACCTGGTAGACGGCGCTCCCAAGCCCTTGAAGGAGAACATTTCGAAGGAAGATGCAGCCGCCATCGCGAAGAAGTTCGAAGGCGTTGCAACCGTCGAAATCAAGTAGTTACCTGTCAGCTTGCGCAGCAGGGCGGAACGCGATATTCTTTAATGAAGATTCGTTCCGCCTTGGCGCGTCTTTGGCGGACGCTAAAAATTTGGCAAATACCGGGCAGTACCTCCGGCTCATCCTGTGAATGCAGGTTAGGGAGCCGGCCACTATACGCTTCGAGCGGCGGATGCGCATAGTGCAATAGAATCAAGCGAGCGGCAGCAAACTTTGGGGCAGGCGAGCCTCAAATGGCGGCAGGCATTCACACTATTCTTAAAGAAACAGTGCACAAGTCGACCTTTGCGCTCATGGGACATGCTGTCCCGTCGAGCGCTTTGCCGTGTTTATTGATATTTCCGCCCCTCTAAGGGCTCGAGCAGCACTCTGCACGCGTTCTTTATAGCAGCTTCGAACGCCTGCAGACAGTAAAAGTTTCAAGTTTTTATCCGCGCCGGGAAAGTGAAACGGCGAGACATTCTGCGCACGGGGACCTGTTGCAATCGAGGGCAACGGGAACCTAAGACAAAAGTACCTGCGCAATCAGTACCAAACCCGGGGGGCCGTACCGCAGCCCTCCCTTCATGGGTGACAGCCGTAAGATGCAGGCCGTCAAACCCAGGAAGCCTCGAAGGTAAGTTTTTCAGGAGAGAGCATGTCCAGCGAAACGCGCGCGATCCGCAGCCGTCTTGATTTTTCAAAGATTCCCACTTCCATCCAGATTCCTAACCTCATCGAGGTCCAGCGTCGCAGTTATGAGCGCTTCCTTCAGATGGACAAGCTCCCCCAGGAGCGCGAGGACAACGGTCTTCAGTCCGTCTTTACCTCGGTGTTCCCGATCACAGACTTCCGCAACGTCTCCGAGCTCGAGTTCGTCGACTTCTCCATCGGCAACTGGGAGTGCAAGTGCGGTTATCTGAAGGGTCTCAACCACCTTCGTACCGCCTGCTCGCACTGCGGACACATGGTTATCACCGACCCCTTCCACCCGGGCGATGTCCTCTGCAACTTCTGCGGAACCTACAACAAGAACACCCCTGACTTCTGCACCAAGTGCGGCGACCCCGTCGGCCTGCAGCTGAAGTACGACCAGGCTGAGTGCGAAGAGCGTGGCATGACCTACTCTGCACCCCTGAAGGTCACGATCCGCCTGAAGATTTACGACAAGGACCCCGAGACCGGCGTCAAGAGCCTGCGCGACATGAAGGAGCAGGAAGTCTTCTTTGGCGACATCCCGCTGATGAGCCAGAACGGCACCTTCATCGTCAACGGCACCGAGCGCGTTATCGTCTCGCAGCTCCACCGTTCGCCCGGCGTCTTCTTCGAGACGGCGAACAACCGTACCTACTTCCTCGGCAAGATCATTCCGTACCGTGGCAGCTGGGTCGAGTTCGAGTACGACCAGAAGAACACCCTTTACGTCCGCATCGACCGCAAGCGCAAGTTCCTCGGAACCATCTTCCTGCGCGCGCTCGGTCTGCGTACCGACGAAGAGATTCTCAAGACCTTCTACACGGTCGATACGATCAACGTAAAGGACGGCAAGCTGAGCTGGAAGGTCGCACCCGAGGGCACGCCGACCAACCTGCAGGGAACCCGTCCCGCCAGCGCCGTCACCGTCAAGGGTGAGGAAGTTGCCGTTGCGACCCGCAAGATCTCGGCCCACACCCTGAAGGGTCTGCGCAGTCACAAGGTCGAAGAGGTTGAGGTTGAGACCAGCGAGTTCGATGGCGCAATGACCGCCGCCGACGTGGTCGATCTCACCACCGGCGAGCTGCTCTACGAAGCAAACCAGGAGCTGACCGCCGACAAGCTGCACAAGATCCTCCAGTCCGGCGTCGCCAGCTTCGAGGTCTTCTTCCCCGAGCGCGACGATGTGGGCAACATCATCACCAACACGCTGCGTCGCGACTCCGTTCGCAAGCCCGAGGAAGCTCTCATCGAGATCTACCGCAAGCTGCGTCCAGGCGACCCACCGACACTCGACACCGCGACTGCGCTCTTCGAAGGCATGTTCTTCGATCCGCGCAAGTACGACTTCTCGCGCGTAGGCCGTCTCAAGTTCAACATCAAGCTCTACGAGAACCAGGACTCCGAGGGTCTCGACAAGCGTACGTTGACCCCCGAGGACTTCTACGGCACCATCCGCTACCTGCTGAAGCTGCGCAAGAACATCGGCGTGGTGGACGACATCGATCACCTTGGCAACCGCCGCGTTCGCGCCGTCGGTGAGCTGATGGAGAACCAGTTCCGCATCGGCCTCGTCCGTATGGAACGCGCCATCAAGGAAAAGATGTCGGTCTATCAGGAGATGTCGACCGCAATGCCGCACGACCTCATCAACGCGAAGCCCGTTATGGCCGCGATTCGTGAGTTCTTCGGCTCCTCGCAGCTCTCGCAGTTCATGGACCAGACCAACCCTCTCTCGGAGATCACGCACAAGCGCCGCCTGTCGGCCCTTGGGCCTGGCGGTCTGTCGCGTGAGCGCGCCGGCTTCGAAGTCCGTGACGTGCACCCGACTCACTACGGCCGTATCTGCCCGATAGAGACGCCGGAAGGCCCGAACATCGGTCTCATCTCGTCACTGAGCTGCTTTGCGCGTATCAACGAGTACGGCTTCATCGAGTCGCCCTACCGTCGCGTCAAGGACGGCCGTGCGCTCGACTACGTCTCCGTCACCAACGCCGGCGAGTCCGGTCTGCGTCAGGGCGACTACCTCGAGATCCACGAGGCGAACAAGCTGAATGAGCAGTTGAAGAAGGACAAGAAGCGCACCATGGATCTTGCTCCCTTCAGCTTCTACCTCTCGGCTTGGGAAGAAGACCGCCACACCATCGCGCAGGCCAACATCGAGCTCGACGAGAAGCTGAACATCGTTCAGGACATCGTCGATGCCCGCCGTCAGGGCAACTTCGTCCTCGTCAATAAGTCTGAAGTCGACTACGTTGACGTCTCGCCGAAGCAGCTCGTTTCGGTCGCCGCCTCGCTCGTTCCGTTCCTCGAGCACGACGACGCGAACCGCGCTCTGATGGGTGCGAACATGCAGCGTCAGTCGGTTCCTCTGCTCGTTGCTGAGGCTCCGTTCGTCGGTACCGGTATGGAGGGCGTCACCGCCCGCGACTCCGGCGCCGTCATTCTGGCCAAGCGTAACGGCATCGTGGACTCAGTCGACTCCGAGCGCATCATCATCCGTGTAGAAGGCGAGCACCACCCCACGCAGCTCTCGCGTGAGGTTGGTTCGGACATCTACCAGCTGACGAAGTTCAAGCGCTCCAACCAGAACACCTGCATCAACCAGAAGCCGATCGTCCGCAAGAACGACCGCGTCATCAAGGGTCAGGTCATCGCCGACGGTCCTTGCACGGAGCAGGGCGAACTCGGCCTCGGCCGTAACGTTCTGGTCGCCTTTATGCCGTGGCGCGGTTACAACTTCGAGGACGCGATCCTCATCTCGGAGAAGCTGGTCCGCGAGGACTACTACACCTCGATCCACATCGAGGAGTTCGAGATCGAAGCCCGCGACACGAAGCTTGGGCCGGAAGAGATCACGCGCGATATCCCCAACGTCAGCGAGCACGCTCTGCGCGATCTTGACGAGTCGGGCATCATCCGCATCGGCGCGAAGATCGGTCACAACGACATCCTCGTCGGCAAGGTAACGCCGAAGGGTGAAACGCAGTTGACTCCCGAAGAGAAGCTGCTTCGCGCCATCTTCGGCGAGAAGGCCGGCGACGTTCGCGACGCCTCGCTCACGTGCCCCCCGGGCATCGAGGGCACGGTCGTCGACGTCCGCATCTTCTCCC
>Ga0210409_10000580_pt1 | contig 57014 bp, 62 predicted proteins | sample IncBWH17MmetaG_FD_161649 | JGI IMG/M metagenome (GOLD analysis project Ga0210409, IMG submission 161649) | Forest soil microbial communities from Barre Woods Harvard Forest LTER site, Petersham, Massachusetts, United States - Inc-BW-H-17-M | ecosystem: Environmental > Terrestrial > Soil >... | reverse complement strand
AAGATGGTGGGGGGGGGGGGAGGGGGGCTTTTTGTACCGAGTAGAAAAAATTAAGTGGTTGAAGGAAGAGGGTTTATGGCGATTTCTATTAATTGGTGTACCGATTAGAATTTCTGGCAGCGGAGGGCGAAACCGGGTAGCCAAGGAGTGCTTTGCCGGGTTGAAATCATCAATCATGCCGCGCCGATGTTATCATGAAAGGGACCCATATTCAATATGTAATAATTACACAGCGGGAGTAATTCCCGAAATGGTGCCGCGGGGATCGCTGGTCAAATTGAGGGGCGCACCTGGAATTTGGAAGCGGCTTGGTTTTATGGTATGGCAGTTGTCCGGCTAACGCGGTGGTCTCAATGGGTCGACGCAACACTCTAGTCGAGCCCGACTTGCATTGAAAACAAAGGCTAAGTCGCTCGCTAGGGTTAAATCAGCCGGAACGCTACCCTGGCTAGGCTTTGACCGAGGACAGCCAAACAGATCACTTCTCCCGGGGAAGCATCGTCGAACCAACGCATTGGATGGTGTTGCATCGACCGGTTGAGCCGGCAGCGTTATTCAGGCAAGTGGATCACTTTCGGGCGCGCCGCGAACCTGCCGAACGCGTAAGCCGAACTCTAATTTCAGGTGTGAATGCACCTCTCGAGGACGAATATGAGCGGTGAGAAAGAGGGCGAAGGAGAGTACTGGGTGTGTGGATTTAAAGCGTCAAAGGCGGAATAGAATCTGGCAACACCGCCCTCCTACGGCATCTTTCAAATGCGTTGTTTTTGGACCCGTCAGAACCCCAACGCGCAAGGCGGGCGCGGGGGTCCTTCGGCTACGTTTCTTCTGGTGCAGCCAGGCTATTCACGACACTGCGTACGCCTTCAACGGATTTCGCGATGGTTTCCGCCAACAGTTTTTCCGCCCGGGACAAGACTGTGCCGGTCAGAGTAACGACGCCATTATCGGCATGGATTTGAACGGTCTGAAGAGGAATTGCCTTTGTTGAGTAGAGTTCAAACTCCACGCGGCGCGCCAGCTTATCGTCAGCACTTTCCGGCATGCCCTGGGGATCAGCGACGCTCAGATTATCCGTGAGGCTTTGCACCCCCGGAACCTGCCATGCGATATGCTCGGCGATATATTTCTGATTGGTGGTCTGGACCGTTCCGTTGAGAGCCACCGTTCGGTTCTTTACCTCCGTGGTGATGTGTCTTACCGTCAAATCAGAATTTTTCGTAAGAGCATCGGCGACAAGGGTCTGGATTTCCAGATCCGCCACTCGTTCTCCGAGGTGCTCCCGATCCGGGTTGCGCTCGATGGCAGGGTTGACGGCCAGATTGTTATGCACTTGTTTCACGCTCGACGTGTCCTGAGCGATCGCACCGGCGACGGTCTTGACCTGTTCCGAAGGCACCTGACCCTGCAGGGTAACTTCGCCCTGGAGTGTTCCCACTTTGATGTCGAATGGAGAAACGTTTTTGGACAGGAGCAGGGCCGTGCGTACCCTGGACGTTGTAGCCGCGTCTTGCGTTGACTCCTTAATGGAGGAAAATGCGCTTTGAACAGACGAATTTCGAGTGAAGACGAAGTAGATCGCGCCCACGACAAGCACCAGAAGAACGAATACGAGAATGAGCTTGCCGAAGCCTCTTTCACGGTTTCTAGCGGATTTCAACTTATCCTCCTCGGGCACTTGTTTGGCCGCGTCCGGTCCTGAATTTGCGAACTTTCAACCCCTAAGCATAAAAGAGGCGGGGAAGCGTGTCTGTCCGTTCTAGAACACATTTCCAATTATCGGGCAAACTTGCTGCCGCGGTTGAGGAGGAAAAGGGAAGGCCTTGGGGCGCAATCTTGTAGAGATGGCTCAGGATGTGATGAGCAATCCGGCCGCTGCCGCGATCATGACGCCAAATGTGGCCCAGCCTAGATACCTGAGCGACGGCGAATTCATTCGCTCGCCCATTACTTTGTGGCTGCTGGTCAGGAGGATGACAAGCAGGATCAGAGGCGGCGCCAGAAGGCCATTGATGACCGCCGACCAGAACAGCATCTTTACCGCGCTGAAACCCAGGTAATTCAGCGCTAGACCCACTGCCATGGCGACGGCCATCACCGCGTAGAACTTTCGCGCGCTTCTTGGTTTGTCGGCCATGGAGCCACGCCACGATGCTCCTTCCGCCACGGCATAAGCGCACGATCCGACGAGCACTGGCACACCCAACATTCCCGTGCCGATCAGGCCCAGGGTGAAGAGCAGGTAGGCCCCATTGCCAGCGAGCGGACGCAATGCTTCGGCGGCCTGCCGGGCAGTGGTGATGTTCGTTTCGCCGTGGGCGTGTAAAGTGGCAGCGGTGGTCAGAATGATGAAATACATTATGAAATTCGAGAAAAACATACCCGCGATGGTGTCGGCGCGCGCACTGCTTAATTCCCCTGCGGTCGCGCCCTTGCGCTCGGCGAGCTTTCGGCCCTTGGTCCGCCCTTCTTCGACCTCCTCGGCTGCCTGCCAAAAGAAGAGATAAGGAGAAATCGTGGTGCCCAGAATTGCCACCAGCACCGCCAGGAATCCGCGTGACCACTCCAGATGGGGCACGAAGGTCACCGCCAGCGCGTGCTTCCAATCAACGTGGGCGTAAAACGAAGCGATCACATAGGCGAACAGGACGAGCGTCAACCACTTGAAAATCTTGGCGATCAGCTTGTAGGAAATCCAAATCAACAGCCCGGTGATGAGAAATGCGTAGAATAGAATCCAGATCAGTGATCGAATTCCGGTGACAAGCTGCGTAGCTTCCGCCATTCCGCCGAGATCAGCGCCGATGTTGATGACGTTGGCGACGGCGAGAATCGAGCAGGCGGCCCAGAGCACCCAGCGGGGATAGTAAATTCGCACGGCGGCTGCCAGCCCGCGCCCCGTAACCAGGCCCAGCCGTGCGCACATCAGCTGGACCGCGGCCATTAGCGGAAAGGTGAGCAGCGCGATCCACAGCGTGGCGTATCCGTAAGCTGCTCCGGCGACGGAATAGGTTGAAATTCCCGACGGATCATCGTCCGCCGCCCCGGTGATCAATCCGGGCCCCAGGACGCCGAGGGATCTTCTCAGCAGGTTTTGTCCTTTGCCGTCTTCGACATTTTTGGCCGGCAGATTTTTTCTCGCGGTCATGTGTGTCGGAAGCGATTCTCTGCATCGAGGGTGTTCATCGAGTTCGTGAGACACTGCGGCGGTGAATCTTCCAATGGGAGAGGGATACTTGCAAGTTTAATCGCTGCCGCGAGTCATTGCGCGAACGAACAACTCCTGGAGCGGTTGAAGGAAAGGGCGGAGTCGGAGGCGACGCCATCTAATCATTAGGCTGGTCAAGTCACCCTGTCACAGGTGATTGGGCCTAGTATCCGCAGGCTAATTCCTGATTCGTCGGGTTACCGGATATGAGCTCTCCCCCGAAGTCACGTTCGGTGCAGTAGGAGCAACTTCACCGCCCGGTTTGTGCGGGCCTGTATAGTATTACGGGATTGGCCCAATGCCTCGCCAACTCACCTCAAATGAACACCTCGATTATATTGCCGCCCTCCTGGACGATATGTTCCGGATTCCTGGAACGCAGATTCGATTTGGTCTTGACGCCGTGATTGGCTGGGTACCCGGGATCGGAGATGCTGTGGCGGGCATGGCATCTTTTTTAATTGTGTTCGCGGCCTGGCGTCGCGGCGTGCAAGCGATCACTCTTGTTCGCATGATTGCTAACGTGCTTCTGGAAACCACGCTGGGTGCAATACCGGTAGCAGGCGACGTCTTCCACGTCTTTTGGAAGGCAAATCGACGTAACTACCGCCTGCTGATTCGGGAGAAGGAGCAGCCCGGCGCCAGCACCGGGCGGGATTGGATGTTCCTCGCAATCATTTTATTCACCATTATTGCTACGGCGGGGATTCCGATTGGCATTTTGATTTGGATTCTGCGTTCTCATTGAACCTGGGGTCTCGGCGACTGGAAGATTTCCACCTGCCTGATAAGTCAGATTACTGGACATCTTCCGTGCCAGGCTCTACATGTGCGGTAAGCGCGTTAATCAGCACCTATGGCATGCCAACACTTAGGAGCACTTGGTAGAAACCCGCGAAACCCTTGGGATTTGCGGTACCGTAACCAGAGATTTTGACGATTAGCGACGACGGTCCATCCCAGGCGTCGGCCTCAACCGTGACAATAGCGTTGGCCATTAACTAATTGTGATAATACCCCTTTCTTTATCTGCATTCAGATTCCTACCACCCGTTAAAATCGAAAAATCATGAGCGGCACGGTCCCGTTGGGCGGCTCAATTCCCGCCAGCATGCCTTCGGCAGGAAGAACGAAAGTGTTTACACTGGCCTACGCGTCGTCCGCGGGGATTGGAAGTATCTTCTCTACTCTCCTGGCTATGTCCTTGTGCTATCCGCCTTTTGCTACACCCTCGCCCTGTTTGCTTTGCGGAGGAAAAAACACATCCAGGATTAGCGCCCAGAGCGCGTTTGGGGGGTGACGACGCATGAGAAAGGTTGCAGTCATCCTGGGATTGGCGGTTCTTTTGTTTGCCGCCTTCGCTGTCTGGCAGATCAGTTTGGTTTATGTGGCGAACTTTCAATTGCGAAGCGACTTGAACGCTATTCTCGTCGAACAAAAATCTCGATTAATCTGGAAGGCCTTTGACTCCGAAGCGGAGCTTCGCACAGCCGTCATAACTCACGCCCAGGAGCGGGGGATTCAACTGAAGCCCGAGCAAGTAATCGTGCAGCGCATTCTCACTTGGAATGCTATGTCCGTATCACTAACCGCAGACTACGACGCGACGGTGAACCTGCTGCTGTACTCCTACACACTTCATTTCCAAGATCGAGCAAGCACACAGAGCACCTCGTAAAGCGAAGCAGAGCGGCTGAGGCGGGCGCATCAGCATCTGTAGGCGCGCTGGGGATAGGGTTGGCCGGTTGCTACCCTTTTGGACGGCCTTTGGCTCCACTCACGATCAGAACCTCGGCCGGGAAACTCATCCCCTGGTTTGTGGAGTACTCACGAAGAGATTCGAGGGTTTGACGCTTCACTTCAGTCACCTGCTCCTTCGAAAGCGCGCTGATTTTTTCACTAAGCTTGTCGGACATCTCCAGGCGCAGGGTCAAAAAGTCTCCCACGGAAGACGGCGCCTGTATTGTGAATTGCAGCAGGCGCTCGGTCGCAGCTACCGCGCCGGCTTCGCTGAGAACCTCTCGTAACTTGCCAGGAGCGGCAAAGCGGAATGCATCCGGGGCGTCCGGCGCCGGAGGGGGCGAAGGGACGTAGCGGTCGACAATTCGCGACAGTGAATAGTGGAATGGATTTCTTTCGGCGAAATGCCAGACGGCCAAGGCCAGTTTTTTCCCCGGCTTGAGCACCCGCAACATCTCGCGGACGGCGTCGACGGGAGACGGAAAGAACATCACGCCGAAGCGGCTGACTACGGCGTCGAATGTATCAGCAGGAAACGGCAGTCGGTCGGCAAAGGCGACGTCAAATTGTACGTTTTTTGTCTGGTGACGAACTGCCGCTCGACGAGCAGCCGCCACCATCTCCGGAACCGGATCCACTCCGAAAACCTTGCCATTAGGCCCGACCAAGGCGGCAAGGCTCAGCGCAGGTTCTCCAGGACCCGTAGCAATATCCAGAACCGAGCGCTGACTGCCAATTTGCGCATCCTCAACAAGGGCTTCCGTGATCGGCGCAAACATCTGCCGGATGATTTCGTGGTGCTTCTCCCAGAACGGCGCGGATCCGCTCCATCGGTTCAAAACCTCCTGGTCGGGTTGCATGAGCGGAAGTATAGCTTTCTGACGTATTTTGGCGCGACCCCAGTGTTTTTGGGGAGCCTCATGTCGGAGCTACCCTTCGACCGCGCTCAGGATAAACAGCTCCGACCCTCTTAGAGGCCATTTAACAGACGGCTTCGTTTCAGGATTTGCCGAAGATCCGCTCGGCGAGGTCGGCCGCGCCTGGAATGCGGAAGCGTTCGCCCTGGTAGGCCTTGACTATGAGGAGGATCCACAGGATGAGGCCGACGAAGTGGAGCAGGCGAAACAGGCCGACACCGTGAGAGAAATTGGTCCAGTCACCTTCGTGGAGGCTGACGTCGTAGAAACCGCGGAGAATCTCATGCAGGATGGTCAAGGTGCCGAATACGACGATGGATTGCGCGGCGTGAAACTTGACGGAAGGCCGCTTGTCGATGAAATAGAAGATTAGACCGGTGATCCAGCCAAGCGAGTAAGACAAAGCCCCCGCAACGTTTTCCGCCATTTGCGGGGAGGCCGCGGCGGGAGATGAAGGTGGTGGGGCCGAAGTTGTGTGCGGCGCGCCCGCGCCATGTGCTGCCTGCGCCGATCCGCAATTCCCGCAGAATGCCGCGTTGTCCGCGACTGCGGCGCCGCATTTCGTGCAGTGTGGCATGGGTGCCTCCGGGGAATGACGGATGTGCTTGCTGGCGGCGAAGCCTAGCAAATCAACGTTGGGCCCGCAAGCGCATTTGGGATTGCCTCAGCGCAAATTGGCGCACGCGAGTAAGGGATTGCGCCGGGCGCGATGTTATACTTCGGCCAACGGGCGGAAGTGGCGGAATTGGCAGACGCGCCAGCCTTAGGAGCTGGTGGCCGAAAGGCCGTAGGGGTTCGAGTCCCTTCTTCCGCACCAAGGCTTGCAGAAATCCAAAATTAGAAAATCGGAAATGGAAAAGGAGGGTTGGATGTCCGCGCGCATGTTCGCGGTAGTTGTTCTGGCATTGGGGTCAGTGCTCACGCCTACAAAAGCGCAACAGACGACGAAAATTCCGCGTGTTGGGTTTGTCGCGCCGCAGGGCCGTTCCCTGCCTCTGTTCGATGCGTTCAAACAGGGGCTGGCCGATGCAGGGTACATTGACGGGCAGAATATCATCATCGAGGCGCGATTCGCGGAGGGACAGTATGAGCGGTTTCCGGAAATATTTGCCGAGCTGGTCCGCCTTAAGGTTGACGTGCTGGCGGTGACCGGAGCGGTGACGGCTCGCGCGGCACGCAAGGCGGCTGCGGACATTCCGATCGTCTTTTCCATTGTGGTTGATCCGGTGGCGGACAATGTGGTGGCCAGCATGGAGCAGCCGGGCGGAAACCTGACCGGCGTGACTTGCTTTGACCCGCAACAAGCCACCAAGCAGCTGCAACTGCTCAAGGAAGTGATCCCGGGGATGAAGCGCGTGGCCATCCTGGGGGATCAAGGCGTGTCCGAGGCCTTGATGAAAGCAGGCGAGGAGCAAGCGCGGGCCATGGGATTGCAGCCGCAACGGCTGCGAGTGGCAGGGCCGAATCCGGACCTCGAAGGAGCATTTGTTGCCATGCGCCAGGAGCATGCGGATGCGCTGCTGGTGTTGGAAGAGCCGCTGCTGGGAGTGTACGCGGCGAAGGTGGCGGAGCTGGCGGCCAAGGACCGGCTGCCCACCCTATTTGCGCCGTCGCGAGCGGCCGCCGGGGGACTGATTGATTACGGAACCAGCCAGACGGAGGCGGTTCGGCACATGGCGGCGTACATTGATAAGGTGCTGAAAGGAGCCAAGCCGGCTTCGCTGCCAGTGGACACGGTTACGCACTATGAATTGATCGTGAATCAGAAGACGGCGCGCGAGATTGGGGTTACGGTGCCGGCGGCGGTGGTGAAGCGCGCGGACCGGGTGATCGAGTAGGACCGAGTCAACTTCGAATCCATCTGCACGATTTCGGAATCGGAGTTAGAATGCCGGCAGCAGAGTCGAAGGACATGCCGCGGCAGGGCGGGTTGCGGCTGCCCACTTCACTCCCTCAAGTATGGGCCTTCAGATTTCAATTCGGCAATCCGGGGATGTGACCATCCTCGACATTCAAGGCCGGGCCACGATTGGCCGTGACACGGAAGTGTTGGCCGGGCATCTGCGAAAGCTTATTGACGAGCACAAATGCAAGGTGTTGCTGAACCTCACGGGGCTGACGCAGGTGGATAGTTCCAGCCTGAGCACCATCGTGAGGGCGTATGTAAGCTGCCGGCGCGAAGGTGGCAGCTTGAAATTGCTGCGGGCGCAGGGCAGCGTGAAGCTGGTGCTGGAAACTCTGCACTTGATGGACGTGATCCCACACTATGAGGATTATCGCGAGGCGGTGGCCAGCTTCAGTATGGGACATTCTGCAGGCGGTTGAGTGGGCCCGCCGGTCCAGACAGACAACGGCAAAAGCATAGGCAGACAGAGTGAAGTCTGTGCTACCAAGAACAAGAGAAACTCGGAGCAGCGGAAGGCGCTGCTCCTCGCTGGCGAGTCGAGCCTCGCCGTAACAAAGCGGTGTCAGGCTACCGCACTCCATAAAATCGGCGTGCGGTTGACGCGCGGGAATGCATTCTCTATACTGGTTATTCCATGGCGGTGCGGTTGGGCCGCTCTTCCCTGCCCTCTACCTCCTCGGATAACGAACAGGCGAACGGCAGATTGGAATCTGGCGCGGCAAAGTCTGTCCTCTCGGAAATAATCTATGACTGAAGCGAATTGCAGGCGTGAGCTGGAGCTGGAAATTCCGGCTGAAAATGTGAGCAAAGCCGCGGAAAAAGTGGCCCGCGAGCTGGCTCGTGTGGCGCGGATCCCTGGATTCCGCCCCGGCAAGGCTCCGGTGACGCTGATCCGGCGGCGGTTTGCCGATGATATTCAGGGCGAAGTGGTGCAGTCGCTGGTGCCGGAGTATCTGGAAAAGGCTCTGGATGAGAAGAAGTTGACGCCGGTGACGCGGCCGGAAGTGGACAAGGTGGAATTCAAGGAAGGCGAGCCGCTGCGGTTTCGCGCGATTTTTGAGGTGCTGCCGGAATTTGAGCTGGGCGAGTACAAAAGCCCGGAAGTGAAGATCGAAGGCATTGAAATCGGCGACGCGCAGGTGGACAAGGCGCTGGAAGAAATGCGCGAGCGCGTTGCTACATTCGTCCCCATCGAAGGCCGCGCGGCGAAAGACGGCGACTACGTCCTGATGAAACTCAAGGGCACGCCCGTGGGCGGAGGCGAGCCGGTGCAGGCGGACAATATTCTGTGCCACCTGGGAGCGGAAGAGACGCTCGAAAGCTTCACCGAGAATTTGCGCGGCGCGAATCCGGGGGAGACGAAGAATTTCACCGCCAAGTATCCTGAGGACTATCCGGATCCCAAACTCTCTGGCAAAACCTACGACTACTCAGTGGAAGTGCAAGGCATCAAGGAGAAGAAGCTGCCCGAGCTGAACGACGAATTTGCCAAGGATGCCGCGGGCGAAGGCGGAGGCTTCTCGACGCTCGACGAAATGCGCAAGAAGATCCGCGAAAACCTGGAAGCCGCCAAGGACCAGCAGCAGCAGGCGCAGGCGCGGGAGAGGATTCTGGAGCAGCTGGTGAAGGCGCATGACTTCCCGGTGCCCGAAGCGCTGGTGGAAGGGCAGATGGACACGCGCCTGGAACGCGTGGTGCGGTCGCTGGCGGCGCAGGGCGTGGATCCGCGGGCGGTAAATGTGGATTGGGTGTCGCTGCGGCGGCGCCAGCATGACCGCGCCGTGGACGATGTGAAGGCGGAAATTTTGCTGGACCGCATTGCCTCGGCGGAAAAGATCGAAGCAACCGACGAAGATGTGCAAAAGGAGATCAACTCGCTGGCGGAACGCAGTGGTGAATCGGCAACGGCACTGCAGGCTCGCTTGACAAAGCAGGGAGCGCTCGATAGGATGAAATCGAAGTTGCGAAGTGACAAAACAATCGAGTGGCTCTACCGCACTGCCCGGATCGAGACGACAGCCAAAAGTGAAAAGTAACTGCTGGTTCGGGTTCCTCAGCGCGCAAAAAACTTCCCAATGAAACAAACTGACGATTCTTTTCCGCGGGGCACAACGCTGGTTCCCATGGTGGTGGAGCAGACCAACCGCGGGGAGCGCGCCTACGACATCTATTCGCGGCTGCTGAAAGACCACATTATTTTTATCGGCACGCCGATTGACGATCACGTGGCGAATCTGGTCACCGCGCAACTGCTGTTCCTGGAGTCCGAGGATCCGGAGAAGGACATTTCGATTTACATCAATTCCCCGGGCGGCTCGATTTCCGCGGGGATGGCCATTTATGACACCATGCAATTCGTTCGCCCGGACGTGGTGACGTATTGCATCGGGCAGTCCGCTTCGATTGCCGCCGTGCTGCTGGCCGCGGGAACGCCCAAGAAGCGCTACGCGCTGCCGAATTCGCGCGTGCTGATTCACCAGCCCTGGATGTCCGGCCTGTCGGGGCAGGCTACGGACATTGATATTCACGCCAAGGAAATTATCCGCACCCGTGAAGCGCTCAACAAGCTGCTGGCTTCGCACACCGGCCAGACGGTGGACAAAATTGAGAAGGATGTGGAGCGCGATTTCATCATGACCGCCGAGCAGGCCAAGGCCTACGGCATCGTGGATGAAATCATTACGAAACACCGCTAGTCCGGTCCGGCGCGCTGGAAATTGCTGCGCGAGCGGGGCCAGGGACGTTCCAAAAAGTTAGTAGTCAAAGCGGTGAAACGTTCCCGGAGATCGAGATTCCGTCCTAGAATGGGATTCAGAGCAGCAGGGGTGTGGTGGTCTCTCACGGGAAGGGGCAAACTTGGTGAAACGGTTCACTCCAGAAGAGCCGTTGCGCTGTTCCTTCTGCCATAAAACGCAGGAGCAGGTGGAGAAGCTCATCAGTTCTCCATCGGAATATCCCCGCTCGTATATTTGCAACGAGTGCGTGGGCGTTTGCCAGCAGATTCTGGAAGACGAGAAGCGCGAGCAGGCCAGCCCGGCGAATCGCCGGCTGCCGCGGCCGCCGGAGATCAAAGCGTTTCTCGACGGCTATGTGATCGGCCAGGACAAGACGAAAAAGAAATTGGCGGTGGCGGTTTACAACCACTACAAGCGAATTTTCTTGAACCGCCAGCCCGGCGATGTGGAACTGACCAAGTCGAACATCATGCTGATCGGGCCGACCGGCACGGGCAAGACGCTGCTGGCGCAAACCCTGTCGCGCATGCTGGAAGTGCCGTTTGCGATCGTGGATGCCACGACCCTGACCGAGGCCGGCTACGTCGGCGAGGACGTCGAGAACATTATTCTGAAATTGCTGCAGGCCGCGGATGGAGACGTCCAAAAGGCACAGCAAGGCATCATATATATAGACGAGATTGACAAGATTTCGAAGAAGGACGAAAACCCCTCGATTACCCGCGACGTTTCGGGCGAGGGCGTGCAGCAGGCGCTGTTGAAGATTCTGGAAGGGACGGTGGCCAACGTTCCTCCGCAGGGCGGCCGGAAACACCCGCACCAGGAATTTACGCCGGTGGACACGACCAACATCCTGTTCATCTGCGGCGGGGCGTTCGTGGGGCTGGAGAAAACCATCGAGCGGCGCGTGGGGCAGAAGTCGCTGGGCTTCCATGCCGATACGCAGCCCTCGACGGCCACGCGCCGCAACATCGAGGTTCTCGAGCAAGTGCAGCCGACGGACCTGATTCGTTACGGGCTGATTCCCGAGTTCGTGGGTCGTTTGCCGGTGGTGGGCGTGCTGAGCGACCTGGACAAGCCCGCGCTGGTGCGCATTTTGACGGAACCGAAGAATGCGCTGGTGAAGCAGTATCAGCGGCTGTTTGAATTTGAGAATGTGCGGCTGCGGTTCACCGACGACGCGCTGGAGACGGTGGCAGACCTGGCGCTGCAGCGCAAAGTGGGCGCGCGCGGGTTGCGCATGATTCTAGAGGATCTGATGCTGGAAATGATGTATCACCTGCCGGCGCAGCGGAAACTGCGCGACTTTGTGGTGACCGCCGACATGGTGAAGGGACGCGAAATCAACTGGAGCCTACTGGAGAAGGCGGGCTAAAAATTGGAGACAAAGGGCTCAATGTTTAACCGGGAAAAACTGGAAGTGAAGCGCGTACCGATGATGCCGGTGCGGGACATGGTCATCTTTCCGGAGATGATGCACCCGTTCATCGTGGGGCGCGAGGCGTCGGTGCGGGCGCTGGAAGAAGCGCTGGCCGGCGACAAGAAAATCTTTCTGGTGACGCAGCACGACGCGTCCATTGACGATCCCAAGCCCGAGGAAATCTACCAGGTCGGGACGCTCGCGAACATCGTTCAGAGCGTGAAACTGCCGGACGGCAACATCAAAGTTCTGGTGGAAGGCACGGAGCGCGCCAAGATCGTGCAGGTGACAAACGAGGAAGGCTTCTTCCGCGCTACCATCCGCCTGGTCCCGGTGAAGGCCGAACCTTCGCCGCAAGTGCAGCAAGCCGCGGAACGGATTACCGGGCTGTTTGAGCAGTACGTCAAGCTTTCGCAAAGCCTGAATTACGACACGATGATCGCGGCAGTTCGCGTGGAAGATGCCGGCAAGCTGTCCGATGCCATCTCCGCAAATCTGCAGATTCCTGTCGAAGAAAAGCAGGAGCTGCTCGAGCTGTTTGAGCCCCTGGAGCGCCTGAACCGCATCGCCGACATTCTGGAAGTGGAAATCGAGAAGCTGAACGTGGACCGCTCCATCAACACGCGCGTGAAGCGCCAGATGGAACGCGCGCAGAAAGAGTATTACCTCAACGAAAAGCTGAAGGCCATCCAGAAGGAGCTGGGGCGCGGCGAAGCAAACGAGATCGAGCAGCTCAAAAAGAAAATCGAAACTTCCGGCATGCCCGAGGGTCCGCAGGAAAAGGCCATGCAGGAGCTGAAGCGGCTGGAAATGATGCCGCCGATGTCCGCGGAGTCAACCGTTTCGCGCAACTATCTCGACTGGTTGCTGGCGGTGCCATGGAAGAAGCGCTCCAAGGAAATTCGCGACATCAAGCGCGCGGAAGTGATTCTTTCCGAGGATCACTATGGCCTGGATAAAATTAAAGAGCGCATCCTGGAATATCTCGCGGTGCGCCAACTGGTAAAGAATCCGAAGGGTTCGATTCTCTGCTTCCTTGGGCCTCCGGGCGTGGGCAAAACGTCGCTGGCCATGTCCATCGGCCGCGCCACGGGACGCAAATTCGTGCGCGTTTCGCTGGGCGGAGTGCGCGATGAAGCGGAAATCCGCGGCCACCGGCGCACCTACATCGGCGCGCTGCCAGGCCAGATTATTCAGATGATGCGCAAGGCCGGAACGACCAACCCGGTGTTTGTGCTCGATGAAGTGGACAAGATGTCCATGGATTTTCGCGGCGACCCGTCGGCGGCGTTGATGGAAGTGCTGGACCCGGAACTCAACCACTCGTTCACGGACCATTACCTGGACGTGGAATACGACCTTTCGAAAGTGATGTTCATCTGCACCGCCAACGTTCTGCATACCGTCCCGCAACCCTTGCAGGACCGCATGGAAGTTCTGCGCATTCCGGGTTACACGGAGCAGGAAAAGCATCAGATCGCGCAGCGCTTCCTGGTGAAAAAACAGCTCGAAGCGACCGGACTGACGCCGGAAAACCTGAAATTTACCGACGATGCGGTGAAATATGTGATCCGCCATTACACCCGGGAAGCCGGCGTGCGCAATCTGGACCGTGAAATCGCGAATGTCAGCCGCAAGGTGGCGCGGAAAGTTGTCGAGGACGGGAAGAATGTCACCGTTGAGGTGACTCCCACGAACGTGGGCGATTATCTGGGGATCATCAAGCACCGCGACTTCTTTGCCGAGAAGAAAAATGAAATTGGCTTGACCACCGGCCTGGCCTGGACGGAAGTGGGCGGCGAAGTGCTTTCGACTGAAGCCACGCTGATGCAGGGCAAGGGCCGGCTGACGCTGACCGGCAAACTGGGCGACGTGATGCAGGAATCGGCGCAAGCGGGAATGAGCTACGTGCGATCGCGCAGCCACCTGTTCAGCCTGCCAAAAGATTTTTACCGCCACCTCGATATCCACGTGCACGTCCCCGAAGGCGCGATTCCCAAGGACGGCCCTTCGGCGGGAATCACGCTTTGCACGTCCATCGTCAGCGCGCTGACGCGCATCCCAGTGCGCTGCGACGTGGCCATGACCGGCGAAATCACTTTGCGTGGAAAGGTGCTGCCCATCGGCGGCGTCAAGGAAAAGCTGCTGGCGGCACATCGCCTGGGCCTGCGAACCGTGATTCTGCCCAAGGACAATGAGAAAGATCTGGCGGATATTCCGCCGGAGATTCAGGCGGAGCTCTCGATTCACTTTGTGGAGTCGATGGACGAAGTTTTGCAGTTCGCGCTCGAACATCCGCTTCCGATTCCCGGCCACCCACCGGTAGGTGGCGTGGAACCAAAATTCGGCGCCGATGTGGCGCAGGACAACGAATTAGCCAATTGAGACCCTTCGGTTTTCCCCCTTTCTGTCGAAGAGGGCACGGCCCGCAACCGAAGGTTTCCGATTGTCTGTAGTCTAGCCCGTTAGGGATTTTTCACTGAGTGGCTGGTTTTAGAACACACCCGCTCGCAATCGTTTCAAATCACAAACCGCGCCTGAAAAATCAGGCTTGAGAAGGAAAGAACTCGATGAGTATTAGCCTTGCAGAACTGAAAGACAAAAACATCACCGATCTGGCCAAGATCGCCAAGGATCTGAGCATCCCTGGCGCGTCGGGCATGCGCAAGCAGGAGCTGATTTTCCAGATCCTGCGCGCCCAGACGGAGAAAAACGGATTGATCTTCTCCGAAGGCGTCCTGGAATGCCTGCCCGACGGCTTCGGCTTCCTGCGCGCGCCGGAGTACAACTATCTTCCCGGCCCCGACGACATCTACGTCTCCCCCTCGCAAATCCGCAAATTTGATCTGCGCACCGGTGACACGGTCTCCGGGCAAGTTCGGCCGCCGAAGGACGGCGAGCGCTATTTTGCGTTGATTAAAGTGGAAGCCGTCAATTTCGAAGACCCGGAAGTGGCGCGCAGCAAGATTTTCTTCGACAACTTGACGCCGCTGTACCCGCAGGAGCGCATCCGCCTGGAGACCACCAAGGAAAACCTGACCGGGCGCGTGCTGGACATGCTATGCCCCATCGGCAAGGGCCAGCGCGGCCTGATTGTCGCACCGCCACGCACCGGCAAGACCATGATGCTCCAATCGGTGGCCAATTCCGTCACTGCCAACCACCCGGAAATCGCGCTGATCGTGCTGCTGATTGACGAGCGCCCGGAAGAAGTGACGGACATGCAGCGCACGGTGAAGGGCGAAGTGATCAGCTCTACCTTCGACGAACCGCCGCAGCGTCACATTCAAGTTGCGGAAATGGTGCTGGAGAAGGCCAAGCGGCTGGTAGAGCATAAGCGCGACGTGGTCGTGCTGCTGGACTCGCTCACGCGTCTGGGCCGCGCCTACAACGCGATTACGCCGCCTTCCGGCAAGGTACTTTCCGGCGGTATTGACGCCAATGCCTTGCAGCGGCCGCGGCGTTTCTTCGCTGCCGCCCGGAATATCGAAGAGGGCGGTTCGCTGACCATCATTGCCACCGCGCTGATTGATACCGGCAGCCGCATGGACGACGTGATCTTCGAAGAGTTCAAAGGCACGGGAAACATGGAAATCAACCTGGATCGCCGGCTGGTGGACAAGCGCATTTTCCCGACGATTGACATCAACCGTTCCGGCACACGCAAGGACGAATTGCTGCTCCCGCCCGATGAGCTGAATCGCATCTGGGTGTTGCGCAAAGTGCTGAGCCCGCTTTCGACAGTGGAAGCCATGGAACTGCTCCTAGGCCGCCTCTCAAAGACGAAGACGAACGGCGAATTCCTCGCCTCCATGTCCAGCCCGGCCTAAGGATACCGTCCCGCGAGCGGCAGAAATTTTCGTCCGGCAATCCACCACCAAAATAGTTGCAGCTCACCGTCGCAGGTATTTAAGGTGACTTCCCTGCCGACTGGCCCTTTGCCAGCATGACCACCAGCCGCGCCACTTCCTCCGGTTCCATCGCCGTGCTGTCCACCACCACGGCGTCGGGAGCACGCACCAGCGGCGAAGTGGAGCGCTCCTGGTCGCGCCGGTCGCGCTCGTGAATTTCTTCGAGCGTGCGGGCCAGGTCGATTGGATCGCCTTTCACCTGATGCTCATGCCAGCGGCGCTCTGCACGCACTTCCGGCGACGCGGTGAGAAAAATCTTGAGCCCGGCGTCGGGAAACACCACGCTGCCAATGTCGCGGCCCTCCATCACCACGCCGCCCCGCTCTCCGGCGCGGCGCTGCTCGGCCACCAGTACGTGGCGGACGCCCGGAACCACGGCAATTTTCGAGGAGGCTTGCGATACATCCGGCGTACGGATCTCCGCGGTCACATCCTCGCCGTCAAGAAGTACGCGCTGGGTGCCGTCCTGGACGCGCAAATCAATGCGCGTGTCACGCGCAATTCTCTCAAGCGCTTCAGAATCTTCGATAGATACGAGGTTGCGCAGCGCCTTGAGGGCGACGGCGCGGTACATGGCGCCGGTGTCGATGTAAACGTAGCTCATCAGCTCGGCCACGCGCCGCGCCAGCGTGCTCTTCCCCGAGCCCACCGGGCCGTCAATGGCAATGATTAAATTTTTCACGTCAGATTCGCTTGAAGGCGCGCTGGATTTCGTGGATGGAATAACGCAGCACGACCGGCCGGCCGTGGGGGCAGCTCATGGGGTATTCCGTTTTCGCCAGCTCGCCGAGCAGCCACTCCATTTTCGTGGAATCGAGCGGAGTATTGACCTTGATGGCCGCGTGGCAGGAAGTGGATGCGGCAATTTTTGATTGCAGCGAGTCGATGGAGATGGCCTGGTTTTCGCGCGCGATGCCGTCGAGGATTTCGAACAGCAGCTTTTCGGCGTCGCTCGAGGCGATCCCGGCGGGCGCGGCCTGGATGGCCACTTCGCGTGCGCCCATTAGTTCCGCTTCGAAGCCGTTCGAGCGCAGCTCTTCGCCGATCTGCTCGAAGATGGCCAGCTGGCGCGGATTGAGTTCCACCATCAGCGGAACGAGCATACGCTGGCCGCCGAGCGCTCCTTCGCGGCGCGCGCGCAAGTGCTGCTCGAAGAGCACGCGCTCGTGGGCCACGTGCTGGTCAATGATCCACAACCCTTCGCTGTTGACCGCGACGATAAAACTTGCATTCACCTGGCCGAGAGGCTTCAACTCCTCGATGGCCTCGGGACTTGGGAGGCTGCCGGATTCCGGAACGGGTTGCGGCAGGTTGTCGGAAGGTGCGGATGTGGGGAACGGAAAATCGGTGCCGCCATTCGAGCCGAAATTGAGGCGCTGCGGGAGTGGACGGTCCGGCGCGCCGGTTAATTCAAGCGCTTCTGCTGTGCCCGCGCCGGAAGCAAAGCCCATGGGAATTTCCGCTCGCGGCGGGCCGGGGAATGCACCAGGGGCGGCCGTGGCTGCCGCGAAATTAATTCCGTCCGTTTGCGCCGGCGCGCCCGATGGAATGGCCGCTGCCGCAGCGGCTCGCGCAGCCGGAAATCCGGGAATCGGCCGGGCCAGCGAGAGGGCATGGCGCAGCGCGTCGCGTGTGAAATCGTGTATGAACGCCGGATGCCGGAAGCGGACTTCGATTTTGGCCGGGTGGACGTTCACATCCACTTCCTGATAGGGCATGTCGAGGAATAGCAGCACGCTGGGGAAAACTCCCGGCGGGGTGATGTTGCGATAGGCTTCGCCGATGGCGTGCAGCAGCAGGCGGTCGCGCACCAGGCGGCGGTTGACGAAAATGTAGATGCCGTTGCGGTTCAGGCGTTGCACTTCGGGGCGCGAAGTGAAGCCGGTGACGCGCAGAGTGGCGGCTTGTTCGTCCGCTTCGAGTTGTGGTTCGGTGATGGCGCCGCGCACAGGCCCTTCGTTTGGGGGAATTTCCGCCAGCTCTTCGAGCGCCTGGCGGCCGAAGACTTGATAGACGCGCTCGGAGAGTTTTTCGACCGCCGAGCAGTTCAGGATTTCCTGTGAGGGAGTTTTTAGCAGGAAATGCGCCTCGGGATGTGCCAGCGCGTAATGCGTGACGAGCGAGGCGATGTGGCCGAGCTCGGTGGTCTCTGATTTGAGGAATTTCCGGCGCGCGGGAACGCAATAGAAAATGTCGGCAACGCTGATGGATGTCCCCGAGGGTACGCCGGCAGGCTTGACGCTCAGGAGCTTGCCACCAGCAAATTCGATGCGCGTTCCCTGCTCGCTTACCTCGCCGGCAGGTGGGTCTTCCGATGTGCGCGTTTCGAGAACCAGGCGGGAGATGGCGGCAATGGAAGGCAGAGCTTCGCCGCGAAAGCCGAGCGTGGCGATGGAGAGCAGGTCGTCCGCGGTGCGCAACTTCGAAGTGGCATGGCGCTCAAAGGCCAGCAGCGCGTCGTCGTGGTTCATGCCGGAGCCGTCGTCAATGACGCGGATGAGGCGCTTGCCGCCGGATTCGACTTCGACGCGGATGGAGCGAGCGCCGGCGTCGAGCGCGTTTTCGAGCAGCTCCTTCACCACGGAGGCGGGGCGCTCAACCACTTCGCCAGCGGCGATTTTGTTGGCGACGATCTCCGGAAGTATGCGGATACGCGACATTGATTAGGACCCGGAAATACTTAACCACAGATGAACACAGATAAACACAGATTGAGCGGCTGATGAGGCGAAAAGTTGATTAGGACTTTTCATCGCCGGCGGCCTTTCCCTTTTCAATTTTCTTGATGGCGATGCCGAGGTCATCGAGTTGGGCGGTGTCTACTTGGGACGGCGAATCGGCCATCAGGTCCTGGGCGGCGGTGGTTTTCGGGAAGGCGATGACTTCGCGCAGGGATTTCTCGCCGGCTAGGAGCATGGCGATGCGATCGAGGCCGAGCGCGATGCCGCCGTGCGGCGGTGTGCCGTAGGTGAGCGCGTCGAGGAAGAAGCCGAAGCGCTGGCGGGCCTGCTCGTCGGTGAGGCCGAGGGCTTTGAACATGCGCGCTTGCACATCTTGCCTGTGAATGCGGATGCTGCCGGAGCCGAGTTCGTAGCCGTTGAGGACCAGGTCATAGCCCTTCGAGCGGCATTCCCACGGGGCGGATTCGAGTTTGTCGAGGTCTTCATCGAGGATGCCGGTGAAGGGATGTTGCGCGCTGACCCAGCGCTTGTCCGTCTCGCTCCACTCGAAGAGCGCAAAGCCGGTGATCCAGGCGAATTCCCACTTCGTGCGGTCGATCAAGTTGAGTTTGTTGCCGAGGTGAAGGCGAATCTGGCCGGCGACGTTGAGCGATGTATCGCTGTGAGCAACTTGTTCTTTCGCTGCGGCGGCGACGATCAGGTCGCCAGGCTTTGCGCCGACGGCAGCGGCCAATTTTTTGAGCGCCTCGGGGCCGAGATTTTTCTCGAGGGGCGAGCTGACGCCTTCGGGCGTGACTTTGATGGTGTAAACACCGCGTGCGCCGGCGGACTTCGAGAATTCGGCGAGCTCGTCGAGCTGCTTGCGCGACCAGGTGGCCGCACCGGGAGCGACGACCGCTTGCACGTTGCCTTCGAAGTGCAGCGTCGAGCGTGCGGGCTCAAAGAATTCCGTGACGTTGTGCAGCTCCATGGCGAAGCGCAGGTCGGGCTTGTCCGAGCCGTAGCGGCGCAGGACTTCCTTGTAATCAATGTGGCGGAAGGGGCGGGTGACCTTGACGGCGATGAGCGCGAGGACGCGCTCCATGACCTGCTCGATGACGTCGAATATGTCCTGCTGGCGCGGGAAAGACATCTCGAGATCGAGCTGGGTGAATTCGGGCTGGCGGTCGGCGCGCAAATCTTCGTCGCGGAAGCAGCGGGCGATCTGGAAGTAACGGTCCAGGCCGGAAATCATCAGGATCTGCTTGAAGATTTGCGGTGACTGCGGCAGGGCGTAGAACTGGCCGTGGTGCACGCGGCTGGGAACCAGGTAGTCGCGCGCGCCTTCGGGAGTGGAGCGGGTGAGCATGGGCGTTTCGATTTCGAAAAAGCCAAGCGCGTCGAGGCTTTTTCGCATTTCCAGCACGATGCGGTGGCGGAGTTCAATATTGTGGTGCAGGCGGGGGCGGCGCAAATCGAGATAGCGGTAGCGCAGGCGGGTTTCTTCGCTCGCGGTTACTTCTTCCTCGATTTGGAAGGGCGGCGTCTTGGCGTTGTTCAAAATATGCAGACGCGCGGCCATCACTTCGACTTCGCCGGTGGGAATTTCGGAGTTGGGCTTCTGCCGGCGCAAGATGCGCCCCTCGACGGCGACGACAAACTCCGAGCGCAATTCTTCGGCCCGGGAGTGCGCTTCGGGATGCAGTTCCTTATTGAAAACGATTTGGGCAATTCCGGCGCGGTCACGCAGATCGATGAAGATGAGCTGGCCGAGGTCGCGGCGGCGATGCACCCAACCCATGAGGACGACGTCTTTGTCGGCGTCCGAGGCGCGCAGCGAGCCGGCATAGTTTGTGGGTTTCAAATTTCCGAGAGAGTCAAGCACGAGAGCCTCTTTGTTCGGATTCCAGATATTCGAGCAGCTCATTTTCCGTGAGCGTTTTTTGCGCGGCGTCGGCGAGGCGCTTGAGCGTGAAGGTGTGCGAGGCTGTTTCGTCTTCGCCCAGGATCAAGGCGTAGCGCGCGCCGAGCTTGTCCGCGAGACCCAGAGATTTTTTCAGCTTCATTTCTTCGGGCGGGAGCTCGACCGTGAGGCCGTGATTGCGCAGTTTTCGCGCGATGCCGACGGCAGCGGGATAGGCCTTCGCGCCCATCCACGCGACGTACACATTGAGAGGATGAACCGGAGGCGCGGCGCCGGTCTCCTGAATGGAGAGGATGGAGCGGTCGCTGCCGATGGCGAAGCCGATGCCTTTGGTGGGCTGGCCGCCGAGCAGCTCGACCAGGCCGTCGTAGCGGCCACCGCCGCAGACGGCGTTCTGCGAGCCGAGGCCTTCGGCGGTGACTTCGAATGTGGTGCGCGTGTAGTAGTCGAGGCCGCGGACCAGGCGCCAGTTTTCTTCGTAGGCGATGTTGCGGAGCTTCAATTCGTCCTTCAGCTTGGCGAAGTGGGCGCGGCAGTCGGCGCAGAGATGGTCGGAGATGCGCGGCAGTTTTTCGATGATGGGCTGCTCATCGGGAATTTTGGAATCGAGAACTCGAAGAGGATTGGTCTCGATGCGGCGCTGGGAATCTTCCTTGAGGCTGTCCTTCACCTTTTGCAATTCGCTGCGCAGCAATTCGACGTACTGCGGGCGGCAATTCTTGTCGCCGATGGAATTGACGTAGAGCGTGGTGCGCGTGAGGCCGACGCGATGGAAGAATACCAGGAGCATTTCGAGGACTTCGGCGTCGATGGCCGGCGCATCGGATTGGCCGAGGACCTCGGCGCCGATCTGGTAGAACTGGCGGTAGCGGCCTTTTTGCGGGCGCTCGCGGCGGAACATGGGGCCGACGTAGTAGAGCTTCTGGTCTCCGGCCAGCGCGTGCATGCTGTGCTCGATATAGGCGCGGCAGACGGAGGCGGTTGCTTCGGGACGGAGTGTCACACGGTATCCCAGTTCGAGCACAGCAGCATGCGCCTGGACTCTCATCACAAATTTCTGTGCCGACGCCAAAGTTGCATTTTGCAATCCGCCAATCGCGTCCTCAAGATTCTTGAGTACCTGTCGGTTGAAGTCGCTCTTTTCGACTAAGCCCTGGGCCAACGCGTTTTGGTACTCTGCGAGGAACTGATTCGCGATGCTCTTATACGCTTCGAGGTGGTCTTGCTTGATCCACGGCCCGTGCCACCGAGTGATCGGGTCCCACAGGAGAGATAGCAATCCCACCTCTTGAACCGAAAACGTGTACATCTCTTTTGAAACAACATCGGTTTCGGTTCCGATAGAACGAGCAAAAAGTTCAGTCTCCTCGAAAATGGGGAGGCGGATATCGCGAAAATTGTAAGCCTCGAAGACGTCGCGGGCGGACTCCTCGAACCAATTCCATAGGGAGGAATCGGGCGGGAGGATGTCGCGAGTGCCTTTAATGGCGCGAAACTGGCGACGTTCCGTCATCTGGTGAATTGCTTAAACTTTTGGGCAATGAGCATCAAAGTATTTTACAGCACTGGGCGAGGTTGAGTGAGCGCAAACGTCGGCCGACCCTGGGTGCAGCGCAGCTCCGGAACAGACAAGTCAAAAGCTCGCGGAAAAGGCGCCGCGAAAGGAAGGCGCTGCGCGCGTCCGTTTTCCCAGCCCGCCAACAGACGGCGGGCTGGGCTAACTTGTGCCGCACCTACGGCGCTGGTACGTCCGCGAGCAAGGTGGCCTCTAACCACTTTCGGCGCGATAGGAATCTTTGTACTCGACGTAGCGCTGGGCGTAGTCGTCGATGGAGGACTGATCGTCGGCGGTGAGGGCGCGGCGGAATTTTCCAGGGTGGCCCATGAAGAGGCTGCCGGGAGGAACGTCGGTGCCTTCGGGGACGAGTGTGCCGGCGGCGACGATGGAGCCGGTGCCGATTTTCCCGCCGTTCAGGATGATGGAGCCCATGCCGATAAGGCAGCGCGATTCGATGGTGCAGCCGTGGAGGACGACGCCGTGGCCGATGGTGACGTTGTCGCCGAGGATTAGCGGATGGGTATCGCGCATGACGTGGCAGATGGAGCCGTCCTGGAGGTTGGTGCGCGAGCCGATGCGGATGTAGTTGACGTCGCCGCGGATGACCACGCCGGGCCAGACGCTCGAGTGTTCGCCGACGACGATGTCGCCGATGAGGATGGCTTGCGGGTCGATGTAGGCGGAGGCGGCGATTTGCGGCTTACGGCCGCGGTAGGTGCGAAGCAAGGTTCGGTCCTTGGGTATGCGGCGAGAAGACTAACATAGGCGCCGGGGTGTGAAAAGGAAGCACCGGATGTGGCGGTTGGTGGGAATACGAGAGTGAGCTTGCCGGTGAGCGACGGTTGTGAACGGAAGAGCACAGACAGGAGTGTCTGTGCCACCAAAAGCAAAGCCGAGCGCGGGCGGGTCTTAGACCCGCCCCTACGAATGGAAAAGGAGCGTTACAGGATCTGGACGGCGGGGGCCGAGGCAGAAGATTGCACGGCGGCGGCGCGGGCTATGACGTTGCGCGTTACGGCGTAGATGCTTTTGCCGCCGGGGGCGTCTTCGCCGAGCGAGGCGACGGGCTTGCCGGTATCGCCGCCGATGCGGATCTGCGGATCGATTTCAATTTCGCCGAGGAACGGGACGCCGAAAACCTGGGCCATGTGCTGGCCTTCGCCGTGGCCGAAGACGTCAATGCGTCCCTGGCAATGCGGGCAGTTGAAGTAACTCATGTTTTCGACCACGCCGAGAATTTCCACGTGCACCTGGCGGAACATCTCGATGGCTTTGCGGACATCGGCGAGGGCGACGATGGATGGCGTGGTGACCACGACGGTGCCGGTGAGCGCGACGCTTTGGATAAGCGTGAGCTGCACGTCGCCGGTGCCGGGCGGCAAATCCACGATGAGGTAGTCAAGCTCGCCCCATTGCACGCTGCGCAGAAATTGCTGGATGACGCTGTGGAGCATGGGGCCGCGCCAGATGAGCGGCTTGTCACCGGGATTGAGCAGGCCCATGGAGATCATTTTCACGCCGTAGGCTTCGACGGGGATGATGGTGCGCTCGTCCACGGCGCGTGGCTGATCCGTGCTGCCGAGCATGACCGGAACATTCGGGCCGTACACATCGGCATCAAGAAGGCCGACTTTCGAGCCGAGATTCTTGAGCGCAATGGCCAGGTTGACGGCGACGGTGGTTTTGCCCACTCCGCCCTTGCCGCTGGCGACGGCGATTAGATTTTTGATGCCCGGAAGGGGCGCTCGCTTATCCATTACGGGTCCGGTTTGCATGCATGTCCTCTTGGAGATTGATTAGAGCGGCTCCGGCGATACAGGAGCAAACACCCATCATAGACTGCCGTTGGATGTGCGGCAAGCGGCGCCACGAACCGCGCGCGCAGCAGCGGGCCCCCGCCGGCGATTGGATGGGCCTTTGCAGCAAAGCGCGGCAACAGCTAGAATGAGATGTTGGGAATGGAGGGATTTGAGCGGCAGTCCTGAGCCGCGGGCTGCGTTCACGGAGTGAAGAAACCCGCTTCGCGCCTCTCCCCGAGCAGCATGATGTGCATCCAACCAAAAAGATATGCAAGTTGACAGAATCCTAGACACCGTCGTTGCGCGCTTCATCGGCACGAAGCACGAACGCGACATCAAGCGCATCCAGCCGCTGGTGGCGGAGATCAACGCGCTCGAGCCGGAGATGCAGCGGCTCTCGGACGATGAGTTGCTGGCGCGGACGGTGAAGCTGCGCGGCGAGGTGCAGGCGCGCCTGGAAGGCGTGGAAAACGACGACCCGGCCATCAAGCAGAAGCTGATGGACGCGGTGGAGCCGGCGCTGGTGCCGGCGTTCGCGCTGGTGCGCGAAGCCGGACGGCGCACGCTGGGGATGCGGCACTTCGACGTGCAGTTGATTGGCGGCGTGGTGCTGCACCAGGGAAAAATTGCGGAGATGAAGACGGGTGAAGGCAAGACGCTGGTGGCCACGCTTCCGGCGTTTTTGAATTCGCTGGCGGGACGCGGCGTGCACATTGTGACGGTAAACGATTACCTGGCGCGGCGCGACGCGGAGTGGATGAGTCCGATTTACAAGGTGCTGGGGCTGACCGTGGGCGTGATCGTGCACGACCTGGACGACGAGCAGCGCCGCGCGGCGTACGGCGCGGACATCACCTACGGCACGAACAACGAGTTCGGGTTCGATTATCTGCGCGACAACATGAAGTACGATTTCAAGGATTGCGTGCAGCGCGGTCATCACTTCGCGATCGTGGACGAAGTGGATTCCATCCTGATTGACGAAGCGCGCACGCCTTTGATCATTTCCGGGCCGGCTGAGGAATCCACCGACAAGTATTACCGCGTGGATAAAATTATTCCCAAGCTGATTCGCGACATTGACTACACGCTCGATGAAAAGCATCGCACCGCCACGCTGACCGAAGAAGGAGTTTCGAAGGCGGAGCGGTTGCTGGGGCTTGGGAACCTTTTCGACCACACCAACATGGAGTGGAATCATCACGTGCACCAGGGGCTGCGGGCGCACGCGCTGTTCCAGAAAGACGTGGACTACGTGGTGAAGGACGGCGTGGTGATCATCGTGGATGAATTCACCGGGCGCCAGATGCCCGGGCGGCGGTGGTCGGACGGGCTGCACCAAGCGGTGGAAGCCAAGGAAAATGTGAAAATCGAGCGCGAGAACCAGACGCTCGCGACAGTCACGTTTCAGAATTATTTCCGCATGTACAAGAAGCTGGCCGGCATGACCGGGACGGCGGAAACCGAAGCGCCCGAATTCGAGAAGATTTACAAGCTCGAAGTGGTGGTGATTCCGACGAACAAAAACCTGATTCGCATCGAGCACTCGGACGTGGTGTATCGCACGGAAGCCGAAAAATTCGAAGCCGCGGTGAACGGGATTCTTCAGGAAGACGGAAGCAAGACCGGAGGAATCCGCCAATTGCACGAGAGCGGCCAGCCGGTGCTGGTGGGTAGCATCTCGATTGAGAAATCGGAGAAGATCGCCGAACTGTTGAAGAAGGCCGGCATCCCGCACCAGGTGTTGAACGCCAAGCAGCACGAGCGCGAGGCGAAGATCATCGCGCAGGCGGGGCGCAAGGGCACCGTTACGGTTTCGACGAACATGGCCGGCCGCGGCACGGACATCCTGCTGGGCGGCAATCCGGAAGCGATGGCGCGCGAGTACTCGCTGAAGAACAGGCTGGCGATGCCCTACGCGCCGGCGGGAGCGGTGATCGGATCGAGCTCAGGCGCACAAACGGAAACGACGGCGCAAGCTGACGCAGGGTCGGCAAGCGGCAATGGCGCGGCAGCGGCCGCGGCCAACGCGCCCATGGTGCTCTTCCAGCAGGAAGGCAAGATTTACCAGGTGCCGCTGGAACAATGGAAACCGATTTACGAGCAATTCGCCGAACAATGCCGCGCAGAACATGACGAAGTGGTGGCCATGGGCGGGCTGCACATTCTGGGCACGGAGCGGCATGAAGCGCGGCGCATTGACAACCAGTTGCGCGGGCGCGCCGGACGCCAAGGCGATCCCGGATCTTCGCGATTTTTCCTCTCACTCGAAGACGACTTGCTGCGAATTTTCGGCGGCGAGCGCGTGAAGGCGTTGATGTACCGGCTGGGCATGACCGAAGGCATTCCCATCGAGTCGAAGCTGATTTCGAAGCGCATCGAGAACGCGCAGAAGGGCGTAGAAGGGCAGAACTTCGAAGCCCGGAAACACCTATTGGAATATGACGATGTGATGAACAAGCAGCGCGAGACGATTTACGGGCTGCGCAGGTCGTTCCTCGAAGGCCGCGACCAGAAGGAGTTCATCATCGAGCGCGCCGAGGCCATTGCGAATTCGCTGGTGGAAACGTATTGCTCGCGCGACCTGCATCCGACTCAGTGGAACATCACGCAATTTTCGAACGAGGTGCTGAACCAGTTTGGGTTTGATCCCAAGGCCGTGGGCATCGATTTCGACGTGCTGACTCACGACGGGTTGATGGACCAACTGACGGATAAGGTGAAGGCGCGCTACGAGGAAAAGGAAAAGATGTTTGGCGCGCAGACGCTGCGATGGCTGGAGCGGCGCATCCTGCTGGACGTGGTGGACGCGCAATGGAAAGACCACCTGCTCAGCCTGGATCATTTGAAAGAAGGCATTGGGCTGCGCGGCTACGGGCAGAAGGACCCGCTGGTTGAGTTCAAGAAGGAAGCTTTCATACTGTTTGAAGACATGATGGACCGCATTGACACGGAAGCGGTGCGATTTCTCTTTCTTGTTCGTCCCGCAGAAGGTCGGGGAGGGCAAGGCGGCGAGGGAGACCCTTCGCAAAAGCCTTCCGGACCGCGCCCTGCGGCGCCCATTTCATTCGACGAAATGGAGCGGCGGCGCCGACGTCAACAACAGCAGTTGCAATTCCAGGCCGGGCCGGCTCAAGCGGAAGCTCCCAAGCCTGTGCGGGCGGGCGCAAAGGTTGGCCGCAATGATCCTTGTCCCTGCGGCTCCGGCAAAAAGTACAAGAAGTGCCACGGCACAGAGGCCTAGGCCTGCGCTGGTTCAATAGAATTCTGTCCTTGAATCCGCCTCATAAATATACGCAGGAACAGGAGACTCTGGCTTCAGGGGCTAAAGCCCACATTTGTCAGGCCACTCACGGCGGGGCTGAAGCCCCGCCCTTCCGTTCGACCACACATGTGCTGACCTCCTTTTGAGTTCAAGCCGAATAATGGTCATCGCCGGAACATTTCCGGGGACCACTGCGTATTCCTACAGAGACTGGGGCGAATCAAAGGGGAGGTTGAGTATGAAGCCGGCTCTGCGTCTGTTTCCTGTATTGCTGCTATTGGCTCTGGCAAGCGCCACCGTTCCTGCCTTTGCAGATACCGAAGGACATTTTGAACGCACGCTTAGCGTTTCCGGGCCCGTGGATGTGACGGTGCAAACGGGTTCGGGTACGGTGGCGGTGCGGCGGGGCGATTCGGGCAAAGTTGAAATCCACGGAACAATTCACGCCAGCAATCATCGCGACGGCGCGGACGTGGAGGCGCGCATTCGAGAGATTGAAGCCCATCCGCCGATCGAGCAGGAGGGCAACAAGATTCGCATCGGGCATTTCGACGAGCACGAGCGTGAGCGTCATATTTCCATCAGCTACGTGCTGACCGTTCCGGCAGAATCGAAGGTGCGCACCGAATCGGGTTCGGGAGACCAGTCCATCGAAGGCATCAGCGGCCCGGTGGATGCGAGCAGCGGTTCAGGGAGCCTACGACTTGCAAACATTGGCAATGAAGCGCGTGTTCGGACGGGCTCCGGCGAAATCACATTGAGCGAGATCCGCGGAAGTGTGCACGCAACAGCAGGCAGCGGCACAATTCACGCGACGGGAATCATGGGCGGCCTGAATGCATCGAGCGGGAGCGGCAATATTCATCTGGAACAGACCGCCACCGGCGATGTGGAGATTTCCACCGGCTCGGGTGAGATTGAGATTCGCGGTGTGAAGGGAGGCGTGCGCGCCTCCACGGGAAGCGGATCCATTCACGCGCAGGGGCAGCCGACCGGCGAGTGGCGATTGCGCAGCGGATCGGGCAACGTGGCGGTTGAGTTTCCTCGCGGGGCGGCGTTTGACCTGGCGGCGCGATCGAGTTCGGGAAATATTGAGACCAGCCACGAGATTGCGGTGCAAGGCTCGCTGAGTTCGAGAGAGTTGCGCGGGAAAGTGAATGGCGGCGGCGTGCTGGTGGATTTGAGCACCAGCTCCGGGACGATCGAAGTTCGGTGACGCCGCGAGAGCGCAGTTTGTTCGATTTGCGCGGGCTGCGAGATGCTCCAAGGCGGTATTGCGTGATTCGACGCATCCACGCGCGCGGCAAAAATATTGTGATAGTCTCTGCTGCACACGCCTCGCAGATCGTGCCGGACGAGGCCCCGGGGTGAGAGATGACAGCCACCAGTCCTGGAAGGTGCACTCGGACGGGGTGTGTCAATACTCTGCCTCAGGGGCTGGCCGCCGAACGGCTTTGCCTGGACCATTTCCTGGATGAAGCGTTTCTGCGCACGGATGAAACGATGGATCGCACACGCCAGGGCGAAGCACTGGACCCTGGCGACCTGGAATGGTTGCTCTCCGACGCGCTGGCCATCGTGAAAAACCTGGAGGAGGGCGCCGGAAATCCGAATCCAGAGCAGCGCGACCGCATGCTCGAACTGCTTCTGATCCTGGCTAATCTTCACGAATACGTGGCGCACCACTCGATCCGTCTGCTGCGGCCGGCTTGATTACAGCGCAGCACTCCTGATTGCGAAAACAGCAACATTCAACTGGTGTTACCGATTGCATTTCTGCGCCACTCGTTCCAAGCTGTATTTTCCCTTCCGGAAACCCAGCGATGCCGGAAAATAACGGAAAGCCCGACCCATTCAAGCCGCAGCAGCCGACCATCCCCGGAGTGACCGGGGCAGCGCCAACCGCGAAACCGGTTGAAGAACCCGGTGAATCATTGCGCGCAAGACTGATGGCCAAGATCCCTGCTGGGCAGCTGCCTCCGAAGTGGACTATGGCCACGCTGGCGGGAGCGCTCGTTTTGGGCGGCGTCATCGCGTGGTTGAGCTATTCCTCTTCGGCAAAAGTAACGCGACCTGCCAGGGAAGTTGCCGCAGCGCCAGCGCCCGCGGAAAAGCCCAAGCCACCGGAAAAGCTCCCGGTAGCGCCCGGGGAAGTGGCCACCACCGATGAACTGGCGCAGCCCTGGTCTTCGAAGCGATTCATTTTTCAGGACCCGGCGACATCGCGGCAGACTTTGGGAATCGTGGTACACCTCCCGGACGGAACTTTTTGGGGACTGTCGCTTCGTGAACCCTACGGCAGTTGTGACATGGAGTTTGTGACCGACCTCGAGAAACTGGCCACGGAGTATCACTACCGGGCGAGCCACCCGATGGTGGGCGATCCATGCAATCGCACGGTCTTTGATTTGACGCGCTACGGCAGCGCGCCGGGCGGACTGGTGCGGGGAGAAATTGCACAGGGAGCCAGCATACGCCCGCCGATGGCGATTGAAATCCGCATACGGGGAAAACAAATTACGGCTGTGCGCATGGAATAAAGATTCGTCGGTCCGCTTGGAAGGGTCCTGCCTAGTCAGCTGCCGCGCGCGACTCGAGGGCGGCGCACCGCTGCACTTCCTGATTCATTCTGCCGGTCAGCACCATGGCCACCATTTTTTGATCCGCCAGCCAGGACCACAGCGGATGGCCGAACGACGCGGGCCGGTTGTGCTCCACGAAAAAATGAGAGAACCAGGCGAACGCGTACGGAACTGGCAGAGCGCCGAGCCCGATCCACCAGCTCGCGCGAACAATGGCCAGGGCCACAAGCGTCCAGCCGGTGAGCGTCCCCACGGTGTGAAAAATTCGAGTCGCAATCTGACGGTGTGCGAGGACGTAGTACGGCCAGAAGTCCGAAAAAGTGTGCGGTGTCTGCATGGCGGCGATTGTAACGCTGCCCGGGCGTGAAACAACGACAAAAACGCCACTGCCCCGCTTCCAGGGACGCGGGACAGTGGCGTAATTGCCGCTGGTGGGGCAGCTACTGGTTCATCTTCTCGATGGTGCGCGCGACCATGACCGGGCTGTTCGTCAACGGGTCCATCAGAATGAACCCGACGATGCGCAGCGGAATGGGCTGCGCGCCGGAGAGGTCGGAAAGGCCGCCGAGATTGATGAAGTTGGTAAAGTTGGTGCTGATGATCGTCAACGGCTTGGGCAAAAGCACGCCGGCAATGTAATTGTCGTTGAAGGTGAACGTGCCAACATTGCCGGATTGAATCTGCGTGCTACCGACCACCCAGGAACCGCGCTGGCCCTGGCGTTCGAGAACCACGCGGTGAACGGTGAGCGCAGGAGGATTGCTGGAAGTGTCCAACTTTCCGCCCATGACGATGCGCTGGCCGGCGAGCTGGCTGCCGGGGCCGAAAAGCAGGGCCGTCAGAGGCGTGCGCAGGTTGGCAATCAGATAAATCTCGTTGCCGGTCAAGGCGATGGGATCAATCTGGCCAAGCGGCGCGCCGGCAAGATTGGGAAGTTCGGCGCGGGCATAGAGATTGATCTGGCTTGCGTGGCCGTTGGTGGTTTGTACGAATGTGTCCAGGCCTTCGATGACGAAGTGGTCTCTGGAAACTACTTCCACTTCGGTCGCGGTGATATCGCGAGTAACGCGATTCAATTTGCCGGAGACTTCGACGATCGTGCTGGTATCGAAATCCGCGGGCATGATGGCCGGGTCGTCAAATTCCGTGTTGGCGTCGGTATCCACGGTGAACTGGCGCCCGTGCGGGCCCTGAATCACGAACTGGTTGCCGGCGGGGTTCACGCTGACGACTCCGGCGTAGAAGTCGTCTATGAACGCATCGGCGTCATCCACGGAGATGGCCTTGACGTCAAAGGTCGGCGTGAAATTTCCGGTGATGTTGCCGTTTGCGTCCGTCTGGATGGACTGGCGCAGATCGAGATCCATGAAGAAGCCGACCAGATCCTGATCAGCCAGCACCAGGGGCTTGGCCAACGGAATGTTGACGGTCATCGGGGCAACCGTGGCCGTGAGCGTGTTGAGCGCGGGAGGCGTTTGCGTGGTATCGAGAAACCCGATGGTCGCGCCGCCAATCATGATGGTTGCGGAATTGTAGGTGCCGGCGGGCACGTCGTTCAGGTCCAGGAGGCTGCGCAAGCCGTTCAATTTGGCGAAATCCACGGTTTGAGGACCGTTCAGCAGGTTGACGGTAGTGGTGCCGTCAGAGAGAGTGATGCTGGTTAACTGCACTTGAGCCGAGAGAACAGCAGGAAGCGCAGGATTGTCGCTTCCCATTGTGAAAATGGTGCCGGTCTGCTGGCCGGTAGGCATGGAGGCTGAGCCGCCACCCCCGCAACTGGCAAGCAGCAGGACGGCAAGAAACGAAAAGAACACACCCAGGAACTTGGAGGTCCGCATGGCACGTCTCCTTCACCTAAGATTGGATAATTGATTAGGACCGAACACCCTGGTTCGGCGCTGGAGGTGAAACCCGATGGCACAGAAAAAGTTGCAATTTATTTTTGGTGCCGGGCAACCCGTGTCAGGGCGGCGATTGACCCACTGCAGGCGTGATTTGCCGCGCTCCTCCATTCGAGACAGCGTTTAATCGCCCGCACGCATCGTAATAGACTTAAAGCACAGAGTTTTATGTGGTGCCAAATGCCCGAAATAGTGCAGAAATATGGATCAGGAGGGTAATTTGAAGGGCCTGAAATTGGTGATGCTGGGTGGGATCTTTGTGGCGACGCTGCTTACCGGCTGCTCCAAAAAGCCGGTCGACGCGGCGCTGGTCACCAATATCCAGTCTCAGATGTTTGCCGATTCCCTCCTGAGGAATTCCGACTTGCACATAAGCTCTGCAAACGGAGTGGTTACTCTCACAGGAACCGTGCCCAATGACGCCGGTCGCCTGGAAGCCTATAAAGTGGCGGCCCAGACACCAGGCGTGGTGAAAGTGGACGATCAAATGAAGGTGCAGGTTGTGCAGGCTGCTCCACCTGTGGCTCCGGATACGAAAGTCTCCGCTCGAGTTCCCGCGCCACCGGCCTCCACGCGCAAACAGCGGGACAAGAAGAAGCGCACATCGCATGCAGAAGAGGCGGATTCGGAAACGTCCGTGAATAAGCCTGTGGCCGAGCCGACGCCGACTCCAGCTCCTACGCCGGTGCCGCCCATCCAGCAGGTCGCCCAAGTGTCGCCCCCGCCTCCCGCTCCGCCTCAGCCCAAGCAAATTGAAATTCCGGCCGGCACCACCATCACGATTCGAATGATTGACGGCGTGGATTCGGCCGTGAATCATGCAGGCGAGTTATTCCATGCCACGCTCGAAGCGCCGCTGGTGGTGGATGAACAGGTAGTGGTTTCGCGCGGCGCGGACGTGTACGTCCGGCTGGTTTCCGCCAAGTCCGCGGGCCACATGAGCGGGAAAAGCGAGCTGCACCTGGAATTGGTGAAACTGGAATTTCAGGGCCGGTCCTATCCGATGGTCAGCAGCACGTATTCAGCCGCTGGAAAGTCTCGTGGCAAAAACACGGCGAAGAAGGTTGGCGGTGGAGCGGTGATCGGCGCAGTCATCGGCGGTCTGGCGGGCGGCGGGGCCGGCGCGGCGATCGGTGCGGGCGTGGGAGCGGGTACCGGTGCGGTCTGGAATGGCGTGACCAGAGGACAGCAGATCAAGATTCCGTCCGAGACCAAACTCGAATTTGAGCTGGAGCAACCGATTACCGTCACGGTGATGCCGCGCTCTTCTTCTTCCGCCGCGCAGTAGCCAAAGAGCGCGCTGCCGAATTTTCAATTCCCCAGTTTTTCCACGCAATGCCCCTGGTTTTCCGTCGTTATGACAGGGCTTCGTCCGGCAGATGTCACCTTGCGCGTCGGGGGGGACTTGTTTACGATGGTTCACACATATTGGCATGATCGGCGAAACCGTCTCTCATTATCGAATCGTAGGGCCCCTGGGAAGCGGCGGGATGGGCCAGGTGTTTCGCGCGGAGGATACACGCCTGGGCCGCCAAGTGGCGCTGAAGTTCCTGTCTGAAGCGCTGGCGCGCGATGCCGCGTCGCTCGAGCGATTCCAGCGGGAAGCGCGTGCCGCTTCGTCGCTCAATCACCCCGGCATTTGCATGGTCTTCGACGTGGGCTCGCACGAGGGGCGTCCCTTTCTGGTGATGGAGATGCTCGAGGGGCAGACGCTGCGCGACCGCATCGGCGGAAAAGCGCTGCCCACCGACGTGCTCCTCGACTTCGGAATCCAGCTTGCGGATGCACTGGACGCCGCGCATATTCGCGGCATCGTGCATCGCGACATCAAGCCGGCCAATATTTTCGTCACCTCCCGCGGCCAGACCAAGATCCTCGACTTTGGACTGGTGAAGCAGGCGTCGCGGCGCGTGGCCGAAGCGGTCGGCGGGGGTAACACTACCCTGGTGCAGACCACGGACAACGTGATGCTGACCAGCCCCGGTTCGGCGCTCGGGACGGTTGCGTACATGTCACCGGAGCAGGCGCGCGGTGAGGATCTCGATCCTCGCACGGATCTCTTCAGCCTGGGCGCGGTGCTGTATGAGATGGGTTCCGGCGCGGCTGCGTTCAGCGGAAATACTTCGGCGGTAATTTTCGATTCGATTCTGAACCGCGACCCGGCGGCTCCTACACTGCTGAATCCCAGCCTTCCGCCGAAGCTTGAGGAAATTATTGGCAAGGCGCTGGAGAAGGATCGCGAGCTGCGCTATCAGACGGCGGCGGAATTGCGCGCCGACTTAAAGCGTTTGCGCCGCGATTCGGATCCCGCGCGGGTTGCCGGCGGCGGGACGACAGTGTGGCCGACGGCGAGTACGGGGCCAGGTTCTGGGCGCACACCTGCGCGGGGGTTGAAGCCGGGATCTGGCCGCACACCTGCGCACGGATTGACGCCGGCATCGGGCGTCGCGGCTGCCGCCGATGCGACGAAACGCGAGTTGCACTGGGGAGTTTGGTTCGGCGGAGGCGCGGCCCTGGTGGTGATCGCCGTGCTGGCATCGCTGCTGCTGCATGGAAGGTTCGGTCATCAAGAACAGGCCTCTTTTGCGCAGATGAGCATCACGCCCATCACCTCCACGGGCAACATTCACTCGGGGACAATATCAACTGATGGGAAGTGGCTGGCTTACGTGTCTGACGACAACGGCCAGCACGCGTTGTACGTGCGACAACTGGCCACTGGCAGCACGGCCCAAATTGTCCATGGCTCCTCCGAGGAAATCGTCGGGCTTTCATTTTCACTGGACGGGAATTACTTGTATTTCGAACGCCGCGAACCCGGCACGGGGTACCGGATTCTGTCCCAGGTGCCGTCGCTGGGCGGCACGCCGCGTCCGATCACCAAAGACATAGACAGCCCGATCGGCTTTTCACCCGATGGGAAGAGCTTCGTCTTTGTTCGGCAGTCCACCAAAGAGAAGACATCCGCGCTGACGACTGCAAACTCCGATGGCAGCGGAGAAAGGGTCATAAAGATTTTGAAGTTCCCGGAGATGTTCGGGACCAGCGGCCCGGCCTGGTCGCCCGACAGCAAACGCATCGCCCTTTCCAAAACGCCCAAGGGAGACTTCACGAATTTCATTCCCGAAACCGTGGCCGTGGATACGGGCGCCGAGACGCGCTTGGGCACGCGCGAATGGAATTCCATCAGCCAATTTGTCTGGCTGCCGGGCGGGAAGAGCGTCATTTTCGGAGCTCCTCCGGATAAAGCTTCGTTCAATTCGCAACTCTGGGAAGTGAGCTACCCGAGCGGTGAAACTCGCCGGATTACGAATGATCTGACAAACTATGTTGGCACCAGCCTGACAGCGGATGGCTCGGCACTTGCAACCGTGAAATCAACTTATACCGGCAGCCTGTGGGTGACCAATCTCGGCAGCAGTTCCGCGTTCACCCCGCCACGCCAGGTGACGTCGGGAATCAGCCGCGCCGACGGGCTGAAGGGCATTGTCTGGCCCGCGCCGGACAAGATTATTTATACCTACTTCGCTTCGGGAGTTCTGAAGCTCGCTTCGGTCGGTCCGGATGGAAACAATTTCCATGAGATCGCTACTCCGGGAGGCTCGCCTTTCTATCCCTCAGCATGCGGGGATGGAAAACATCTGGTGTTCAGCCTGCTGAGCGGGGGGAGCGGCATCTCGGTTTGGCGATCGGACCTGGATGGAACCGAGCTGAAGCAGCTCACCTCCGGCGGTGTTGATCTGTGGCCCAATTGCTCGCCGGACGGGAAGACGATCGTTTACGCAGACGCCTCGGCCACGCTTCCGACGCTCAAGAAGATCGGAATTGACGGCGGCACGCCGGCCGTCCTGTCGAATGAGGTGATGTTTTTCCCGGTCTTCTCACCCGATGGCAGCATGATCGCCGCTGGAAACCTGGGGGATCTCACCAAGCCACCGAAACTGGTGTTACTCGGAGCTGAAGGAGGCGAGATTCGTCATGCCTACAATGTGGCGCCGGACACGGTGCTGAGCGGGGACGGAGGAACCAGCATTCGATGGACCAAGGACGGCCGGGCGGTTCTGGTGATCGTCAGCAGTGAAGAAGGCGGGTCCACGCTATGGGCTCAGCCCGTAGGTGCGCCGGGAACTCCAGCCGTGCCGGCGAAGAAGATTATGAATCTGACGAGTAATGATGAACAGGTGTGGTCTTTCGCGCTCTCTCCGGACGGGAAGCAGATTGCCTGCGCACGCGGCCTGCGCGTCACGGATGCCGTGCTTATCACCCATTTCCACTAACCTGCCTCGGGAGTTGTTCATGAAAATTTCAAGGCGCGAGTGGTTCAAGACTGCCTCGAAGGCGGCAGGCGTCGCAGCCGGCGGCGCGATTCTGGGAGTTTCCGTTCCATCGGCGCAGGCGGCGCAGGCCAAAGACGTGCAGTCCCCGCTCCCGCCAGCCTTCGACAAGCTGAAGCCGCTGGGCGATCGCGTGAAGCCCATCACTGCGGGGGAATTTCAGGCGCGCATCTCGCATGCCCAACAATTAATGACCGACGCGAAGCCGCGCTTCGACGCGCTCTACCTCTCACCGGGCACTTCGCTCGCTTACTTTACAGGGATTCACTGGAGCCTCAGCGAGCGCATTGTGGCGCTGCTGCTGCCGCGCACGGGCGAGCCGCTGCTGATCTGCCCGGGTTTCGAGGAGGGCCGGTTGAAGGAACTCTTGAAATGGCCTATCCCCGCGCGCACCTGGCAGGAGGACGAAAACCCGCACGCGCTGGCTGCCGGGTGGCTTGCGGAGCATGGGGTTCGCTCCGGCAGCGTGGCCGTGGAAGAGACCACGCGCTACGTGTTCTACGATGGGCTTCGCCGCGCGGCTCCGGCGCTCGAGTACGCGAGCGCGGATCCCATCACCGTGAGCTGTCGCGCGCAGAAAAGCGCGCATGAACTCGAATTGATGCAGCTGGCTTGTGCGGCGACGTTCGATGTGTACCGCGCCGCGTTCGCGTCCTTTCGTGAAGGCATGCGCCAAGGGGAACTCAGCGATTTCATCTCGCGCGGCTACGAGAAAATGGGACTCAGCGGCTACGCCATCGTGCTATTTGGGCCCGCCGCCGCGCTTCCTCACGGCACTCGCGAGGACAAGGTGCTGCGTGAAGGCATGGGCGTGCTCATTGATGGCGGAACAGCCGTTGAGGGGTATCAATCAGACGTCACGCGCACAAGTTGCTTCGGGAAGCCGCCGGAGAATCTTGCGCGCGCATTCGACATCGTCCGCCGGGCGCAGGACGCGGCGCTGGCCGCCGCTGTGACCGGGAAAGAATGCGGCTCCGCGGACGACGCGGCTCGAAAAGTGGTGACGGATGCCGGCTACGGGCCGGACTACAAGTTTTTCACGCACCGCGTGGGACACGGCATCGGCCTGGACGGCCACGAATGGCCGTACCTGGTACGTGGGAACCGGACGGTCTTGAAACCGAGCATGACTTTTTCGGATGAGCCGGGGATTTACGTACCCGGAGAATTTGGGCTCCGCTGTGAGGATTTGATGGTGATCTCCGAAACGGGCCCGGCCAAGCTGCTCACTGAACAATTCGCACCGTCCCTCGAGCATCCCTTCGGCGCGTAAGACACCGCCTCACATTTTTGACTGCGATTTGCAGAATTCCACGATGCGGGCCTCAGCCCAGAATCTCTCGGGGCCGATTGCGCTGGAGATAAACGCGCAATGGCCGCCGCGCTCCGGCGCCACGAGGGTGATGTTCGGATTTCCGCGAATGGCCGGATCCTGAAATGGGCTGAAGGGCACGAACGTGTCATCCTGCGAAGTCAGGATCAGCGTAGGCCTTCGAATTTCGGCAACCACGCGGCGAGCGCTCGAGCGCGCATAGTAGTCCTCCGCTCCCTGGAAGCCGCAGAAACGCGCGGTCACAACCTCGTCGAATTCCCAAACTGTTCGGACTCTATCCATGCCATCCAGGGGAAATTTGCCGGGAAATAGTCGCGCTTTGTGGCGCATGTGGTTCTTTAGTCCGCGGACGAAGTGACGTTCATATATAAAGTTTTGCGGCTGTTCCAGGGCTGCGGCACACGATGCCAGATCCAGCGCCGGTGCGACGGCCACAATGGCGCGAAGTTCCGCCGGCGGGCCGGCGCCAACCTCTCCCGCCATCTTCAGCACCAGGTTGCCGCCCATGGAAAAGCCCGCGGCGAAAATCTCCGGCAGGCCGTCACGCTCGATTAGCTCGCGGATCACCGTGCGAATATCGCCGCTCAATCCGGAATGGTACAGAGTAGGAGTGAGCTCTTCTGTCCCGCCGCAGTTACGCTGATTCAGCCGCACAGCGTTGAAGCCCGCCGCCCAGGCCTTCTCGGCCGTCCCGAGCATGTAATTCGACTCGCTCGATCCTTCCAAGCCGTGCAAGATGATGAGGGTGGGATGCTGGCGCGGCGCTTCCTGCCAGTGGCAATGCCCGAGCACCTGTGAGCCCGGCTCAACCTGGAACAACCGGGGAACACTGGGGCTGAGCGCGGAGAATTTGCGCGGCCAGAACGCGGCCGCCAGGGTCATCATGTGCGGATTGCGCAGCAGTCCGAGCGGCACGAATTCTTTCACGGCGCTCCATGGTAGGCACTCGGCGCTTGCGACGCAACACTTCCATCCACGGCGGCGGCTTGATTTCGACCGCCCAAGGGCCTAGAATCGTCGGATTACCTATGCGGGTTTTTCACGACATGCAATCCTCGACGCGCCCAGCGAACCTTGCTGGGCTTTGGCGTTTCTAGGGGGATAGGACATGCACAGGAGACGGAATGATTGACGGAAACATCCCCGAGGGGCTGACGTTTGATGACGTCCTGCTCCTTCCGGGCAAATCAAGCGTATTGCCGGCGCAGGCGGACACGCGCACCTGCCTTTCGCGCAAAATTGCACTGAACATCCCCATCGTGGCCGCGGCCATGGACACGGTAACCGATTCACGCCTGGCCATCGCCATTGCGCGGCAGGGCGGCATCGGGTTCGTGCACCGCAACATGACCATCGATCGCCAGGCGGAAGAAGTGGACAAGGTGAAGCGCTCGGAGAGTGGCATGATCGTGGACCCGGTGACGATTGCGCCGGAAATGTCCGTGCGCCAGGCCCTGGAGATCATGAACAAGTACAAGGTTTCGGGTCTCCCTGTGACTCGCGGGATGCGCCTGATGGGCATCCTGACGAACCGCGACCTGCGTTTCGAGCGAAACCTGGACCAGCCGGTGAGTGCGGTGATGACGAAGGATAATCTGGTCACCGTTCCCGTAGGCACCACGCTTGAGGAAGCCGAACGCATCCTGCAGCGGCATCGCATCGAAAAGCTTTTGGTGGTGGACAACGATTTCAACTTGAAGGGCCTAATCACCGTCAAGGACATCCAGAAAAAAATCGAGTTTCCATTTGCCACCAAGGACGAGCAGGGCCGGCTGCGTGTGGGCGCGGCCATCGGTTCCACGGGCGACTATCTGGAGCGCGCCGAGGAACTAGCCCGTGAAAAGGTGGACGTTCTGGCCATCGACACCGCCCACGGCCACACCACGCGCGTGATGGAAGCGATTCGCGAGGTGAAGCGCCGCCTGCCCGACATGCAGCTTCTGGCCGGCAACGTGGCTACCGCCGAAGGAGCGCGCGACTTGATTTCTCTTGGCATTGACGGCCTGAAAGTGGGCATGGGCCCGGGCTCGATCTGCACCACGCGCGTGGTGACCGGCGCGGGTGTGCCGCAAATCACGGCCATCACGGAATGCGCGGCTGCCGCTAAGGGCGCGGGCATTCCTGTGCTCGCTGACGGCGGCATCAAATTTTCGGGCGACATCACCAAGGCCATCGCCGCGGGCGCCGCGGCGGTGATGATCGGCGGTCTTTTCGCCGGCACGGAAGAATCGCCTGGCGAGACGATTCTCTACCAGGGCCGCACCTACAAAGCGTATCGCGGCATGGGCTCTATCGGCGCGATGGAAGCAGGGTCGGCCGACCGTTACTCGCAGGAATTGGCCGGCCGCGGGAAATCCGTGCCCGAAGGAATCGAAGGTCAGGTGGCGTACAAGGGTTCTCTGGCGGCCTTGGTGGACCAGCTTGTGGGCGGGCTGCGCAGCGGAATGGGCTACTGCGGCGCCTCAAATATCCGAGATCTTCAGGAGCGGGCTCACTTTATCCGAATTTCGCCCGCCGGGCTGCGCGAAAGCCATGTGCACGACGTGATCATCACTCGAGAGGCGCCGAACTACCGGATCGAGTAATGCGCTGGCTCAAATCCTGGTGGCCGGCACTGCTGTGGGCTGTAGTGATTTCGGCCTTCTCCACCGGCGAGTTCACCGCGGAACATACCAGCCGGGTCATCATCCCCATCCTTCACTTGCTCCTGCCTGGTGCGTATCCCGAAACGCTCACGATGCTGCACGGGTTGATCCGCAAGTCGGCGCATTTCGTGGAATATTTCATTCTCAGCCTGCTGGTCCTACGGGGAATCCGCGCAGGGCGCAAGGAAACCCATGTTGGATGGGCGATCGTGGCCGTTGGCATTGTCGCGGGCTACGCGGCGCTGGACGAATTTCACCAGTCGTTTGTGCCGGGCCGCACGGCTGCGGTGGCTGATGTGCTGCTCGATACCGGCGGCGGCGTGGCGGCGCAGTTGGTAGCGGCGCTGGTGCTGTTCTGGAGAGATGTGCGCGCGGAGCGTAAAGGAAAGGCGCCGGCTCGATAAAGGGAAACGGCCCGCCACAAGTTGATGCAGCGGGCCGTTTAAATATTTGAAGGTGGAATTTACTTTTGTGCCGCGGCTGCTTCCTTTTCTTCGGGAGCCTCTTCCGCTTTGGCTTTCTTGCCCTTCTTGTCTTTCTTCTTCAATTCGGAGCCGATGAATTCAAGGATGGCCAGCTCGGCCCCGTCGCCGATGCGCCAGCCGACGCGGACGATGCGCGTGTAGCCACCGGGACGATCCGCAAACCGCGGCGCCAGATCGGCGAACAATTTCTTCGTGGCATCCACAGTTTGCAGAAAAGCCGCCGCCTGCCGGCGCGAATGGAGCGAATCGCGTTTGCCGAGGGTGATCATGCGTTCGGCAATCGGACGAGCCGCTTTTGCGCGGCGAAGCGTAGTTTGAATGCGCTCCTTTTCAATCAGGTTGGTGACCAGATTGCGGAGCGTGGCGCGGCGATGCGCCGGATTGCGTCCAAGTTTGGAACCGGATACGAGGTGTCTCATGTGTGCGTTCCGTCAGCGCCCGTTGATTAGAGAGCCGAGGCTTCCTCCGCGGGCGGTGGCGCCGTCTGGCTGGGCAGCGGTGGCCAGATGATGCGCCCGTGTTCGTCGAATTTCATCCCCAGGCTCAGGCCCATCTTCAGCAGGATGTCCTTGATTTCATTCAGCGACTTGCGGCCGAAGTTTTTGGTCTTGAGCATTTCGGATTCGGTCTTCTGCACCAGCTCGCGCAGGTTTTGAATGTTGGCGTTCTTCAGGCAATTGTAGGAGCGCACGGAAAGCTCGAGCTCTTCTACGGATCGGTCGAGATATTCCAGGCGCGGATCGGCGTAATTTTCCACCACTTCTTCCGGCAGGTCGGGCTGTTCTTCGAAGTTGATGAAGATGCTCATGTGATCCTTCATCAGCTTGGCGGCCAGGCCGATGGCGTCCTGCGGTGTGATGGCGGCGTTGGTCCAGACTTCCAGGGTCAATTTTTCGTAGTCCGTCATCTGGCCGAGACGCGCGGCTTCCACGGCGTAGTTGACTTTGCGCACCGGCGAGTGCACCGAGTCGATGGGAATGTAGCCGATGGGCAGATCCTCATCGAAGTTGCGGTCGGCGGCAACATAGCCGCGGCCGTTTTTCACGCGCAGTTCCAGCTCCAGCTTGCCGCCTTCGCTGACCGTGGCGATGTACACGTTCTTATCGAGCACGGCGATATCCGCGTCTTCTTCGATCTTGGCGGAGGTGACCGGCCCAGGCGTATCCACGTTGAGCGTGATGGTCTTCGGCTGATCGGTATTCAGCTTCAGCGGAACCTGCTTCAGGTTCAGGATGATGTCCGTGGCGTCTTCCACGACGCCGGGAATGGGCGAAAATTCGTGCAGCACGCCTTCGATTTTCACTGCGGTGATGGCCGCGCCTTCAATGGAGCTGAGCAGCGCTCGCCGCAGAGAGTTGCCGACCGTGGTTCCCCAGCCGCGCTCAAACGGCTGCGCGGAAAATTTTCCGAACTTGTCGGTCAGTGTTTCGGGTTCTGCTGCCAACCGCTTGGGTTTCTGAAAGCCCTTCCACATCTTTGCAATCCTCCCGGCCCGCCCGCGGCAGGCCAACCTGCATTAGACGTAAGAATTCTTTGCGCTACTTGGAATACAGTTCGACGATGAGCTGCTCGTTCATGGGCGGCGTCTGTACATCTTCGCGGCGGGGCATGGCCACGACGCGCGCCTTGAAATTCTCGCGGTCGATATCGAGCCACGGCGCCACGCCCTGCGACTGCGCCAAGTTACGCGCCTCGAGAATCATGGTGTTCTGGTGCATCTTGTCTTTCAGCGCCACTTCGTCGCCCACCTGCACCAGGTAACTGGGGATATTGACCTTCTGGCCCTTCACGCGAATGTGGCCGTGGAGCACGAACTGGCGCGCCTGCGAACGCGAGCCGGCCAAGCCCATGCGATAGACCACGTTGTCCAGCCGCCGCTCCAGCATGACCACCAGGTTCGAGCCGGTGGGGCCCTTGGTGCGCACTGCTTTTTCGAAATAATTGCGGAACTGGCGTTCGAGCAGGCCGTAGGTGCGCTTCACCTTCTGCTTTTCGCGCAACTGCACGCCGTAGCCGACCATCTTCGGGCGCCGTGCCTGGCCGTGCTGGCCGGGAACGAAATTGCGCTTTTCGATGGCGCATTTTTCCGTAAAACACCGGAGGCCTTTCAGGAAGAGTTTCTGACCCTCCCTGCGGCACAGCCGGCAAACCGCTTCACGATGTCTTGCCAATTGCTTGTCTCCTTCTTCGAAACTGCACTTCAGGGGCTAAAGCCCCCTTCGAATACGATTGCCTGACGGCGGGGGCAAACCCCGGCCCTTCCAAATTTCTACACGCGGCGTCGCTTTGGCGGACGGCATCCGTTATGCGGCACGGGAGTGACGTCCTTGATTGCGTTGATGTGCAGCCCGGAGGTGGCCAGCGCGCGCACGGCCGATTCGCGTCCTGCTCCCGGACCCTTTACCCGCACTTCCACCGATTTCATGCCGTACTGATCGCGAGCCACTCCGGCTGCGGAGATGGCCGCCTGCTGCGCCGCATAGGGAGTTCCCTTGCGCGAGCCCTTGAAACCGACCGACCCGGCGGAAGCCCAGCTGACCGCGCGGCCGTCGGGATCGGTAAGCGTGACGATGGTGTTGTTGAACGTCGCCTGGATGCACACCACGCCGTGCGGCACCACGCGCTTTTCCTTCTTCTTGCGGAATTCCTTCTTCCTGCTCGCCTTTGCTGCTGCGCCTGCTGCCGGTGCAGCTCCCTGGGCGGCGTCTTTCGGTTCTTTGGCCACGATGATTCCTCTTTCGTACTTCTCCAAAAATCAGGCACGGCGTGCCGTGCCCCTATAGATAGAACGCGACTACTTGCGCGCCATCGTCTTTTTCTTCGCTGCCACGGCGCCCTTGCGCGGGCCCTTGCGCGTGCGCGCATTTGTATGCGTACGCTGGCCGCGAACCGGAAGATTCCGGCGATGGCGCAGCCCGCGGTAGCACTGAATTTCAATCAACCGGCGGATATTCATCTGCACTTCTTTCCGCAGGTCGCCTTCCACGCGGCCCTCGGATTCGATGGCGGCGCGGAGGCGAGTGACTTCGTCTTCCGTCAGGTCTTTGATCTTTTTGGTCGCGTCGACCTTGGCTTTCTCGGCGAGCGAACGCGCCCGTTCATGGCCGATGCCGTAGATAGCCGTCAAGCCGACCCAGAGCCGCTTGTTCGGCGGCAAATCCACGCCTGCGATACGTGCCATTCTGTTTCCTCCCTGCCTTGGACCTATCCCTGGCGCTGGCGGTGTTTCGGGTTGGTGCAAATTACGCGCACCACGCCGCGCCGGTGAACGATCTTGCACTTCATGCAAATTTTCTTGACCGATGCCCTTACTTTCATCGTTCTGCCAATCCTTCCATTCGCCGCCGTCTCACGCGCCGGACTATTTGTAGCGGTAGACGATCCGGCCGCGCGTCAGGTCGTACGGCGAAAGCTCCACGGCCACGCGATCTCCCGGCAGGATGCGGATGAAATTCTTGCGCATCTTTCCCGAGATGTGCGCCAGCACCTGGTGCTTGTTCTCCAGCTCCACGCGGAACATGGCATTCGGCAACGGCTCGATCACAGTCGCCATCACTTCGATGGCGTCCTCCTTGCCGCTGCCTTCCCCCGGCTTCTTCTTCTCTGGTTCCGGCCTTTTTGCCATGCGCTCCTGTGTCTGCGTCAAACTTTTTTGCTTCTGCTGCCTACCACACCGGCCCGGTCGCTTCCTGGGGCCGCGTCAGAATCCACGGGCCGTTGGCTGTTACCGCGACGGTGTGCTCAAAATGCGCCGAATCGCTGCCGTCGGCCGTCACTGCCGTCCATTCGTCGTCCAGCACCCTGACGCCCGGCCCGCCGGTGTTGACCATCGGCTCGATGGCCAGCACCATGCCTTCCTGCAACCGCGCGCCCTGTCCCGGCGTCCCGTAATTCGGGATCTGCGGTTCTTCGTGCATGCGCGTTCCGATTCCATGCCCTACAAACTCGCGCACCACCGAGTAGCCGCTCTTCTCGACCCACGCCTGCACTGCGGCGGAAACATCCCCCAGGCGATTTCCTGGCCGCACCTTGGCAATCGCCTGCTCCAGCGATTCGCGGGTCACGCGCAACAGCTTCTCGCGCTCCGGCTTGATCTTTCCCACCGGAACCGTCAGCGCCGCGTCGGCATAGTAGCCGTCCAACTCGACGCCAAAATCCATCGAAAGAATGTCGCCTTCGCGCAGTTTCCGCGATGCCGACGGGATGCCGTGCACCACTTCCTGGTTAATCGAGGTGCACACCGAACCAGGATAGCCGCGGTAGCCCTTGAATGCAGGGCGCGCGTGATGCTCGGTCGTGTAAGCCTCGGCGAAATCGTCCAGCTCTTTCGTCGAAATTCCGGGCCGGACCATGGTGCGCATTTTATCCAGCGCGCCCCACACAATCAGTCCTGCTCGATGCATCTTTTCCAGCTCAGCCGGCGACTTACAGATGACCATTTCGTCCTTCCGCGCGCTTCAGAATTGCCTTCAACGCGCGGCTCACTTCTTCGACGCTGGCCGACCCGTCCACGACATCGAGCACGCCGTGCTGCCGGTAATAATCCGCCAGCGGCTTGGTCTGGCGTTCGTAGGCAGCCAGCCGTTCTTTCACCACTTCCGGACGATCGTCCGAGCGCTGCACCAACTTGCCGCCGTCGCGATCGCAGATTCCCGGAACCTTCGGCGGGCGCTCGTAAATATTGTACGTCTCGCCCCCCACACTGCAGGTCCAGCGGCCGGCGACGCGGTGCAGAAGCTTTTCGGCGTCGACCTTGAATTCGACCACTTGCGGCAGGCCGAATCCCCGGCGCTTGAGAATCTCGTCGAGCGTTTCGGCCTGAGGAATCGTCCTCGGAAATCCGTCGAAGATGAATCCGTGGACCGAATCCGGGCGCGAAAGCCGCTCTTCCACCATCCCCAGAATAATCTCGTCCGGGACCAGCTCGCCGCACTCCATGATGGGCTTGGCCATCTGGCCGAGGGCCGTGCCGCGCGCGACGTGATCGCGCAACATGTCGCCGGTCGAAAGATGCGGCACATGTTCGCGTTCCGCGAATTGTTTGGCCTGGGTGCCCTTTCCTGCTCCGGGCGGCCCCAAGAAAATTAACGCCCGATTCAGAGACATCCACACCGCCGGTCGTGCCGCATTAATTGCGGCGGCCGCGCAGCCGGCCTTTGCGAACAAAGCCATCGTAGTTCCGCATTACGAGCTGCGCTTCGAGCTGCTGCACCGTGTCCATAGCCACGCCCACGACGATCAGCAGCGACGTCCCGCCGAAATAAAACTGCACGTTCAACCCGTCCAGCACGAACCGCCACATATGTTTGTCGAACCAGTCGCCCACCAGCCACAAGTGCTGCAAGTGAATTCCGGAAATCATCCACTCCGGCAACAGGCAGACCACAGCGAGGTAGACGCCGCCGACAAACGTGAGCCGCGTGAGGATGCGGTTGATGTGCTCCGACGTATTTCTGCCCGGGCGAATGCCGGGAATAAAACCTCCGTACTTACGCATGTTGTCGGCAAGCTCGGTTGGATTGAAAATAATGCCCACGTAAAAGAACGCGAAAAAGATGATCAGCGTGACGTAGATGACGGTGTACAGAGGTTCGCCCCAGCGAATGGCGCTGGCAAAGCGGTCAAAGAACGCGGACTTCTTCGCGAACAGCAACGCCAGCGTTTGCGGGAAGGTAAGCAAGGAGCTGGCGAAAATCGGCGGAATCACTCCGCCCGAATTGACGCGCAGCGGCAGGTAGGTCATCTGCCCGCCCATCACTTTGCGCCCCATCACGCGTTTTGCGTACTGCACCGGAATGCGCCGCTGGCCGCCTTCCATGAACACGATGAAAGCCACCACCACCAGCATCAGGACAATCAGCGCCAGCAACGCGATGGGCGTGAACGAGCCCCACTGCTGCGTTTTGGCCTTTTCCCACAGGTCGCCCACCGCTCGCGGCAGCCCGACCACGATGCCGGAAAAAATAATCAGCGACATTCCGTTGCCGATGCCGCGGTCACTGATCTGCTCGCCGAGCCACATGATGAACGCCGAACCAGTGGTGAGCGTCAGCATGGTCATGAGCGTGAACCGCCAGCCGGGGTGATATACCAGCGACTGCCCGGCCATGCTCTGCGAAGTCAGTGTGCGGGCGATGGCAAACGATTGAAACGCGCTCAAAACAATGGTCAGGTAGCGCGTGTACTGGGTGATCTTGCGGCGCCCCAGCTCGCCTTCCTTCTGCAAGCGCTCCAGGTAAGGCCACACCACCACCATCAACTGCAAAATGATGGAGGAGGTGATGTAGGGCATGATGCCCAGCGCAAAAATCGTCAAACGGCGGAAATTGCCGCCGCTGAACAGGTCAATGATGCCCAGCACCGAGCCGCGCCCCTGCTCGAAAAGCTGTTGCAGAAGGTCGGTATTGATTCCGGGAGTAGGGATGAAAGCACCGAGGCGGTACACTCCCAGCAAGGCCAGCGTAAACAGAACGCGATTGCGCAGGTCCGGGGTGCTGAAAATGTTTCGAAACGCCTCGATCAGCTTCTTCATTGCAGGATCTCTGTTTTCCCTCCGGCGCGGGTAATTTTCTCCTGCGCCGATTTGCTGAATTTGTGCGCGCGCACGGTGAGCGCCACTTTCAAATCGCCATCGCCCAAAATCTTTACACGGTCGCGGACCGCGCGAACGATTCCGGCGCCAGTCAGCAATTCCGGTGTAACGGTGTCTCCCGCCGAAAATGCGTTCAGCGCCTCGACGTTGACAACCGCGTAGGTCTTCGGAAAGGGCGATGAAAATCCGCGCTTTGGCAATCGCCGGTGCAACGGCATCTGCCCGCCTTCAAATCCCGCGCGCCGGGAATAGCCGCGGCGAGACTGCTGCCCCTTGTTGCCCGCGCCCGAAGTTTTTCCCAGCTTCGAGCCCATGCCGCGTCCCACGCGCACCTTGCGGTGACGCGAGCCGCGCGGCGGCTTCAAATTCGAAAGTGTCGGTTTCTCAGCCATGCCTATTCCTCAATCCTTACCAGATGATGTACACGCGCAATCATGCCGCGAATCGAAGGCGTGTCTTCGCGCTCGACCACTTGATTCATCCGCCGGAACCCGAGCCCGCGAATGGTGGCGCGCATGCTGCGCGGGCAGCCAATGAAGCTGACCACCCACTTGATTTTCAGTTTTCCCGATTTCTTCATCGTCTTCGCCATTATTCGCCCGCCGAACGGCCCTGTGCAGCAGCCGCCTCCTCCGTCGTTCCCTTGCCGCGGGATTCAGCCACCTTGGCCGCGTCCTTCAAGTGCAAAAGCGCGTCGAAGGTGGCCTTGATGACGTTATGGGGATTCGACGTGCCGAGCGATTTCGTCAGCACGTTCTGAATTCCCGCAACCTCCATCACTGCGCGCACGGGGCCTCCGGCAATCACTCCCGTTCCTTCGGGCGCGGGCTTCAGCAGCACCTGACCGGAACCGTAGCGGCCGATCACCACATGCGGAATGGTCGTGCCCTTCAGGTTGAGCTTGACCATATTTTTCTTGGCCTGCTCAATGGCCTTGCGGATGGCCATGGGAACTTCGCGGGCCTTGCCCATGCCGAATCCGGCGTGGCCGCCCTGGTCGCCCACCACCACCAGCGCCGAGAAGCTGAGGTTCTTTCCGCCTTTCACCACTTTCGTGACGCGGTTGATTGAGACCACCTGGTCCTTCAGGTTGGCCATGTTGGTGTCCATGTGCCGCCGGACAGAAAGAGTGTCTTTGAGCTCTTGTTTCGCCATAGATTTTAGAACTTCAGGCCCGCCTCCCGGGCCGCTTCGGCTAATGCCTGGACGCGGCCGTGATATTGATAGCCGCCGCGATCGAAGACCACTTTTTCCACGCCCTTGGCGCGGGCACGCTCGGCAATGGTTTTTCCGACTACTTTGGACGCGGCGATGTTGCCGCCGCCCTTGATCTGAGAGCGCACTTCCTTGTCGAGCGAACTGGCCGAAACGATGGTGCGCGCGGTATTGTCGTCAATCACCTGCGCGCGAATGTGCTTGGTGGAACGATGCACGCACAGCCGCGGGCGCTCGGAAGTTCCCGCCATTTTCTTGCGCATGCGCACGTGAATTCTCTGCCGGTGCGCCTCGCGCGATAATCTTCTGACTGGTGCTGCCACTCTGGTTCTCCTCCCGGGCTATGCGGCTGTGGTCTTCGCGCCAGCCTTGCCCGCTTTCTTCTTCAACCGCTCGCCGGTGATGCGGATGCCCTTCTGCTTGTACGGATCGGGCGGGCGCAGCCGGCGGAGATTGGCCGCAACCTGGCCCACCTGGTTCTTGTCCGCCCCGGTGACTGCCATGTGCGTCATCTTCTCGACGGTGATCTGAATTCCTTCGGGAATCGGAAATTCAATGGGGTGCGAATATCCGAGCGCCAGGACCACGTTCTTGCCCTTGACCTCGGCGCGATATCCGACGCCCACGATGTCCAGATCCTTCTTGAACCCGGTGGTCACGCCGGTCACGGCATTCGATACCAGCGCCCGAGCCAGGCCATGCAGCGCGCGCTGCTCGTCGTTTTCGCGCTTGGCTACCAGCGTCGAGTCCTTCTGCTCAAAATGAATCCCGCGGGGCACCTTGACGTTCATCTTGCCCTTGGGTCCCTGGATTTCAACCGCGCCGTCCTTGATCTGCACTTTCACGCCGGACGGGACGGGAATAATTTTGTTTCCAATTCGCGACATGGCTTGTTCTGTTCCTCGCTCAGGACTTCTCTACCAAACTTCGCACAACAATTCGCCGCCCACGCCTTCTTTGCGCGCCGACTGGCCGGTCATCACGCCGCGGGGCGTGGAAAGAATCGAGATGCCCATCCCGCCGACTACTGGGCGAATGTCCGTCTTGCCGACGTAGCGGCGCGAACCGGGTCGCGACACGCGTCGCAGGTCGGTAATCACGCTGCGGCGGTCGGGGGTGTAACGCAGGAAGACGCGCAGCGTCTTCTTGCCCTTTTCGTCCACAACTTTGTAATTCGCCAGGTAGCCTTCGTCCTTCAGGATGCGCGCGACCTCGATCTTCAGTTTGGAAGATGGCAGATCCAGGCGCGGGTGCTTGGCGCGCGCGGCATTGCGAATCCGCGTCAGCAAATCAGCAATCGGGTCAGTGGTCATTCTTTTTCCCTTGTGGCTTCCTTCCTTGCTGCGTGCTTCTTTCTCGGTTCTGGTGCGTCAAAATCTACCAACTGGCTTTCACCACGCCGGGAATTTCGCCCTTGAGCGCCAGGCCGCGGAAACAGATGCGGCACATTTCAAACTTGCGTAGGAATCCCCGCGCGCGCCCGCAGATGCGGCAGCGGTTGCGCTTGCGGATTTTGAATTTCGGCTTGCGCCGCATCTTTGCAAATTGAGCTGTTCGACCCATGCTGTTTCGCTCTCCCCCGGCCGGTTACGGCCGGAACGGCACGCCGAGCAGCTTCAGCAGCTCGCGGCCTTCTTCGTCTGTGCGCGCCGTGGTGGTGATGGTGATGTTCATGCCCTTGATTTTGTCCACGCGCGTGTAGTCAATCTCCGGAAACACCAGCTGGTCTTTCAGCCCCAGCGTGTAGTTGCCCCGCCCGTCGAAAGAATTCGGCGGCAGCCCTTTGAAGTCGCGCACGCGGGGCAGCACGATGGCGGACAGGCGGTCGAGAAATTCGTACATGCGCTCGCCCCGCAATGTGACCATGCACCCAATGGGCATGCCGCGGCGAATCTTGAAATTCGCGATGGACTTCTTCGCCCGGGTAATCACCGGCTTCTGCCCGGCAATCTGTCCCAATTCCGCCGCGGCGGTGTCCAGCAACTTCACGTTGGCGCTGGCTTCACCCAGGCCGATGTTGAGCGTGACTTTCTTCACGCGCGGCACGGCCATGGTGTTTTTGAAGCCGAAGCGCTTCAGCAGCGCCGGAACGGCTTCTTTGCGGTACTTGTCATGCAAACGGCTGATCATTCTGCTTACGCCTCGTCTTCGCTCGGCTTTTTCTTCAAGCCGTTAGTTCTCAAAAGTCGTGTTGCACCGCCGGCAAGTACGCACTTTCGTCCCGTCAGGCAACGTGGTATGGCCCACCCGCGCGTGCTTCCCGCATCCGGGACAAACCAGCATTACGTTCGAAACGTGCAGCGGGCCTTCCTTGTCCAGAATTCCGCCCTTGATGTTCTTCGACGGATTCGGCCGCGTGTGCTTCTTCATCATGTTGGCGTGCTCGACGGTGATGGTGCGCTTGGCGCGGTTCACCGACAGCACTTTGCCAGTCTTGCCCTTGGAACGTCCGCTCATCACTTTCACGGTGTCACCGTGACGAATGTTCAAGGGCGCTGGTTGTGAGTTCGTCTCTCGCATGGCTACCACACTTCCGGAGCCAGCGAGACGATCTTGGTGAATTTCTTGTCTCGCAGCTCTCTGGCGACCGGGCCGAAGACGCGCGTCCCGATCGGCTCGTTGGCATCGTTAATCAGCACGGCGGCATTGTCATCAAAGCGGATGTAGGTTCCGTCCCTGCGCCGCTGTTCTTTTCTGGTTCGCACCACGACGGCTTTCACGACTTTGCCCTTCTTGATCTGGCTGTCGGGTGTGGCCTCTTTCACCGAGGCGGTAATGACGTCGCCCAAGCTGGCTACCAATCCCGCATCTCCCCCAATGGGGAGAATGCAGGTCAACTGGCGCGCGCCGGAATTATCGGCAACCGTCAACCATGTCCGCATCTGAACCATTGTCGTGCTCCCTGTTCCTTCGCTGCGCCCCGGCCTAGGCGACGCGCGTGGAACGCGCGATCACTACTTCAAGCCGCCAGCGCTTCAATTTCGACAGCGGCCGCGTGGATACGATCCTCACGGTATCGCCCACACGCGCCTCGCCCGATTCATCGTGGGCGTAGTATTTCTTCGCCGAGCGGATCACGCGCTGGTAGAGCGGGTGCTGCCATGCGCGCGTGACCTTCACCACAATGGTCTTCTGCATCTTCGAGCTGGTCACCACGCCGACCAGTTCCTGGCGTGCTCCCCGTTCGGGAGCCGCCTGCTGTGCCGCTGCCGCCTTATTGGCCATTACGCTTTCCTCGATTGGGCTTCGCGTAGCAGGGTCTTCACGCGCGCCAGATCCCGCCGGGTCTCGCGAAGTTTCTTCAATCCCTCGGCCTGGCCGGTGGAAAGCTGGAACCGCAGACGGAAAATCTGCTCGGCCAGCTCGCGCTGCTGCACTTCCAGCTCGTTGTGATTCATCTCGCGGAATTTTTCCACTCGCCGCGCCATCAGAGTTCCTCCGCCCGGCTGACAAATTTCGTGCGGATAGGCAGCTTGTGCGCCGCCAGCGCCATGGCTTCCGTCGCCGCGGCCAGATCCACGCCGGCCATCTCAAACATCACGCGGCCGGGCTTCACCACCGCCACCCAATGTTCCGGTGGCCCTTTGCCCTTGCCCATGCGCGTTTCGGCTGGCTTCTTGGTGAACGGCTTGTCCGGGAAAATACGGATCCAAAGTTTTCCACCGCGCTTGATGAAGCGCATGATGGCCACGCGCGAGGCTTCAATCTGCCGGTCGGTAATCCAGGCCGGCTCGAGGGCCTTCAAACCGTATTCCCCAAACGCGAGCGACCCGCCGCGCCAGGCCTTGCCACTGCGGCGGCCGCGCTGCTGTTTGCGGTACTTCACTTTTTTCGGCATCAACATATATGTTCGCCTGTTCCTCTATGCCTGTGTGGCCACTCCGGGCTTCGAGCGCGCCGGAATTTTTTCGCCCTGGTAAATCCAGCACTTCACGCCGATCACGCCGTATGTGGTGTTGGCTTCCGCGGTTCCGTAATCAATGTCCGCTCGCAAGGTTTGCAGCGGCAACCGCCCCTGCAAGTACCATTCTTTGCGCGCGATTTCCGCGCCGTTCAGGCGGCCGGCGACGCGCACCTTGATGCCTTTGCATCCAAAGCGCAGCGCCGAATCCACAGCTTTGCGCATGGCGCGGCGGAAGGCCACACGCTTTTCCAATTGCAGCGCGATGGATTCAGCCACCAGGCTAGCGTCAAGTTCCGGGCGGTGCACTTCCTGAATGTCAATGTGCACTTCGCGCTTGGTGCGCTTCTGCACTTCCACTTTCAGCTTGTCGATCTCCGAGCCTTTGCGTCCGATGATGATGCCCGGCCGCGCGGTGTTGATCCTGATGACCAGCTTGTTGGCCGCGCGCTCGACATCAATCGAGCTGATGCCGGCAGATTTCAGCTTTTCCTTCAACGTCTTGCGCAACTGCACGTCTTCGTGCAGCAGGTCGGCGTATTCCTTCTTGGCGAACCAGCGCGATTTCCACGCCTTGTTGTAACCCAGCCGAAACCCGTATGGATGTGTCTTCTGTCCCAAAGGATCCTCCTACTTCTTTTTCTTCGGCTGCTGCGCCGCTTTCGCTCGTTTCTCGAGAGCCTTGCGCGCTTTGCGCACCGCTCCCTTGACGCCCTTCGACGCTTCGGCTTCCGCCACCGCTGCTGCTGCGCGGCCGGCCGCGGCGCGGTGATGCTCGGCCACTGCCACGACGATATGCGCGGTCCGCTTCTGGTAGCGGAAACCGCGGCCCATGGGCGCGGGACGCATGCGCTTCCAGCGCGGCCCTTCGTTCACAAAACATCGGGTCACAAACAGTTCGTCCACGTCGAGCGATTCGCCGGAATCTTCCGCCTTGCGCTCGGCATTGGCGATGGCGCTGCGCAGCGTCTTTTCCACTTCCTTGGCCACGCGCTTTTTGGTGAAGCGCAGCGTCTGCAACGCATCTTCCGCGCGCTGGCCGCGGATCAAGTCCACCACCAGCCGCGCCTTCTGCGGCGACACGCGGATGAACCGCGCCATCGCCATGCCTTCGATTTGACCCGGAGCCTGAATTGCCGTCGCCATCGTGTGTGCCTGCTATCTCCCTGTTACTTTTTCTCTGCCGGAGGTGCGCCGCCTGTGCCGCCTGCCGGCGCTGCGGCAGCCGCTCCCGGAGCCGGAGCTCCGGCTGCCGCAGCGGCCCTTTCGAGCGCGGCTTTCACGGCATGGCCTTTGAAGGTACGCGTGGGCGCAAATTCGCCGAGCTTGTGACCCACCATCTGCTCGGTGATGTACACGGGGATGAACTTCTTCCCGTTGTGCACCGCGATAGTGTGGCCCACCAGCTCGGGCAGAATCGTCGAGCGGCGCGACCAGGTCTTGATTACTTTCTTCTCGTTCCGGGCGTTCATGCCCTCCACTTTTTCGCGCAGGTGATAATCAATGAACGGGCCCTTCTTCAGCGAACGCGGCATCGGTCTGGCTACTCCTCTACCCGGCGCAGCTTTACCCACTGCGCGCGGCGAACTTTCCGGAACCCCCGCACCGGTCCGGGTACGCGGTGCGAAACCGGGCAGAAGGGACATACAAACCTGGTCCCCTGCGCGTTGGGAATCTTCTCGACAATCACGGCCCATCCGGCCCGGCACAACCGGAACATTACCTGGGGCGGGGGCACGAGCTTCGAGGCAATCTTCACTACCGGCTTGGCGGCGCGCCGCGGAACCGCTTTCCGCGCACGCGTCGCTCGCCGGGTTGCACGTCGAGACGTTCGTGTGGCTGTCATGTGGGTACTCTCAATTCCCCGCCGCGCCGGGTTCATTTTTACTGCTGCTCCAGACTACGGCTTGCGCCGCTGTACGATCATCCGGTCGCTGGGACGCTTCTTGCGCGTCTTCGCTCCCAGAGTTGGAAATCCCCAGGGAGTTTGCGGGTGGTTGCCTTTCACGCGGCCTTCACCGCCGCCGTGCGGGTGGTCCACAGGATTCATAGCCACGCCGCGAACCGTCGGCCGCTTGCCGTGCCAACGCGTCCGCCCCGCCTTCCCGTAAGTCACATTCTCATGGTCCAGATTGCCGAGCTGGCCAATCGTGGCCATGCAGTCCACGCTGAATCTCCTCACTTCGCCAGAAGGGAGTTTGATCAGCGCGACTTCTCCTTCTTTGCTCAGAAACTGTGCGGCCCCGCCGGCCGAGCGAACCACTTGCGCGCCCTTGCCGGGAAACAGTTCCAGGTTGTGCACCATGGTGCCGGGGGGGATGTGTCGCAGCGTGAGCGCATTGCCGGGAAGAATGTCCGCCCCTTCGCCGTTTTGCACCGTCATGCCAACTTCCAGGCCCACCGGATGAAGGATGTAGCGCTTCTCGCCGTCGGCATAGTGCAGCAACGCAATGCGCGCCGAACGGTTGGGGTCGTATTCGATGGCCGCGACCTTGGCCGGGATTCCCGTCTTGTCGCGGCGGAAATCGATGGAACGGTAACGCCGCGCATGTCCGCCGCCGCGATGCCACGAAGTGATTTCGCCGTGGTCGTTACGGCCGCCGGAGCGCTTCTTTGATTCCGTCAGCGACTTTTCCGGCGTTTCCTTGGTGATCTCGCTCTTATCGAGCATGGTCAGGAAGCGCCGCGACGGTGTGTATGGTTTGAACGTTTTCAGTGCCATCGTTGCCTCTTACCTTGAAACCGGTTTACAAATTCTCCGCGTACTCGATCATCTTTTCGCCGGCCGCCAGCTTCACGTACGCCTTCTTCCAATCGCTGCGGTACCCTTCGGCGCGGCCGCGGCGGCGAAACTTGCCGTGGAAATTGGCGGTGCGCACGTGCTCCACTTTGACCTTGAAGACGCGCTGCACCGCTTCCTTGATCTCCGTCTTCGTCGCGTCCTTGGCCACTTCAAACACTACGGTGTGCTGGGTCTCTTTTACGCCGAGACCTTTCTCGGTGATGATGGGCCGCCGGATTACTTGATAAAGCCTGGTCTCCATCGCTTAACCCTTCTTGGGCTTGGCCTTGGGCTTTTCCTTCTTCGCCGCAGCCGTCTTCTTCGCCGTCTTGGGTGCCGCTGACTTAGCCGCCGCCTTGGGCTCGGTGCTTTTTTCCGCGGCTGCTTTCTTTGCCGGCGCCGGCTCAATCTGCACCGGGATTTCCGGCTTGGTCGCGGAAAGCGCGCGGCTCAACTTGGCAGCCGCTTCGCGTGAGAGCATCAGGTGGTCGTGCCGCATCAAATCGTACGGCTCAAGTCCGGTTGCCGGAACCAGCGTGACACCTTCCAAATTCCGGCTGGCGCGTTCGAGATTCAAATTCGCGCCATTTTCAACCAGCAGAATGGTGCGCGTCTCGCTGTCCAATTTGTCGAGCGCCTGGCGGAACGGCTTGGTCTTGTGCGCTTCAAGCTTCCAGGCGTCCACAATCGTCAGCTTCGCGTCGGCCAGCTTGGCCGAGAGTGCCGAACGCAGCGCACCCACAATCATTTTTTTCGGCAGGGCGTATGCGTAGCTTCGCGGTGTCGGTCCGTGGACTGTGCCGCCGTGGCGCCACAGTGGCGAACGGATCGAGCCGATGCGCGCCCGGCCGGTGCCCTTCTGCTTCCAGAGCTTCTTACCCGAGCCGCTCACTTCGCTCTTGTCCTTGGTCTTGTGCGTTCCGGCGCGCTGGCCCGCCAGATAGTGCCGCACCGTTTCATGCAGCAGGTTCTGGTTCACCTTGGCGGCGAACACGTCGTCGGCCAGCTCAATCTTGCCGATGGTCTTGCCTTCCAGATTTTTTACGTCCGCAACAGGCATGGTCGTCTTCTCTTTACCGGGCCGCCTTGGCCTTGTGAATAAAAATGTAGCTGCCGGCCGGCCCGGGAACGGCGCCGCGCACGAGCAGCAGGTTTTCGTCCGTGTCAATTCTCACCACGCGCAAGTTCTTCGACGTCTTGCGCTCGTTGCCCATGTGACCGGGAAAATGCTGGCCCTTCCACACACGCGACGGGAACGAGCTGGCGCCGATGCCTCCCGGCGCGCGATGGAACATCGAGCCGTGCGAAGCGTCGCCGCCGCGGTAGTGCCAGCGCTTCACGCCGCCGGCAAAACCCTTGCCCTTGCTCACGCCGGTCACATCCACCAGCTCGCCCACCCTGAATCCATCCACCAGAACGCGGTCACCGGCTTTGGTCTCGTCCTTGGAATCTTCCAGGCGCACTTCGCCGAGATAGCGCATGGGCGCGATGCCGGCCTTCTTGAAGTGCCCGGTCAGAGGTTTGGTGACGCGCTGCGGCTTGATAAATTCCACCAGGCCGAGCTGCACGGCGTCATAACCGTCTTTCGTCTTGGTCCGCCGCTGCACCACCACGCACGGCCCGGCTTGCAGCACCGTGCAGGGCACGGCCGTGCCGTCGTCCGCGAACACCTGTGTCATCCCTAGTTTGATTCCGAGTATGCCCGTCACTGCCATTTCGTTCGCTCTTTCCTTCTCGTTTTAACTGCGGCGCTTGCGCGCCTCAATTACTTGGTCGTGTGTTCCCGGCCGAAGGCCTTGATTTCCACGTCCACGCCCGGCGGCAAGTCGAGCTTCATCAGCGCGTCCACTGTATCCGGTGTGGGCTCCAGAATGTCAATCAGCCGCTTGTGCGTGCGCATTTCAAACTGCTCGCGCGATTTCTTGTCCACGTGCGGCGACCGCAATACCGTCCAGCGGTTGATCACCGTCGGCAGCGGAATCGGCCCGGCCACTTCCGCGCCGGTACGCTTCGCGGTGTCGACAATCTCTTTCGTGGATTGATCGAGAATACGGTGATCGTAAGCCTTCAAACGAATCCGAATTTTTTCTCCGTTGGACATGGTTTACTCGATGATCTCCGTGACCGCGCCGGCTCCAACCGTGTGGCCGCCTTCGCGAATGGCGAAGCGCAGCCCCTTCTCCAGCGCCACCGGCGTGATC
>Ga0210409_10000579_pt1 | contig 57030 bp, 47 predicted proteins | sample IncBWH17MmetaG_FD_161649 | JGI IMG/M metagenome (GOLD analysis project Ga0210409, IMG submission 161649) | Forest soil microbial communities from Barre Woods Harvard Forest LTER site, Petersham, Massachusetts, United States - Inc-BW-H-17-M | ecosystem: Environmental > Terrestrial > Soil >... | reverse complement strand
AGTCCGGTTCGATGAGCGGGAACAGGAACCAGGGCCAAGCCAAACCGGATTGAGGTGACGCGGTGAAAGCCCCGTCGAATACCACCGGGAGACTACAGTTACTGCGCCTGTTCTCGACTCTACTCGCCCTGCCGTAAGTAATCCTGGTTCAGTGGTAATAAATAACAAGGAAAATGGAATGAACTTTAAAGACTCTGTCTTAAAGAAACGTCGCAGCCTTACATCGACATTATCGTGGGCACTGCGCGGGACGGTGGCGGTTCTGGCAGTAACTCTGATTCTGATGCCCAATTCCTGGGCAGCCGGTCGCGAAAAGGTGTTGCACACTTTTGACATTGCAACCGCGGGATTCCCGGTCTCTGGCCTGGCAATGGACGCGAACGGAAGCCTGTATGGCACCACTCTCCGCGGCGGTGGAGGAACCTGCTCCGAGGGATGCGGCGTCGTCTTCAAATTAACCAAAAACGACCAAGGAGGACTCACCTATAGCATCCTTCACTCCTTCGTGGGGTTCGCCTCCGACGGAGGCGCTCCCTTCGGCGCTCCGCTCGTGGACAGCGCCGGCAATGTGTATGGGACCACGACGCTCGGCGGCAAAGGAGATTGTGGTGTTGTTTACCGGTTTTCCCCAACCGCCGGCGGAAAGTACAAGGAAACCGTTCTCCACAGCTTCAACAGATTTGCTAAACGGAACGACGATGGATGCAATCCCGAGTCCTACCTGGTTCCCGATGCAGCCGGAAATCTGTATGGCACAACGAACACCGGTGGCGGCGGCGTGAGCAATACCTTCTGCGATAACGGTTGCGGCAGTGTGTTCAAGCTGGCGTCGAACGGAGATGGAACGTACACCGAGAGCGTGATTCACAGTTTCCCCGGAACGAAGGGCAATAAGGATGGCCGGAATCCGGTCGGAGGACTGGTTTTTGATAGCGCGGGCAATCTCTGGGGATCCACGCAGGGAGGCGGTAGCGTCGGCGATGGCACCGTCTTCGAACTGACTCCCAACTCGGATGGAACATATACGGAGAGCACGCTCTATAGCTTCACCGGAGCGAGCACAGGTTTCGAACCCAACACCGACCTGGTAATCGATAAAGCGGGGAATCTCTATGGCACGGCCACGAATGGAGGCCCGAATAAGGGCAACGGCGTGGTTTTCAAAGTAACGCCCCAAGCGAGCGGGGGCGTGAAGGAAAGTATCATCCACACGTTTCCCCGCTGCAACGCAACGGTCTGCCCCGACGGTGTGTCTCCTTTTAACGGGCTCACCATTGATGCCAACGGGACGCTCTACGGTACCGTTGACCTCGGCGGCGGCGCCAGCGATCAGTGTGGAGCCCCACCCGCTTTCGGTTGTGGCATCGTGTATAAGCTGACACCCAACGCGAGAGGCAAGTTCACGGAAACGATCTTATATCGCTTCCAGGGATTTGCCGACGGAGCAAAGCCCGAGGATGACCGCTTGGTCATTGATGCCAGCGGGAACATCTTCGGCACTGCAACGGAAGGCGGCAACTCAATTGCATGCCACCCCAATGGTGAGTTTGATCCCGGAGGTTGTGGCGTCGTGTTCGAGGTTACCCCGTAGTTAAGACTTGTAGAGATCTGGCGGGAATCGCAGGGTTCCTGCCGGATAATCATGAGCCTGACAAACCCACTTTGATGTAGGTGCGAGCGGTCCCGCTCGTGCAATCCCCCGACACCGCTTGCGAACTCGAAATACCCGGCGTGCATCCGGCGCAGACGGCTTCTCTCGCCGTCTTCAAATTTGTGCGGGAATAAAAACGATCTGCCCCAGTTATCAACTCTGAAAGTCACAAACTACGGAGGACAGATGCCCGACAAGAAACAAGATTTTATCGATCAGAAGTTGCAAGACCTCAACAACGATGGCGTCGACCGTCGCGGATTCCTGAAGTGTATGGCATGGGCGGGCACGGGCCTGGTCTGGACCATGAGTGGTGGTATTCCGGTATCGCGGGCTTTCGCCAAAGACAGCAAAAAAGATGCCCCCAAAGGCGCCGACTTCAGCTTTGTCCAGATCAGCGACAGTCACATCGGCTTTAATAAGCCAGCGAATCCGGACGTCACCGCTACTCTGCAGACGGCCATCAACAAGATCAATGCCATGCCCCAGACACCGGATTTCATTATTCATACCGGTGATCTGAGCCAGCTTTCGAAGCCGAGTGAATTCGATACGTTGGATCAAGTATTAAAAGGCGCGTCCGCAAAACAGATCTTTTTTGTCCCGGGTGAGCATGACATGCTCAGCGACAACGGCGAGCAATATCTGCAGCGCTATGGCAAAGGTACGAAGGGCACGGGTTGGTCCAGCTTCGATCACAAGGGTGTGCATTTCGTCGGTCTGGTGAATGTCGCCAACTTGAAAGCTGGAGGCATGGGATCGCTCGGGCACGAACAACTGGAATGGCTCGAGGACGATCTCAAGGGCCGCTCTGCCAGCACTCCGATTGTGCTCTATGCGCACATTCCGCTGTGGACTATCTATCCCGATTGGGGCTGGGGAACCGACGACAGTGAACAAGCTTTGTCTTACGTCAAGCGCTTCGGCTCCGTAACTGTTCTAAACGGACACATTCACCAAATCATGCAGAAGATCGAAGGCAAGGTTTCGTTCCACACCGCGATGTCGACCGCCTTCCCGCAACCCGCGCCGGGGACAGCTCCCTCGGCCGGGCCGATGAAAGTTCCAGCCGAGCAGTTGCAGCAGGTACTGGGCATCACGGATGTGAACTACGTTGTCGGTGGCGGCAGCCTCGCAATCGTCGATTCGCCACTCGGGGCTTCGAGCTCTTCGACTTCGGGAAATGGAGGAGGCGATTGGCGGTAGTTGATCGACCCTTGGGTAGACCGCCAAGGATCCGGTTCGGGGTCGTTGGTATGTTCAGCACGCAACGACCCCAAGAGAGTTATTCAGATGACCGTCACAGCCCACTGCCAGCGGCTAATTGACGCGGCCCTAAGCTTATAGAGAAGCATGGCGCGCAAGAAAAGTCTTCGCTGAGCAGTTTCCGGAGGCGCCACGCATTGAGCAAGTCTTTCTCAACGCCACGGCCGCACAGCTCGAGAAGAACGTGAACGACACCCGAGAAAATCTCGAAAGGACGGCCATAAGGTTGCAAAACGATCGATCCGAACAAACAAGATCTGGCAAGAACAAAAAAACTACAAAGGAAACAGAAAATGACGAAGAAAAGTATGAAGGTTGCAGGTGTAGCGACGCCGGTAATGATAGCGATACTGCTGCTGTTCGCGGGATCAACGAGTGTCAAGGCGAGTAACGACCGGCCATCCGCGGTGAACGCGGCGGTCAAAATCGACAATTTTGTTTTTGGACCCCAGACGCTCACGGTGCCCGTCGGAACGACAGTTACCTGGACAAACAGTGATGACATTCCCCATACGTCGGTCAGCACAGAGGGTGTGTTCAAGTCCAAGGTGCTGGATACAGATGAGAAATTTTCCTACACGTTTACCAAGGCGGGAACATATCCCTACTACTGCACGATCCACCCAAAGATGACCGGCAAGGTCGTGGTGCAGTGAGACACGGACTCGTAGGTGGCAAGGCGATGGGAACGGCTTCACATCCCTGGCAGCATCGATTGCTTCCATGGAGCTGCTGTTCTCCAGAGCTCATTGAGCGATTATGACTGCAGAGTCAGCACAATTCGGAGTACCAGCAGAGACAAATGATGACTTGGATCTTGTCCGGGCTAGCAAGAATGGAGATGTTGCCGCTTTCGAGCAACTCGTCAAGCGATACGATCGCAAACTTTTCCGAATCGCTCATAGCGTCACGCATAACCGGGAGGATTCCCAAGACGCGGTTCAGGAAACCTTTTTGAAGGCCTACCAACACCTGGCCGACTTTAGGGGGGATTCCCAATTCTCGACCTGGCTGATTCGCATCACTCTGAACCAGTCGCTGATGAAGCTGCGAAAGCAACGCAGAACAAGAGAGTTTCCCCTGGACGAGGATTTTGGGACAGATGAAGACGTGCTTCCACGGGAGGTCATCGATTGGGCTCCAAACCCCGAAGAACTTTACAGCGTTTCAGAACTACGAAACATTCTACTCAAGGCCGTAGAAGAGCTGCGGCCGATTTTGCGAGCGGTCTTCGTGCTGCAAGATCTCGAAGGCCTTCCAACGGAACAGACGGCAGCAGTTCTGAACCTGAGCCAGTCCGCGGTGAAGTCTCGGCTCTGGCGAGCCCGGTTGCAGCTTCGCGAACGGCTGAACCAATACTTCGGCAAGTCTGCGCAAGTAGAGCCAACCTTTTATAAACGCCTGGCACAAGCAGCGCCACATTCTCATCGTTTGGTTGCAGATCAACTAAACGCAACATGATCCAACAGGAGCAGCGCTCGAACAGGCTTATTGTGAGTGCCTGCCGCGTGTTTCGAAAGCACGACAAGAAATTGACAGTTAAGTGACATCCGATCCGACCACCTCCCGTCTAATCGGTGTGCATTTGTGAACTATACCTCAACAATTGAATCAAGGACGCAGTTCCGGAATAAAGCATCACGAACGCAATTATCAACAATTAATTTCAATCTAAACGGAGAAATTACTAAAATGAACTACGAAAAGTCTTTAACCGCCATAAGCAAGAGCTTGGCGGTAGCAGCGGTAACCATGGGGCTTGCGGCCGGTTCCTTATGCGCAGGTCAAGAGACAGTGTTGCATACTTTCACTGGTGTCGAACGCAATTCTGGTAGCGCTCCTGGTAGCCTGACCTTTAACGCGAGCGGAGATCTTTTTGGCACGTTCAGCGCGGGCGGTGTCGGAGAATTCGCCGACGGCGGGGTTTTCGAAGTGACGCCGAAGGCGGGTGGCGGGTTCACCTACCGCGCGATCCACCAGTTTTCGCAGGCAACGGGCGACGGCGCTAACCCAGGTTCCGCCTTTATCCTCGACGCGAAGGGCAACCTTTATGGGGTCACCCCGAACGGCGGTAACGGCTGCGGCATCGTTTTTGAACTGTCGCCTCCCGCCACCAAGGGTGGAAAGTGGAAAGAGACCATCCTGCACAAGTTCGACAGCAGTGGGAAGGATGGGTGCAATCCCAGTGGCCGTTTAATCTTTGACCAAGCGGGAGATCTCTTCGGCGGCACCTTCAACGGTGGTGGCGGCATTAGCAATCTCTTCTGCAACAACGGTTGCGGCACGACTTATAAGCTGCACCTGGCGAACGGGAAGTGGACGGAGACCCTTCTCCATCGCTTCACAGGGAGCGGCACGGATGGCCAGAGTCCTACCGGCGGGCTGGCGTTCGACAAGGCCGGTAACCTTTGGGGGACAACGTTCATTGGCGGCGATGGCAACCCTCCGACCTGCGGCGGCACGAACGGCGCGGGTTTCTGCGGCACCGTGTTCGAACTGACGCCCAACGCAAACGGAAGCTGGACCGAGAGCACGTTGTATAGCTTCGTGGACGCCAGCACTGGCTGGAATTCTTTTTCGGGTTTGATCCTTGACCAGGCGGGAGACTTAGTCGGCACGACAGAGAACGGAGGAAGCGCCTTGCACGGCACGGTGTTCAAGATCACTCCCAAAGACAAAGGGAAAGTCGAGGAGAGCCTCATCCACCAATTTGCCGGCGAAACGGATGGAGCTTATCCTAGTTCCGGCCTGACTCCGGATGCCGCGGGGAATCTCTACGGCGTTGTCTCGAATGGTGGCGGCCACGCCTTCACGTGCACGGAAGACTCGGGTGGGGGCTGTGGCATTGTCTACAAGCTGACGCCCAATTCCGACGGAACCTGGACGGAGACGATTCTGTATACCTTCCTAGGCGGGGCCGACGGAGCCGAGCCCGGGGACGACAGGCTTGCTCTCGACGCCAACGGCGACGTCTTTGGCTCGGCAGGGTCAGGCGGCGACTTCAACTTCAACCAAACCGGTTGCCCCGGCAACCTTCCCGGCGGATGCGGCGTTTTATTCAAGGTGAAACAGTAATCGCGGGCGCCGCGTAGCAGTTGGAAGTAGCGCGGAGTCTCGTTGCGTTGGAGGCTCCGCGGCTTTTTGAGATGTTGCAGCGCCGGTATGCTCGAGTAAAAGTTTTTGAGTCTCTCCCCCAGCACGGACAGGACGTCAGCAAAAGTGACGATTCTCGAATGGAATCGAACCGAGCTGACGACCTGTCCGTCTCTCCAAACAATTCTCGGCCTTTAGTGGCTGTCTGAATCACTCGATATCTCAGACGCGCTCGCTTTCTTTTTCACCGAGTCACCACGTTGCATCCCAACAACCGCGGCCACAAACCCATCTAGAGTGTGGATTCAGCTATGCATGATTCAGATCGATACCTGAATGTCGCAGTACTCTCCGTTCCGCAGTGACGTCGTGTTAACGAATCTCGACAAAGAACTGACAATCAAATGACATTCCAGGCGCATCTTGTCATCCCCGCGCAGCGTCCAACCACCATGTTCTGAAAATGTGATGACCCCGCCCGGGAGATACTTTGGAATAAAGCCTCACCAGCGCGGTTATCAATAACGAAAGTCAAAATGTTTCACCAAGGAGAAATCATGAAGAAGCAATATCTAACAGTTCTGTTCACACTGATCTGCGTTCTTGGGTTGGGGCTGGGTGCTCATGCTCAGGAGCAAGACACAGTTGTTACCAACGTGCCGTTCGACTTCATAGCCGGAGGCAAGGTACTTCCTGCGGGCAACTATAGAGTGATGCGCGTACGTCCCTCCAGCGGATCGCGAGAGCTGGAAATCAGCAGCTTCGAAACGGGCGCAAGTGTGTTAGTGATACCGACGGTCTTCGATGACGTTCAATCCGACAAAGCGCAGATGAACTTCGAGCATCTCGGAGGTGCATATTTTCTCAGCGCCATCGAGACACCGATTGGGACATACGCAATAAACATACCCCGTGCGGCTATTAAGCTCGCGCAGACGCAACAGCCAGGCGGGTCCCACGCTGGAAGCAACTGAATCAACCAAATCACCACTGACTTTCTGGCAGGGAGTTCAGGCGCCGAAAACTGTATCAATCTATGCCTGGATTCCCTGTGATCCGCCAACCAGCGGCTCTTGCGGAGGGAAGGAAACAAGCCATATTCAGTATCGTACAAATCTTGGAATTAAGGTTACGGAGAACAACTTGAAACGAACAATGCTTTTATTCACGCTATTCATGACGTTAGCAATTCCGTCGGGGCTATGGGCCCAGCAGGCCGGCTATTCCCAGACCGATCTGGTCTCGAATACCGCCGGCGTAGGCAAGGCCACAGACACTCAACTTTCGAACCCGTGGGGGATCTCTATCTTCCCCGGACAAGATTTCTGGATCGCCAACAACAACGGAGGTACGTCCACGCTCTATGACGCACAGGGCAACAAAAATACTCTGGTCGTGACCATACCCGGGGCGGCCAAAAATCCGAATGGTAACTGCACTCCTGGCTGCCCTACTGGAAACGTGGCAAACACCAATGGGAGCTACTTCGGCGGAGGATCTTTCATTTTTGACACCGAAGATGGCATCATCGCTAATTGGACTGGCGGCACCAGCGCCGTTGTGGCCTTCGATAACTCCGCCAGCGGCGCGGTTTACAAGGGTCTCGCCTTGCTGAACGACACGTTCCTTTTGGCGGCAAACTTCAATAGTGGCAAAGTCGATGTCTATGATCGCAACTTCAACCCTACTTCGTTGAGCGGTTCGTTCACCGATCCAAAACTTCCGGCGGGACTTGCGCCCCACGGCATTCACGTGATCGGGAACCAGATCTACGTCGCCTACGCTATGCAGGATACTGCTAAGCACGATGCCAAACCGGGCGCCGGCCTCGGGCAGGTAGATATCTTCGACTCGAACGGAAATTTCGTGAGCGCGTTCGTGCCTGCTGGTGGCAAACTCAATGCGCCGTGGGGTGTCGTGGCAACTCCTGCTACTTTCGGAACGTTCCCGAACGCGATCTTGATCGGAAATTTTGGCGATGGCACCATCAATGCGTTCGACACAACCGGGAAGTTTCTCGGCCAGATCACCGACTCTTCGGACAAGGTGTTGGTGAATCCCGGCTTGTGGGATATGACGTTTGGCGGAGGCGGGCCCTCGGGTGATCCGGGTACTCTTTATCTCACGGCAGGAGGGAGCAACCAACCCAATTTCCCCGCTGGAGGCAACACAACCGGTGTGTTCGCGAGCCTTGTACCTGCGGCCGCTGTGGGCAGGCCAGATTTTTCTCTGAATCTCTCGCCTAAAAGCACAACCGTAGCCCCGGGCGGCTCGGCGAACCTCATGATCAGCGCCAGCGCGGTGGGGGGATTCAATGGCCAGATTTCGCTAAGCTGCTCCACCGCGTCGGGTCTGACCTGCGCTTTCAATCCTTCGACCATCTCTGCCGGGACGAGTACACCGTCCACTTTGACTGTTTCCGCCGCCGCTGCGCCACCGACTAACGGCTACGGCATGGCACTACTCTTACCTGGTCTGGGGCTGTTCGGAACCCTTTTCACAACTCGCAAACGGAAACCGCTTGGACGCAAGAGCATTTTGTGGATGAGTGTGCTGGGTTTGCTGCTACCGATTTCGCTGTTCACCCTTGGATGCGGTAGCAGTTCGAGCAGCGCTAAAGGCCAAACGTCCGCATCTCAGGTGACTCTGACGGTGACGGGAACATCGGGCGCACTAAGCCATTCCACTCCTTTAACCGTAAACATCAACTAAGACAATAGCCTCGGACAAGGGCGCACACTCGTGCTCCCTTGTCCAAAGGCTCGAGGTATTTCATGGCCGACGCCGCTTCCTTTGTACTCACACAAGACACGCATTCCATGCCGCTCCTGACCCATTTAGAGGAGTTGAGGAAGCGAATCATCTTTTCAGTCTTTGGGATACTCGTGGGTTTTCTCGCATGCTGGTCTTATGCTGACCGGATTTTCGGCTTAATGCAGCAACCCATTATTGAGGCTTTGCGTCACCACGGAATCGGAGGCGGGTTGGTGTATTTAAATCCAACTGAGCCCTTCAACCTCTATCTCGAGGTTGGGTTCGTCGCTGGACTATTCGCAGCTTCACCATTCGTGTTCTATCAATTGTGGTTGTTCATCGCTCCCGGATTGTATCGCAAGGAAAAGCGTTATGTTCTGCCGTTCTTACTTAGCTCAGTTGGTTTGTTCGTTGCTGGAGGCTTTTTTGGTTACAAGATGGTCTACCCGGCCTCGCTGGACTTCTTAATCGGATACGGCCTGCGTTTCCAGCCGATGATTACGATCGGGGAATATACGAAGTTGTTTTTGACAATCATCATCGGTCTCGGCCTGATCTTCGAAATGCCGATTCTCGTGTTCTTTCTCGCTTTGATGCGGGTGATTACAGCTCGGTGGATGTGGCGGAACCTGCGCTACTCCATACTCGCCATTTTTGTTGTCGCGGCAATGGTCACACCGACCACCGACATCTTGAACATGTGCCTCTTTGCCGCCCCGATGGTCGCCCTTTACGCCGTCAGTATCGGAGTGGCTTGGCTGGTGAATTTCGCACGCCAGCGCCGAACGCTGTGACAAGCGAGATGTCCTGCAAGCAGAGCATGGATTCGTCACGAAAAATATTTCTTGGAATCGGGGAATATTCCTCGCATAGCGGAGTTTCACATATTGCGGTAACAAAATCATAACCAAAAGGAATTGGAGTAAAGCATGAAAGAAGAGAATTCTCAATCTACTGTGGTGTCCGAGGCAAACTCATCTGAAACAAGTCTTTCTTCGACGAGAGAAGATGTTCAACGTCATTGGCAGGGTGTGGTCAAGCGACGTTCATTTCTCAAGGGGCTGGGAATTGCCAGTGCAACGTTGTCAGCTGGCGCCTTGCTGGCGACTGAGGGCAACGCGCAGGACACGCGCAGCACAGGCAGACTTTCCAAAGGTGATGCAGCGCTCCTGCGGTTTGCCGCGGCAGTCGAACTCGTAGAGGCTGATCTGTGGCAACAATACAACGAACTGGGAGGAGTCCAGGGAGGCAATCCCGCTTACATGGCCGCGCTCAGCAACCTTGATGGCGACATGCCTCAATACATTGCTGATAACACCGACGATGAATTGAGCCACGCGGCTTTCCTGAATGCCTACTTGGTTTCCAAGGGGGTAGAACCGGTCGATCTGGATGCGTTCCGGACTTTGCCCAGTAGTCAAGCGACCGGCGCCAAGAATATCGGAAGGCTGACAAACCTGCTGAATCTCGACGTTGACCTTAGCTGGTACACGCGTTACCGCAGCGGACAGAACCCCGACTTCGGCACACACTTCAAGGGACCGTTTTTCATTAAGAACGAACCGGCCATCCCCTTAAACGATACTGACACTCCTCCCAACCAACCTCAACCGGTTCCACCTGCGACCCCGCAAGAGGCCCGTATGCAGGCGATCGCAAACACGGCGGGATTTCACTTTGCCTTCATTGAGCAGGGTGGGGCGAGCCTGTATCCCACGCTGGCCTTCAAGGCGACCGACCCTGAAGTTCTGCGAATCCTGGTAAGCATTGGCGGAGTCGAGATCGACCACTTCGGGCTCTGGCATGACAAGGCAGGCAACGCGGTTTCTCAGCCTTTGGCCGGTGTGACGGATCCAGAAACAGGTCTGACATTCCCGGATCTCAATGCCCTCCACTCCGAGCTCGGCCAGACGAACCTGATCCTGCCTGAACCCTGCGAGTTCATCAGTAAGAGCCTCCCCCAGTGTTCCGTGATCCGGCCCACGTCGACACAGAACGGTGGAGCCGTGGCCACTATCAAGGCCTTCACGGATGACCTCTTGTTCCATGGTCAATCGTCGGCGTTCTTTACGCTGGTGAACCGGTTGGCTGTCGAGGCTGACTCGGTCCGACGCGGCTTTTGATTGTTGCAAGCTCTCCCCTGCTGTTTGCGCAGGCGCTGTATCTGGTTAACGACTGCAGCGCCTGCATTTTTACTAACAAGGTTTTGAGATTTTCTCGCTCGATTTGTTTTTTTCACTTGATCTAAGGAGACCGTATGTTTGAAGGACTGTTTCAACCGATGCATTTGCTGGTGATTTTCGGAATTGCCCTGCTCGTGTTCGGGCCCAAGAAGCTTCCCGAGCTGGGCAAAGGAATCGGAGAGGGCATTCGTGGCTTCAAGTCAGCGATGAAAGCCGAGGACGAGAAGCCAGTCAGCACAACAACCACCGTTACCAGCGACCAAGGCCTAATCAAGGAGTGATCGTGGGTTTCGGAACGGAAATCCTGTTCATGTTGATGCTCGGGCTCGTGGTCCTGGGACCAAAGCGGCTGTACGCCATGCTGGGACACGTGGCTCGGGCTAAAGCTGAACTGGAGAATGCGACGCGCGGCGTAAAGTCTCGGCTCGCGACGGAACTCGATTCCGCTCCACGGGACGACAGAACCGATCGCCCGCTTGAACCAGTTGGAGATCAGTGAAGCGTCCTCGCATTCTCGGTATCGGCACGGCGAAGCCGTCGATCAGGATCACCAGGAGCAAAGCTTTTGTGTGGCCCGCTACCAGGACAAGCGCATTTAGAAGAACTTTGTGAATAGCGGTTTGATTATCGTCATTGTTCTCACCACTGCGGCGTGGTTCATCGCATACGTAGTTGGCTGTGTAAGCGCACTTCACGGAACAATCGGTCTACATCAATTTTAATTGGGAGAATACGCAATGTTCAGCCGAGCAGTGACATGTGGGACAAATCGCGGCGATCAACAAAGATGGTCCACTATTTATTCATACACGCTAACAGTTCTGGTGTTGGTACTTCTGGTGACGACTGTATCAAGCCTTTGGGCCCAGACGTCCACAACAGGAGCCATCGCTGGCGTGGTTACAGATCCAACCGCGGCTGTGCTGGCCGGCGTGTCTGTCATGTTAAAAAACGTTGACACGGGCAGCTCCGCCTCCACAACAACCAATGCGCAAGGATCGTACAATTTCCCTCTTTTACAACCCGGAAACTATTCAGTCTCGGCGAATGCCGCCGGATTTCAAGGGATTGCCAAGATTGTGACGGTCGCGCTCGGGTCCAGCGTTACCGCAAATCTGGAACTTGCTATCTCGTCGCAAAATGAATCAGTTGAGGTAACAGAAGAGGTGACAGGCGTTCAAACCGAGGATGCCAATATCGAAACAAACTTTAATGCCCAGCAAATTGCCGTTTTACCCAATCCGGGCAATGATCTGAGCGCAGTCGCGCTGACCGCGCCCGGGGTAGTGATGAACACCACTGGTGGTTCCGTTTTTGGCGGTGGTAACTATGAGTTCTTTGGCCTGCCATCGAACTCGAACGTGTTCACATACGATGGCGCGAATAACAACGATCCTTACTTCAACATCAATAACAGCGGTGCAACAAATCTATCGCTTGGCCTGAACGATGTGAAGGAAACCAGCGTCGTGACGAACGGCTACAGTGGTCAATTTGGCGGTCTGGCGGGAGCGAACATCAACTATGTCTCGAAGTCCGGCAGTAATTCCTTCCACGGGAATGCGGAATACTGGTGGAATGGACGGGCCCTGAACTCCAATAACTATTTCCGGAATCAGGCGAACGCCGTTGCGGGAAGCCAGGTCGCCCCGCGCCCATTCGTGAATGCCAATCAGTATGCAGCCTCGATTGGCGGACCAATCAAGAAGAATAAATCCTTCTTCTTTGTCGACTATGAAGGCATTCGATTGTTGATTCCGTCGCTCTTTTCGGTCAACTTGCCGACTCAGCAATTTGAAAACGCGGTGATCGCGAACCTAAACAATGTCAGCCCTGCTTCAGTGCCGTTTTACAACAAACTGTTCGGCATCTGGAACGCAACTCCAGGCGCCGCAGGTGCTCAGAACACTCTCGCAGGTGGAGGCTGTTCGAACGTCACGACGCTTGCAGGGACCGCATTCGGAGCCGGCAATCCCTGTGCTGTGCAATTGCAGGGTGGAACATCTCAGGCAACCAACGATTACCTGATTGTGGGTCGCTATGACCAGAACATCGGCAACAATGACAAGCTCTTTCTCCGAGTGCAACACGAAAGCGGCCTCCAGGCCACTTACACGGATCCTCTCACCTCCGCCTTCAATGCTCATAGTGCTCAGCCGGAATGGCAGAGCCAGTTGAGCGAGACCCATACATTTGGGGCAAACAAGGTAAACAACTTTATCGCCTCACTGCAGTGGTATAGCGCGCTATTCACGATGGTGAACCCGACCGCAGAATTCCAGACGCTGCCTCAGACGGTCTTTCTCGGCGACAATTCACTATTCCCTCTGAACAACGACGGTACCGCCTTTCCTCAGGGCCGGAATGTGACCCAGTACGGACTTGTGGACGACTTCAGTTGGACTCGCGGGAAACACAGTTTTCGCTTCGGAATTAACTTCCGTCGTGACGATGTGAGCGATCACAATTTCACAGGTGTGATTCCCTTTGCTCAGGAAGTTTCGTTGAACGACTTCGCGTTTGGAGGCGTTGCGCCTTCCAACACCAGCGTGGGGAATTTGGTGGCTCAGAATTTCCCAGTCAATACGAATGTACCGATAGCGCTCTATCAACTGGGATGGTATGCATCGGACGAGGTCAAGGTCACTCCCAACTTGAAACTCACGCTGAGTATGCGCTTTGACCATTTGTCTAATCCAGTCTGCCAGACCAATTGCTTCCAAAGCCTGTCAGCTCCGTTTCAAGACCTGAATCGCACGGCCCCTGTGAATCAAGCGTTGAGCACGGGTTTGAAAACCGCATTTCCCTCCGTCACGCCCGTCGTGTATGAGCCGAAGGTCGGCTTCGCATGGTCGCCGTTTGGTGCCAAGAACACGGTCGTCCGCGGGGGATTCGGCATTTTCAGCGATGCTATTCCGACCGGTGCGATTGATGACATCCTGACCAACGCGCCGAATGATCCGTCGTTCGTGCTTTTTAATGGTGCGCTCTCGCCCGCAGCGGCAGGGAGCCTGAACGGGCAAGCGATCGCTGCCAACGCCGCTTTCCGCGCCAACTTTGCCAGCGGTGGTGCGGTTCCCCCCTTCAACTTCTTTAATCCTGGCAAAGTGCAGATTCCGCGTTATTACGAATGGGACCTGGAAATACAGCAGGAGGTGGGTTGGCACACCACGGTGAGCGCAAAGTATGTCGGCAATCACGGTGAGCACGAGGAAATCACGAATCCAGCCTTGAACGCGTTCAGTCCAACGGGCGCTGCATTCGGGGGTCTGCCGTTGACCATTCCCGACGCGCGATTCGGAGTAGTTGCCCAAACTCAAAACGTCGGTAACTCAAACTACAACGGCCTTACGCTGACTGCCGAGCACAACTTTACTGGAGGATTCCAGTTCCAGGCGTCCTATACGTATAGCCACGCTCTGGATGAAATCTCCAACAGCTCCTTGAACCCGTTCGGCGTGAACGCCAACGGCAACGTGGATGTTGTGACACCCCTGAATCCGTTCAATATCGCGCAGCTTAACTATGGCAATGCCGACTATGATGTCCGTCAGTCGTTCGTCATGAACTACGTTTGGAGTGACGCTTTCCGTCATCTGACGAGTCGGGGTCCGGACGCTCTAGTGAAGGGGTGGACATTCTCCGGAACGATCTTCAAACACACGGGGTTCCCGTATTCGATCTGGAGCAGCAACGCGACAGCCACGCTACAAGGGAGCTTGTTCGGCAGTACAAGTCCTGCCACAACCACCGCGGTACTCGCCAATGTCGTGGGCTCTCCTAACATCAACTGCGGTAGCTCCGCTGCGCAGTTGGTGAACGGGTTGCCCAATCCGTGCTACAGCGCTGCCAATTTCGCTGACCCAACAAATGATTTCGGGACCCAGATCCGTAACCAGTTTCGTGGACCAGGTTACTTCGACACTGACTTCGGCGTGGAGAAGGCTTTTGCGGTACCGAAGTGGGAGGGCGCGCAGTTCTCGATTGGCGCAAGGTTCTTTAATCTCTTCAATCATCCGAACTTTGCCTTCCCCAACACAAATGCGGATAGCGGCCAATTCGGACAAATCACCCAGACCGTCAGTCAGCCGACGACTATTTATGGCGCCGGTCTGGGGGCGGACGCGTCACCAAGAGTAATCGAGTTGCAAGGGAAGTTCGTCTTCTAGTCAGCAATCAGAGTCGCGGCCTCACTGAGGCCGCCTTCGTTTATATGAGGCTGCTTCGGTAGATGGAGAACAAATGAGGACGAGTTTGCCAGAGATTTGTCGGAGGTCTCTTGTGCATCATTCATGCTGCGAGTTACAGGCGGACGCAATCGTCGTCTAATTTCCAAGAAGGGTCAATATCTTGACACGCTTGTTACACAGATTGAGCCACGTCGAGCATCTATTCCGACGATCAAAGCGAACTGGGCTTTCACCACGCTAACAATTGCAAACAATGCAAGCGGCACGGAAAGTACCGTGTACTACGCCGAAAACACCATAGCTCCCGGTACTAGCGGCAACGACCAGTATGTGGATTTATGAATGTGACCTCGAATGACAATTCCTGCACGTTGACAGAATCGCCGAAGTCGAACGCCAAAATGCAACCAAAGAGTGCCGACTTCGGGGACTATGGCTACGCGGCCGCGTCGGGCGTTCTAGCCCGCTGACTTGAGACCTGGGCGCGGCTGCTCCCCCGCGCACTTCCCTTACGGTTTCGCCGTCGAGACTCACGGCTGCGGCGAGTGCCGCTCCGGCAGCGGCAAACATGGAAGGCAACCGCGAGTAGACGACGGTACGAGGTCTGAGTGACGACCACAATAAAGATCTGAAGAGTCTATTCAAAAGTCTGCAATATCCGCCAGCGTCCAAGTCCTGGTCCCCTGCGCGGCAAACAGAAAACAAACTATGGTGATCCTACGGCGAAAGTCGAGCTCGAGGATCTTCGTCTTGGCTACTTTCGCCTTCATCGCCAGCGAACCGCTCAGCCCAAACTTGCCTGCCTAGCTGGTCAGCCGCAGTTCTCCGGCATTCGCGGATTTCTCGGATAATAGAGGTGACAATGGGTGTGGGATATCCCGGATGACGAAACTCGAGGTGCATGCCTCGACCGATGAAGTCCACCTTAAGCATTGAGCCGCCCCACGTGGAGCCGGTGATGGTCACCAGCACCGGCTGCGGGCAGTAGAGCGGATGACCCGAGAGATAGGCTGATCCGCCGTACAAGACGACAATCTCATAACATGTGTTCTGCGTATGCATCCGGAGCATAGAACCCGGCTCCAAATCCCGAAGCCTTACACCACCCTCAATCTCCGATTGCACGAGCTTCCGATTCACCTCGTCGCTGAGGTTTTCGTGGGGTTGGAATAAGCGGGGGCAAGTCATAATTCTCTGTTCTTGGTGACGCATCACACGGGAGCAGGTTCGCCCCCGGGTGCTCGGCGTTTACGATGCGTCCCCGCCAACGATCCAACAGCAGCCTGTGCGGAAGCTGTTCCAAGCTCGCATGGATATTTGATTCAGCGACGGGGGATTCGGATATGACGCAGTTGTCACTTTATTGTTAATTGCTAATGGATGGTCGGGTTCAGCCCCGGCAGCGGTGTGCGGCGTTCCAGCGCCATGCGCAGCGCACTTAACGTCAGTTGCTCGTCCAGACTACGGTCCAGCGACCAGCCGATCACCCGGCGGGAGAAGGCATCCAGGATTGCCGGCAGGAACACGAACTCCTGCAGCAGCCGGATGTAAGTTAGATCTGCAATCCAGAGCTGGTTTACGCCCGTCAACACCAGCGCGCGGGCCAGGTTGGGATAAATCTTGCGCTCGTGATTGGAGTCGGTCGTGACGACGAACTTCCGCCGCCGCACACACAGCAGGTTGTCCTCACGCAGCAGGCGATAAACCCGCTTCGGGTTCACCCTCGATCCCCTGCGGCGTAACTCGGCGGTCATGCGCGGCCGGCCGTAGCTGGGCATCTCCAGGGCGATGCGCTGGATGGCGTCGCGCAACTCCATGTCCCGATCCGTCCCCGGCTGGCCCTCCGGATCGAAGCGATAGAAGCTGGACCGGCTCACCCGGCCCAGCTCCAGCATCCGTCGAATACTCAGTCCACCGTTGGCGCTCACGGCTTCCGCGACTTTCCGGCAGACTGCGGATTTCCAGGCAATGCCCGCAGCATCCGCTCTTCCTCGATGCGCTGCAAGCACCCCTTCAAAAAATCGATCTCCAGCGTCTGCTGGCCGATCTTCCGCTCCAACTCGGCGATTCGCCCCTCCGACCAGCGCCGTTGTCCGTTGCCCGGAAAGACATTGCCCGGCCCCTGCCGGAACTCACGCCGCCAACGATGCAGCACGTTGGGGTTGACTTCCAACCCCCGCGCCACCTCCGTGATCGAAACCCCTGCCTCCAGCCGCCGCACGGCGGCCAACTTGAACTTCCTAGTGCACTGCCTGCGAGACAATCCCATGACTCAATTCTCCATTCATTGGATTTTGAGTCTTAACCAGCTGTCTCATTTTTGGGGGCAAGTCCACTGCGGCCATGAGGGGCTTCTGCCAAGAATTCGGTGAGAAGCATGAGTGGAGATAGTCTTCAAGACCCACGATTTACCAAGCCCTTTGTCGCCGCTCCAAGTCTTCTCATCCATAATGTCTGCGAGGACGAATGTGACGTGATCCTCCAATTGCGCGATCACGATATTCTGCCTCGCGTGTAACTGATGGACTGGATTGATTTCGACGGCGATTACGCGCGACGCCCGTTGTGCGAGCGCGATGGTGCTGAATCCCCCTCCTGTGCACGTTTCCAGGACGCGTCGATTGCGAAATCGCCTTGCGATTTCTGTTGTGAAGCGCTGATCGATGCCCATCATGAAAGTGCGCTCGTCGGCCACATAATTTCTACCGAACTTCAGGCGGATTGTGCGGGAATCCATGCGCTTAAACTAGCTATACCACTTCTGTGAATCAATCAGCTTTTATGATGAACCGCCGAGTGGCTAAAAGAGGAACTCGACTGGCGGCAACAGCTAAGCGATTACAGTCGTTGAGGATTCGCTGAGCCGGTCAGTGAGTGTAACCGCGATGTTACGTCAACAACCTTCCTGTGCTACTGCCAACCCCACGGGTTTCATTGACTTGCCCCGTTCTCACAGACGTAAGATTCCTACCAGTGATCAAGCCGTACGCTCTCGCATTACAGCAACACGTGGAAACTCGGTGGTGGCTGAATGGGTGGTACGGCTCTTGGGGGACGCCTGAATCGGTTTCTTCGACAACTGGCATTATTGCCAGTATGCGCTGAAGAGCTGCCATCTTATCGTTGGGCGTGGCTGAAGCCCATCCCACGAGCGGGCAAACCATCTCGCACTATCGTGTCTCAGAGAAGCTTGGCGGCGGCGGGATGGGTGTGGTCTACAAGGCCGAGGACCTAACCCTCCACCGATTTGTTGCCCTGAAGTTTCTGCCCGAAGAGGTCGCCAAAGGCGCCCAAGCCTTGGCTCGCTTCCAGCGAGAGGCACACGCAGCGTCGGCTCTTAACCATCCCAATATCTCGACGATCTATGAAATCGGGCAGCAAGAGAGCCATCCATTCATCGTCATGGAGTTTCTGGACGGCATGACGCTGAAACATCGCATCGGCGAAAAACCGATCGAGATGGAAGTCTTGCTCAGTTTAGCGATTGAGATCGCCGATGCGCTCGATGCTGCGCACTCTGAAGGAATCATCCACCGCGACATCAAGCCTGCGAATATTTTTGTCACCAAGCGGGGACACGCTAAGATTCTCGACTTCGGTCTGGCCAAGGTTACTCTTCCGCGCGGTACTGGCACCCAGATTGCCGCACAGGAGACGCAAACGGCCTCCGATATCGAAACAATAAATCTGACCAGTCCAGGAACGGCGATGGGAACGGTCGCTTACATGTCACCGGAACAGGCGCGGGCAAAGGAGTTGGATGCCCGCACCGATCTGTTCTCGTTCGGTGCGGTGTTATATGAGATGGCGACCGGAGCTTTACCCTTTCGTGGAGAGAGCACCGCAACTCTTTTCGAGGCCATTCTGAACCGTGCTCCAGTCGCTCCAGTGCGCTTGAATCCCGATCTGCCGCTCGAACTGGAAAGGATCATCAACAAGGCTCTGGAAAAAGACCGCAATCTGCGCTACCAGCACGCCTCGGAGATTTGTTCCGATCTAAAGCGACTGAAGCGGGATACGGAATCCCACCAGCACGCTGTCGTGGCGACGGATCTCGAAGAGCGGGAAGCCGTGGCACTGACGGCAGCTGCGCCCGCAGCCCGCGCGGGTGGGCTTCCCGCAGGAAAGAGCGCGCTCGAAGGAGCGCCTACCCGTGACACCTCCGGAATCAAGCGGCACATCGTCCCTTTGACCATTGCCATCAGTCTGCTTGTTCTCGCTTCCGCCGGAGTCGGCATCTATCTGAAAACGTCCAAGACGGGCGGGATTGATTCCGTCGCCGTTCTCCCTCTGGATAATCGGAGCAACGATCCCGACGCAGACTACATTTCGGATGGGATCACAGAAAGTATCAACAACAGCTTAGCGCGGTTGCCCGGTCTGAAGGTGACTCCCCATAGTGTTGCGTCCCATTACAAGGGGAAGTCGATGGATGTCCAAAAGGTCGGCGACGCACTTGGCGTGCAATCCGTACTCTCGGGCCGCGTGTCGCTGCGAGGAGATGATCTTACCATTGGCGTCGAACTCGACAACGTTCGTGACGGCAAGCAGTTATGGGGCGAGCAATACAACCGCAAGGTGGCCGATCTCCTCGCAGTGCAAACCGACATCGCGAGAGAAGTATCTCAGCGGTTGCGCTCGGAACTCTCGGCGGCGGATCAGCAAAAGCTGACGAAAGGCTCAACGGATAATCCCGGGGCCTATCAGCTTTATCTCAAGGGTAAGTATTATACGAATAAATTTACCAAAGACGGGTTTGGTAAAGGCATCGATTACTTCAATCAGGCCATCGCCTTCGATCCGAACTATGGTTTCGCATATAACGGTTTGGCCTACAACTACATTAATCAGGACGATTGGTTCCTACCTCCCAACGAAGCAGGACCGAAAGCCAGAGACGCCGCTAACAAGGCATTGGCGATCGACGAGGGTGATGCTGACGCGCACGTTTCACGCGCAATTGTCGCCCACTGGTACGAGTGGGACTGGACCGCAGCGGAACGAGAGTTCAAAAGGGCCATAGAGTTGAATCCCGACGACTCGGAAGCTCACGGATATTACTCCTGGTTTCTGGCACCGATGGGACGAAAGGAGGAGGCAGTTGCGGAAGCTAAGCGATCTCAGCAACTCGATCCATTCTCCTCGTTGGCGAACTTTATTGTCGGATCGGCTTTGGTCTTTACGCGCCAGTGGGACCCGGCGATCGAGCAACTGCGTAGTGCTAAGGAACTTGATCCGAGTTTCTGGTTTGCTCCCTGTTTCCTGGGCCGGGCTTATGAACATAAAGGAAGACTGCCGGAAGCGATTGCTGAGTTTCAGCGCGCACTCGAACTGGAGAAAGAGAATCCCGAAATTTGGTCAGGCCTGGGACACGCCTATGCATTGACGGGAGACAGAACCGAAGCACAAAGAGTGCTGGATCATTTGAAAGAATTGTCGGTGCACAGCTACGTTGCGCCATACGATTTTGCTGTCATTTATGCGGGCCTCGGAGAAAAGGACCGGGCAGTCGCGTGGCTCAATCGAGCTTACGAGGAACATTCGTATTACATGCCGGTTTATCTGACTACGGACGCGCGTCTGGATGGTCTCCGCTCAGACCCCCGCTTTGCTGACCTCCTGCGGCGCGTCGGGCTACCACAGTAGCGCAAGCCGTTCGGTGTACCCGCCGGTGCAGTGCCAGGCTCAATCCGCTGGTCGCTCATGAACTTCCAATAAATGGGCAATACTCTTAGCGATTCCTACTGTGTCTTTAACCATGAGCGGGCAAGCGGAACCGAGACTCAACTGACGAAATCAGATGGGACGAGAAGGCCGGTCTCCGGCGGGATGCGATAGGCTCCCAAGTTATCGACGCGCTCGAAGCGCAAGAGATAAAGGAGACCGGCAATGAAAAAGTTTAGCACTGTAGGGGCAAGGCAGAGCAAGAATTTTCCAGATCGGAAGCTGACGATCGGTTTGGATCTGGGGGATCGATGGAGCTGGTATTGCGTGTTGGATGAAGCGGGGGAAGTAGTGCTGGAACAGAGGCTGGGCACGACTCCGCAAGCGATGAGAGAAACTTTTGGGGAGATGCCGCCGAGCCGGATCGCGTTGGAGACGGGGATGCATTCGCCGTGGGTGAGCCGGAGGTTGAGCGAGTTGGGACACGAAGTAATCGTGGCGAATGCGCGCGACGTGCGCTCGATCGGCGAGAGTCGACGGAAGCATGATCGCTTCGACGCCCGGACCCTGGCCCGGTGGGCGCGAATCGATCCGCAGTTGCTGGCGCCGGTGCAGCATCGCAGTGCGCAGGCACAATCGCATCTGATAGTGATCCGAGCGCGAGCTGGGCTGGTGCGGGCACGGACTGTCAGAAGGCTGGGCCGAATCGGGCCTTTCCCCTCACCGCGCGGGCGCGTTTTGTCCCTGAGGTGAGGAGTTATTTTTTTCTCGCGTGTTGGCCGGAAGCTTGCGCGCTGGAGATTGAGCCATCGCCATTGTGGGTGGTCTGGTGGCAGGTCAAAGTGCAAGTGTTGCTGCCGCGGTTGTAGGAGATTGGTGCGCCGTTGTTTTGCCCCACCACGTTAATGTCAAAATTCACCAGGCGTTCGCCCGAAACCCCAGAACCCACCGAACCCATGCCGTGCGCAGTATGGCAGACGGAACAGGAGAAGCCATCCTGAGACACGTGGTTGCTGTGCTTCGTAAAACTGGTGTTAGCCTCAACTTTGTTCAGATCATGACATTTGGCGCACATGCCGTAAGGCCCGTTGAGGCTTATGTCTGGATTGGGAAACAGGTTCGTGACTTGTCCGCCGGGCACGGTAGCTTGGCTGAATTGATAGTTGTGCTCGAGGATATGCGAGTAGACCGAACCGTGAGGACCGTTCGGGCCGATTCCACCGAACTCGCGATTGTCATCGCTGTTGTGGCAATCGCTGCAGAAAATCCGGACACCCATCAAGCGCCCTGCCGTGCCATTCTGATTCAGCATGTTCGTGAGCAAACTGGGCTGTGGCAACGGGCTCAGACTGTCGTGCGTGACGGGATGGCTCGAGGTTGCGGCCGCACTGAATTCCGGAATCACGTTCAGGGGATCCGGTGCTGAAACTAATCTCGTGGGCGCGTATCCGTAAATCATCAATCTCTGTTTTCCTACGCTCGTACCGTGACAGCGCAGGCAGTTCTCATACTGGTTCAGGGCCGGAAGCAGAACCGTCACTCCGTCCGTCGCGCTGATGCCGGTCAGGTTCGCCTGCGAGGGACGAATCGCGGGAGGGGCGGCAAACGTGACCACTTGATTGGATCCGTGAGCGCTGTGACAATCCACACAAGTGGCGTGGCGATTGTTGTTGAGAACAGCGGTTTCGGCTGCGTCGTGAAAATTGGTTCCCGCAGGCAGGGGATGGCTTATCTTAGCGATCTCAGCCATGACATTCGGAGCGGCTGGCGCAAGCAGCGTTCCGCCACTGTGACAAGTCATGCAATCCTGGGTCGCATTATCGGTGCCTGGTGCTGGCGGGTTGGCCGGCCGAAGAAGCCGTGCTGGCGCTGTTGCGTCATGCTCCATGTGGCACGAAGAGCAAGCATTGAGCGCAACCGTGCTGTATGAACCCACATGCGCATTGGCCGCCGGCTGGTTGGTTGCCGTTTGATGTATGCCGTTCGCCCAGCCCATAAGCGGGTTCGGCTGTCCGGGAATGATCCGGTTGGGATCGTGGCAGGCGAGACACATCTGGCCGCTGGAGCTGTCGCGGACCAGGAAATCCTGCGCGACCTTATCCGTGCCCTGCACGTGCGGGTTGTGACAACTGGTGCACTCGATATTCCCGTTGATCAATTTCACGGCCCCGGTTGGATCGGCCGTCTTGCCCTGCGAAACTAATGAAGCCACCAGATTGGAGGCGTCCTTCATCGGCAGGATCAGGCTGAAGGGATGGGTGCCACCAAGGTTTGTCCCAAAGGAATCGATGCTGTTCATCGAGCCCGTCACAGGAAGCGTGCCATAGGCTGCCGACTGCCCTACCGCGACCGTGCCGTCGTGGCAACTCAGGCACAGACTGCTGGTTACCCCGAGGGTGGGTTGGGTGTTGCCTCGCTCGACGTAGGTTGAACTGGAATACGGAGTATACGTCGACTTCGACAGCGTCTGGTTCCATAACGGAGATGCTCCTCCCAATCCGCTATGGGGTGCGTGGCAGAAGGTGCAGCCGAGGCTTCCCTGCGAATACACTGAGGCTCCGCTAGGAGGCGACAGGTTATGCATGCCCATCACATCTCCGGTCACCTGCGCAGTGACAAGGCTTTGAGCCAGAACCACTACACAAGCGGAGGCGAAGATCCACCTCATTGCTTGCCCCCGTCAACTGCTCTTGCGGCTGCGTAGTAGTGAAATACCTCGATGCGGTGATTGAAGGAATCCACAACATAGATGCGATCGTTGTTGTCAATTTGCAGTCCGGTCGGCAGTTGGAAATCTCCGAGTCCGCTTCCGCGCTGCCCGAAGTAATACAAAAGCCGGCCTTCCCGGTCAAAGACCTGCACGACGCCCCAGAGACCATCTACGACATAAAGATGTCCTTCGGAATCGAAGCTGATCCCCTTGGGTCGGAACATCGATCCCGCAGAGTCTCCGATCTTCCCGATGGCATAATGAAAGCTGCCGGAGCGGTCAAGGACTTGCACCCGAAAGTTCATGGCATCGACGACGAACAATTCAGGACCGTTCAGCCGCAACTCCGTCGGATAATTAAATTCGCCTTCGCCCGTACCGGTTTTCCCAATCGTCGCCAGCACGCTGCCCTGCATATCCATTACAAAAATCTTGTTGCGCAGGGTGTCCGTGATGTAAATGCGCTGGGCCGCAGAATCGACCGCGATTCCGGTGGGACGCTTGAAATATCCCTCGCCACCTTTCAGGCTGCCGATCACGTGCCTGTATTTCCCCTTGACGTCAAAGACGAAAATCTTACCCGCCTGCGAATCGGTCACATAAATATTGTCCTGCGCGTCTACCGCGACGCATTGCGGCGACAGCATCGGGTCTTTGCCGCTGTCCTTGCGGGAGAGAAACTTATATTTCTTTTCAGTGAAGTCGAAGATGTGAATTCCGTGCGCTCCCGGGTCGGTTACGATGACTCGTCCGTGCGAATCGGTTGCGATGCTGTAGGGACTGACCAGATAGTGGAAGTCTGGTTCGCCGGCGATGACGTCGACCACGCGAGTCCAGAAGCTACGCTTCGGCTTCACCTCGCGCTCCAGACTGAAACTGCGCTCAAACGTCAGTTTCCGGCCGCCGTCCAGCAGCAAATCCGGGGGAGTGGGCGGGACAGCAGTCGTTTTGGAGGGTTTGCCGGCGACCGCCGGCATGCCCAGCAACACGACAAGACCGGCAACAGCAAAAGCCTTCTGTAACTGTCCCGCGAATCGTTCGCTCAGAAGAAATCGAACCATCTGGAAACTCCAATGAAATACGAATTCGCGGTTCCGGGCGGAACGCCGCCCGCACTGATGCTCTGAGTGAACCTGGTAAACCCGGCTAGCAGGCCAATTCTCCTGAGATGGTACTGCATCTGCGCGTTGAAGATCTCCGTGTTATTGTGCGAATTCGTCGTGTTGCTGAGCGTGTTACTGAGGGCGCGGCTGTAGGTTGCCGAAAGCGTGAGCCGGCGCAGAGGCGTCGCGGAAAGCCCGCCGCCATAGCTGTCCCCGTTGTAAATGATCAGATCGCTCGCCGGCACCCCGGGCGTCGGTGGAAGCGGGACCAGCCCGGCATTGGTGAGAATCGAGTTTCCGCTTGCCTGCGTATAGTTACCGGTCAAGGTGAACCGGCGGGAACTGAGCGAAGTCGAATAGCTCTTGCTGTCATTGTTGCTGCCCGGTTGATTCGTCAGACCGCTGTGGCTGCCGTTGAAGCTCGCGATCCACGCCAAGCCATGTCCGAAGCGGCGATGCAACCGGCCATTGTAATTGTAGTAAGAGGATGTATAGGTGACTAAGATTGACTGCACGTTTTGGGCATAACTGAATGAACCTGAAGTCTCCCAACCTTTGATCCTGCGAAAATAATTCATGTTGCCGACGAAGCCCACCGAGTTGCTGCCCTGACCATTGGACTCCTCCACTACGCCCGCGGAGAAGGTAAACATGTCGAAGAGCCTGCGCGCATAATTCACCGTGCCAGTGATGTAAGTCCCGGTGTAACTCTTGTCAAAATAGTATTGGTCGTAATAAGTGGCCTGTGCTTGCGTGGACAGATAATTGGTGAACTGATAAGTAGCGCCTCCACCCACCGTGAATGATCTTGAGCCTGATCCGAAATTGAAGGGTGTTTGCACGGTTCCGGTATTGATGAGGTTCTGGTTAAAATAACCCGACAGATTGTCGGTGTAGCTCTGGTTGGCAAACAGGCTCAGCTTTTGGACAGGGTGGAAGGTGACACCGGAAGTCTCGGTGCTGGTCGTATAGTTGGTCGTGTTGTCCGCTTCTCCCTGGAAATCGGTAGTTGCTTCTGAGCGGGTGTAGTTGACATAGAAGGAGCCGTTGATTGGCAAGTTGCGGTTCGCGCCAAAACCAAAATCGTGGCCAGTGGTGTCCGATACCGATTCCTGCTCGCCGGCCAGGAATTCCGGGTACGTGGAGTGAAGAGTGTTGTGATCGTAGAAACCGTTCAGGCGAAAACCCTCTATCGCGTAGGATGACCTCACATTGAATAATTTCGTATCGGAACCCGTCTCTTGATTGGTTCCGTACACAGTTCCGGATCCGCTGCCCTGCGAGTAGCTGGCTGAAAGAGTAGGCAATCCCGGAACCAGGGCGCTCCATCCAATGCCGAACCCCTGACCGTGGCCGTGAGTGGTGAAGTCGGGTTGACCTGCGAGTCCGAAGGTGCCGGTGCTGTTGTAGTCGTCCCGATAGCTGACCGATCCTGGGAAATGGCTTCCGGTAAACAGATTGGCTGTTCCCGTAAATCCGCTGGCGCCGGTCAACGATTGGAAGTTGGAATTGGCCTGTGACTGATTGTAGTAGGGGGTGAAGTCGAAGGAGAGGAAATTAGGATTGTAATAAGAGCCGGAGACGTTGCCGTTAAGTCCGAAGTTCAGTCCGTGGCTCGATTGGACCTCGTCTCCGTAGTCTCCCTGGTACCCCAGCGTGAGCAACCCGCCTGCCTTCATCTGGAGGTTGTCTCCAACTTGCAATTGGGCCCGGGCCAGCGGCATTACGATCACAAGGAGCAGCCGAACAATGCTCGCCGCTAACCTCGTCATTGTGCCAGTTCCTTCCACCCCTGAACTCCTCAATAATCCGGCCAGATGCAGTTAGTGAAGGCACACTCTGTGCCACTCCCGGCGGTGTGGTGGGAGCAGATAAACTATTGAAACAAAGACCATTATGTGTTCTATGGCGGGCACCTGAACGAGGTTCCTAGTTTGGGCTGCGCCATATAACCCGGGCGGCGTGCTGAATAACTCAAGATGTAATGGGACCATCGAAAACGGAGAGGAGACGATAAGAGGGGGGCTCGACTTGAGCCAGGCCCCTGTGACGCGCGGCCAACAACGTCTGCCTGAGGCAGACAGCGGCGCTATTCATCGCGGCAGGGCGTTACACGATTTCGATCTTGGCCTTGGCGCGAAGGCTCTTCGCAAGATTCGAACGCAACTGTTCATACTTGTGCTTTTGCAATTCCGTTTGCAGGCTGGCCTTGACGTCCGTCAGGCTCTGCTTTCCGGGTGGATTGTGCGCGTTCAGCCGGAAAATTGTGAACGCGTTTTCGATCTGGATCACGCCGCTTACCTGTCCCGCCTGCATGGTCAGCGCTGCCTTCACGATCTGGGGTGGCAATTTGTCTCGGCCCACGGCTTTGTGATCGCCCATGTTGACGCGGAAATCGTCCTGGGAGATTTTTTCCGCCAGCAGCCCGAACTCCTCGTAGCTCTTCGTTGCCTTGGCTTGGCGGTGCGCGTCTTCCGCGCGGTTACGGTTTTCGTTCACCATCTCCGGGGTAACGCTGCTATTTCGGGGAGGAAGAATGGAAATGCTTTGTATGCTGAACGACTCTGGTTGCTCGAAGCGTGCTGTGTTCTTATCGTAATAAGCTTTGACCTCGGTCAGCGATACGGTGGCTTTGTCTTCCACCTCAGTTTTCAACACTTGCTCGATCAGGAGCGAACGCTGGATCTGCTGGCGCAACACCTGGCGGGAACCGTGCATCTCTGTCTGCATGTATTGTTCGTATTCATCGGGACTGTTGAACTGCTTGCGAAAATCAGCCTCAGCGCGGTTCAGCCTTGCTACAGAAACCGTCAACTTCCGCCGGCCAGCTTCCTGATATACGAGTTCCTCGAAAATGATCATATCGAGCGCACCCTGACGGATGGAGGCTTCCTGCGCTTTGGGAAATCCATTGTGCTGCTTGGCATATGGAAAGATGGCAAACATCTCACGCAGTAGATCGCGGTCCGTCAGCACCGCCCCATTGACCCGTGCCACCGGCTTGTCGCTCACCTGCAACGGTGATACGGGAGAAGCGGTCGCGGACGGCATCCCCACGATGGTTGGAGTGTGGGAGGCGACTTGGGCCGCGGCTGCCGCCGCCACTAGCAGGATCCAGATTGAGAGTTCGTATCTCATAAATTCCTCGCTCGTTACCTCGGAAAAACGGGGAGAGATCAATCTCTCCCCGTGGGTTCAAACCGCTCTTACTGGAATTGTGTCGTAATGGTGTTGGTGTTGTTAGCCTCATTCGCTTCGCCAAAGTGGCATTGACGGCAGAATTGTGTCGTCGAAGGTGCCGACGTGCTGGCATAGGTTTGAAGGTTGGGGTTGTAGGGGCCGTTCACGAAGAAGTATGTGGCATAGAACTTGCCGCCGCCGTCATTCTGTATCTGGCTCTTGGTACTAGACGTGTAAACGGTCATGACGTGCTGATTGTGGCAGGTGGTGCAAGCCACATAAGGTTTACCGGCGGCGTTGACGCCATAGGGGTTGGAATATTTTCCGGGTGCCAGGGCTGGCCAACCGTAGTTCGCTACAAACTGGGCGTAAGGACTTCCCGGGGTCACGGTGAATGACCCGTTAGCCCACACCAAGCCGGGCTGCGTGGTGCTGATGTTGGCATTTATGCCCACCGGATGATCGTTGGTGTAGTTGCCAGCGGTCGTGCCATCGTTGCCAAGCAGGGTCGGAATTGGCTTGTTGCCGTAGGTGGTATTGGTCAGCAGGCCGATCCTTTGCTCGTATGACTGATTGGTCATCATGTTGGAAGCGGTCAGGTTGCCGTCGTGGCAGCTTAAGCAGAGTAGAATGCCGCCGACTTCTGTACTGCCACTGGTAATGCTGGTGGGCAGCACTTCGACGAAGCTTCCGCCATCGCCGAATGCGATGGTTTGGCCATACAGTGGGCTGGCGTCCTGGCCCCATAATGCGTAGCTGCCGGCGTCTGCGGCGCCGCCGTGACCGGAGCCAAACGAACCGCTATGCGGAGCATGGCAGCCCGCGCAGCCGCGGCCCTGATTGTTATGCGCACCGAGTACGTCGACTGTTGACGACCAGTTTTGGGCCATCATCAATCCCGTGACGGCAAGTACGAAGATTGCGAGTAACATTACCTTTTTCATAAGAATGAGACCTCCTCGTTTAATTGCAAAGCTCTAAAACCCTTGGAGGCTTAGGCCCGGGCTGCAACTTCTTCGTAGCCGCCCCCTGCCTTCGGTTATGCAACTGTCCAACCGAAGCCAGAGACGTCGCTAGCGGTGCGTAGATTCGACGTATGCAACTGATTACAAATATGTTAAGTCCAATGTTGTCCTGTTTTGTCCCAGCTTGGGAATGGAGCACTACTGGGGGAAAAGAGCCAATGCCTTCTTTGCTGTTGGTCAAATTCCGCAATCGGAACTGAATCAACGCGATGCCGGAGCCCGCGTTTGAGAAAACGCAACACTAGAAAACTGCAGATACTGCGTCCAGCATGATGGCTCAAGCTGGAAAGATGTTGTGATTCACCCTCGAGAACTGGGCCGCTTGAGAATCGTTTTCGCCGAGGTGCCTCTATTTGTTTTGAGGAGTTTTTGCCTCGATTGCGGGATCCGCGATCGGAACCACCTCGTTGTTGGATATGCCGGCCTTCTTTTCCCGCGATGTGTCTTTCTGCTTGCGTAACTGATCGGCCTCGGAGTCGGTCACGTAACGGAATTGCTGGACTCGACCGGGGAAGATCTCCGAGGTGAAAACGCGGTTTGCCTTGTCGATCGTGATGCCGACCACCCCCTGAAACATGCCGGGAAGAAGTCCATGACCGCCAAAACTAATGAGCAACTGCGCGTCGCGATTGAAGACCTGCACACGATCCTGCATCCCGTCGACCACCCAGATATGGTCATCACCATCAATGGCAACTCCCTTGGGCCGCGAAAAGTATCCGGGGCCATCGCCGGCTTTGCCAAACGCACTGATGAATTTGCCGTCGCCATCGAAGATCTCGATGCGGTTGTTGAGAGCGTCAGCCACGTAAAGATTGCCCTCCCGGTCGACCGCCAATCCCGCCGGCCGGGCGAAATCTCCGGGCGTGGTGAGTTCGTGTTTGTGCCCGCCGGTGCCGATCCGCCGCTTCAGCTTCAGTGTGTCAGCGTCGTAAACCAGAACCTGATCCTGATCGATGTCAGAAACATAGAGAAGCCGGTTTTCGGTATCAATGGCCAGCCCACCCGGTTCGACCAATCCGTCAGTGATTACGTCTTCGGGTAGGTGTTTGGCGTTGAAAACCAGCACGTGACGCAACCCAGGGTCGGAGACAAAGAGGCGGTCATTGTCGTCCATCGCCAAGCCGATGATGCGAACGAAGTGCCCATGGGTTTTGTTCTTGATGAGTTCAACCTCCCGGGTTTCCGTGTTGAAGATGAAGATAGCGCCCACCTTCTGGTCGGCGACATAGAGATTGCCTTTTGAATCCACCGCCATGCCATAAGGTTCCGCCAGTTGGAAAAGAACTTTCGTATTCTCGGTAGCCGGCTGTGTGCCGGCCAGGCGGTCCATCCAGTTCTGCTTCTTGGTGTTGGGCTTGTCTACCTGGGAGATTTTTTCAGCCGCATAAAACGCCTGGAACTTAATGCGAGCGACTGCCGGCGGGTTCGGCCAAACGATGTTGGAGTAGTCAATCACTGGCGGCGCCTTTGGAGTAGTGTCAGCCGGCTTTTTCTTTCCGCCGAACACGGAGACCGGCGATCCCAGCCCCAGGCTCAAAAGAACAAGCGACGCCAGAAATCGCTGACCCCTGCGCATCGGGTTTGGTCCATTGGAAGACATCGAAATTTCTCCTAACTGCGCCTATCGCGTTTTCAAATCCTTGTGGCACGTAGAGCAAAATGCCATGTTGTTGGCCTGATCCTTCACCAGCAAATCGGGCTGAGCCGAGGAGTGCGGCTGGTGACAGGTCAGGCAGCTCATTGGTGTTTTCACCTTGGTTGGATCTGCTGGATCCAGCAAGTCAGAGACGGGATGTCCCGCAATAGGATGTCCCATGCCGAATTTCAGCGGCAGCACGACTACCTTGTTCTTTGTGAAATAGTCCTCGGGAAGTTTCACCCTTCCGTTGAAGATCGTGATCACCGGCTGACCCTCCAGCTTTTTCGGTTGCCTCTCCGGTCCGTGGCACTCCAGGCAAAGTGCATTCGGCGTCTGGGCGCGCAGCAAATGATCGTTGTCGCCGCCGTGAGGCTGATGACAAGTGGCACAGCCCTGACGGAAGGCCGGCTGGTGGTGAACCGGCTTCTTGACTTGGTCCGCGATATCGCTGTGACAGCCCAGGCAGATATCGACCGAGTTCGTTTTGGGAAGTCCGGGCTCCCTGCTGGCGTGTGGGCTGTGGCAATCGGTGCAGTCCCCGGCTGCTCCTGGATGCTGAACTTTGGCGGTCTCGATCAACTTGGCTTTATCGTCATGGCAGGTCACGCACAGCGCCTTGGCATTGGCCTGCGTCAGCACCAATTTTCCATTCTTGGCCGGGGCGTGGCAGACTTCGCACTGCTTGTCGGCAAATGGCGAATGGGTGAATTTTGCCATCAGCTTGGGAGCGGCGGACGCGTGGGGATCGTGACAGCTCACGCAATTGGACGTTTCGAACGGCTGATTCTGGTGCGCCTTCTGCAGGTCCGCACCCTTGACGTCATGGCAATCTATGCAGAGGGCGGGCGGCGCCTTGGCGAGATGAAAATCGAATTCGGCCTTGCCGATCTCCCCCGTCTTGTGCGTAACGTGGCAAGTTTCGCAGCCCATGTCGAGGGCGGCATGTCGGCTGCCTTTTTCGGGCACATTCAGCCCGGTCGTATGGCAGCTGAGGCAGAGGTTTTCTTTCTGATCCCCCGAGGTCGGCTTCAACAACTGATTCTTATAGTCCGAGGAGTGCGGATCGTGACACTTCACGCAGTCTCGAACTGCCGGGGGATGGACGGTACCTCTTATGTCGGCGGCATTTTTGTCGGCGTGGCAGGTCAGACAAAGAGCGAGGGGCGTGGTCGTGATCAGCTTTACCCGGGTGATGTCTTTATTCACCCGGATCTCGTGGCAACTGGTGCAGCCCATGGCCATCGCCGAATGGATCGACTTGCCTTTTGTCTTGTCCTCATGGCAGGCAAGGCAGGTGGAAGTGTCCGCCTTAGGATCAAGTGGTACCGGATGTTTTGCGGCGTAGACACGGCCAGCCAAGATGAGCACCACGATGAAACAACCCAACACTCGCAGTTTGTGAGTCATCCTCGGACTCGATTTGAACAATTCCAACGTCACACCCGCCACGTCTCCTCATTCGTCAGTGCACGCATCTCGCCTTATTTCTTCCCTCGTGCGCGTCTCGGACCAAGTCCTCTAACAGATTGCAACGGAATCAGTTGGCTAGTGAATTCGGATCTATAAGCAATCGCGACTGTTGAAAGGTTCGTCACAATGGGGATTCTCCCACAGTGAAATGGACTAAATGACCCAAGTCCACCGTGCCCTCCTTATCGGCCGGCAAATCAAATTGCTGAAATGTTTCTACGGTGGTTCTAGGAGAGTGCGCCAAATTCCCACGGAAGTCCAACCTGCTGTGTGATATGGCTCAAGCCGAGCTCGCTGTCTTCCAACCGATCTGACTCATTGCCAGAACTTTCAGCAATGGCGCAAAACGTGCTTTCGCCAGATGGGGAAGAGGAAGATATGGCCACATCCGTTCACTCAGCAACCCGGAAAACCTGGCAAACCCTGGCCGCGATCAAGACTGGCGTCGTTTTGCTCATTCTCGTCGTCATCATTTCGGCAGCAGGAACGGTGATTCTGCAGCGTCCTGCGACCGATGCCGATGAAATGCAGAGGGCATACTCGCCCCAGGTGCTGCGCCTGCTGGATGGAGTTGGATTGACGGACGTCTTCCATGTCTGGTGGTTCGTGACGCTGCTGGTGCTGGTGAGCCTCAGCATCATCGCCGCGTCCATACAGCGCTTTCCGAACTCCTGGCGTTACTACGCGCGTCCTTATAAGAGTCCTGACGATGCCTTCCGCAAGGCGCTGGCGACGCAGGCCGCGATTCCGATCGGTGACGAAGAAACAGGATTGAGCGTCGCTGAGCGAGTCTTTCACAAGGCAGCTTTCCGGCCCGAGCGGATTGTCCGCGAAAACAGCTTTTCTCTCTTCGCCGAGCGCAATCGGTTTTCGGAAATGTCGGTTTATATCGTGCATGCGAGTCTGCTTCTCATCTTTCTCGGCGGCATCGTCGACGCCCTTTACGGCTGGCGTGCATTCGTCACTCTCACCCGCGGACAGCAATCGAGCCAGGTGCAGACCCAAAACGGGAGCAAACGCAACCTGGGTTTTGCCATCCGCTGCGACGGCGCTGGTCAGGAGAACTATACCGACGGCACTCCCAAACGCTGGTGGTCCGATCTGGCGATTGTCGAGAACGGACAGACCGTCGCGAGCAAGCAGATCGTCGTCAACGATCCTCTGGTTTATCAGGGCATACGCTTTTATCAGGCGAGCTACGGCAAGACCGGAAAGATCGACAAACTTGTGCTCACCGCGACTGCTCGCGATGGCAACGCGCCTAAGGACATCACGATTGGCTTGGATGAGACCCTCCCCCTGGATTCTGACACTATGGTTCGCCTCGCCGAGTTCATTCCCGATTATGTGCTGCGCGACGGTCAGATTTATGCCCGCTCCGGTGACCTTGAAAATCCAGCCGCGCACCTGCTGGTTGAATCAAGGAGCTCGGGCAAGGCCGTGAACGTTTGGCTGCCTCCGATCCCCGGCCTTGAGGAGAACGCGTCTTCGCCATACACATTCGAAGGCAAAGATATACAGATGGCCTACTTTACGGGCTTGGAGGTTTCGCACGAGCCCGGGCAGTGGTCGGTTTGGGCGGGCGTGCTCGTCATGGGTTTCGGCTTGGCCGTGGTCTTCTACTTCGTCCATGTGCGCGTATGGGCCGTGCCCGTGCGCGATGCCCGCGGCAAATTGATGCTTTGGATTGGCGGAACCGCAAACAAAAACAAAGATGTATTCGAGCAGCGTTTTCGCAAGCTGATCGAACAGATCGAATCAGAAATTTCAGAAATTAAGGTCTCATCGAAGGCAGGCGCCGATGCGCCGGTGATTGCACTCGCCGGAAGGTGACATCCGGCAAGGGAGGAATTGTCTATGGCACGAATCGCAAGAGCCGAACAGCAACCAGCCGCAACCGGTACAACGCTGGTCGTAATGGTGGGTTTGGGAGTGACTTTCCTGTTGTTCATGGCATTTCTGAACGTGGTCAAGAGCGGCAATCTGCTCAACGATTCCAACCTGCTGTACGCTGCGCTCATTTTTTATTCGGGCGCGGGAACACTTTATCTGGGCTTCGGAGTGACCGGTATTCCTTCCTATGTCCGCTTTGCCTCGCTGGCGACGTGGGCTGGCCTGATCGCGAACACGGGAGCCGTGGCCCATCGCTGGTACGAAGCCGGACATCCGCCCTTCGCGAGCATCTACGAAATGTTGCTCAGTTTTGTCTGGACGCTCGCTGTCCTAACACTGATTGCCGAAAAGAAGTTCGGCGTGAAAGTCATTGGAACCGTGACCATGCCTGTCGCCATTGTAGGCGTCGTGCTGATGCAGTTGCTGCGGACTGAAGTACACCCACTCGTGCCCGCGTTGCAATCGACCTGGCTGCATGTTCACGTAACGCTGGCCATGCTGGCTTACGCGGCATGTGCACTCAGCTTCGCCCTGGCCATGATGTTCCTCATTCAGGACAAGATGAAGACCGAGACCTTCCTGGCAGCGACCAGCTTTTTTGGCATCGGGACGTACCTCGGCGTGCTGACTCGTTTCGAGAAATGGGGCGGCCTGAGCGTGATCGCCTGGAATCCAGAAGAAAAATCCGAAATGTTCCTGTCCAGAGGCGTGCGCCTCTTCGTTGTCCTTCCCGATCTCGGCTGGCTGATGCTGCTAGTCCTTGCGGCGGTCGCAGCCCCGTTGGTTCTGTATGTTCTCTGGCGTAAGACCGGCAATGAAAACTTCATCGACATCGCGAACCGCGCAGTGTTCGTTAGCATCCTCTTGCAGGTGCTGTCGCTGGTGTTCTTCCTGTCGCGGGCGCGCGATGGCCGCTACGGCTCCCTCGACGCCGACGGTTTGTTCTCGACCAGCCTTGCAGCCAGCCCGTTCATTTTGTCGGGCCTGGTAGGCGGTATCTTTGTTTCACTCCTGTACCTCTTACTGCTGTGGCGGCGTGAAGATCTGGAGCGCATGCTGCCGAGCGCCGAGGAACTCGACCGCATCACCTACAAAACCATCGCGATCGCATTTCCGTTGCTCACACTGATGATCGCGGCGGGCGCCTACTGGGCTAATCGCACCTGGGGCTCTTATTGGAGCTGGGATCCAAAAGAAACCTGGGCCGCGATTACCTGGCTCGTATACGCCGGATACTTGCACATGCGTGTGACTCGTGGATGGCGTGGCCGGCGCGCCGCCTACTTCGCGATCTTGGGGTTTGCCGTTGTGATGTTCACTTTCTTCGGTGTGACTTACTTGCTGCCTGGAATGCACGCTTATGCTTAGCCACAATCAGCTCGCGTCCAAGGCAACCGGACCACAGGGAGTAGCAGTTCAAGCGCCCGCTCCGGTCCGCCCTCCTCCGAGTTGGCCGTCCGGCAGCGACCACACCGTGTCCGCAGGTCCGTTGCAGGTGGAGGATTTCCAATTGAGTTCCGTTCGCGTTAACTGGCAGCTCAAGGCAATCTTGCCCGTGGGGTTCGTGTTGTTGGCGGGGCTGCTGCTCTTCATTCTGGCGACTGTGTCTCTGCGCGACCCTGAGCGCCACGCCGTGCTGATCGTCGCGGGCGCCGGAGCAGTCGCCATCTGCGCTGTTCTAATTGTTGTCCTTGCCTATTTGATTCAGCGGCCCATGGTCGAACTGCAGGAGAAAATCGCGCAGGTGAGTGAAGGTAACCTGAACGTCGAGGTCAGCTTCGTCCAGCGCAACGACGAAATCGGAGACCTCGGCCGCAACTTCAACCACATGATGCAGCAATTGCGTGAGAGCCGGGCGGAGATTGAGCGCCTGCATCGCACCCAGATGTCTCGCGCCGAACACCTGGCGACGCTCGGCGAACTAGCCACCGGCCTGGCCCACGAGATTCGTAACCCCCTCGCCGGAATTGCGGGAGTGATCGAAATCGTCGGTCGCGATCTGCCCGCGACCAGTCCGGCCCGTGCAGTCGTGAAAGACGTTCGCCTGGAAATCTCGCGAATCAGCCGCACTCTGACCGACCTTCTCGAAACCGCGCGGCCTCGCCGGCCCGAGGTTCGCCGGAGCAACCTCAATACCACCGTAGAACACGCGGTGATGCTGGCCCGCCAGCAGATGCTCTCCAGACCAATCAAGATCGAGTTGCTGAAGGCGCCCGATCTTCCCGAGGTCGAGCACGATAGCGATCAGGTTCACCAGGTGCTTCTGAATCTGCTTCTCAACGCGGTTCAAGCCATGGAGAAGACCGGCACAGTGAAGGTTGAGATTGACAAGCGTGATTCTTTTGCCAGCGTAGTCGTCAGCGACACCGGCCGCGGCATCGCTCCTCAGAACCTGCAAAATATCTTTCGGCCTTTCTACACCACCAAGGGCGACGGCACCGGCCTCGGCCTCTCTCTTGCTCACCGCATCGTCGAAGATCATCATGGCCGCATCGAAGTCAGCAGCGTCGTAGGAAAGGGAAGTACGTTTACGGTACTGCTACCATTTCAAATGCCGGTCGTGCAGGGCGCCGCTTCCTAGACCGCTTCACAATCTCGCAATGCCCACGTGGCTCGGACGCTTCGTCCGGGCACTATTTCAGCGAAGCAAGTGTAGCGTCGGCGTCTTGCCGGGGGCATCTTGCCCTCGCAGGTGGAGGCGAGGACACCTCCACGACAGCCGCCGGGACGGCGCTACGAGCGGCCGCAAAGCAAGCCCCTTCCAATTCGTAGTAAATTAAACACCGATGCCTGCTGAGAAAATCATGATCGTGGACGACGAACGCCTCGTCCGCTGGTCGCTGCGCCAAAAGTGCGAAGAGTGGGGCTACTACGTAATCGAGGCCGATGCCGGTGAGCCTGCCCTGAAACTGGCGCAGCATGAATCTCCCGACCTGGTCCTCCTCGACGTGCGAATGCCGGACCTCACTGGAATCGAAGTCCTCGATCAACTCAAGAAAAGCGGCGACGCCCGCGCCGTCATCATGATCACTGCCGACCCGCAACTCGATGATGTCAAAGCCGCGCTGAAGCTTGGAGCCTACGACTTCGTAGGCAAGCCGGTCGACTTCGATGAGCTTCACGTCACGATCAAGAATGCCCTCGAGGCCACGAGCCTGCGCGCCGAAGTCCAGACCCTTCGCGGCGAGGTACGGCGCGACGCTGGCTACAACAGCGTGGTGAGCGTCTCCCCGAAGATGACCGAGCTCATGAACTTCGTCCGCAAGGTTGCGTCCAGCGAGGCCACGACCATCCTGATTCAAGGCGAAAGCGGCACCGGCAAGGACCTGATCGCAAAGGCCATCCACTACGAAAGCTCCCGCCATGAAAAGCCCTTCGTCGCTATCAACTGCTCCGCCATCCCGGAGACGCTGATGGAAGCCGAGCTCTTCGGCCACGAAAAGGGCGCCTTCACTGATGCCAAGCAGATGAAGAAAGGCCTCTTCGAGGCTGCCGATGGCGGTACGCTCTTCCTCGACGAAATTGGGGAACTCTCTCCCCTTTTGCAAGCCAAACTCCTGCGCGTTCTCGAAGACCAGGTGATTCGGCGTGTCGGCGGCATCAAGGATATGCAGGTGGATGTCCGCGTCATCGCAGCCTCCAACCGCGATCTCGAAAAAGCGGTGCGCGATGGGCACTTTCGTCAGGATCTATATTACCGCCTGGCCATCATTGCGATCTTCATCCCGCCACTGCGCGACCGCAAAGAAGACATCCTGCCCTTGGTGGACTTTTTCATCGACCGCTACAATCGCAGATTCAAGAAGTCAATTCGCGGCGTTACCGATGACACCCGCCGACTCATTCTCACTCACAACTGGCCGGGCAATGTTCGCGAACTCAAAAACACCATCGAGCGTGGCATGATCCTCGAAGACGAGCCCTTCCTGCGGCCAGTGTATCTGCCGTTCTCCGTCGGCGAGTCGGGAGGCCGTACCGTGTTTGAACGAACTTCACCGAGCGACGGCGGACAGACCTTGCCCAACGGCCGCACCCTCCCGCGGCTTTATATCCCGGAAGGCGGCACCTCATTGGAAGAGGTTGAGCACCACATGGTCGAGTTGGCAATGCGCCAAGCCAATGGCAACCAGACTCATGCCGCCAAGCTGCTGGACATAAGCCGCGACGCCCTCCGCTACAAGCTAAAGAAATTCGGTCTGATTCGCGGAGACGAAGAAAGCCCCCACACCACCGTCGCCGACGATCAGTGAGAACAGCTAGATAAAAAAGTGCAGGGCGGGTTCATCCGCCCTGCAACGTCCACCTTCAGGTCATTTAAAAAAGCCAACGCCTTCGGACTGTAACTTACCAGCAGGTTCTTGGTCTGTTGGTAGTGGTCGAGGATCACTTTGTGAGTCCGGCTGCCATCAAACGGTCCAGGGCCTCAAGTGACCCAGGAACTCAGGCGACCGCGTGACTCTTAAACGGCTTAGCGCCGGTTGATTTCTTGGCACCGGATTCCGCGGCGATGTCGAGAACGATTCGACCGTTAACCTTTCCCTTCTTGAGCCGGTCAAAAATATCGTTGATCGATCCCAGCGATTGCTCCTCGATGGTTGCCTTCACCTTGCCTTCAGCGGCAAACTGTAGCGCTTCCTCGAGATCCTTGCGCGTGCCCACAATCGAACCCCGCACGGTCTGGCCATTCAGCACCAGGTCGAAAATAGAGACGGGGAATTCACCAGGAGGCAGGCCATTCAGAACGCAAGTTCCGCCCCGGCGTAGCGTTCCGAGCGCCTGTTTGAACGCGGGCAGAGACACGGCGGTGACCAACACACCATGAGCGCCTCCGATTCTCTTCTGGATCGTTTCGACTACGTTTTCTTCCTTCGCATCCACGGTCACTTCAGCGCCCAGCTTCCGGGCCAAAGCCAGCTTCTCTGGTCCGATGTCAATGGCGGCAACGTGCAGGCCCATAGCCTTCGCATATTGGACCGCGACGTGGCCGAGCCCGCCCACGCCCGAGATCACGACCCACTCGCCGGGACGCGCCTGGGTTTGTTTCAAACCCTTGTAGGTGGTAACGCCGGCGCAGAGAATCGGCGCCGCATCGATAAACGACAGTTTGTCTGGAATTCGCCCCAGGTAATCGGCTTGGCCCAACGCATACTCAGCGAAGCTGCCGTTTACCGTATAACCTGACATCTGTTGCTCCGGACAGAGCGTTTCCCAACCGGTAAGGCAGAATTCACAATGCCCGCAGGCGCTGTGCAGCCATGCGATTCCGACGCGGTCGCCTTCCTTCAAATGGGTGACGCCCGGGCCCAGCTTGGCCACGAAACCTGCGCCTTCATGTCCGGGGGTAAAGGGCAGAGTTGGTTTGATGGGCCAATCGCCGTCTGCCGCGTGCACGTCGGTGTGGCAGACACCGCTCGCGATGACTTCTACTAACGCCTGTCCCGGCCCTGGATCTGGAATTGGAACTTCCCGAATCTGCAATGGCTCGCCGAATTTATCGACGAAAGCCGCTTTCATTGTTTTCGCCATAGTATGTCTCCTGGGAGTCCACCGTCTATTGGACTGCTTGCAGTCCAGTGAACCCCGAATCAATTTGGATTAAACTGTCAACCGCCCCGTCTGGTTGATGACCGGCGCAACGGTTCAACTTTCATTTAACGGTTCAACTTTCATTTCTGGGTATTTCGGTTGTTTGTACAGCGGAACGGAAAGAAGACCTCCGCTGACATCCAGACCCTATAATCCGCAACTTCGGCATAGCTGTATGTGACGTAGCACACACTTCCTTGTGCGCCAGAACACTCTCAGCGGGATCTCTGGCGTACTACGACTTCAGGGGAGCTAAGCAATGAGGGCGGAACACCGGAAGGAATTTAAGCTGGAAAGGAAAGTCAGGCCAGCCCGCAAGTTTAGGGTACAAGCAGATATGCGGTCACCGATGGAACTACATCGTTGCCGCCGAGGCGCGTGGTGCGGGCGGCACTGCGAGCGGATCGCTCGATGGCTCGCTGGCGGGCTTCTTTCCGCACAGTCCGACCGCCTCCGAAATCCGCTGGCTCTCCTGCTCCTTCATGGTCCGCCAACTGCAAAGCGCGGCACGCTCTTGCGCCACTTGATCGAGATTATGTTTGATGCGGTCGGCGTAGTGCGCTGTGACGCGCTCCATCTCTGTCTGAATCTGGGCATTTTCCCGAACGTTGCGGGCTTCGAATTCGTCAAACTGTTTCTGCTGGCCGGCTTCGTAAGAGGTCAGGGCATGCTGGCGCCGGGCCGCGTCCTGGAGCACGTCATCAACTGAAGTGCCGGCGGCATCGAGGGCCATGAGCACGGAGGCGCGCTTGACGTCTTTCGACATTTCGCGAATGTGTTTGCTGGTTAGCATCTCGACGATCTTGTTAATGCCGTACCGGGAGCGTGCGCTCAAGGTTCCGGCCGCATGGTAAATGTCCTCGCAGGACAGCAGTTTACTATGGGGTTCATTAGTAGGGACTTCAGGGGCAACCGTGTTTATCTTCTTCACTGGAACCTCCGCTGGTGTGGCGTTCTCGGGTGCGTCAGTTTCGTCCTGCTGTTGACGCCAGAACTTTGGAAAAAGACTTTTTGATTCCATAACCTTCCTTTCATCATGATGCGACGAGCCTTGCGTTTGAAGTTCAAGGGGACCAACCGGGTCGGGTGCCGGAGACTTGCGATTATCGGCCTGACTTGGGGAGGCGCTTCCATTGCCCGACTCATGCGGCCTAGCCGCCGGAACCGTCGCGCTACGTACTGCAACAGTTTCGGGAGGGGAACTGGTCGCCGGAATGTTAGCCCAGTTAGCCTCCTGCATCGCCGCTGGGTCCTTGACTTCCGCTGGCGAAAACGAAGCAACCTCCCGGACCGGACTGCTGGCCGGTGGACTGTCTTGGACCTGTCTTCTTCGATCGGCATCCTGCTGAACGCCCAAGAGATATGCCCGGCCATCCCAACGGCAGTATGTGGCAGTGGCGGAAAATAGCTCCTTCTGCCACTTGACTTTCAGATCGGACCCAACCGGAATCGGCGTAGTGAGCCGAAGGACAGTCCCCGAAGGCACCCTGGACTCGACCCTTGCCGGAGCGTGGTGAGCAATGCCATGTTCGTCTTTCCACCACAGTTCGGCAGATGCCAGCGAGGCGGCTTGCTCAAAGCCATTTCCGTACGTCGGCAGGATGCTTTGTGAATGGCTCGCGGCTTTATCTCGCTGAATGCCCATGACGAACGTTACTCCCTCGGTGCGGCAGTTTCGGGCGACGCCGGAAAAAAGCTCCCGCTGCCACCGAATCGTGAGCTTAGACCCAGCTGCAATGGGAGTGTTAATTCGAATGCAGACCCCGGAGGGAGACGTGTCCTCAATCCTGGCAGGAGCGAGATGCGAGGTCCCGGATTGGTCTTCCCAGCAAACCTCAGCCACCGCCATCATCGGAATTCTAGACTCGGCAGCTTGGACAGACTGGTTCACGACTTCTATTACATCGACACAAAAGCACCGGACCTTAACAACCGGGGGAGTAGCACTTGTGATTGGAGTCTTCTGCTAAGAAACGGCCAAAAGCGGAGCCGAAGGACGACTGGAAGGCAAAGGGTCACGAAGACCTCACCTGGCAGGATGCCGGAGGTGACGCCGTTTCCGAGGGTCGACCGTTTTTCCACAACAGGCAAGAAAAATGGGCGCCTGGCCGAGTGCTGGCTCTTGTCCCACGGTTAGCCTTTGGCGTGTTGCTTAGCCTTTTCGATGTATTCCTGCAGTTGCTGCTTCTGTGGGTAGTTCGGGTTCTTTTGCAGTAACTCTTCCCAGGCTTCGACTGCGCCTTTGGGATCGCTCTTGCCTTGCCAGCGAACTATGCCCAGGTTGAACAGCGTTCCGGGATGATCGGGCTGATACTTCAGCGCCTTCTGGAACTCGGCGATGGCCCCGTCGGCGTCTCCGGTGTACCAGAGCGACGTGCCCAGATCGGTTAACAGGTCTGCGTTCTTAGGCTGGCTCTTGGCTGCGAGTCGGTAGTACTTGACCGCCTCCTGGTATTGCTGTCCGTCGTAGTACAGATTGCCTACCTTCACAATTGTGTCGACGTCGTCAGGGTTGGTCTTCAGGGTCTCAAGCAGCGGGGCGACCGACTGGTCCAACAATTCTTTTTGTTGCGCGGGAGTCCCCTGGGCTTGCGTCGGGGTGCCTGCCGTGCTTCCGTCGGCAGGAGATGTTACGGTTGTCTCCGAAGCTGGCGCAGAGCCGCGAAACAAGTAGCCGAGGGCTACGCCCAGCACCAGGCAGAAGACTGCCAGTATGTACGCCTGTGTACCAGACCAGCTTCCGCGTTCGGCGCTTTGGGGACGAGATACAAAGTGCGCTGTCTGCTCCACTTTTTCCATGGGTTTTCGCTACTCCTTACTAGAATCTGGTGCCGGCAAGCGCCGTTTCGGGCGGTTGCAAGTGGAACAGTTGGCGCAAAGCAGTGGTCATCTGTTCCTGCTGCACTTTTTCTGGAAGTTCCTTCAGTTCGCGGGCCAGGGACCCGGCGATTCTTTGTGTCATCCGGGACAAGACTGCGTTTAACATTTCATCCTGGTCTTTGGAGAACGGTCCGTTCTCTTGTCGAAAGGAATCCAGTTCTTGCCGGCAAATCTCGTCCAACCGCAGGCGCAAAGCGACAATGGTCGGAACTACGCGCTCCGCCATCAGCTTGCGACGGAAACCTTGCGCCTCGGCTTGCAGAATCTTCTGTGCGGCGGCTGCAGCAGCCTCGCGCTCGCCCGCATTGTGGTCGACGACGTTTTCCAGGTCATCGAGGTCATACAGGAAAACCCCCTTGACGTCGCGCGCGCCGGAGGCGATGTCGCGGGGCATCGCGATATCCACAATCACCAGAGGCTGATCTTTACGCCCCCGACTCTTGCGTTCGCTAATCAGCATCTCGGCTTCCTCGCGGTTCAGAATGGTATGTGGGCACGATGTCGAGCTGATGATGATGTCGGCTTCCGCCATGTGTTGCCAGCGCTCCTCGAACGGGATCGCGCAGCCACCCAGCTTCGCGGCAAGCTCAGTCGCATGCTCGAGTGTGCGGTTGATGACGCGGACGGAACTGGCGCCGTGGTTGAGCAATCCACGAGCTGAGAGTTCGCTCATCTTGCCCGCGCCCAGCAGGAGAACCTTTTTGTTTTCCAGCGTGCTGAAAATCTGACGTGCGAGCTCGACAGCGGCATAAGGAATCGAAACCGCCGCGTTGCCAATCGCCGTCTCAGTGCGTACGCGCTTCGAGACGGTGAGCGCCTTCTGCAGCACCGCATCGAGGAAGCGGCCGGTTGCTCCCATCTTCTGCGCTTGTTGCCAAGCCTGTTTGACCTGAGAGATGACCTGGGGCTCGCCCACCACCATGGAATCGAGGCTGGATGCGACTCGGAAGATATGGAGAAGGGCAGCTTCATCCAGCAAGCGATAGAAGTGCTTCCACTCACACAGCTTGAGTCCGTATTCAGCTCCGAGCAGCCGCATCACCGAGTTGGCGGCCAGGGTGACGTCGTCGGCCCACAACCAAAACTCCGTCCGGTTGCAGGTGGCCATGACAATCACCTCGTCGATGCCTTCCGCCCTTGACAGCTGCGCCAAGGCTTCGTACCGCCGGTTTTCGGCGATCCAGAAGCGTTCCCGCACAGCTACTGGGGCTGTCCGGTAGTTCAGGCCGACGACCATCAGAGAGGGTTCCAAGACTGATCTCCTACAAACCACACCTAGGAAAGGCATGCTCCTTGCCAAAAGATGGGCTTTGGGCTCGAAGAGTAATCCATCTGTGTTTTCAATAAGTTGGAGCGTTTCGGAATTGGAAAAAGACAGGGCCGGTGCGGCCAGATAGCGGGATATCACGCTAGCCCGCGTCTTTTGGCCCCTGAGGCATTTCACCACAGAGACACAGAGGCACAGAGGGAACAGATGCGAGGCAATTCGTGATTAGGCTTGGGGCAGGTTTATACCGATGTTCTCTGTGTCTCTGTGGCGAGCCTCGTGTTTAGCGCGCGCCTTCCAGCAGGACCGTGTCCTTCTCCTTACAAGCTGGTCGTACGCGGTTGGTAGACGCAGAACGGCTCTTCGTCGAGATAGTTCCCGGTCGCGGCGTAGGCGCGCGCCCGGCAGCCCATGCAAATATTGCGGAACTCGCAACAGCCGCACTTGCCCTTCAGGTTGTTGACGTCGCGGAGTTGATTGAACACCACCGAGTTCTCCCAGATGTCGGCGAACGATTGCTTTTTCAGGTCTCCTGCCAGGGCCGGCAAATATCCACAGGGATAGACCTCGCCTTGATGAGAGATGAAACACACCGCGGTTCCGGCCAGGCATCCCTTGGTCATGGCGTTCATGTCGGAAGGGTGCGTACCGGGGTGCCCGACTGCGTGTCCGATCCCATGAGCCTTCAGTTCGATGCCGGTTGAGCCGGGCATTGCCATCTCTGTAGGGCCGATACTTGGCAGATGCTGCGCCACTTCAGCCACCGGATGAGCAGCCTGAGCGGCTGCAACTTCGGAACGGCGTTCCGCGACACGGCGTTGGCGAACCACGCGGAAGTAGTGTGGCGAACAGGTTGCCTTCAGCTCAATTCCACCTTCGAGCGAGCGATCATAAAACCAGTTCAGCATCTTCTCGTATTCTTCGGGGGGAACCATCTGTTCGGCAGCGATATCCACGCCGCATCCTACCGGCACTAATAGGAATGTATGCAGCGCATCCGCTCCCAGCGACTTCGCCATTTCGAGCACCAACGGAAGCTGATGGGCATTGTGGCGGGCGATCGTGGTGTTGATCTGCACCGACATTCCCAGATTCTTCAGGTTGCGGAAACCGGCAATGGCGGCATCGAATGCGCCGGGAATGCCGCGGAAGTTGTCGTGGGTAAGCGCATCAGCGCCGTCTAGGCTAATGGCAACTCGACGTACACCGCTGTCGACGATCATGCCGGCGACCTGCTTGGTAACCAGTGTGCCGTTCGTCGCTAACGCGACGCGCAGACCTTTGTCGGTGCCATAACGCGCCAACTGAAAAATATCCGAACGGAAAAGCGGTTCGCCGCCGCTCAACACTAGAATTGGAGTGGAAACTGTGGCAATCTGATCGATGATGTCGCATGCACTTTGGGTTGAGAGGTCAGACGGGGAACTCAGCTCGGTCGCGCTGGCCCGGCAATGGATACAGCGGAGATTGCAGCCTTTGGTCAATTCCCAGAAAACTAGTCTCGGCTTGTTCTGGTTTGCCTGACCTGAATGCTGCCCGTTGCCGTTTGCCGGTGCCATATGCAACCTCCCTTGTACTTGGACCTGGGGTTCTGCTGCTCACCCTTGGCGAAACAATAGAAGAGGATGAATCGGCTGGCGGTGAGAGTCATCACCCGAGGTTGTGATCTCGATCACAAGACCAAAGTCGATTGGAATGTGGGGAATTGGGAACGGGTTGGCCTTTTATCGAGTTTCCCCCCAGGATGCAATAGAGTCCGCCGGCGAACGAGCGCGGCTAGTTGTGGTTTGCGATCTCGCGCAGGGCTGCCGTGTTGCGAATCAGCAGCGTCGAGCCTTTCGACTGCACGATCTGACGCCTCTTCATCTCAGCAAACAGCCGGGTCACTGTTTCCCGCGACGTCCCGATCATCTGTGCGATCTCTTCGTGCGTGAGCCTCAGCTTCAGCCGCGGTTCCGCCTTGGCAGATTCGCCGTTCTTGCAACTCCATTCAAGAAGCAGGTTCGCTAATTTCTCGGCGGCAGAGTGGGATAGTCCGAGCGAGCGCACTTCCTGGCAAGCGGTGTGATACTTGTCGCTTAACTGCTCGGCCACTTTGAAGCAGGCCTCCACATCGTCCTTCAGGAAGCGAAGAAAGTCATCACGCTTGACGAAGTTGACCTGGCAGGGGTCAATCGTCTCCGCCGTCACTTCGTAAGGTTTGCCGGAGATAGTGGCGCTCAATCCCAGTATTTCCCCTGGCTCAGCCAGTTTCACAATCATGGTTCTGCCGTTCGGAGAGTTAATGGAAAGCTTCACGCTGCCTTTGCAGAGCACGAATATGCCGCGTGGCAGCTGCCCTTCGACAAACAGCACAGCCCCTTGAGGATACGCGGTCGCATACTTGATGCTTTCAAAGGCGTGCAGCGCGGTTGCCGGCAGATCGCAGAAGATCCGATCCGCCCGTAGCTTGCAGGTAAGACAGCTTTCTACAATCTCCATTCCGTATGGTGAGAGCATAAACTAGCCTCCTCGTAAAACCCTTCTATGACTGCCTCGGGTCGGGCTGACTGGTTGAGTCGCGCTCTTGCGCAGTCCACAGCCAGCGGGGCCAGTGCCGTCTGAGGTCAGTGTCCGCCCGGATGAAATGCTTGGCTGTGCTGCAAGGCACACGCCGTTGTGATCCTGCTCACAGCAAGCTGTGTGACGTGCGTCACAAGCGTCTGTGATGTGCCTTGCTGCGTTCAGGCCTCGTATCGTCCATGCTTGAGCAGTCAAAGTGGGAGCCGGGAAGTTACAGACTCTATTGAACACAAGGGCGGTCGACGATCATGAAGCGCAAGTTCAAGACTATGGATGCAAACGAGGCGGTCGCCTACGTCGCCTATCGGGTTAACGAAGTGATTGCCATTTATCCCATCACTCCTTCTTCAAACATGGGCGAATGGGCGGACGAGTGGTCGTCTCAGGGCATCCAGAACATCTGGGGTACGGTGCCCCACGTAATGGAGATGCAGAGCGAAGGCGGAGCCGCCGGGGCGGTGCATGGCGCCCTGCAGACTGGTTCTCTGGCTACGACGTTCACTGCCTCGCAGGGCTTGCTGCTCATGATCCCGAACATGAACAAGATTGCGGGAGAACTTACGCCTGCGGCGTTCCATGTTTCGGCGCGGACGTTGGCTACCCACGCGCTTTCGATTTTCGGTGACCATTCGGATGTCATGTCTTGCCGCGCTACCGGCTTCGCCATGCTTAGCTCCAATTCCGTGCAGGAAGCCATGGACATGGCGCTAATCGCGCATGCTGCTGCGCTCGAGTCGCGCATCCCTTTCCTGCATTTCTTCGACGGCTTCCGAACCTCGCATGAGGTCAACAAAATCGAAATGCTCGCCGAAGACGACATGCGGGCGCTCATCAACATGGATCGCATCATCGAGCATCGCCAGCGTGCCCTCTCGCCTGATCATCCGGTTTTGCGCGGCACCGCGCAGAATCCCGATGTCTTTTTCCAGATGCGCGAACGGGCAAACTCTTACTACGAGGCTTGCCCGGAAATCGTCCAATCCGTAATGACTAAGTTCGCCGAGGCTGTGGGGCGGTCCTATCACTTAGTTGACTACGTTGGTGCGCCTGATGCCGATCGCGTGATCGTGATGATGGGCTCTGGAGCCGAAGTCGCTCACGAGGCCGTCGAGCATCTCAACGCGCGAGGCGAAAAGCTTGCGCTAGTGAAAGTGCATTTGTATCGCCCGTTCCCGGTGCAGGCGTTTCTCGAAGCCTTGCCTGCCAGCGTGCGGAAGATCGCCGTCCTCGATCGCACCAAGGAATCGGGCGCGACCGGCGAACCACTCTATCTCGATGTCGTGAACGCGCTGCACGAAGGCGTGAAAGCGGGCTACAGCCCTCGGAAAACTGCGCCAGCGGTTGTAGGCGGACGCTACGGGCTCTCCTCCAAGGAATTCACGCCCGCAATGGTCAAGGCGGTCTATGACAATTTGAAAGCGGATCAGCCCGATCACCAAATAAAAGACCACTTCACCATTGGCATTCAGGACGACGTCGGCCACACCAGCTTGTCGTATAACACTGAGTTTTCGACCGAGCCTGAAAATGTTGTTCGCGCCATGTTTTACGGTTTGGGCGCGGACGGCACGGTTGGCGCCAATAAGAATTCAATCAAGATCATTGGCGAAAACACCGACAACTACGCCCAAGGCTACTTCGTTTACGATTCGAAGAAGTCAGGCGCGGCGACGATTTCTCACTTGCGCTTTGGACCGCAGCCGATTCGATCCAGCTATTTAATCTCCAAAGCCAATTTCGTTGCCTGCCATCAGTGGATATTCCTCGAGCGCTATGACATGCTCAGTGCCCTGGTTTCCGGCGGCACTTTCCTGCTCAACAGTCCCTTCGGGAAGGATGAGGTTTGGGACCATCTCCCGCGTCCGGTTCAAGAGCAGCTCATTGCGAAACGCGCAAAGTTCTACGTAATCGACGCCTACCAGGTGGCGCGCGACACCGGCATGGGCAGCCGCATGAACACGATTTTGCAGGTGTGCTTCTTCGCCATCTCCAAAGTTCTGCCGGGGGATCAAGCGATTGAGGCGATTCGCAAATCGATTCGTGACACCTACGGCCGCAAGGGCGAAGAGATCGTGCAGAAGAACATGAAAGCCGTGGACGAAACTCTGGCGCACTTGTTCGAAGTGAAAGTCCCGGCCGAATTGAGTAGCACCATTGAGATGCCGCCACCGTTCTCTCCCTCAGCACCGGAATTCGAGCGCGACGTACTGGGCGTGATCTACGCGGGGCGCGGCGACGAATTGCCTGTCAGTGCATTCCCCGTAGATGGAACTTTCCCCACCGGCACCGCGAAATGGGAGAAGCGCAACCTGGCGCTCGAAATCCCCACTTGGGATTCGAGGATTTGCATCCAGTGCGGAAAGTGCGCCATGGTTTGTCCGCATTCTGTCATCCGCATCAAGGTTTACGACACGAAAGAACTGCAAGGCGCGCCCGCAACTTTCAAATCCACGGAGAGCCGCGACAAAGAGTGGCAAGGCCTCAAGTATACGATCCAGGTAGCACCGGAAGACTGCACCGGTTGCGGCATCTGCGTCGAAGTTTGTCCGGTCAAGAACAAAGCCGAAACGCGCCTGAAGGCGATCAACATGGTGCCCCAGCCTCCGCTGCGCGTGCCCGAGCGCGACAACTGGGATTTCTTTCTCAAGATCCCGGAGATGGATCGTCGCAACATCAAAATTACCAACATCCGTCAACAGCAAGTTCAGGAACCGTTGTTTGAGTTCTCCGGCGCCTGTTCGGGTTGCGGGGAAACTCCATATCTCAAGCTGATGTCGCAGCTGTTTGGCGATCGCGCAATCATTGCCAACGCTACGGGATGCTCGTCGATTTACGGTGGCAACCTTCCCACTACACCGTGGACCAAGAATGCCGCAGGCCGCGGGCCCGCTTGGTCGAACTCTCTTTTTGAAGACAACGCCGAGTTCGGCCTGGGTTTCCGGCTTTCCGTCGATAAGCAGACCGAGTTCGCCCAAGAACTGGTGAAACGCGTGGCAGGAACGATCGGCGAAGAACTCGCGACAGCGATTCTTACCGCTCCGCAGAAAGACGAAGCCGACATCTACGAACAACGCCAGCGCGTGGACTTGCTAAAGGAAAAACTCCACGGCTTGAATTCCTTGGACGCCAAGCAGCTGCTCGCCGTCGCCGATCTGCTGGTCAAGAAAAGCGTTTGGATTGTGGGCGGAGACGGTTGGGCCTATGACATCGGCTACGGCGGCCTCGACCACGTACTGGCGAGCGGCCGCAATGTGAATGTGCTCGTCCTCGATACCGAGGTCTACTCCAACACTGGAGGCCAGGCGTCCAAATCCACACCGCGGGCGGCAGTGGCGAAATTTGCTGCCGGCGGCAAGCCGGGTCCTAAGAAAGATCTGGGGCTTATCGCCATGAGCTACGGCAACATTTATGTCGCCAGCGTCGCCATGGGCGCGAAAGACGAGCACACGCTGAAGGCTTTCCTCGAAGCTGAAGCGTACAACGGGCCCAGCCTCATCATCGCGTATTCACATTGCATCGCCCACGGCATCAACATGACGACAGCGATGTCGAATCAGAAAGCGGCCGTCGATTCCGGACAGTGGCTGCTCTATCGCTACCACCCGGAACGTGCGGCGCAAGGCGAAAATCCGCTGACCCTCGATTCCCGAACGCCTACGCGCAACGTCGCGGATTACCTCACGATGGAAACGCGTTTCAAGATGCTCACCAAAAGTGATCCGGACGAGGCCAAGCACCTCTGGCATGAGGCGCAGCATGACGCCGAGACCCGCTTTCATCTCTATGAATATCTGGCGCAGCGGAAGAACGGCAAAGAACCGGCTAACACGCCGCAGCAGAAGGAGACGCAGCCAGCTGCGTCTCTACAGAAAACGTAAGACAGCGGTAGAGACGTTGCTTGCTTGCAACATCTCCCGCGTAACGGGAGAAATCATGATCGACCTCAGCACGACTTACCTGGGTTTGCCGCTGCGCACGCCTTTGGTCGCTTCCGCATCGCCACTATCGCAAGAAATTGACGGCATCCGCCACCTCGAAGATGCAGGCGCATCCGCCGTGGTTTTGTATTCGCTGTTCGAAGAGCAGTTGCGGCAGGAAAGCTTCGAATTGGAACATCATCTGGCGGAAGGGACGGACAGCTTCGCCGAGGCCGCCTCGTTTTTCCCGCAGCCGGCTGAATTCCACTTGGGACCCGAGGGATATCTGAATCACATCCGTCGTGCCAAGGAAGCAGTATCGGTGCCGATTATCGCGAGCCTCAACGGAAGCACAGTCGGCGGATGGACGAATTATGCCAAGCAGATCGAGCAGGCCGGAGCGGACGCCCTGGAATGCAACATCTACTCCATTCCCACAGATCCTGACCTCACCTCCGCTGCAGTCGAGCAACAATATCTCGACATTCTCAAGGCGGTGAAGTCGGTGGTAACCATTCCCGTCGCGGTCAAGATCAGCCCTTTCTTCAGCAATATGGGCAATATGGCGAAGCGGTTCGATCAGGCGGGCGCGAACGGACTGGTGTTGTTCAACCGCTTCTATCAACCCGACATTAACCTCGATGATTTGGAGATCCAGCCCAATGTGTTGCTCAGCACTCCGCAAGCGCTGCGGCTTCCCCTGACCTGGATCGGCATCCTTTACGGCCGCATCCGAGCCAACCTGGCCGCTACCAGCGGCGTGCACAGCACCGAGGACGTCGTCAAACTGTTGATGGTCGGTGCCGACGTTACCATGCTCTGCTCCACCCTGCTGCGGAACGGCATCAGGCATCTTAGATACATCGAGGATGGTTTGCAGTTATGGATGGAGAAGCACGAATACGATTCGGTTCAGCAAATGAAGGGGAGCATGAGTCAGCTCCGCTGTCCCAATCCCTCAGCCTTCGAACGCGCGCAGTACATGAAGGCCGTGAAAAGTGTGCAGCACGTAATGGTCACCGGGCGCGAAGCTTGGAGAATTCTTAGCGGAGACTAAAACATCACTTTTGCACTAAGAGGCCCACCAGTCACTACGGCTCGTGTCAATCCTCCGAAACGGGCGGGGGCGGGCACAAGCGGGGCTTGTGCCCTGACCGGCCTTGCACTCCCGGTCCAGCGATACTCGTCAGAACGTTTTACTTAGCCTGCAGAGATTCAACGTACTTGGTAAGATTCGCCTCGCGTTGCTGCACCTCGCCCTCATGCCCGTGGCTCATGTTCCAAAATAACGAGCCCCAGACCGGCATTTCCCTGGATCCGTGTGCGGGGACAGCGGATTGGCCGCTGATCGCGTACATCACTTTCATAGCCGGGAATTTTCCTCCGTTGCTCTTGCTCAGGCTGGTAAGGTCGGTCGGAGGGACTTTCAGCGCGCTGGTTGCAGGGCCTCCGCCTTTGCCGTCCGTCCCGTGGCAAACCGCACAGTACGCCGTGTACATTTCCTTACCCGATGCGGGCGATGTGGGCTGTATGTTGGCGTGCTGGATCACTTTCTGATTTTGATCCTGCGGTTGGTCCTGCGCGGCCACCGTGCAGGTCATAACGGTTAGGGCGGTAAAGATTAAAGTCAGTTTCTTTATGAACATCACATTTCTCCTTAGAACCGAGACTGTCTTTTCTTCAGTCAAGGCATGCTCAAACTTAACGCTCGACTACGTTGTACCTTCCACTCTCATCAGCTATTGCGCCGACGTTCTCCATCCTTGGTCGGTCCGCGCAAGCGCTAATGTCGATTTGTTCGGATTCCCATGATAGAAGTCAGCTTCGTATTTATTGATCAGGGTTTCACGATCCCAAAGATTGAAGCCCTTCACCAGCGAGCCGCCTGCGTCGAACAGATCTCCCATTTGGTTGGGCACCCATTTCCAGGTGTACTCGATGGTTGCATTGTTCACTCCGCTCATGGTGACCGCAGTGATGCTCACCAGTTGCCGTTGAGCCAGGGGAACTTGATAGGAGAAGGTGCCATCCGTTTCCTTCGATTTCCTGACGCCAGGCAGCACGCTCATCAGATGTTCTCCTGCTGGGGTGAGCGCGATCACTTCGCTGCCGCGGGGTGCCGCAGCCAATTTCACAAGGCCGGCCTTTTCCAGCAATCGATAATGAGGGTCTCCCGGTTTCTCAATGACGCTGGGCTTTACCAAGCCGGTGTGGAAATGAATGACCGCGGGGCCTGGTCCCTGGAGGGCCGATGCCGCGATCACGCTCGCCTGCTGCGCACTGCGCGGTGCTCTCGCCCGGACCTGCAATGCTATGTAGGCGACCATACCTGCGATCGCCGTGACCAGACACGCCATCAGCAGCAGCGGCAAAAACGCTGAACGCCTTTCCATTTCGACCTCAGCTTCAAACATGGCATCCTCCTCTCGACAAGGTCCGAATTCGTCAACCACTTCTTGATTCTCAGTCCAATCTTTCCTCAATTGCTGTGATCAAAGGCACCATTGACTGTGTCTGTTATCACCTTGAGGCTGGAGTGAAAACTCGGTTCCCGGGGCATGTGCGCGTCCTCACCTACGTCCGTGATTCCTGTCACATCCAGCTGCGCCACCACAAGGCAATAATGACGTCAAGATTTCGGGGAGTTTTCTACCGCCCCGAGCGTGGAGACCCCGTGGCAAAAGGACGTGTTTCCGTTGTCGTCGAGCGCTGCAAAGCCTGCGGCTTCTGTGTGGAGTTTTGTCCCTCCCATGTGCTCGCGCTCTCATCCGCTTTCAACTCCAAGGGCTACCATCCACCGCACGTGGTCCATCCGGAAAAGTGCAGCGGCTGTGATTTGTGCGGAATGTTTTGTCCTGACTTCGCTATTTACGCGACGAAGGTAACTCCGGCTGGCGGAGGTAACAAATGAAGGCTGATCCGCGTGGCGTGCTCACCGGCACTCACTTCATCGATGGCGACCATGCCTGCTGCGAAGGCGCGCTGGCCGCCGGCGCCCGATTTTCTGCCGGATACCCAATTACTCCATCCACCGAAATCGTGGAGCGCTTCGCCTCGCGTGTGCCCACAGTCGGCGGAACGTTCATCCAGATGGAAGACGAACTAGCGGCTTCGATCACCCTGCAAGGCGCGGTCTGGGGCGGAGCCAAGGCATTCACCGTGACCTCCGGCCCCGGCTTTTCTCTGATGATGGAACACATCGGCTACGCCGCCATGACCGAAACCCCGTGTGTGTTTGTTGATGTGCAGCGCGGGGGACCATCCACTGGCCTACCCACCCTGCCCGCCCAAGCTGATATGTTTCAGGCGAGATGGGGATCGCATGGCGACTACGAGATCATCGCCCTGTGTCCTAATTCTCCGCAGGAATGTTTTGATCTCACCATCAAAGCTTTCAACCTGGCCGAAGAGTTTCGCGTGCCCGTGATGTTCATGACGGACGAAGTCGTGGGGCACATGACCGAGAAGGTGGTGATTCCTCCCGCGGAACAGATCGAAGTCGTGCCGCGCCGCCATACTCACAAGTCGGTTGACGACTACCTCCCTTATGAAACCAACGGTGATGGAGTTGCGGAAATGGCGCACGCCGGCGAAGGCTATAAGTTTCATGTGACTGGATTAACTCACGACGAACGCGGCTATCCCAACATGACTCCGCAAGTTCAGGACAAATTGGTTCGCCGTCTGCAAAGCAAGATTCGCGATGCCGCTGATCGCATCGCCATGTTCGAAGAAGAGCAACTCGAAGGCGCCGATGTCGTCGTTGTCTCCTACGGAATCACCTCCCGCGTGGCGCAACGAGCCATCGAAGCCGCTCGTGAACAGGGTCTGCACGTCGGCAAGCTGCGACTGATCACCGCGTGGCCCTTCCCAGAAAGCAAGATCCGCGGGCTCGCAGCCAAAGTGAAAGCATTCGTCGTCCCCGAACTCAATCTGGGCCAGATGGTGCGAGAAGTAGAGCGAGCTGCCGCAGGCCAGGCGAAGACATTTGCCGTATCGCACGCGGGTGGCGGAGTTCACAACCCGCAGGACATTCTCAAAGTAATCGTGGAGGCCAGCCGATGAGCGACAGTGTGATCCCAGAGATTTCGATTAATGACGTCGCCAATCCGGTCGAGCCGTTCCTTCGCAGCGATCGCATTCCTCACATCTGGTGCCCGGGATGCGGCATCGGCACCACCGTGAACTCTTTCGCGCGCGCGCTCATCGAATCGAAAATCGACCTGCAATCGCTGGCCCTGGTTTCGGGCATCGGTTGCACGGGCCGCGTGGCTGGCTACGTCAAGCTCGATTCGTTTCATACCACGCACGGCCGTGCCATCCCGTTCGCGACTGGATTGAAGCTGGCAAATCCGAAACTGAACGTCGTCGTCTACTCTGGCGATGGCGATCTGTCGGCCATCGGCGGCAATCATCTGATACACGCCGCGCGCCGCAACATCGATCTGAAAGTCATCTGTGTAAACAATCTGATTTATGCGATGACTGGCGGGCAGACCGCGCCCACTACTCCGGATGACTCGATTACTTCGACGAATCCCTACGGCGTGTTCGAACCATCATTCAATTTGCCGCACCTGGTCGAAGCGGCGGGCGCGGTTTACGTAGCTCGCTGGAACACGTTTCACGTACGGCAACTGGCGCGCTCCATCAGCGAAGCCTTCAAGAAGAAAGGCTTCTCGTTCATCGAAGTGATCTCGCCGTGCCCCACCCTTTACCAGCGCCGCAACAAACTTGGCGATGGCCTCGACACCATGAAGTACTACAAGGAAAAAAGCAAAGTCCGGCACGGCGCGCCGACCAGCGAAGTCGGCCTGACCATGACCGGAGAAATCGTCGTGGGCAAATTCGTAGACCGCGACCGGCCCGATTACCAAACCTTGATGAGAGCGAAATTCGCCCAATCGCTAGGCGAGCGCTTCGTGGAACAAGCGGAGATGGTATGCAGCTAACCGAAATTCGTATCGCAGGCTTCGGCGGCCAGGGCGTGATTCTCTCGGCCATAGTCCTCGGCAAGGCCGCTTCGATTTTTCAAGGCGCTTTTGCCACCATGACTCAGAACTTCGGTCCGGAAGCCCGAGGCGGCGCCTGCAGCGCGCAGCTTGTCCTTTCGGATTCGCCCGTGTTGTATCCGTACGTTACCCGGCCGGACATCCTGATCGTAACCTCGCAAGAGGCATATGCCCGCTTCATCCCGGAGTTGAAAGACGGTGGCATTCTGATCGTTGAAGAGGATCTAGTGCGCGTAGATCCCAGCCCTTCCGGTAATAAAGAGATCCAGATCTACAGTATCCCCACGACCCGCATCGCCGAAGTGCTGGGCAAGCGCATGGTACAGAATTCGGTAATGGTGGGATTCTTCACCGCAGTCACAAATCTGCTGGACCCAGACGCCGTGGGCAAAGCAGTCGCCGATTCCGTTCCGCAAAGCTTCCGCGAGCTAAATCTGAAGGCCTTCGAAAAAGGACTGGAATACGGAATCACCGCCTTAACCGCCACCGCGAACCCAGCCGACGCCGAACTGCAGGAGCAGTATTCGCCGGAATAGATGTTTGAGTAACTGGTTTTTGAGGAAGATGGGTGCCTTACTGCATCGCGGAATACCCCTCCGGACGCCGGCAGCTCCGCGATGCACACCAGTCGGTCGCGGTTCCGCGCTCAGGTGTTCCATAGGTCCCTCGGTGTTTGGCGTAATTGTCGAGAAATCGTCATTTCACTCATTGAGAGGTTTTGAGCGAAATGGCCTGGCTACATCAACTATCGGTAAACACGGAACGACTAGGCAGGACGTATTCCGTTTCTTATCATTGCAACTTCGCGTACTCTGCTTTGGCTTCTTGGAGGAGTGGGATATCGGGGTCGGCGTCTTTCCAGAGGGCGAAGAAATCCTGGTAGGCGGAGCGGGCGCCGGGAATGTTCCCCTCGAGAACGCGAGCGCGCGCTAAACCCAGACGGGTGATGGCGGAAATCATGGAATTGCCCATCATGGTTCTATGATCGAGCATTTTCTGGAATTCTTGAGCGGCCTCAGGCCCATTGCGAGTCCTCAGATAGGCCACGCCTCGGGTATAAATGGGAATCATGATTCCCGGTCCGCCGAATTCGTAAGGACGAGCCACGTTCAGGAACTCAATCGCCTTGGAGGGATTGCCGCGGTGCAGTTCGATGTCGGCGCGAATGGTTGGAAGGCCATAGCCCTGGAACAAAGTGTCGAGCGACGAATTGCGGTCCAGGTCGTCCACGAGTTTTTGCGCCTGGGTGACGTCGCCAGACAGCGCCAACGCCTGTGTCGCAAGGCTCTTCACAAAACGTCCCGACGATAAAGCCAGCGCCGTGATAGCCGCTTGGTGCGCCTGCGCACTGTTACCGACCAACCCTTCGCGTAGGGCGGCACGCGCCTCATACAAAGCGGCTACTTCTTTCGCGTCACTACGCTTCGCGGATTCCATTGCCTGGCGGGTAAACTCCCGAGCCTTTTGAAATCGGCCATGATAGGCCTCGGTCTCTGCCTGTTGCATGAGCGCCGCGTCTTCCGCCCCCGGTTTGCCCATGGCCCAGGCGAGCTGTTGCTGCATCCCGGCCACGTCATTCTGCAAGAAGCTCAGGGTGTATAGGACACCGTGCAGACCCGGATAGTCCGACTTGTGTGCTAGCGCACGATCTACAGTTACCTTGGCCTCGTCCAGCCGATTGAGCGCGACGTATTCTTGCGCCAGATTGGCAGCAGTGACGCCGTTATCGGGATCGAGAGCTAAGGCTTGCTGGTATCCGCCCATGGCTTTTTCATGCTGGCCAAGAAGGGCATTGATCACCGCCAAGTCGTTGTAGGCTTCATCGTCGCGAGGATATTCCTGAATCCAAAGCTCATACTGCTGAACTGCTTTCTCCTGTTCCCGAGTGACGCTGGCGTAGTAACTGGAGGAGATATAGAGTTTCTCCCGTTCGCTGACTCGGTCGCGCAGTTCGTACGCTCTCGTTAGATTCTCGGCGGCGA